>ERZ779626.51-NODE-51-length-84951-cov-11.966229_pt1 | contig 84951 bp, 77 predicted proteins | sample MGYA00514209_ERZ779626 | MGnify/ENA primary metagenome ERZ779626 (study PRJEB29562, sample SAMEA4376713) | mouse gut metagenome | isolation source: Cecum | study: EMG produced TPA metagenomics assembly of the A DSS colitis mouse model was used to assess the...
CAATGATTGCTTCTTGCTCTTGTTTGGCAGCATTGGAAATTTCAAAAATTAGTAACTCAACTTTCCCAGCAGATATTTTTGAATAAAGCCTGAATAAATGCAGCTTGGGAAGCAATCCATTCGGTTACTTTACTTTTTAATACAGATGTGATATCTGCGGAAAGCGCTGACATATGCTCCACAAACAAAGCCATAAGGCTTTGCAGTGCATTCGTTAAATCCATGTCCTGGATATCTTCACAGAACATGAAAAACAGTTCGCCATACGTTTTCTGGTCATTCTGATTCCTGCGGATCCATTCCAGAATGATATATCTTGTAAATACAATGACTGTGTGGCTCACCATTGCACCATAACTATGGCTCTGGAACTCGGTGCCTAACTTCAAAAAAGATTTTGATGCCTTGAAAAAGCATTCTATTGACCAGCGGTTCCCATAGATACGCACGATCTCTGCATCTTTAAGCGTTACATCCGTACTCAAGATATACAGGCATTCGCTTTTCTTATTGCGGTTGCGCACGAATACGATCTTAACGGGAATCCCCGCTTTGGTCGTGACCACGAGGGAGCCAAAGATATTTCCCGCGCCGGAAAAATCAACAGACTTTTTTAACTCCGGAAGCGTATACTGCCTGCCGCGGTATGTATAACGCTGCTTCAACTGCTTTACCATCCCAATTGCACCAATTCCTGTTTTCAGAAGCTCTCTGAGCATCGGCTCTGTTGTAAACCATGTGTCCATAAGAACATAGTCAGCCTTTATACCGGCAGTAAGGGCATTGCGGATGAGCTGTATGGCAGCGTCTGTTTTGTGCATCATGCTCTCTTTACGGAACTTATATCCGTTTGTCCGGCGGTCAATCGTGTCAGAAACTTCATTATAACGGTTGCTTTTGGATGCCGAAGAAAGCATGTTGAATCCGGTGGGGATAAAGCTGTACCCATCAGACCAGCCAAGCGTGAGAAGTGTAAAGCCTTTCTGAAATTTATGCTCCACATGATCATAAACCCGTGCCAGCAGTTCTACAGATTTACTGCGGTTACGTTTAACCACGGTATCATCAAGAATTAAGACCTTTACCCTTTCCGGGCGGGTAAGCGTGTCAAAGGCAGAGGTTACCTTCACGGCAAGGAGCATCAGGAACCTGGCCCAGTTGTAGGATGTTTCGTTTAAAAAGCGATAATACGTGTTTTTTGAAACAGCCTGATCTCTATGTTTGGAATTCAGGAAACGAAATAAGTTCTTTCCCTGAAATACTAACAGCAGTAAAAATTGAAATACCTCATATGCAGGAACGCCACAGTTTTTGGTGATATTTGCTTTACGAAGCATCTTTCCCAGCCCAAGCTCTCTGATGGCATATGAAATTTGATTTTGGGTATTTTCAGTTTCAGTATTTTGGTATATCATAAGATTAGCACCTCTTCTGTATTGGTTATTAGATGTCGCAATCTTATTATACCAAAGATCAGGTGCTATTTTAATGTCAATGCACTATTTATTATAGCGATTTTAATTGATAACTCAGGCATTTGGGACAGTTATCCCGCTGGGAAAGTTGAGTTATTTATAATATGTGTAAATGCGGATGTACACTGGATGAGGTGTCATATCTGACGAATGCCACTGTATCACAGATATTAAGATATGTTCCAGAAGACGTTATTGAAAAAAATGGTATGAAAATTTGGAGGAGTGGAAAAAAAGACGGACGTAGACATCATCCTTATAAAGAAATTTTTGGTATATAATTAGGGAGAGAGGTATCTTGTAATGTTTGAGTTATCTAAATTTAATAAATATAGAGAGGATAATCGCCGTGAGGTCAAGAGAGCCGGAAATGGTTTACCGGATTCTTTGTGGAGTACCTATTCGGCATTCGCAAATTGTTATGGTGGCGTGATTATTCTTGGGGTAGAAGAAAATAAGGATGGGAGTTGGCGTACAACAGGGTTGCAGGGAGAAGAAAAACTGCTAAAAGACTTCTGGAATAATATTAATAATCCTCAAAAAGTAAGCCATAATCTCTTGACGGAGCAGGATATTCGAATCTATCAGCTGGGAGAGGATACGATTATGGTGGTTCATGTTCCGGCAGCAAAGAGAGAACAGAAACCCATATATACTGGAGGTGATATGTTCAGAGGAACATACCGGAGAAATTGGGAAGGAGATTATCATTGTACATTTAGTGAAGTAAAAGCCATGCTTCGTGATCAAACAGAAGATACTATGGACATGAAAGTGCTTGAAAATATGCAAATAGATGCACTGAACATGGAGACAATTCATGCATATCGTAATAGGCATATGGCATATCGAAGTGAACATGTATGGGAGCAACTGAATGATTTAGATTATTTGGAGAGAATCGGTGCGGCAAGGCTATCTCGGGCTGATGGGCAAATTCATCCAACAGCGGCAGGCTTATTGATGTTTGGGGATGAATATAAGATTTTATATGAGTATCCAGAATATTTTCTTGATTTTAGAGAGTTGCTTGATCCGGAAATTCGTTGGACTGATCGTTTGCAGTCCAGTTCGGGTGACTGGACAGGAAATCTATTTGATTTCTTTTTTCGTGTATATGGGAAATTGGTGAGGGATATTAAAGTGCCCTTTAAGTTGGATGGAGTGGTCAGAGTAGATGATACACATGTTCATAAAGCAATTAGAGAGGCACTGGCTAATTGTATCGTAAACACGGATTTCTATTTGCCCAGGGGGATTGTCATTAAGAAAGAGACAGACAGTATTGTTTTAGAAAATCCGGGCGGTATACGCACTGGAAAAAATCAAATGCTGAAAGGCGGGATTTCTGATCCAAGGAATAAGGCACTTATGAAAATGTTTAATATGATTGGTATTGGTGAACGTGCGGGAAGTGGTGTGCCAGATATTTATTCTGTTTGGGAAAGTCAAGGGTGGATTAAGCCTCAGGTAATAGAGGAATATTCTCCGGATAGGACAATTTTGAAGTTATCATTTATTGGTGTAAAATCAAAAAAAGTGACAGAAAAAAGTGACAGAAAAAAAGTGACAGAAAAAAGTGACAGAAAAAAAGTGACAGAGAAAACAAAAATGCAGAAGCAACTTATTTTAAGTAGAATGCAGCCGAATATAAAATATAAAGTAGAAGAGGTGGCTGTGTGGTTGGATGTCGGAAGAACAAGAAGCAGAAATTTGTTAAAGTTGTTAGTGGATGATGGGAAGATTATCGAGACAGGGACAACAAAAATGAAGAGATATCAAATTATCGGATTGTGATAATTAATATTGAACAGGTATTTCTATTATGAATATTCGATGGAAATATATATTCTGATTCTCCAGATGAAATGCAGAATTTCCGGTATGTAACCGTATCAATGGTAGAGCACGCGGCTGTTAACCGCGGGGTTGTAGGTTCGAGCCCTACTCGGGGAGGTAAAAGAGAATAGTTTAACGAAAACCTGTAGACATGATTGTTTACAGGTTTTTCTGTCTTGGGACCGAACCAGAAGAGGAAGATGTATAAGCGAAAAATAAAAGACTGTGCATCAGTAGGGGAAGGGTCGGTCGGATGCGGAGTTGCCTCTGCATAGCTGCTCAATGGTCAGCGTCTCACAGATGTGGGATTCCGTGTATTCCTTTATCTGCGCAAAGAGAGCGTCGTCTGCTTTCCGTTTCATGGATTTGACATGGGCGCTGCTGACAGACGGCTGGGTGCGTGCCATGTTGCGGCGGAAATGGGCACATAAATGATACGTTTCTTGTGACCTGCCAGATGGCAGAGGGGAAGACGCGCAGATATATTTTACAGAGAATGAATCAGGAGGTCTTTAAGAATCCGAAAGAGCTGATGGAGAATGTTACGGGCGTGACCACCTTTTTACAGAATAAGATCAGGGAAAATGGCGGGAATCCGGAACGGGAGGCGCCGAATGTAATCCTGCTTAAAGAAGGGGGTCATACTGGCAGGAGGAGGACAACACGTTCTGGCGGGTTTATCGGTTTGTGGAAGGGGCTGACAGCCTCGATGTGGTGGAACGGCCGGAAGAATTTTATGAAAGCGCCGTGGCGTTTGGCCGGTTCCAGAAACTTATGCAGGAGATTGCCGAGAGCTTCCTGTAACAGATGAAAGAGCGGTGAGGAGCGGTACAAAACGGACATGAAAGTGTCTGTTCTGTGCCGCTCCTTTTCTGGATGTTTTGCCTCCCATTTACCGGTATATCTGTTATCGGCGCAGGAATACTGTATATGACGGCACATTTTTGATTCCCGCATCAGTTGTGCAGGATCAGCTCCAGCCATTCTGCGCATAGCGGAAACCAGTTTGCGATATGGGGATCGACAGAGGTCTTCTCCTCCCATGCGGTTTCTTTGTCTGCCAGTGAAAGACCGTGGCGGTTTTTCGGGAAAATATGCAGCTCGGTCGATACCCCTGCGCGGATGCATGCCTGGGCGAAAAGGAAGGTTCCTTCTACCGGCACGAACTCATCTTCCTGTGTGTGCCAGATAAATAAAGGGGGAACCTGTTCGGTTATCTGCTCCTCCAGACTGTAGAGACGCAGTTCTTCGGCGGAGGCGTCGCTGCCGAGCAGATGATCAATGGAACCTTTGTGCGCAAAGGAACCGGTGGTGGTGACGGGGTAGGATAAAATAACGGCATCCGGGCGTATGATCTCGGGTGAAAGTCCGGTTCGCTGATACAGCCAGTCCCGATGCCAGTGGACGGCAAGGCATCCCGCCAGATGGCCCCCGGCGGAAAAGCCTGCCACAGTCAGGCGGCGGGGATCAAGATGCCAGTCTCCGGCATGGTTTCGAATGAGAGCCATTGCTTCTGCAAGCTGCTCGAGCGCGAGAGCATGTATCGGTTTCGTACCGTCTTCGTTGACTGTATAGTTGAGGATAAAGACGTGATATCCCATTCCCAGAAAACGGACGGCGACGCATTCCTGTTCATGGTCGACGACACAGTGGTAGCCGCCTCCGGGAACTAAGAGTATGCCGGGACGGGGAGACCTGTCAGGATTGCGGGACGGTCTGTCGTTTAAAAGATAACATGTGATAGTGGCGCCTTTGGCGCAGGAAAGTTTAAAATGCTGCATATGATCTGCTCCTTATTTTTTGGGGTAAAAGCCGTCAGTCCGATTTGCTTTTGGGAATCCGGTTAAATTCAAGCCGCTGCGTATTGTTGTCGAAATTCCGGTTCAAATAGGCAGTATAGAGAATATCTACCATATTGAGCTGGGAAATGCGGGAGGACATGGCGCCGCTTCGAAACAGATTTTCCTCGTTTGCCACGAAGAGGCACTGGGCAGCAAGTCTGGCCAGCGGAGAGTTATAAAAGCGTGTAATCACGATAATGGGAGTTTTCTGCTCGCGAAGCTGCTGGGCACAGTGTATCATCTCTTCGGTGCATCCGGAATAGCTGATGATAATAGCGGCGTCGCTGGGGCGGGCATTCTGGGCATACAAATATTGGGAATGAATGTCCTCGCTACAATAACAGGGCTTTGCCAGCCGCAGAAATTTCTGGTAGGCGTCCTGTGCCACCAGATAAGAAGCTCCGATGCCGAAAAGCAGAACCATATCGCTGTTGCAGATGATGTTAACGCTCTCTTTCAGGACATTCATATCCACAAGGTGCATGGAGTTTTCCAGAGAGGAAATATTTTTGGCTGTGATTTTGTCAACAATTTCCGTGAGCTGGTCATGGGGATCCATATGTTGAAACCGCTGCTGCCTGTCCTGCTTTTGTACGACCAGTTCGCTCAACAGGGAATTTTGCAAGTCTCTGTATCCCTGAAAGCCCAGTTTGCGGCAGAGTCTTACAATCGTGGAGGCGGAACTGTAAGAATACTCGGAAAGCTGGTGGATATTGTGCTGCACGGCCTTATCCGGATTGGACAGAATATAGTTCAGTACGCCCTGTTCCGCAATGGTCGAATCCGGCAGGTATTGTTTGATTCTGACTAGAACACTTTTCATATCATCCTTCTTTCATATGGATAGTTCACAAAAATATATCTGAAAGTATAGCGAGTTTTGTGGCAAATGTCAAATGAAATAAGAATATCAAGATAATTTTGTGTAAATAGCACAAGAACTATGTCAAGAAATGAAACTTTGTACCGAATAGAGTCGAAATAATTGAAAAAAAATTTAAAACAGATACAATTAGGATTATCAACTTTAAAGGAGGGTCTATATGAAAAGGATGAAAAAAGTAACTGCGATGTTGATTACCGCGTCTATGCTTTTCGGGCTGTGTGCCTGCGGAGACAGCAGCGCGGATAATGCCGGACAGGGAGCGGAGACGCAGACACCGGCACAGGAAAGCGCTGCGGACGAAACAGGCAGTGCGGCGGAAGCGGCGGCCGGGACAAAGGATACCGTGATTCTTGCGACTTCCGGCGAGCCATACCGCTTTTTTGCGCAGGGTTCCCAGAGCTGCGCGGGGGATGATAATCTGGCGCTTTCCAATATTTATGACTGTCTGCTGTTTCTGGAGCCGGACGGAAGTTTAAGTCCTGCGCTGGCGGAGAGCTATGATGTTTCCGAAGATGGACTTACTTACACGTTTCATCTGCGCAAGGGCGTAAAGTTCCACAACGGCGAGGAGATGACGGCGGAAGATGTGAAGATGACATTTGATACGGGTGCGGCAGGCCCCATCGGTTCAGCGCTGTTCGTAAACTATGACAGTTGTGATATCGTGGACGACTACACGGTGGATATCCATCTGACAAGCGCCTATGCGGCGTTCCCTTACGGCGTAGCTTCCCGTATCGGCGGTATTTTCTGCAAATCCTACTATGACGAGGTGGGTGAGGAAGGATACTATGCGGCGCCTGTGGGAACCGGTCCTTACAAATTTGTGGAATATGTGAAGGGTGACCACACCACGCTGGAAGCCAATGAAGATTACTGGCGCGGAACACCGGCGGTTAAGAAGGTAGTAATCCAGACAGTGGCGGACACCAATACACAGATTCTCGGCTTGCAGAACGGCGACTACGATGTGGTGCGTGATCCCGCGATTGATGTCTGCTTACGGTTAGACGATCCAGGCGTTACATGGGCGAAAGAAAATTCCGTGGGGCGTGTGACAATGTATATGAATTCCTGGAAGGAAGGCCCCGGCAAGGATATCAATTTCAGAAAAGCAATTCAGGCAGCGGTAAATAAAGATGACGTCAACGAAGCAATGTACAGCGGCGAGGCGGAGATTCTGGACATTGACGTCTGCGCAAGCTACGGCGGATGTCCGGATGCAGGAACATATCAGGTTGCGGCGTATGATGTGGAAGCGGCAAAACAGTATCTGGCGGATTCTAATTACGATGGCAGCGAGTGGAAGATTCTGGTACAGTCCGGCAGCCGCTACGAGAACGGCGCGAAAGTGATTCAGGCACAGCTGATGTCGATCGGCATTACCAGTTGTGTGGTGGATGCAAAGGATAATGCTTCTTATATGGAAGAGTACAAGGCAAGAGAGTGGGATGCGATCATTGCAGATAATCTCTCCTCCGTAGTGGATGCGGACAGCCTTATGACTTACCACAGTATGGAAAGCTGGTGGGATCCTGCGGTACAGGGAAGTCCCCGCGATCCTGAGATCTGGGAGCTGATTCAGGAAGGGCGTGCGACGCAGGGCGATGCCCGCAAGCCGGTTTACGCGAAAATCTGTGACATTATCACAGAAGAAGCCTATGATGTTCCGCTGGTAAACAGCGTTGTGACGGTTGCTTACAACACAAAATTGAAGGGGATGCAGGCACACTGTCTCGGCAATTATAACTTCTACTATTACTCGTGGGAGTGAAACACAAAACGGCCGGCCAGCACTGGTGCGGCCGTTTCTTACCTTAAGGAAAATGCAGCATCCTTTTGTGAATGGAGGGTATTGGATTGAGCTGGCTAAAATACACATTAAAAAGATTGCTGATGTTGATACCGGTGATCATATGCGTGACATTTATCCTGTATGTCATTCTGTCCTTTGCGCCCGGCAATGTGGCGTGGCAGATTTTGGGGGAGGATGCCACACAAGAGCAGATCGCACAGTTGGAAGCGGAGATGGGGCTGGACCAGCCGCTTCTGGTGAGATATGGAAAATATATGCTGGGTGTGTGCCGTCTGGATTTCGGTACATCCTGGTTTGGCGGTGAGGATATTGCGAAACTCTTTTTGGGGAGGCTTCCCTTTACGCTTTTGGTTGCAGTGCTTTCGATTCTGTTCGCGGTGGCGTTAGGCTGTCCTCTGGGAATCGGATCTGCGATTAAGCAGTACAGTCTGATGGATTACGGCGTCTCCTTTGTGGCCATGCTTTTGACTTCCATGCCGGCGTTCTGGCTGGGGACTATGTGCCAGATTTTATTCTGTCTGACATTAAAGTGGCTGCCCGTATCGGGTGTGGGGACATGGAAACACTATGTGCTGCCTTCCGTTATTCTGGGGGCGAACACGCTGGCGTCGATGATCCGGATGAGCCGCACCAGTCTGTTGGATGTGATCCGGCAGGACTATATACGGACAGCACGGGCGAAGGGCGCGTCCGAATGGAAAGTGATCATGCATCATGCCATGAGAAACAGCCTGATCCCCATTGTGACACAGATCGGCATTACTTTTGCAGGCGTGATCGCGGGTGCGGTGGTGACGGAAAATATTTTCGCGATACCGGGCGTGGGCGTGCTGCTGATCAATGCGGTGAAGGCCCGCGACGTACCGATTGTGATGGGCACGGTTATTTTTGTGACAATCATTGTCGGCATGATCAATCTGGTAGTTGATATTGTCTGCGCGCTGATTGATCCGCGTATTGATTTCGCGTCTTAGGAAGGAGGAACGAGGATGTTTGTCAGGAAAAGCAAAAAATCTTTGTCAGAATACAGCACAGGCGAACTGGTCATGTTCCGATTCCGCAAGAATAAACTTGCCATGTTCGGCGTGGTGCTTTTGTCGATCATCGTGATCACGATTTTGCTGGCGCCGCTTATTTCATCCTACGATGCGGTGGTGGAAATGAACATGGCGGACAGGTTTCAGTCTCCGAACGCGAAGTATCTGTTCGGCACGGATGAATTTGGACGGGATCTGTTTGCGCGTATCTTATACGGCGGGCGTATTTCCATGTTTGCCTCCCTTGCAGTCATAGGCATTGCCTTCGTGATCGGTGCGATTATGGGCGGTGCGGCCGGTTATCTGGGCGGCAGGGTGGATACGATCCTGATGCGGGCGGTGGACGTTTTGATGGCAGTACCGTCAGTGCTGCTTGCGATGGCGATTATCACCGCGCTTGGAAACGGTGTCTGGAAGCTGATCATTGCGCTTGCGGTATCACAGGTGGCGCGCTTTGCGCGTACCGTGCGGGCTTCCGTGCTGACGCTGCGCAATGTGGAATATGTGGAAGCGGCCAGATGCTTCGGAGCCAGCTCCTTAAAAATTATTTTAAAACATATCCTGCCTAACGGCATTGGCCCGATTATTGTATCTGCGACCATTACCCTTGGTCAGACTATATTGAGTATTTCATCTATGGGGTATCTGGGACTGGGTGTGGCTTCTCCCACACCGGAATGGGGCACCATTATATCGGAAAACAAGATGAACATAGGGACATATCCGTATCTGGGACTGATTCCCGGTATCTGCATCTGTCTGGCAGTTATGGCGGTTAACTTTATCGGCGACGGTCTGCGCGACGCGTTTGATCCGAAGACAAAGAATTGAGGAGGAGGCGCTATTCCATGAGTGAAGAGAGGAAGAACGGGGCACGGGAATCAGATAATCTGCTGGAAATTTCCGACCTCCATGTGCAATACAACACGGACGACGCAGTGGTGCACGCGTTAAACGGGCTGAGCCTGAAAGTAAAAAAAGGCGCCAAGCTGGGGCTGGTCGGAGAGACCGGCGCCGGAAAAACCACGCTGGCATTATCCGTTTTAAGACTTCTGCCGGCAGGCGTCGGCGAGATCACGGAAGGCTCCATCATCTATGACGGGGACGACCTTTTGAAACAGCCGGAGAGTTTTATGCTGGGGCTGAGAGGGGAAAAGATTTCCATGATCTTTCAGGATCCCATGACCAGTCTGAATCCGACGCATACGGTGGGGGATCAGATATTGGAAGTGCTGGATCTGCACTTTCATGAGATGCCAAGGGAGGAAAAGAACAGGAAGGTGGATGATATTCTGACGCTTGTGGGAATCCCGCCTGCGAGGAAAAATGAATTTCCACATCAGTTTTCCGGCGGCATGAAACAGCGGATCGTGATTGCCATGGCGCTTGTGGCGGAGCCGGAACTGCTTCTTGCGGATGAGCCGACGACGGCGCTCGATGTGACGATTCAGGCGCAGATTCTGGAATTGATGCGGGATCTGAAAGAGAAATATAATTCGGCGGTCATTCTGATCACACATGATCTGGGTGTGGTTGCGCAGTTTTGCGACAGCGTTGCGGTGGTTTATGGCGGAAGGGTAGTGGAATACGGAACCGTGGAGCAGATTTACGCCAGAGAAAAAAACCATCCTTACACTGCGGGACTTTTTAACTGTATTCCGGATCTGAGCGTAAAGGCCGAAAGGCTGACGCCCATCGAGGGAAGGATGGCTGACCCGAGAGTGGTGGCGCAGGGGTGCTGTTTTGCGGAGCGCTGTAAGCATTGTACGGAAATCTGTAAGAGCAGGGCGCCATCGGCATACGAGGAAGACGGGCATGGAATTTTATGCCATCTGTTTACGAAAAAGGAGGGAGCATAAATGGCAGTGCCTCTGATAGAAACGGTCAATCTGAAAAAATATTTTAAAACCGGCAAGGGGATGCTTCATGCCGTAGAGGAAGTAAATTTAAAGATCGAAGAGGGGAAAACCCTCGGCGTGGTAGGGGAATCCGGCTGCGGGAAATCGACCCTTGGACGTACCATCCTGCGTTTGCATCCGGCAACCTCGGGACAGGTGCTGTTTAACGGGCAGGATATTCTAAAATGCAATAAAAGAGAGATGAAAAAAGTAAAAGCCGATATGCAGATGGTATTTCAGGATCCCTACAGTTCCCTGGATCCCAGAATGTCTGTGCGCGGGCTGATTTCGGAACCGCTTGAGACCTGCGGGGACATAAGGGATAAGAAGGAGATCAGCAGGCGTGTGGAGGAGATCATGGAGCTGTGCGGTCTGCCCGCCAACCATGCCAATCTCTATCCCCATGAACTGGACGGAGGACTGCGGCAGCGTGTGGGTCTTGCCAGGGCAATGACGCTGGATCCGAAGTTTATCGTATGCGATGAACCGGTGTCCGCGCTGGATGTGTCGATTCAGGCGCAGATCTTAAACCTGCTGATGGACTTGCAGGAACAAAAGAAGCTGTCTTATATGTTTATCACCCATGACCTGTGTGTGGTTAAGCATATCAGCGACGAAATCATGGTAATGTATATGGGGCAGGTGGTGGAACGGGCGAAGACGGAGGAGCTGTTTGAAAATCCGGCGCATCCCTACACAAAGGCGCTGCTTGCGGCGATTCCGACCATTGACTTATCTAGTCGAAAAAGGGAACGTTTTGTTTTATCAGGGGAAGTGTCTAACCCGATTGATCCGGAACCCGGATGCCGTTTTGCGCACCGCTGTCCTTATGCGACGGAAAAATGTAAAAAAGACAACGCAGTGCGGGAGATTGCAGAGGGCCATTTCGTAGCGTGTAATCTCTGCTGAAGGCAGGGGGTGCAACGATGATGAGAGATATGACAGCCGGTGCGCCATGGAAGATCATACTGTCATTTTCTGTCCCGCTTATGGCAGGAAATCTGCTGCAGCAATTATACCATACGGCCGATACGCTGATTGTCGGAAATCTGGTGGGGGAGCGGGCGCTCTCCGCAGTGGGATCCTGTGCCAGCCTGACGGAGCTTTTTACAGCGCTGGCAATCGGCTTTTCTATCGGAGCGGGTGTGCTGGCGGCCCAGTGTTGCGGGGCAGCGCAGGAGGAGCGGCTTCGGAAATATGCTTCCACTGCGATCTGCCTTATGACGGGAATGGGGATAGCGGTTTCGCTTACTGGTCTGCTTGCCGGGGAATTTATTTTGAAGAATGTATTGCAGGTGCCGGAGCCCATGCTGGGGCTTGCCGCTTCGTATTTCAGGATTTACGCGTTGGGACTGGTATTCCAGTTCGGCTACAATATTTTTGCGGCGATCTTACAGGCGGTTGGGGACAGCAGCTCCATACTGTATTTTCTGCTGCTCTCTTCGGCGGTCAATATTTTGCTTGATTTGTTATTTGTAAGGATATGGGGCGTTGCAGGGGCGGCAGCCGCCACGGGTATTTCCCAGTTATGCGCCTGTGCGGCGGGCGGCATCTATATGAACAGGAAGTACAGAGCGCTCCGCTTTCAACTGCGGGAGTTATCTTTTGCGCCCTGTAAGGCGTTTGACGTGCTGCGGGTGGGAATGCCCATGGCTCTGCAATACAGCGTGATTTCTGTGGGTATTTTAATTTTGCAGAGGTTAGTAAACACCTATGGTCAGGCCATGATTGCTTCTTTTACGGTGGTGGTACGCCTGCAGGGATTTCTTACCATTCCCATCAAAGGGTTTCAGAGTACCATGACGACCTACGCCGGACAGAATATGGGGGCGGGGAAAAAAGAGAGGATTCCTGCCGGGTTATGGCAGGCGGTCGGTATGTCTCTTGGCATTACTATCGCTCTGGCGGCGGCGGTCTATAGTTTTATGGATCCGCTTGTGCAGGGATTTGGCATAGACAGCGCGGCTGCGCAGATCTGCGTCAGGCATTTGCGGGTGATGGTGCCGTCGATTCTGATGTATGCGGCGTATTTTCCGATGAACGGCATGTTTCAGGGAGTGGGGGACGGCGCTCATGCGACAGCCTGTGCGCTGTTGGCGCTGGCGCTGCGGATTCTCTTTTCTTACACGCTGTCCACTGTGGAATACTGGGGATATACGGCGGTATGGTGGAGTGAGACATATGCGTGGTTCATTGTACTGGCGGTGTATTACATATATTATTTCAGGGGGAACTGGAGAAACAAAGCGCTGATATCGTAAGCGTTACCAATTGATTCTACACGGAGAATGGAAAGGAAGAACGGCTATGGAAGACTGGAAACAGATAGCTACAGAGGAGAAAAATCGTAATACGGAGAAAATCGATACGCTTTCGACATTGGAGATGGTTCGTCTGATCAACGAGGAGGATAAGAAAGTGGCATATGCCGTGGAGAGGGAGCTTGCGCGCATCGCTGAGGCCATCGACATCATTTCGGTCAAGCTGCGGGAGGGAGGGCGACTGATCTACAGCGGCTGCGGTACCTCCGGCAGACTCGGGGTGCTGGATGCCGCAGAGTGTCCGCCGACTTTTTCCACCGATCCGGGACAGGTGGTCGGCCTGATTGCAGGCGGAAAAGAGGCTATGTTTGAGGCGGTGGAAGGCGCGGAGGACAATGAGAAGCTGGGAGCGGAGGACTTGCAGGAGATCGGCTTTTGCGACAGAGATGTTCTGGTAGGCATCGCGGCGTCCGGCCGGACACCCTATGTGATCGGCGCCATGAGATACGCAAAGTCCTGCGGTGCGCCTGTGATCGGCGTGGCATGTTCGCCCGGTTCGGAGATAGAGAGGGAAGCGCAGGTAGCCATCACGCCCACCCCTGGACCGGAGGTGGTGACGGGATCGACCAGAATGAAGAGCGGTACCGCACAGAAAATGGTGCTGAATATGCTCTCCACGGGAGCTATGATTAAGCTCGGCAAAGTGTACGGCAATCTGATGGTGGACGTGAAACCTTCCAATGAAAAGCTGATACACCGGTGCCAGCGGATTGTCAGTGAAGCCGCCTGTGTCACGGAAGAGGAGGCTAAGACGGTTCTGATCCAATGTGATTACCGTCCGAAGACAGCGATTGTGATGCTTTTGCGGGGTCTTGGAGAGGAGGAGGCCAGAACGCTTTTGGAGAGAAATGACGGCAAAGTATCGGCCGCCATAAAGGAGGAATAGATATGGCACATATAACCTGTACATTCAGTTCGGAATGTTTAAAGATGAACACGTCGCTGACGATTATTCTGCCCGAGCAGGCGCAGATGGATCAGATCAGAGTAGTGTATCTGCTGCACGGACTTATGGACAATTGTACTGGCTGGTCGCGCTATACTTCGGTAGAGCGGTACGCGAGGGAGCATAATGTGGCGGTGGTCATGCCGGAGGTGCAGAGAAGCTTTTATACGGATATGGCGATGGGTGTGCGGTATTTCAGCTATGTATCGGATGAACTGCCCGCCGTGTGCCGCCGGTTTTTCGGATTTTCCAGTGAGAGGCGTTATCATTATATTATGGGACTGTCCATGGGCGGATATGGGGCGCTGAAATGTATGTTTGGGCAGCCGGCGCAGTTTGCCGGATGTGCGGCCTTTTCGGCGGTCACGGATATGCCGGACAGAGTGGCGGCGGCAGGGCCGGAGGAAAAGAAGGAATTTCAGGCTATTTTCGGCATGGAATTGAAGGTGCCGGAGGAAAGTGACCTGTTTGCGCTGGCAAAGAAGGCGGATGCGGGGACGCTGCCAAGGATTTATACGGCCTGCGGTGAGAGTGACGGCCTGTACCCGCAGAACCAGCGGTTTGCCCGGCTTTTAGAAAGGCAGGGTGCAGGAAACCGCTTTGAACACTGGGAAGGCATTCATGACTGGGTGTTCTGGGATCAGGCCTTACAGCGCGGCATGGCGTATCTTTTGGGCGGGGAATGATGTGAGAGGCACTTTTTTAGAACGGGGGTTTTTATGAAATATATAGCCGGAATAGATGGCGGCGGTACGAAGACGATTGTCATTTGCAGCGATCTGGACAGAAATATAGTGAAAGAACAAAGATTTGGCCCGTTTAATGTGAACAGCATCGGAAAAGAGGGATTTGCCGCGCTGCTGGAAGAAATCTGCGCATTTTTGCAGGAGACGGGACAGTGCGCCGCGCTGTGCATCGGTGCGGCGGGCTGCAGCAATCCCGATATGCAGGAGTTGGTAAAAACGGCGATGGAGCAGGCAGGTATTGTCAACTGGAGGCTGGTGGGGGATCATGAAATCGCCCTGAGCGGGGCTTTGGAGGGAAAGTCCGGGATCTGCATCGGAGTTGGGACAGGCACCTTCTGTTTTGGAAAAAATGACAGCGGAGAGAGACTGCGCACCGGCGGCTGGGGGCATCTGATCGGCGACGAGGGCAGCGGATATGCCCTTGGAAGAGATGCACTGTCAGCCGTAACCCGCGATTGGGACGGATACGGGGAAGCGACGTCACTGACGAAGGCTGTGAAAGAAGAAATGGGGCTTGACACGCATGAAAAGCTGGTGGCCTATGTTTACGGAAACGACAAGAGCGCTGTGGCGGCTTGTTCCCGTATCGTGGAGCGGGAGGCAGCGGCGGGCGATGCCGTGGCCAATGCCATCCTGCGGAAGAATGCAAAGGCGGTTGCCGCCCAGGCGGCGGCGACGGTAAAACGCCTTGGGATGAAGGGCGGCGAGGTGGCCTTGCTTGGCGGTCTGGCCGAGAATGAAACGGTTTACCGCATTCTTCTGCGGGAGGCCGTGGCGGAAGCTATGCCTGATTTTTCCTGCGCTGCACCGAAGCAGTCTGCCGCCATGGGTGCACTGATTATGGCGGCAGAACAATTGTAAAAAGGCGGGGTGCCGTCGCTTTATCTCACCTTATGCGTTGTGTGGGAGTGGACGGTTAGGGCGGCAAACAGCGGAATTTCCACCACATACGCGCCGAGCATTGCGTGCGGCAGCCAGACGGCCAAAGGGCCGATGTTCCAGAAGTTAAAATCTGCGGCGGCATACAGAATGCTCGTCTGCAGGCTGACCGCCCCTGCGGGCAGGACACTGTAAAGCCAGACGGAGAGTTCCTCTGGCAGGGCCATGTAGATGATAATTGGCAGAACGCAGAACAGGAGTGCAGTTGACAGGCACGTCACCACATTTCTGATTCGCGAGGAGAGAAACAGGGTAAGACTGGTCGCGGCCAACAGGCCAAGCAGCCCGGACACGGCGACAAATCCCTGTAGCTGTCCGATGTTTTTGTCCGGCAGATTGATAATCGAATACATCATCTGCATGGAAGTTTTGGTGCACTCCCAGCCCCAGAGGCTGTTTGATACGAGGATGTAAATGGCGGCGCAGAGACAGTAGGCAGCGCCGCAGATCAAAAACGCGGCCAGAACTTTTATTACGGCAAATTTCGCCGTGCCGTATCTGGTGCAACGGAAGATATCGTCCGCGCCGGTCTGGTAATCGGAAGTGAAAACAGGGGCGGCGATGACAGTGCAGAAAAGCAGGAGCAAAAAGGCAAGGAGAATCTGATAGTCCATAGCGTCGGTGCTGTAGCCAGGAAAAAACAGATACGGCCTCGAGACTTGACCATATAAGTCAACGGCGGCCTGTCGCGCAGCGGGATGCTTTTTCTGCTCCTGCTTCATCAAAGATACGATACGCTCGCTACACAGATCGTAATAATCGTCCACTTTTTCGGGATCAATTTCCAAAATGGCCGGTGCAATGCCGGAACCGGGATCGGCAAAAACTTCCCGGATCCCGTGCAGCAGCGGGGCATAGGGCAGGATTTCGGCCGCGTAAACGCCGTCGGGAAGATCGTAGGAAGTTTCTGCGCCGTATCTGGCCAGACATGTCTGATAGTCTTCCACGGCCTGCCGCACTTTTTCGGGCGTGACCGTTCCGGCAATATCCGCCTGCAATTCTTTTTCGTAAGCGATGGAGGCAAGCCCCTGCAGCTCAACCGTACGGCCCTGCGCGTCCGTATAGCTGTTGTAGGAAAAAGTGGTGGGCAGCCATGCCATGATGAAGGAGAGAAGCAGGGCGGCGGACAGCAGAATCAGTGTCAGTCTTGTCTTCAAAATTCGTTTCAGTTCCACTTTTAGGAAACGTATGTTGATTTTCATTGGGTTACCTCCTGTCGATGGCTTCCTGTGGAAACAGCCATAAATATAAATCTTCCAGATGGGGTGAAGCCGGTTTGGAATCTTTGGTACAGGGCGCATCGGCCAGATAACGGATGGATATCCGGCCGTTGTCCTCATTGCGGATATTGACGATGGACAGCCTGCGCTCGTACTCCGACAGACGGCTCATCGGAATCTGCGCGGTCCACACTTTTCCGGACACCAGCTTCACCAGTTCATCTGTGGTTCCCTGCGCGATCAGCTCTCCGCCCTTCATAACGGCATTCTGCGTGGCGATATACTCCACATCGGAGACGATATGTGTGGAAATCAGGACAATGCGGTCGTGGGCAAACTCAGAGAGCAGGTTGCGGAAACGCACCCTCTCTCCGGGGTCAAGCCCGCTGGTAGGCTCGTCCAGAATCAGAATTTCCGGCTCGTTTAAGAGAGCCTGGGCGATGCCGACCCGCCGCTTCATTCCCCCGGATAATTTGACGATTTTTTTGTTCCTGACATGGGACAGCGTCATCTGCTCCAGCAGTTCATGAATCCGCCGCTTGCTGTCCCTGTCCGAAAGCCCTTTTAAGACCGCCACGTATTCCAGATAGTCTTTTACGGTAAATTCGGGATAAAAGCCAAATTCCTGCGGCAGGTAGCCGAACACATTCCGATAGCTTTCGCCAAGTTCACTTATGGGGATGCCGTCGTAGCGGATTTGTCCGGAAGAGGGATTCATGATTCCGGCGATCATGCGCATAAGCGTAGTTTTGCCTGCGCCGTTTGCGCCCAGAAGGCCCCATACGCCGGGCGTGATCTGCAGGGAAACGTCGTTTACGGCAGTGATATCTTTGAATTGCTTAGAAAGGTGTTCCACACATAATTCCATAGTATCCTCCTTCAGATTTTCAATCAGATGATCTGCAGCTCCCCGTAAGAGGAAGCCTTTATAATATAGCGGAGCTGGCATGCGCAAAAGACAGATAACCAGACGCATAAGATGATCCGCCCCTCCTGATAAGACGGGTGAAACAACAGCGCGCTCTGCCGGAGAGGCACCGAAAACAGAAACAGCAGCGCAAAGCAAAAGAGTGTGCTCCCTGCAAGAAATCGGCCGGGAGGAAAGTGGCCCAGCATAAACAGGCAGCCGCCACACGCCAGAAGAAACGGCAGGCATAAATAAATGACAGCAATGTCAGCGGGCAAAGCGGTTTTGGCTGTGGCAGTAAAGAGGAGGCCGCCAAGAAGAAAAATATCCCCGATGCCGATGACAATCAGCTTTGCTAGCAGCAGTCTGACCGACGAAAAGCGAGACGCCGCCTCGATTTCCTGCATCTGACAGCGGATGGAACGATAAAGCAGCGGCAGGGCAGTCATAAAAACCACAACGGACAAACAGAACAGCAGTCTGGCAAGACGCGGAGGACTTATCAGATAGCCGGAACAATCAGAGAGGACACGGGATGCCGCCGCGAGGAAAACACCCTGTATGCCCCAGAGCTTCCAGCCGATCAATGGGATCTGCTTTTTTAAAAAGCGGGCAAAGGAAATGCGCTCCCGCGTCTGCATCCGGCAGGCTTCTTTTCTGGCAAGCAGAATCGTGGCCTGCAAGTGGGGATCACCGGTTTCGTATGGGAGCTGATGCAGCGCCCGGCTTAATTCCTGCTTCAGATCTGTTTCCTTATAAAGGGAATTGTTTTTTAACGGTTCATTTTTCATGGCGAAGCTCCTCCTTTAGACTTTTCAAGGCCGAACGCAGTCTGGACTGTACTGTCCGCAGCGGCAGCTTTAACATGTCCGCCGTTTCGCGAAGGGTCAGATCCTGCCCGAACCGCAGCAGAACAATTTCCCGCTGGTTTTCCGGCAGACCGGCCACGAGCTGTCTCAGTACCATATCTGACCGGACGGCCTCGAAAGCCGGTTCAAAATAATAAGGATCGGCCGCAGATTCCTCCAGCGAGATATCGGGACGGCCGTATTTTCTCTGCATATCAATGCAGGTATTCGCGGCGACCCGGTAGAGAAAAGACCTAAACTTTCCTCTGTGGGTATAGCGGTCAAAATAGCGCAGCGCTTTTAGAAAGGTTTCCTGCACGGCGTCCTCCGCGAGGGAGCGGTCTGGGGCATGCCAGAGGCAGTAGCGGAGAATTTCCGGGTAGTACATGGCGATCAATTCGTCCGCTGCACTGAGATCTCCCTGCTCGATTTTCTGTATCAGTTTATCTTCACGCGTCAAGATGGTTCCTCCCGGGGATGTCCCCTCACTAGTATATAACGAAACCGCCGGTTTCAAATGATTGGCTTTTCACAAAAAATTTTTCATCAAAAAGATCTGAAAAAGAACGACGTTTTCCCTTGCCAAACAGGGCGGAGTATGGTATCATACCTTCGTTGGGGCTCCATGGTCAAGCGGTTAAGACATCGCCCTTTCACGGCGGTAACACGGGTTCGATTCCCGTTGGAGTCATTTTGCGGACCTTTAGCTCAGTTGGTTAGAGCAACCGGCTCATAACCGGTCGGTCCTGGGTTCGAGTCCCCGAAGGTCCATTTCTAATTTAATATTTTTGGCCCGGTGGCTCAGTTGGTTAGAGCGCCGCCCTGTCACGGCGGAGGTCGTGGGTTCGAGTCCCATCCGGGTCGTTCTATTTCCTTTTTATACACAGGTTTTGCCGGCGTGGCGGAACTGGCAGACGCACAGGACTTAAAATCCTGCGGGACTAACCTCCCGTACCGGTTCGATTCCGGTCGCCGGCATTATCGAAAAAGCGGTACTACCTCAGCATTTATGCGGAGGCGGACCGCTTTTTCCTTTATCGCGTGAACGTGCCTTTTTATTTTTTTGCATGAAACGCTAAAGTCCTGTGGAAAATAACCGATACCTATTATGTAAGATATTGAATGAGGTTATCTCTTATGGGGATGGACCTTGGGAGGAAGGAGGAAATTCGTATGCGTATTGAGGCTTATACACAGGTGCAGCAGGTCTATGGCGCGAAGAGCCGTGCCAAGACGCAGAACGCAGCCAAAAGTGCGAATTCTGACCAGATTCAGATCTCCAGTATCGGTAAGGATATCCAGACGGCAAAGAACGCGGTTGCCGCGGCAGAAGATATCAGAAGCGAGCTGACGGCTCCCATCAAGGCGGGCATCGCGAACGGCACATATCATGTGAGCGGTGAGAGCTTTGCTGAGAAGCTGATGAAGCGGTATGAGGAGATTGAGAGTCTCTAGTAACTATTGAAAGGTAAGGGTTTGACGTGGCAAGCTTGATGGAAGCCTTGATTGAGGTTTTGAAAAAAGAAAATCAGGAATATAAGAATCTGTTAGAGCTGTCTATGAAAAAAACACCTGCCATTGTATCTGACGATGTAAAAGCTTTAGCCCAGATCACGGATGAGGAGCAAATCATCGTAAGCAGAATCAATCATCTGGATAATCAGAGAAATGACGCTGTTAATGATATTGCGAACGTACTTAACAAGGATGTTACGAAGCTGAAGATTGCGGATTTGATTAAAATGCTGGCGGCTAGGCCACAGGAACATGCGGAACTGGCATCGGTATTTGACGAACTGCGCAGGAATGTCCATGCGGTAAAACGGGTCAACGAGCAGAACAGGGAGTTGATCGAGAGCGCGCTTGAGATGGTGCAGTTTAACATGCAGGTTTTACAGTCCATGAATAAAGCGCCGGAGACGGCGAATTATAACAGGGGCGCCTGCAGTACCGGTGATGTGATCGGCACGGTCAACAAGGCTTTTGACGCCAAGCAATAATTGTTAAGGACGGTGGAGTATGTCATTATTTGGAAGCCTTTATATAGGCGTATCAGGATTGAGAACATCAAATAATGCGCTGAATACCACGGCGCATAACATGTCTAATCTGGACACCCAGGGGTATACCAGACAGCAGGTACAGCAGGGTACGAGAAATTATGTCACGCACTCGAGGGATACTGCGCGCAACTGGATACAGACGGGTCTAGGTGTCAATTATACCCGAACAAGACAGGAAAGAGATTTTATACTGGATAAAAACTATCGCCGCGAATCGGGGCGGCGGTCTTTTTATGATATTTCGTCGTCGGCTCTGGAAGAGATAGAATATATTCTGGGAGAATCCAACGAGGGGCACGAGTTTTCCACGGCGCTTATCGGCGATCACAATGATGCGAACACGAAGGAAGGACTCTGGGGCGCGGTGCAGGAGCTGGCGAACGATCCGACTGCTTCGGTGAACCAGAACCTGTTCGTGACGAAGGCATATGAGTTCATCACGAAGGCGCAGAAAGTATACAACAGCCTTTGCGAATATCAGGATAATATGAACCAAAAGGTCAAGAAGGACGTTGATAAGATCAACAGCTACGCGCAGGAAATTGAAGCGTTGAACCGTGCGATTGTGAGAGTGGAGGGTGGCCCGGAGCACGCGAACGATCTGCGTGACCGCAGGAACTACCTTCTGGACGAGCTGGCGAAGCTGGGCAATATCACCTACTCCGAGGATGCTTCGGGTTATGTGAGCGTCCGCTTTGAGCAGGTGGATCTGGTGAAGGGCAGTCTGGTCAACGAAATGAGCCTTTATCAGGATCCGCAGACAGGTTTTTACACGCCTTACTGGAAGAGGCTGGCGCACTTTGACAAATTTGACAAGGACGGCAATCCCATTGTTTCCAAGGAGAATATAGAGGGGGCTGAGGTTTTTGACCTGACCCAGAAGATCTCCTCGCAATATAATACGGACATCGGTTCGCTGAAGGGTATACTGCTGGCGCGTGGCGACCACAGGGCAACTTACAGGGAACTTGACAATATCAATCCTGACGGAAAGTACGAGGAGGGCTGGTACAATACGCACGTCGAGCAGTCTGTCGTGATGAACGTGCAGGCGCAGTTCGACAAGCTTGTGCATATTGTTGCCACCAAGATCAATTCGGTTCTTGCGGACGCGGCGGAAAGGGCGACGGCGCTCAACCCCGATTCTACTTATATGAGGGATGAGAACGGCAATCCTTATCAGCTTTTTGAACTGATGGTAGCGGAGGACGGAACGGCGGAGACGAGCTGGACGGTGAGAAATATCCTGATCAATCAGGAGCTCCGGCAGAATCCATCCCTGTTGTCTTTCCGTCTGGGTGAGCATTCCGAGGACCACGAGACAATGGAGGCTTTGAAGAAAGCTTTCGAGGAGACGATTTACACATTAAATCCCAACGTGCAGACGCCGTTGTGCTTCAAAGATTATTATAAGAATCTGGTATCCCAGATTGCAAACACCGGATCGGTGTTCCGGGCGGTGCAGGATAACCAGAACGTAGCTACGGACGCTTTGCTGTATGCGAGGGAACAGATCGTGGGTGTATCCTCCGACGAGGAGCTGACCAATATGATCATGTACCAGAACGCTTACAACGCATCCAGCAGATACATCAACGTAATCAGCGAAATGATGGATCATCTGCTTTCCACACTGGGACGCTAATCGGTTAAAAAAGAAGGGATAATGATATGGCATCTACATTTTTTGGACTGACAATTGCATCATCGGGACTGCGTGCCGCAAACGCCGCGCTGAATACCACAGGCAACAACATCAGCAATGTGCAGACGGCAGGCTACAGCAGGCAGGAGGTAAAGACGGAGGCGGCTAACGCGCTGCGGGTGTTTGCCACATACGGCTGTGCCGGCGCGGGCGTGGAGACGCTGGCGATCGAGCGTGTGAGGGATCTTTTCTACGATCAGAAATACTGGGCTAACGAGACGAAGCTCGGCGAGTATGATGCGAAACTCTACTACTGCAATATGATTCAGGAGTATTTTAAGGACGACAACAAGACGGGGTTCAAGACGCTCTTTGACCAGATCGGTGTGACACTTCAGGAAATCACGAAAAATGTCAGCACCGAGAATAAAGCGCAGTTTCTGGGCGCGGCGAAGGCGCTGACGGATTATTTCAATAACATGTACGGGGATCTCCGGGATCTTCAGTCGGACGTAAACGACGAGATTAAGATTCGGGCGGATCAGATCAACTCTATTGCGCAGGATCTGGCGACGGTGAACAAGCAGATCAACACGATTGAGCTGACCGGCAGTCTGGCAAATGAGCTGCGGGATAAGAGAGACATGCTGATCGACGAACTTTCCGCGATTGTGGACGTGCAGACGCAGGAGCTGCCGATTGTGGATCAGGAGGGTAACCCGACGGCGGCGCACAGATACATAGTAAAGATTGCCGGCGGACAGACGCTGGTGGATATGGACCAGTACAGAACGCTGACCTGCGTGTCCCGCCCGGACGACGAGAAGGTGAACCAGTCCGACGTGGACGGTCTTTATGATATCATGTGGAGCGATGGGATAGAATTCAGTCTGTACAACGCTTCCATGGGCGGCATACTCCGCGGCCTGATCGAGATGCGCGACGGAAATAACGGGGAATACTTTAAGGGGACGGCTACAAACGTGGCTTTCCATAAGAGCATCTCCACGGTGACCATCAAGACGACGGAACCCTATCTGCAGGATATGTCGAAGTGTAATCTTTCCGATACGGGCGGTGTGATCAATATTGGAAACCAGCTTTACTATTATACAAAATGGGTTTACAACGGCAATGGCGAGTATACCTTTACCATTGACAATAACAAGAGCGATATGCCGCTGACACAGGAAAAGACATGGTCGGAAGTCTCCATAGGCGGCGAGATGAACTATCAGGGCGTGCCTTATTATATAAGCCAGATGAACGAGTGGGTGCGTGAGTTTACGAAGAAGGTAAACGATATTTTCAAGGAAGGCCTGACGGCGGAGGATCCGCCGAAAAAAGCGGATATCCTCTTTACCGCGGACTACGTCAGACAGGATGGGCAGTATACGCAGAAAGAACTGGATATGTCCGCGCCGAACGGGGAGAATACCGGCTACTACAATATCACGGCAGGGAATGTCACCTTGTTGTATGAGGTGGTGAAGAATCCCGATCTTCTGGGAACGAGAAAGGACATTGATAAAGACAGCGGCGTGGGCACGACGCCGGATACAGAGCCGCCCGGAGACGGTGTGGATGAGATAGAGGGCAAGGAGCAGTGCGATCAGGTGTGGGCGGTGATTTCCATGCTGACAGACAAGAACCAGTTTAGCTTCCGGGGCAGGGATGCGGGCGGTTTCCTTGAGTGTGTGCTGTCGGATGCGACGCTGAATGCCAGCAATGCCGAGACTTTCTATGCGACTTATTTCAGCTTGGAGACGAATATTGACAACCAGAGGACTTCCATCTCAGGCGTTGACGAGGACGAAGAGGCAATGAATCTGGTGAAGTATGAAAACTCATACACGCTGGCATCCAAGATGATCAATGTGCTGACTGAAATTTATGACAGACTGATACTGCAGACGGGTGTTTAATTGTTAAGAAAGAGGGCTGTAACTTATGAGAATGACAAATAAAATTATGCGGAACAATTCCGCATACAACATCAACCAGAGCAAGATCTTGCGGGATAAGCTCACCAACCAGATGACGACCCAGAGTAAGATCGTGCGTCCCTCCGACGATCCGGTGGTGGCGATCAGGGCGCTCCGTCTGCGGAGCAATGTGACCGCGGTAACGCAGTATAATGACAGGAATGCGGAGGATGCGGATAAGTGGCTGGCGCTGACAGCTGACGCGATGAAGACGGTGGACGGCGTGCTCGAGGATCTTTACAAGCAGGCAATGACCGCGCCGAATAAATATCAGACGTCGGATGAACTGCGGATTCTGCTGTCCCAGATGAAGCAGATGACGGCGGAGTTTTACACCTGCGCGAATGTGGACTATGCGGGACGCTATATTTTCTCAGGTTTCAGGACGGATCTCCCGGTGACGTTCACCGCGGAGGACAAAAAGGAGATGGATTTACATCCGATTTCCTATAATATCAATGAATCGTTTGGTTTCCATGATATCAGTGAGATCAGCTATACGGGTTATGAGAAACTGAGTGAGAACCTCAACGGAAATCTGACGGGAACAGGACCGGCAACGGCGCCCGGTATTACCGATACGAATTCATACGAGCAGAACGTACAAAACGATACGTTATACCGCTTTAGGATTTCTTATAATAATCTGGATTCGCTGAGCGGTACGGATATGGAGGGTAATCCCCAAAAGCTGACTGTCACGCTGCCGGTGTATACGGATGCTGCTACAAATAATGTATACAGGAATGTCAAGGTGGAGATAACGGCGCAGGCTGGCGCTACACCGGGCGCTAACGGCGGGCTTAAGGCGCAAGTGAAGGTGTTGAGCGCGACGGATTCTGCCGGTAACGTGCTGGAGCCTGACCCTACGGCGACCCCCCCGGTTACCTTGCCGGCGGATCTGCTGACAGCGGAGACAGCGCTTGATGTGCAGGAGTTTCAGGATCAGGAGGAGGCATATAAAGCCATCTCGGAGGGCACCTGTACAGGGATTGCTTATATTCCCACCAGCGGAGAACTGGCGTTTTCCAAAGACTTTTATGATAAAAACTTCAGCGAGACGGCTTTTAATGACAGTACGGGAGGTTTCCAGATAAACTATAATAAGTCCAGCTGGCAGAGTGGGGACATCAACCCGGTACATTATTTCAAGTGTACAGAGACCCTGCGGACGACGGGACCGAACGAGAATCCGCCCCAGTATCGGAAGACTGCATACAATACCCAGCGAGACGAGGGCAGGGATCAGGATATCTATTATGATGTGGGTTACAACCAGCAGATTCAGGTGAATACCCGCGCGGATGAGATATTCACCCATAACGTGCAGAGGGATATGGACGATTTTGAGCACTATATCAAGCAGCTTGAGGATATCGAGACGTTAGAGGCGGATCTGGAGAAGAAGCGCAAGGAGTACGAGGAGGATTCCGACGAGTATAAGGATCTGACGCTGCGTCTGGAAGGTGTGAGCAAGGCGAAAACGTATATCCGTGACAGCATTCAAACCAAGTTTGAGAACCAGATGACAAAGTACCAGCAGTATTCGGACGATGCCCGGGTGGCGATGACAGACAGCGCTACGAGAGGAAGCCGTCTGGAGTTGATTTCCACCAGGCTGACGAACCAGAAGGCAACCTTCAAGGAGCTGCAGCAGGACAACGAGGGCATTGATATCACGGAGGTGGCTGTGGAGCTGACTGCTTCCGAGCTGACCTACAATGCTGCGCTCATGGCAACCGGAAAGATTATGCAGACGAATTTGATGAATTATATTTGATAAGCAATGAGTCGGGCAGATTTAGGGTGAAACAGTAGAAAGGAAAAAGGTATGCAGATTACAACGAGGGTATTCGGAGAGATTACGATTGATGATGAGAAAATCATACATTTCCCCGGCGGGATTATTGGATTCCCGGACCTGCAGGATTTCGCACTGATACATGATGAGGAGAAGGGTACGGATACGATTCAATGGATGCAGTCTCTGCAGGAACCGACGTTTGCCATGCCTGTGATGGATCCGTTGATCGTGCGTCCCGACTATAATCCTGAGGTGGATGATGAGCTGCTGAAAAACATCGGCGAGCTGCAGCCGGACGAACTGCTGGTGATGGTGACGGTGACGGTGCCGAAGGATATTGAGAAGATGACCGTGAATTTGAAGGGTCCCATCGTGATCAATGCGGCACAGAGACTGGCGACACAGGTGATTGTGGAGGGAGACGACTATACGGTTAAATATCCCATCTATGATATCCTCAATGCGAATAAGAAGAAGGCAGGTGAGTAAATGTTAGCTTTATCCAGAAAAAAGAATGAGGCGCTTGTGATTAACAATAATGTGGAGATCACAATTCTTGAAATCAAAGGAGAGCAGGTAAAGCTTGGCATTAGTGCACCGAGAGAAGTGCCTGTGTATCGTAAGGAAGTTTATATGCAGATTCAGAATGCGAATAAAGAAGCCGGGGATGTGGACAGCATGGAGGCGCTGAAGAATTTGTTGGGATAAAATAATAGAGCGCGGGGCGGGGATTATCTTTGCCCGCTCCGCGCAGCTACATAGTTACATATTATCATTTCATAGTTTCAGTAAGTTTCTTGAGCATTTGAGCTAATCTTATCTCGTATGTATGGTATTTTGCTACCGTTTCGTATCCGTTGATAGCGATCTCAACCCGTTCTTCGTCGTGAGATAAATAATAGCGGACTTTCTCTTCTAATTCCTCCATGGATTCATAAGTTTCAAGGTCGCGCCCGATCACGAAATAGTCCGGGATTTCCGCCTGATAGTTGGTGAGGAGGAAACCGCCGCAGCCGAGGATGTCCCAGACGCGCAGGGAGAGACCGGTCTCTATGGGGCGCATGGTCATGTTCAAATTGATTTTGCTCGCCTGAAAGACTTTTGGCATTTCGGTCAGCGTGCTGACACCGCCTTTACAGTGCACTTTGGGGAGACGGGAAACGTCGCTTCTGGTGTGGAGGGTGACGTGAAAGTGCCTGGCGAGACGGTTTAAGGTGCGCTCCCGCTCCACGGCGGCAAGTTTCATGCCGATATACTGGTGCGCCACGAGGTAGCGGGACATATCGGCATATGCGTCTTCACTTTTATAGAAGGCGGAATCGGCTTCCGAGATTTCACGGATTACCTCCTCCGTCAGACTTTCCTGGATAAAGTTGCAGCCGTATACCTTGAGCTGTGCCTCGATCATTCCGTCCACAAAACCGCGGGTGTGGTCGGAGAGTGTCAGCCCGTCATATTTGCTTTTTTCCGTATAGAGGGAGCCGATAAAGGAAACGTCTGCCCCGTAAGCGCCATAATCTTCTTCTGTCATGTCAAGTATGATTTTTTCCCACTGTTTCACATTCGTGGCGAGTGGCAGGTGAAAAATGCACTTCGGGTTGATTGGGGAGAAGAGCCGGTACTGCGCCCGGTCAAACAGAAAAATACGGTTGTATGTATTTTTCAGGGCGTTGGAAAAAAGTTCGGGTACAGGAGAATCCACGCTCCAGCACACATACGGTACCTTTAATTTCTCACACGTGTAGGAGACAGCGGGGAAAAAGTTAATGCTGAATACAAAAGCGAGGGGACGCCGCAGAATCCAGCCGGAAACTTTCTCGGCGCATTCACGGGGAGTCGCCCGCTTGTTGTGCATCTCCAGCTCCTCCGTGTGCACCGTGATGCCGAAATTTGTGAAGACCTGCAGGATGTCAGGCTCGCATATGCTGTTGTAGCGGTAAAATAAAATTTCCATGGCGGTATTCTCCTCATTGGAACTCCCGCTCAACGGCGGCAAAAAAGAGTTCCGACGATTGTGTCAGTTTTTCCCTGTAAGAGGTCAGTTCACACTGACGTCTGATTCCCTCTGTCTGCCGTAAAATCGTTACGGCAATAAAATAGGCATCGCCGGGCAGGAAAACGTCTGCAGAATTCCTCATACTCCGATTGAAATTCAGGGGTGACACTTCCCACCCTTACAAGATCCCACGGCTCTTTAAGCTGCAGGAAGGCAAGAGCGTAGGCATACAGCAGAAGCAAGGTGTTTTTCTGGGCGGTGCCCAGCCTTCCTACTGTGAGAATCATATTTTCCTTTTCCTCAAAACAGACGCTGCCGGCTTCAGGATAGAGGGGATAATAGACGCCGTTGGGGATATACTCGACGGGACGCTGCCATTTTTTATAGAGAAAGGACTGGAGCCGCCTTGCCTCGCAGCTGATGATGTCGCAGTCCTTTAAGAAAATGGAAAACTGACTATCATGAAGGGGGTAAGCGTTTGCCCAGTCGATGTTGGTATCCAGCTTCAGATAGATGATGCCGTCGGGACGCAGGGATTTGTAGGTGCGTGCAAGTTTCATGTATTCGCCTCTCGCGCCAAAGAGAAAGAGGAGATCAATCTCTTCGGCATGTTCGGACATATAACGGACCGCCGCCTCCATGTGGGGCTGGTCTTCCGGCAGGGGAATTAAATCTACCCCTTCAAGGTAGGACAGGTAGGGATAGTCTTCCGTGCATTTTGTGACGAGACGCAGACTTTCCCCGAATGTGCGGTAACAGACGTAGGGGAAAATTACGCGGTCTTTTAAAAGCTGCACGTTTTCCAGCGGATAAGCCGGGATCATGCACATTTTATAGTTGCTCATGGACTCAGGTCTCCGATCTGCTTACTGGGTTGATGGGATTATTATATAGGAAATGCGGCACAATTTCAAATTTTAAAAGTTATTTTAACTATTTTTCTGGTTTTCCTAAATTTTTGCGTGTTTTTTCCGATATAGATTACAAGAGATTGCGTCTGTCTGCACGCCTGCGGCGGACGTTATCGTGAGACGATTCCATAATTTTTTACAAATATCACACGGAGGTGATTGACGATGGCAACAATTGAACCATTAAACAGTGCTATGACTTACCAGGCACAGGCAGCATCCAAACCCCAGGTAGTGGCACCGGTGAACACGGAAGTTCCGGAGGATGGGCAGACGGTTAATGTCGATGAGACGACCGCGTCCGTGACGAGATCGCAGCCGGAGGACGATAAGAGCGGCGGAGAGGCCGGGAGTCAGCAGCAATCCGCGAATGCGAAGACACAGCAGCAGGCGAACATCAGGCAGGCCAGAGAGCAGCAGCAGTCCGAACAGCTTAAAAAGGCGATTATGGAGATGAACAGAAGGATCAACAACAGCAATGAAGAGGCTGTTTTTGGCGTTCACGAGGACACAAACCGGATCATGATCAAGATCATGGATAAGGAGACCAAGGAAGTGATCAAGGAATTCCCTCCGGAGAAGACGCTTGACATGATCGCCCGGATCTGGGAGATGGCTGGTATTCTTGTGGACGAAAAGATGTAGGCAGTTAGGAGGAGACGACAATGGCTATCAGAATTACAGGTATGTACTCGGGGCTTGACACCGAGAGTATCATCAGTGAGCTTGTTTCGGCTCAGAGCTATAAGAAAAACAAACTGGTAAAGGAACAGAAGAAGCTGTCGTGGAAACAGGACGCGTGGAAATCTTTGAACACAAAGATTTACAGCTTCTATCAGAAACTGGACGATATGCGGCTGCAGTCTTCTTATTTAAAGAAGAAAACGGTGGTGTCCAATTCCAATGCCATTAAGGTAGTGGGAGGCAATATGGACGGCACCCATAAGGTGTCGGTGGAGCAGTTGTCCAAGACCGCGTCTATGACCAGCGGCAGTCTGGCGAATGGAAATACGCATTACACAGGAAATGCGACTCTGAAACAGCTTGGTTTCAGCGGATCCGGCAGCATCCGTCTCAGCGACGCTGCGGGCAACTATGTGAATCTCGACGTCGATGAAAATATGAAGATCAACGACTTCGTGAAGGCGATCAACGACAATACGGCGCTGAAAGCCAGCTTCGATCAGGATAACCAGCGTATTTATCTCAGCTCCTGGGCTTCCGGGGAGGAGGGAAATTTCTATCTGTCCGGAAACGATGCGGGCGGCATGGCGGCTTTGAAGACATTGAAGCTTCTGTCTGCAACCGATATTGACAAACTGACGGCGCCGGGCGGCGAGTATGACGTATGGTCTAAGTATGTGAATGTTGATATCACAGGGGCTTCGCCGAGCTATTCTTCCGCGAACTATACAGCGGATTATAAGAAGCTGATAGAAGAGGAGACGCTGAGACGCCTGAAAGCGCTGAAAGAAGAGAATGATAAGCTGAACAAGGCGAACGAGAACTGCGACAAGGCGAACCAGAAGAATCTGGATACGCTGAAAGAAATCTTTGAAAACAAGGATGGCAAATACGACGCTTATCAGGCGTATATGACCGATTATAATCCTGCTTGGGATAAGGATACCGATCAGGCGGCGATCAAGGCGGCCGGCGAGGCTCTCTATGACAAGATTTACGGCGAAGAGAAGCAGGCTATGGAGGACGACGGGACAACGCCCAAGGTGGATGAGGACGGCAATCCGGTCATGGAGCGCACCGGCGGTTTGACGGGCGAATTGAAAGATCTGCAGGATGACCTCAAGGCGAAGCAGGATGCGCTGAAGGAGGCTAAGGAAAATTTCGCGAGCGGCAGCGGGTCGCAGGCTGACGTGGATGCGGCAGAGGCGGCTGTCACGGCGGCTTCCGAGGCAGTCAGCAAGAAGCAGTCCGAGATCGATAAAGCAAAAGAGGTTTACAGCGTATACAATGCGTTTGACCAAAACGTGGCGGAGAAGGCAGCCAATCAGGCTAAGATCGATGCAAACGACGCCAAGTTCAGCTATAGCAAGGATGCCGACGGGAAGGAAACCTATCTGGAGAAGGATGCGTCCGGCAATCCGGTTGCTATCGGAGAGGGCGTAGTGGCTAAAGAGGTTGCCGCAGAGTTTGACAAGAAGGTAGCCGCAGCGCAGGATATGATGAATAACGCAGCCACGTGGAAGGGCATGGCATCCGGTACCAAGGTGGACGGGGAGAATGCGAAGATCAAAGTGGACGGCGTTACCTACGAGTCCGGCACCGACACGCTGACTGTGAACGGCATGACCATCACGGCTCTCGAGGAGACGGATAAAGATGTGACCATATCGACCAAGACGGATACGGAAGGCGTCTACGATATGATCAAGGATTTCATCAAGTCGTACAGCGAGTTGATGAACGAGATGGACTCGCTTTATAACGCAGAGTCTTCCAAGGGGTATGACCCGCTTCTCGCAGAGGAGAAGGAGGCGCTTTCCGACAGTGAGATCGAGGAGTGGGAGAAGAAGATCAAGGATTCTCTGCTGCGCAGAGACTCTACTCTGAGCGGTGTGTCATCCGCCATGAGAATGGATATGATGATGACCATGGAGATTGGCGGACGGACCATGTCCCTCGCGGATTTCGGTATCGAGACGCTGAGTTACTTCAAGGCGAAGGACAATGAGAGAAACGCTTACCATATTCTTGGAGATAAGGACGATCCGCTCAGCTGGGAGCAGGAGCCAGGAAAGCCTACCTTGAGTGGTATGATTGAAAACGAGCCGGAAAAGGTGATGGAGTTCTTTAAAGGTCTGACTGACCAACTGCACGACACGATTGCGGATAAGATGTCCCCGACGAAGATGAGCAGCGCGCTCACTGTCTACAATGACAAGAAGATGAAAGAGGACTACGACGAGTATACCAAGAAGATCAAGGAGCAGGAAGAAAAACTGAACGCTTACATGGATAAGTGGTATGCGAAGTTCTCGGCTATGGAGACCGCGCTTTCCAAGCTGGAATCCAAGAACAATTCGCTCTCCAGCCTGTTTGGAGGCTGATTTCCGTAAGAAATGCGACAAAGACCGCAGGAGCCTGACGGATGTCACGAGGGTTACGCTCCGCTGTTTTGCGGCGGAGCGTTGACTTTTGAGGGGCATATGTCTTACAATAGGTGGCAGGTAGGATCAAGGAGGAGAAAAGCTATGCCGGCACGTAATCCCTTTGCGGAATATACAACCAATAAAATTTTGACGGCTTCCCCGGCGGAAGTGACATTGATGCTCTATGAGGGGGCGATCAAATTTGTTAATATCGCTATTGTTGCCATAGAACACGGCGAAATCGAGAAAGCGCATATAAACATCAAAAAGACGCAGCGTATTATCGAGGAATTCCGCAATACCCTGGATCACAAGTATCCGGTGGCAGAAGATTTTGACAGAATTTACGTGTATCTGCTCCAGCGGCTGTTAGAGGCAAATATCAAGAAAGACACAGAGATTCTTGAGGAGATCAATATGCACCTTCGGAGTGTCCGCGACACTTGGAAGGAAGTCATGCGGAAGAATAATCAACACACGTAGAGAGGTGGAAGCATGGGTTTGAGCAGTGCACAGGTTCTGGTAGAAAGTCTGGAGAAGAAAAGCCGGATTCTGGACGAGATCATAAAGGAGAATGAGGCGCAGGAAACTCTGCTTAGGCAGGATGAACTGGATCTGGAGGCGCTTGATGTTTCCGCGGACCGTATGGGCGAGCTGGCGGAGAAACTGGAACTTCTCGACGAGGGATTCGAGGCGGTGTACGATAGGATCCGGGAGGAATTGATTAAGAACAAGTCGGTTTACCGTGGGGAAATCAGGCGGATGCAGGAGCTGATTGCCGAGATCACGGAGAAAGTGGTGGGCATCAACGCAGCCAGAATGCGCAATAAGCTCCAGGCGGAGAAACAGTTTAAGAAGAGCAGGCAGCGGATCGGCAAAGCGACGTCCAAGATGAAGGCAAGCCAGAACTACTATAATAATATGAACCGCTTAAACTTTGTCGATCCACAGTTCTATGATAATAAAAAGTAAAAAAGACCCCCGAGAAAAAATTTAAAAATTTTTTCTCGGGGGTCTAAAGTATATCGAATTCCCACCGATATATATAACAAGTAAAGTAAAACATTTACTTGAAGGCAGTGGCAAGACCGATGTCAGCGGACGGGACGGAGGAGGAGCCACAAAAACAAAAAGGCGGCAAGGATGCCGCGAAAAATTCAAGGAGGAATATAGTATGATAGTAAAACACAATATTACAGCGATGAACTCTAACAGAATGTTAGGACTGACCACTTCTTCTCAGGCTAAGTCTACAGAGAAGTTATCTTCCGGTTACAAGATCAACCGTGCAGCAGATGATGCAGCAGGGCTTTCCATTTCCGAGAAGATGAGAAGACAGGTAAGAGGTCTTACCCAGGCTTCCGCTAACGCACAGGATGGTATCAGCGTAGTACAGACCGCTGAGGGCGCTCTCAACGAAGTTGAGGATATGCTCCAGAGAATGAACGAGCTGGCAGTTAAGGGTGAGAACGGAACCCTGACCACTTCTGATCGTGCTTCCATCCAGGCTGAGATCGGTCAGTTGATGAGTGAGGTTGACCGTGTACAGAGTACCACGACCTTCAACGAGATGAACCTGTTAGACGGTAAGTTCATCAAGGGTATCCAGGTAGGTGCAGAGGCAGGTCAGCACATCGACATCTCCATCAAGAACATGAGTATGGTAGGTCTGGCAAGCTACATCGGTACTTGGACAAATGGTACATCCACTGACAGTAAACTGTATGGTGCAGTTACTTTCAATGCGCTGACATCCGGTACTTCGAACGTGCAGGTTACATCTTACCAGGTTCAGGGCGGAGCTAATACCATTCAGGGTTCAGTTGCTTCGAAGCCTGTTAGTTCCTACAGCACGACAGATGGTAAGACCTACAACATGAAGGCTATGGATTCTACTATGGCTAAGAAGCTGGTTACAACCTTCCAGAACCTTGTAGGCGGTAAGGCATCGAGCGTTGCTTCCACCAAGGACTTCAACTCCCTTAATGCTTTCATCAAGGGTGCTCTGCAGATCGTATCTTCTCAGAGATCTGACCTTGGTGCTATCCAGAACCGTCTGGAGCACACCATCAACAACCTGAACAACATCGTAGAGAACACCCAGTCCGCAGAGGCTGCTATCCGCGATACAGATATTGCTACGGAGATGGTTCAGTACTCCAACAACAATATCCTTCAGCAGGCAGGTACATCTATGCTGTCTCAGGCAAATCAGGGCAACCAGTTGGCACTGTCCTTACTTGGCTAATCGCTGTAACAGGATTACGAGTGAAACTATCAAAAACCCCATCCGAGAGGATGGGGTTTTTTATGGTGCGCCCACATATGGAAGTTTGCTGTTTCACAGCATGCGGGCGGCGCGGCGAGTAGGGCGAAAATCTTCCCTACTTGGTTTATTCTTTAATTTTGTCAATGTCTGACATATTTACGCCTAAGCTGCTAAGCAATGCCTTTAAAGAGATATATTTATCCTTTAATTTGGCATATGTTTTTGTAGCCCCTTCTTCTTTTGCCAGTATCATATAGTCTTGTACTTCCCGAAATTCTTCAATACCCCTTTGTATAATTTCGCCATTATTCATTTCCAGCACCTCCATTCGTTCACCGCCTTTATTCATTGAAACAGTTATTAAATATCATATTTATTATAGCGTGTTGGTTAGTGGCTGTAAAGTCTGTTCAATTATTGCAAGAAAGCCGTTTCAGCGCCTCCACGGCGGGCGGATACGCACCGCAGTTTTCGTAGTGGGTGCGGGCGATATCCCGCTTGCCGAACATTTCATAGATCAGACCGATGTAATAGCTGGGTGTACGGGGATCTGCGGCGATGCATTTCGGGGCGCTCAGTGCTTCTACAAACTCGGGGAGAGCCTTGAGGGGCTGTCCAAGGCATAGATAGATGCGTCCGGATAGACAGAGGAAGTCTTTAGTGTCTGCGAAGGAATCACGGTAAGAAAGAACATTCGCGGCTTCTTCCGCCTGCTTGCTATCCAGCAGGATACCTGCGTAATTACAGAGAAGAACGAGGGTATAGTCTGCCCCGGGCGTGGGCCGCAGCTTCATGGCTTTGCGAAACCAGGGAAGTGCATTCTCTTCATCCCTCATTAACATATAGCTCTGTCCTAGCTGAAAGTGAAGGTAGGGGTTTTCGGGATCATTTACAATCTCAGCGGAAAGCATCGAGATGTCACGTTCCGCCTTTTCTTTCAGCTTTTCTTCCGTGCCCTGGTAGCCTACGTGGTCTACGCTGACAGGCGCGTCATAGGAGGAGGACTCCATAGAGCCGAGGGGAACGAGAACTTCGTGAATCGGATTGACAAAGTGGTAGAGGCGTCGGTCAAATAGCCGTGTCAGCCTTACGACCTGCTTTTTGGTTTCTCCGCCCACGTCGAAGTAGCTGAACAGCTCTATGGAGCCGAGGCTATGCGGATGCTCTTCCAGAGCTTTCTGAAGAGCGTTCCAGTCAAGGGGGCGGAGAAACTCGTCGGTGTCCAGAGACAGGATGATATCGTTTGTGGCATGGCTGACACAGAAGTTTCTGGCAGCGGAAAAATCATTAATCCATGCAAACTCGTAGACATGATCCGTGAATTGTCCTGCGGTTTCCAAGGAGTTATCTTCTGAACCGGTATCTGTCACCACGATTTCAAACGGATAGGGTTTTAACGCTTCCAGACACCTCTGTAAATTTTCTGCTTCATTTTTGGTGATGATACAAACAGAAATCGGAATCATACGCTCCCCCGTTCTTCCATAGTTTTTCTCACTTCTTCCAGTTTTTCCAACGCCAGAGGGTAGCCTTTTTCGGCTGATTTCACTAAAAAAGAAGCGGCTGCGGGGAGATTCCCCAATAGCTCGTTGGCAAAGCCTATGCTGAAAAACGCCATGCCGCTGTAATCTTCCGATTCCGAATCGGGAGTGCACTGCAGTGCCTTCACAAACTCCATTACCGCCTTTAAAGGCTGGGGCGGATCCTGATTCAAATAGAGAGCGCCCATGCTGCAAAGGAACTGCTGGCTGTGCGCGTAATCATTATAAACAGGAACGTAGAGTTCCAGTGCCTCTGCAGCTCTTCCGGTTTGTACCATTACGTTGATGAAGTTGTTTGCCATCACATGAACCCATTCATTTTGTAGAAGTAAGGGCAGTTCGAATGCTTTTTTATAATAGATATAAGCATTTTCATAATCATCAATCAGGTTGTAGGACTGCGCCACCTGAAAATAGAAATAAGGTTCCTCCGGTTTCCGTTCAATTTCTTTGAAGAGCAGAGCGTTGTTGCGTTCCGCCTTGAGGCGTTTTTCATCATTGGTGCCGACGTAGCCCACATGATCCACTTCCACAGGTATGTCATAACGTTCGTAATCGGTGCGGTCGGTTTTGATGTCGGCTACCTGCTCATGAATTAAATAAATGTAATGAAAACTGCGTTTATGGAAGAGACGATCCACTCGTTCCAGCGAATAATCTTTTCTATATTGGGTATCAGAGAAACTTTTTCGCAGAATCTGCCCTACGCTACCGCGGGGATGCGTCTCAATCGCTTCGCACAGCCCGTCCAGATCCAGATCGGTCAGATATTCGTCGCAGTCTATGACGAGCACATAGTTGTGGCTTGCCCTATTCAGAGAAAAGTTTCTGGCAGCGGAGAAATCGCCGATCCACTCAAAATCATAGATATTGTCAGTGTACTTTGCGGCAAGCTCCTTCGTGCGGTCGGTGGAACCGGTGTCCACATAGATAATTTCAAAGGGATAGTGTGTGAGCGGTTCCAGGCATTTCTCAATATTTTTTTCCTCGTTTTTTCCTATGATACATACTGAAATGGGAATCATGTGGTTCCTCCTCGTTTCTGCGCGGTTCATGCGCCGGATATATTTGTTTCCTGTGTCGGCTGCCATTTCATGGCGGGAAGCGGCTCTGGATAGCCGGTATTGTCAGACGCCGTTCCAATCGGAGAGCCGTTCTAGGGCAGGTGCAAAACCCAGATCAGCCGCCTTCTGGTAAAAGGTAAGGGCGGAATCCTGGCTGCCCAGCATTTCGTTTACCAGCCCGATATTGTAGAAGGGAATGAAACTGTTGGCTCCTTTTTCCCTTGCGTCAGGGCAATGCAGCGCTTTGACATACTCCGCCATGGCACGGAGGGGCTGAGGCGGGTCCAGATTCAGGTAGATGTTGCCCATGCTGCAGTAGAAATTTGCGTCCCCCGAAAAGTGCTCGTAAATCGGCTCAAAAAAAGCCTGTGCCTCCGCGGAACGCCCCGTGTGATTCATGGCGTTGATATAGGCGGTAGCCATGATCTGTACCCAGGGTTCACGGAAGATTATCGGGAGCGAAAAAGCTTTTTTATAGTAAGTATAAGCGTTTTCGTAATCGCGGATGCCGTTGTAGGACTGCCCTACCTGAAAATAGAGGTAAGGATCATTCGGCGTTCTCTTTATTTCCCGAAAGAGCAGCGCGTTGTTGCGCTCCGCTTTTTGGCGCATGGCGTCCATGCCGCCGCTGTATCCGGCGTGATCCACGATCAGGGGGATTTCGTAACGCTCATAGAAAGGGCTTTCGCTGCCCTGCCTGACGACCTGCTCATGGATAATACCTTTATAATGGAAGTGCTTTTTGGAAAAAAGCCGCTCCACGCGGTCCGGATAGTTGGTCTGCGTCCCGTTTGCCTCGTAGTAATTGTTGCGCAGCAGCAGACCGACGTCCTGTGGGTGTGCTTCGAGCGCGGTGAAAAGAGGCGCAGTGTCCAACTCCGTCAGATATTCATCACAGTCTATAAAGAGCACATACTCGTGAGCGGCTTTTTCGAGCGCAAAATTTCTGGCGGCGGAAAAGTCGTCGATCCATTTGAAATCGTATATTTTGGCGCCATACTTTGCGGCAGTCTCCTTCGTGCGGTCGGTGGAACCTGTGTCCACGTAGACGACTTCAAAAGGGAGGGACGCAAGGGGAGCCAGACAGTTTTCCATATGCTGCTCCTCATTTTTTCCAATGATGCAGACGGAAATAGGAATCATAGTAATCGTCCTCACTTCTACACGGCTCATGTGCTGAACCTGCAAATAAATGATGTAAACTATAAGCTGACAAAAACAGGTGGCTTCAGGATGTCTTCAACGCTGCCAGCCGCTGCACAGCCGGGGCAAAGTCTCCGCACTGTGCATAGAGCGCACATGCGCTGTCCGCTTCTCCGAGCTGCTCAAAGATCAACCCGCACTGATAAAGCGGCAGGAAAGAGTTTGAGCCGTTCTGCCGTCCGGGGGGCATTTGCAGCGCCTTCTGATACTGTGTAAGAGCCTGCTCCGGCATGAGGTTATCTTTGTAGATGTTTCCCATCAGATAGACGAAGTCCGTCACGGAAGCAAACTCGTCGTAAATGCCCTCAAAGCCAAGGGCGTTTTCCGCCTGTCCCGTGTGCAGGAGCGCGTTGCCGTAGGAAACCACCATCGCCTGCACGTAAGCAAGTTCCGGGTCGAGGTCAAACTCCAGCCCCTTGTCATAGTAGATGCAGGCACGCGCAAAGTCCTCCAGAATCTCGCAGCTTTTCCCGAGCTGATAGTACAGATAGGGATTTTCGGGATCCTGCGTCAGCTGTTTTTCCAGCAGCGTGAAGTTTCGCTTATATTTTGCCTTACGTTCTTCCGGGGTCATGTCGTAGCCAGTGTGAAGCAGGGTCGTCTGCAGCAAAAACGCCGAAATTTCATGCCCGCGGATGGGCGTGAGCTGTTCATGGATCGTGCCTGTGTAATGATACAGCTTTTTATTAAAAAAACGTTCTGTGTAATCCACGTTATTCAGCGTAAGGACACCGTTTTCGGTCACCAGATTTTCACGGGACACGCTGCCAACACTGTCGGAGAGGTGTTTGCGGAAATAGTTCAGCTCCTCTACGTCGATTTCCTTCACGGTTTCGTCGCAGTCGATCATAAAGATCCAGTTGTTGGAGGCCTCCCGAAGGGAAAAATTTCTGGCGGCGGAGAAATCGTCACACCATGCAAAATCAAGCAATTTATCCGCATATCTGGCGGCGATTTCCTTCGTCCTGTCTGTGGAACCCGTGTCTACGACCACAATTTCAAATCCGCAGGGCTTGATGGATTTCAGGCACTGCTCGATGCGCGTTTCTTCATTTTTGGCGATGATGCATACAGATATGGGATGCATGGAAGACTCCTTTAAAGTTTAGAATAATAAATTTATTTTATCATATTTATGGTAGACAGGCAAATTCCATAATTGAATCAGTATATGAAAAGTGTTAGAATACATTTGAATAAATATGGTCTGAACATTTGCGAATATATGTTATTACAGGAAAATGCGATATGGGAGACAGGGATGGAGTTTAAAGGTGAAATAAAAGAAAAAATTAATGAGTTGAAGGGGTATGCAGAAAAAAACGATAACATTATCTGGTATGACCGTGTTGTGGACATCTTATATGATAAGGACGATTCTGTGACAGATGAAATGATAGAACAGGTTATCTGTAAACTGGGAGAGGACGGGATCAGTGTAGAGAGAAGGCCGAATGAAGATTATGCAGATGAAGCCAGTCAGGCCAGCCATTTTATTCCGGCGGATGTAAATATTGCGCAGCGTCCCATGAATATATATAACCTTATGGAAAGACTGGAAAACCATGAGATTAATATGGCGCCTGAATTTCAGCGTCATAGTGATTTGTGGACAAAAGAACAGCAGAGCAGGTTGATTGAGTCGCTTGTATTAAAGATTCCCATTCCAACCTTTTATTTTAATGCTGTTGATGATGGAAAATGGATTGTTATTGACGGGTTGCAGAGGATGACGGCATTTTATCATTTCCTTGTAGGTGAAAAGAATAAAGAAGGGATAAGGGTGAAAGAGAAATTCTGCGGCTTACAGTATATGGAAGATTTTAATGGAAGAACTTTTGACGATTTGCCAAGACAATATATCCGAAGGATAAAAGAGACGCCGATTGTGGCATACACGGTAGAGAAAGGAACGCCGGACGGCATTGTCTATAATATTTTTCAGCGAATCAATACAGGCGGAGTTAAATTGGAACCACAGGAAATCCGTCATGCAATGTACGGCGGAAAAGCAACTGAGCTGTTGCAGAGACTGGCAGAGAGTGAAATATTCATAAAGGCGACCCAACACGCAATTTCGCCAAAACGGATGGAGGATAGAGAATATGTTAATCGTTTCATTGCGTTTACCGAGTTAGATTATAGTAAAGAATACAGAGGAAATATTGATGATTTTTTACGAGATGCCTTAAAGGCAGTGAATCGGTATGATGATAAAGATATTGTTCGTGTAGAAGAAAATTTTTATCGTGTGATGCAGGCATGTAAGACAATTTTTGGGAAATATGCGTTTAGAAGATATAATAATGAGACAAAGAGACGCAGCGCGATCAATAAGGCGATATTCGAAGCGTGGGGAATTGTGCTTTCTGAGTTGAAGGAGGATGAAATAATTGTACTGGAGCAAAGACGGGAAGAACTTATAGTTAAATTTGGTGAAAGAATGCAGGAAAAGGAGTTTAATTTGGCATTAAAGGGCGGGAAACCGTCTGCATTGAAAAAGCGTATTGAGATTGTCAGGGAAACAGTTGAGGAGGTTTTATGATCACTGGTTTAGAATTAGAAAATTTCAAATGTTTTGAAAAGCTGCAGATAGATTTGAAATCCGTAAATATATTTACCGGGGTCAATGGGGTAGGAAAATCGACAGTCATTCAGGCGCTATTATTGCTATTTCAGTCTTCGGGAGAAAGTAGAAGACTTACATTAAATGGAAAATATACAGAAATGGGTTATTCACAGGATGTGGTATATGATAAGGCGCAAGAAGATTTTGTAAAAATCGGGATTACGGGTTCTGAGAAAAAAGAGTATATGCATATTTTCTCCTATGAACAGGATGTAGATTATTTAACGGCTGTGGAGACGCCTGCTGATTCTGCATTTCTGGCAGAAGAGAAATTTATTTATTTGTCAGCGTATCGTATTAAACCGCAGGAACGATATCGTGTAATCAGCGAGAAAGATTTGAAAATGAGGCGTTTTGGGAATAATGGGGAGTTTGCGCTGCAATATTTAGGCATGTATGGGGATGATGATGTAAAAAATCGGTGTGTCGTAGAGGAAGATGAGAAGGGAAAATCATTACTCAATCAGGTCAGAATTTGGCTGGACAGAGTGTCACCTGGAGTGTCGCCACAGATTAAGGTAATGATGGAAAGCAGAGCTTCCGAATTGTCATTTGATTTTATTGAGGGAAAAGAAAAGACGAATTCTTACAAAAGCCTTAATGTCGGATTTGGGATTACCTATATTCTTCCGGTTATCATAGCTTTGCTATCCTCCAAAGAGGGTGATTTGATTATCATAGAAAATCCTGAAGCACATATTCATCCGGCAGGGCAAAGAATGTTAGGCGAATTGATTGCCAGAGCAGGAGCTGGCGGTGCACAGATTATTGTGGAAACACATAGTGACCATATTATAAATGGGGTGCGCATATCAGTAAAAGAAAAACATCTTGCCAAAGATGATGTACAGATTGCCTTTTTCTTTAAAGATGAGTCCAGAGAATATCGCCATACTTATCAGAAACTGCAAATTTTTGAAGACGGCAAACTAAGTACATGGCCGAGAGGTTTTTTGGATGAATGGGAGAGGGCTCTCATTGATTTGTTATGAGCATTTATGACGTGCGAAAGATGAGGAAATCATGAAAATTGCAATTAATGATATAGCTTTTATGAAAGGGTTTAAGATACCTCATGATGCTCAAAAGGCGCTTGTGTGTTTTGCAAATGTTGCGATACGATTGAGAGATGAACGAGTAAGCCGCGTGGATACAACGGTAGATATTGTAAACAGCAAAAATGTGAACAAATCTACGGAACTTGCTCCGCAATATTCCCTGATTCACGCTTTGAATGATATACGAAATGGATACAGGGAGCAATATTTATGGATGTTGCAGATGCTTACAATGGTTGGGGAAGGGGAAGAGGAAACCGATGAGAAATTTTGCCTGCTGGGATTTCAGTCCGAGCATTGTGCCAGATATAAAGAAGACTTTCTGCTAAGCTTAGTATCAGATCCGATATTTGCCCAAAAAACAATACAGGGTGTATTAACGGATAACAAAAAGCATAGCATTAGAAACATAGCGGATGAAAGTCATATAGAATTTTATTGGGAAGAATTGGGGTTTCGAGAATATGAGATCAATCCAAAACATGGCAGACGCGAGTACATTCGGGCAGGAGGTAAGAAAGTTGGGATAGCGCCGGAAAGCGATGAACTTGGGCAGATGCTTTTAAACCAGGCAATAGAATATAAAGGAAAGCTGCTCTCGGTCGATATAGAGAAAGACAATCGTATATTTGAATTTCGCCGTTCATACGCAAATAAATTTCATGGGTTTTTGCAAGAAAACTTGGCAGAGAATGACAGGCATAACGTGATAGAATTTGTGGACAGACAGAATAGAGGAGAAAGACAATGAAATATGCATTAATCGGCTGTGGCCGTATTTCACCAAACCATATAGCGGCGGTGCGCTAATGAACCAGTGCATCCACAACATTGATCTTCTGCGCTGGATGATGGGCGGCCAGTCTGTCAATGTGATAGAAGAGTGGTGGTTTTCGGATTTTTTGGACAACCCGGAGGAAGTGAAGGCGAAATTCCACGAGAATCCGCCGAACGTATACGGTTATGGACATACGCCGCTGTATGCCGACATGATTAACGCCATCGCCTAGGAGAGACAGCCATATGTCACAGCTATGGATGGAAAGAAAGCGCTTGAACTGGTTCTGGTGCTCTATAAGTCCGCGGCGGAGGGATGCAGCGTGAAGTTTCCGCTTACGGACGATGTGTTCTGCGGTCCTTCCTGCGTGTTTACAAATGACTTGACACCCAGGGCGGCTTATCCCAAGGGGAGAGAAAACTATAAGAAAACGTGCATAAAAAAGGGCGCCAGCATCGGTGCGAACGCAACGATCGTATGCGGACACACGGTGGGAAAATATGCGATGGTGGCGGCGGGAGCCGTTGTGACAGAGGATGTGCCAGATTATTGTCTCGTAAAAGGCGTGCCGGCAAGAGTCTGCGGAAAGGTGGACGAGAGGGGAAATTTACTGTAGACTGCGTCCGGCATGAAGCGGTAATGGGAGAATTAGTATTTCTCACACTAATCAATACAAGTAAGGAATATGACAGGAGATGCGGTTTTACAGACCAGCCAGCATTTCCTGCACACGATGACGGTAAGTATGCGCAGCGGCGACTTTATCGTGACCGTTTTTTGCGATCGCAATTCTTTCTTCTTCGTGGGTCAGGTAGTAATCGATCTTCTGCAGCAAGTCTTCTTCGCTTTCATAGCAGTCAAAGTCTACCCCGGGGGTAAAGTTTTCGAGAAAATCTTCCTGATAATTACTTAACAGAAAACCGCCGCTTCCCATAATGTCGAAAGCGCGCAGGGGTATGCCGCTCTTAATGCTTCGCAGGGAAATGTTCAGATTGATCCGGCTCTGCTTGAAGACCAGAGGCATTTCTGCGTAGTAGTCCGCAGTGCCGTGGTTGCGCAGGTTGGGCAGAGAAAAGGTGGGATCCAGGGTAAACAGATCCAGCGTGTGTGTCTGCGTGACTGCCGTCAGCAGGCGCAGCCGTTCCAGCCCCGTAAGCTTGCGGTTGATGACATATTGGGCGTAGAGGTACTCTCTTGTCTCCACGCCGTCGGGATTGGGATCCATGGGAAGGGACTGATATAACTCTTCCATGATAGGAGATAATGACTCCTGGATAAAGTTACAGCCCTGCACATGCATCTGTGCCTCCATCAGTCCTTCCAGATATCCTTTCGTATATTCGGAAAGATTTTCCATGCGGTCAAAAAAGTTATGGGACTCGGTGTAAAGCGAGCCCACGAAGGAAACGTCGTACAGGTACGGACAGCTGGGAATCTGGGGTACGGCATGTGAGCTGCGGGCATCGGAAGCCTGCGATACGGCATGGATGCTGTCAGTATCGTGTATTGCAGGATTTGTCAGAAACGAGTCGAGGCGGTCCAGCCGATCTGTGTTTGCCGCCATGGGCAGGTAGCGGACGGTTTTGATTCCAGCCTCGTTAAATTCCCGGCAAAGCGCCCGGTCGAACACATAGATAGTGTTGCATGGATTGATAGCGGTGTAGGAATAGAGCATGACGTAGGGGCTGTCATAGATCCATGAAATATAGGGCAGACCCTCGCGCTTACACACATTGGAAACGAGGGGAAAATAGTTGAAGGAAAAGACTGCGTCAGGCACAGTCTCGTGCAGACTGCCGGTGAGAGCGGACTCAATCTCGGTGTCCCTGCGGGCATCTTTATTGGAAAAAGGAAAACAGCTGACCTGATGTCCCTCTCTGGCAAAGGCGTCTTTTATATCGGCATTGCCGAAACTTGCCCATTCGATAAAAAGTATTTTCATGGCATTCCTCTCTGAATCGAGCGCGCTGGCGCCCGATTTATTAACGTTCAATCTGTGTTGAGTATATCACAAATCATTTCGGGTAACATCCATATATTTTTTAAATAATGGTTGACACTGGAAAATTTCTAGTGTATTATCATTTCATATTAATCATATCAAAATGGTATGAAATAAAACGCGGTGTTCTGCATCCAAAGGCAACAAGCGGGGCAGAGCGTGTAAAAGGGAGGAAGAAAAATGGCAGACATTAAAAAGAGCGCATCGGAGCTGATCGGGCATACGCCCCTTTTGGAGGTGACCCACTACGAGGAAACTAACGGCATCACAGACGCCACGATTCTCGTGAAACTGGAGTATTTTAACCCGGCAGGTTCGGTGAAGGACCGCATCGCCTTACATATGATCGAGGTGGCGGAGCGGGAAGGGAAACTGAAACCCGGCGCGACGATTATCGAGCCGACCAGCGGCAATACGGGCATCGGGCTGGCGTCCGTGGCGGCGGCAAAGGGTTACCGGGCGGTACTGACGCTGCCGGAAACCATGAGTGTGGAGCGGCGCAAACTGCTGCAGGCATACGGCGCAGAGCTGGTGTTGACGGATGGCGCGCTGGGGATGAAGGGCGCCATTGCCAAGGCGGAGGAACTGCAGGCGCAGACGCCCGGTTCGATCATTCTCGGTCAGTTTGAAAATCCGGCGAATCCGGCGGTTCATAAGGCGACCACAGGACCGGAGATCTGGGATGACACGGAGGGAAAGGTGGACATTTTCGTGGCAGGCGTGGGTACCGGCGGCACGATCACGGGCGTCGGTTCTTACCTAAAGGAAAAGAACCCCGCCATACAGGTAGTGGCGGTGGAGCCGGAGAGCAGCCCGGTTCTCTCGGGCGGACAGCCGGGTGCGCACAAGATTCAGGGAATCGGCGCAGGCTTTGTGCCACAGACGCTTGATACGGATATTTACGATGAGATTATAAAGGTTTCCAATGAGGACGCTTTCACGGCGGGCAGGGCGATTGCCACACAGGAGGGTGTGCTTGTGGGCATCTCTTCGGGAGCGGCGCTCCACGCCGCGGCTGAGCTTGCGAAGCGTCCGGAGAACAAAGGAAAGGTGATCGTGGCGCTCCTGCCCGATTCGGGGGACCGGTATCTGTCTACGCCGCTCTTCGCGTAAACGGGTTCAGCTGCGCATGTTCGCAAAACCTTGACATTTCGCGGGATTCATACTATAGTGAGCAAGGATAAAATCGTTACTTTTCACACGTGCCATGCACTTGCTGCATGGCGTCGGAACCAGCGCCAAAATGCCTGTATTTTGGCATTTTGTGTGCATCATTGCTGCAATTCACACGGAAGAATCGTAAATTGATGCGAAATCTGGCATATGTGTGAATTGTAGCATAAAAGCGGGAGGAGAGTACGGAAATGATCGAGGTGCGGGATTTAAGCAAGACCTTTGAGACCGATGACGGGAAAGTGGAGGCACTGCAGCATATCACGCTGTCCATTGAGGCGGGCGATATCTATGGTATTATCGGCATGTCGGGTGCGGGCAAGAGCACGCTCGTGCGGTGCCTGAACTTTCTGGAACGCCCCACGTCCGGCACGGTGGAGATCGGGGGAAAGGATCTGGGAGCGATGACGGAAGCGCAGCTCCGGGAGACACGCAGGGAGATTTCCATGATCTTCCAGCATTTCAATCTGTTGATGCAGAAGAATGTGATTGATAATATCTGCTTTCCGCTTGTGATCGGGGGAATGAAGAAGAAGGACGCAAGGAAGCGTGCGAAGGAGCTGCTGGAGATCGTGGAGCTTTCGGATAAGGCTTCGGCATATCCGTCCAAGCTTTCCGGCGGGCAGAAGCAGCGGGTGGCGATTGCAAGGGCGCTGGCGGCGAACCCGAAGATTCTGCTCTGCGACGAGGCGACGAGCGCGTTAGACCCGCGGACGACACAGTCCATTTTGCAGCTTTTGAAGGATATTAATAAAAAATACGGTATCACGATAGTGATCATTACCCACGAAATGTCGGTGGTCCGGGAAATATGTTCCCACGTGGCGATTATCGGCGAGGGGCATCTGGTAGAACAGGGGCGCGTTTCGGATATCTTTGCGCACCCGAAGACGGCGGAGGCGAAAGAACTGATCCTGAAAGGCAGCGGCACGGACCGCCGCACACTGGAGGACAGACAGAAGGAACTGATGAAAGGGAAATGCTGTGTGCGTATAGTATTTTCCGTGAACTCTTCCTTTGAGCCGGTGATTGCAAATATGGTGTTAAGGTTTGGGCAGCCGATCAACATTCTGCGGGCGGATACGAAGAACGTGGAAGGAATCGCCAGAGGCGAGATGATTTTGAGTCTGCCGGACGACCGTAAGGTACAGGAGGAGATGAAGGCTTACCTTGTAGAGAGAGGGTTGGCAGTGGAGGAGGTGAACGGCTATGTGGACTAGTGATCTGACACTGATGATGCTGGAAGGTGTGCGGGATACGTTGTTTATGACATTGCTGTCAACTTTTTTTGGCTATGTGCTGGGACTTCCCTGGGGCATTGTGCTTGCCGTGACGGATAAGTCGGGCATCCGACCGAACGCCGTGGTTTACAGGGCGCTGGATGTAGCGGCTAATATTTTGCGGAGTATTCCGTTTCTGATTCTGCTGATTCTTGTGCTGCCCCTGACGAGGGCAATTGTGGGCAAAAGCACGGGGGCGGCGGCAACGATTGTACCACTAACCATTGCGGCGGCTCCCTTTATCGGACGGATGATCGAATCTTCCATCAAGGAAGTGGATCACGGTGTGGTGGAGGCGGCGCAGAGTATGGGCGCAGGCACGTTTACGATTATATGGAAGGTGCTTCTGGTGGAGGCGAGAACGTCGATTCTGGTGGGTGTGACTATCGCCATTGGCACAATTCTCGGCTATTCCGCAATGGCGGGCGTGGTCGGCGGCGGCGGACTTGGCGATATCGCCATGCGTTACGGCTATTACCGTTACGAGACGCTGATTATGATTGTCTCGGTGGTGCTTCTGGTAGTGCTGGTGCAGATTTTCCAGACGCTGGGGATGCGGCTGTCGGTGAAGCTGGACAAGAGGAAGTAAATAGCGGTACTAGGCTCGAAAATACCTCGCCAAGTACCAACGTCCTGCAAGGGTCTGCTTATGATTATACTATTTGTACAATTATGGCAAGGTTGTGATGAGTTTTGCAATTGACTAAGTAATATATAATGGAGGAGAAAGTTATGAAAAAGAAAATTGTGGTAACGATTGTGACCGCGGCACTGGCGCTTGGTACGCTCGCGGGCTGCGGCAGTAAGAAGGATGACGGCACGATCACGGTGGCGGCTTCGGCGACGCCTCATGCGGAGATTCTGGAGCAGGTGAAGCCGATTCTGGCGGATCAGGGCTACACGTTGGAGGTGACAGTCTTTAACGATTATGTACAGCCCAATCAGGTGGTGGAGAGCGGTGAGTTTGACGCCAACTATTTCCAGCACATTCCTTATCTGGATTCCTTTAACGAGGAGCAGGGGACGCATCTGGTAAACGCGGGCGGCATCCACTATGAGCCTTTCGGGATTTATCCCGGCACGAAGAGTGATCTATCAGAGATTGCTGAGGGGGACGTGATTGCGGTTCCCAACGATACGACCAACGAGGCGAGGGCGCTTCTGCTTTTGCAGGACAACGGCATTCTGACTTTAAAGGCGGGCGTAGGTCTGGAGGCGACCGTGCGCGATATCGAGGATAACCCTTACAATGTGGAGATTCAGGAACTGGAAGCGGCGCAGGTGCCCCGAGTCAAAGAAGAGGTGGCGTTTATGGTCTTAAACGGCAACTATGCGATGGAGGCGGGCTTCTCCGTGGCGAAGGACGCTGTGGCGTATGAGCAGTCCGATTCCGAGGCGGCGCAGACTTATGTGAATGTGATCGCGGTGAAGGAGGGCAATGAGAACAGCGAAAGGATCAAGGCGCTTGTGGCGGCGCTTAAGTCCGATACGATCAAGGAGTACATCAACAATACATATGATGGAGGCGTGATACCCTTCACAGAGTGAGAAGTACTTCTAAAGACGTCCCGCCATAGGACGGGACGCCAAGAAGTACTAAGTCTCACTCGGGAGAATGACTGAAAAACGGCATTCTCCTTATATTATGGGAGAGGCACTTTCCGATTGGAGGGTGCCTTTCCTTGTGCTATAATTGAGGCAGAAAGGAAAGATGCCCATGTCCCTGCAATTTTATTTCGGCGCGTCCGGCGCCGGCAAGAGCCGGAAACTGCATGATTATATCATAGAGGAATCACAGCGCCACCCGGAGAAAAACTATCTTCTGATTGTGCCGGATCAGTTCACCATGCAGACGCAGATGGATCTGGTGGTGGAGCATCCGCGCCATGCGATCATGAATATCGACGTGCTGAGCTTTGGCAGACTGACCCATCGGATCATTGAGGAGGTGGGCGGAGAGGAACTGCCGGTTCTGGACGACACCGGAAAAAGTCTGGTGCTGCGCAAGGTGGCGGGGCAGGAGAGGGAAAAGCTGACGGTTCTCGGCAGCCACCTGCACAAGATCGGCTATATCCACGAGGTAAAGTCGGCGCTCTCCGAGTTTATGCAGTACGGCGTCGGGGAGAAGGAGCTGCAAACGCTGATCGATTATGCGAAAGAGCGGGGCGCGCTCTACTATAAGCTTCAGGATCTGCGGCATTTGTACCGGGCGTTCGGGGAATACATACATGACCGCTTTATCACGACGGAGGGGACGCTGGACAGACTGCGGGCAGCGCTGCCGGAGTCCGAAATTGTGAGGGGCAGTGTGATCGCCTTTGACGGGTTCACCGGGTTTACGCCGATACAGAACCGGGTGATTCAGGATTTGATGGGATTGACTGAAAAGGTCATTATTACACTCACCATGGACGAGCGTGAGAATCCCTACCGTGTGGCGGGTGAGCAGAAGCTTTTTTACCTGAGTCAGAAAACGGTGTCGGTTTTAAAAAGGCTTGCCGGGGAGGCGGGTATTGCGGAGGATGCGCCTGTCTGGTGCACAGAGAAAAAGGAAGGGCGGCTGCCCCGTTTTGCGGATAATCCGGAAATCGCCCATCTGGAGCGGAATCTGTTCCGCTATCCGCCCTGCGCTTACGTGGGGACTGTGGAAAGGATTCACCTGATCGAGGCGTCCACGCCCAAGGAAGAGCTGCGGCAGACCTGTATAGCCATCCGCAGGATGCTCATGGAATCGGGGAAACTCTGTTACCGGGACATCGCCGTGGTCACAGGCAACATGGGGGTGTACGGGAAAGAGGCGCAGGAGGTTTTCGACCGTTTTGACATTCCTGTCTATATCGATCAGACAAGGGGCATTTTGGGCAATCCCTTTGCCTCTTATGTGCGCAGTGCGCTGCAGATTAGGCTGCAGGATTTCAGTTTTGATGCGGTCTTTCACTATCTGCGCACGGGGCTTGCGGGCTTTACCGGGGAGGAAGTGGACAGGCTGGAAAATTATGTGCGCCGTTTCGGGATCAGAGGGCGGAAACGCTGGAGCGAGGTATTCACTTACAGGGAGGAGGAGCCGGAGGGCGAGGAGGCGTCCCTGGCGTCGCTTGCCGCCTGCAATGCCATGCGCGAACGGCTGATGGAACAGATGCAGCCTTTCATGGCACCGTTTAAAACGGCGGGAGATATGGTGCGCGCGCTCTATGATTTTCTTGTGGCAAACGGGGTACAGCAGAAGATTTCGGATTTTGAGAAAGGATTTCAGGAGAGGGGAGAGCTTGCCAGAGCCAAAGAGTATGGTCAGATTTATCCGCTGGTGATTGACCTGTTAGACCAGATTGAGGGGCTTCTTGCGGATGAGGAGCTGACGCTTAAGGAATTCGCGGATATTCTGGATTCGGGGCTTGCGGAGATCACGGTGGGGACGATTCCCCAGAATGTGGACCGCATTCTCGTGGGAGATATCGAGAGAACCCGGCTGAAGCAGGTGAAGGTGCTCTTCTTTCTGGGCGTGAATGACGGCAATATCCCGAAAGGGTCCGGGGGCGGGATCATTTCGGATCTTGACCGGGAGTTTTTGCGGGAGTCGGATATCGAACTGGCGCCTTCTCCCAGAGAGCAGATGTACATTCAGCGGCTCTATCTGTATCTGAATATGACGAAGCCTTCGGAGGCGCTTTATCTGTCTTACGCCAGAGTGGGGGAGGACGGCAGGTCTTTGCGCCCCGCCTATCTGGTGGAGCTTCTGCAGGGGCTGTTTCCCGGGCTTGCAACGGAAGCGCCGGAGCGGGATGCGGTGGAAGAACAGCTTTTGTGCGGCGCGGACGGTGTGGGATTTTTCACGGACATGCTGCGGGAGTACGCGGCGGGGCGGCTTGAGGAAGAGGAACGACGCAAGCTGGTCACATTTTACCGATGTTACGACGAAAATCCGCAGTACCGGGGACAGATCGGGAATCTGGTGGAGACGGCGTTTGCGAGACATGAGGATACACCGCTTTCCAGGGCGGCGGCGACGGCTCTGTACGGTGCGTCCCTCTTAAACAGCGTCAGCCGTCTGGAAAAGTATGCCGCCTGCGCCTATGCCCATTTCCTGCAGTACGGGCTTCGTCTGCGGGAGCGGGGCGAGTACAGCTTTGAGGCGGCGGATATGGGGAACCTGTTCCACGGCGTGCTGGAGGGTTTTTCCGAGAGGCTGAAAGAACACGGTTATACGTGGTTTGACTTTCCGAAGGAAGAGGGACGTAAACTGGTGGCGGAGACGCTTACCGCCTGCGCGGCGTCCTACGGGGAGACGATTCTCTACAGCAATGCGAGGAACAGACATCTGCTGGCACGGATGGAACGGATTTTAAACCGCACGGTGGACACGCTTCAGACACAACTGCGGAAAGGACAGTTTCTGCCTGAGGCTTTCGAGGTTTCCTTCGATGTATTGGAAAATTTGGATTCTCTGAATATTGCCCTCAGTGAAAAGGAGAAACTGCGTCTGCGCGGCAGGATTGACCGGGTGGATATCGGAGAGACGGACGAACGGGTTTACGTGAAAGTCATCGACTATAAGTCCGGCGACAAACGGTTCGACCTGGCGGCGCTCTACTACGGGCTGCAGTTACAGCTTGTGGTTTACATGAACGCGGCAGTGGAGCTTGTGCAGAAGAAATACCCCGGCAAGGAGGCGGTGCCTGCGGCGATGCTTTACTACCGGGTGGCTGATCCCGTGGTGGAGGGCGAAGAACTTCCGCCGGAGGAGATAAACAGCCGTATTTTGCAGGAATTGAAGATGACCGGAATAGTGAATGAAAACAACGAAGCTGTCAGAATGCTTGACAGAGAATTTACGGATAAGTCCGATATTCTACCGCTGGAGCGGAAAAAGGACGGCAGCTTATCGGCTGTCTCCAGTGTCATATCGGAGGAGGATATGCGGGTGGTTTCGAATTATGTAAACCATAAAATCCGCAGGCTGGGAAGGGAGATTTTGGATGGGACTATATCGGTCAATCCCTGCGAGCTGGGCGCGGAGAATGCCTGTACTTACTGCGCATACAGGCATGTCTGCGGCTTCGACGCCGGGGCGGCAGGTTATCAGCCGAGGAAGCTTGTGAAATTAAAGGCGGAGGAAGCGCTTGAGAAGATGCGGGAGGAGACGGTGGTTTCAGAGGCAGAGAAAACGACAGATAAATGAAGCGCGGCGTGCAGGAAGTACATTAAGCGCAGGCAGCGTGCAGACGGACGAGAAGAGACGGGAGAAATAAGAGGTCGGACAGAAAAAGGGAGATAACATGGGAATCACATTTACAGACACACAGAGAAAGGTGATAGAGACAAGGGGCTGCAATCTTCTCGTCTCCGCGGCTGCGGGCTCCGGTAAGACGGCGGTTCTGGTGGAGCGGATCGTGGAGATGGTATGCGGCGGGGAGAACCCGGTGGACATTGACAGGCTGCTGGTGGTGACCTTCACCAACGCGGCTGCCGCCCAGATGCGGGAGCGGGTCAGCCGTGCACTGAATGACAGGCTGGCACGGGATCCTGGCAACGAGCACTTACAGAGACAGACCACGCTGCTTTACAATGCGCAGATCACCACCATAGACAGCTTCTGCCTTTTTGTCCTGAGAAACCAGTTTCATACGATCGGTTTAGACCCCGGCTTCCGGATTGCGGAGGAGGGGGAACTGAAACTTCTGCGCGCGGATGTGCTGGCGGAGGTGATTGAGGACGCTTACGGGAAAGAAGACCCGGCTTTCCTGCACTGCATGGAATATTTCAGCGTCGGCAGCAGGGATGACGCGGTGGAAAAAGAGGTGCTGAAACTCTACGACTTTGCCATGAGTATGCCGTTTCCGGAGGAGTGGCTTGCAGCGCGGAAGGGAGACTACTGCCTCGGGGCAGAGGGGGAGGACCTGCTGTCGCTTCCGTGGGCGGCCTTTTTTATGGAACATACCCGTTTTGTTCTGCAGGGCTGTGCGGTTAAACTGGAGACGGCGCTTCGTCTGTGTGAGGAGCCGGACGGACCGTATTTTTACGGAGAACTGTTAGAGAGAGAGCATGATATGATAGAGAATCTGCTGCGGATGTGCGGCGGTTGTGAGGGCGTGGAGAAAGAAACTTACGATACTCTCTGCGCCGCTTTTGGCGCGGTGGTTTTTGAAAGACTTCCCTCCAAGCGGGATGCCTCCGTCTCGCAGACGAAGCGTGAGGCGGCGAAAAGCCTGCGGGACGATGTGAAGGAAGCGCTTTCTGAATTGCGGACACAGTTTTTCGGCGGTTCGGCGGGGCAGGTGTGCAGACAGATGGAAGGGTGTCAGGCGGCGGTGGCGGCGCTTGTGGATCTGACTCTTGCCTTTAAGGCGGCTTTTGACGCGGCAAAGCGGGATAAAAATATGCTGGATTTTGACGATATCGAGCATTTTGCCCTGCAGATTTTACTGCACAGGGAGGGGGAAGGCTATGTGCCGACTGAAACTGCGCTCGCCTATCGGGACCGCTTCCATGAAATTCTGATCGACGAGTATCAGGACAGCAACATGGTTCAGGAGTATCTTCTTTCCTGCATCAGCGGAGAGTCTGAGGGACGGCACAACCGCTTTATGGTGGGGGATGTGAAGCAGAGCATCTATAAATTCCGTCTGGCTAGACCGGAGCTGTTTCTGGAAAAGCAGGAGGCTTACGGCAAAGGAGAGAAAAACGCGCAGCGGATCGACCTGCATCAGAACTTTCGGAGCCGGAGGGAAGTGATCGACAGCGTAAACGCCGTTTTTGCGCGTATTATGGGAAAGGAAATGGGCGGGATTGCCTATGACGAAAAGGCGGCGCTTCACGCAGGGGCGTCCTATCCGCAGCGGGAGGACGGGCTTTCGGAGGACGTCTCGAATGTGACCCAGCTGCTTTTGTTCCGGGAGGAGAAGGCAGCCGTGGAATCTTTCGCGGGAGCCGGGAACGCGAAGGCGGAGCCGGCTCCTGTATCTGGCGCGGGGGAGCGGACGGCGGGAGAGGGCAGAGTTACGGCGGCGCTTTCCGCCAGGGAACAGGAGGCTTACGGTGTGGCGGCACAGATCAGGGCGCTTCTTCGGGAGTTTCAGGTGACGGACAAGGAGACGGGAACGCTGCGGCGTGCCTCCTACAGCGATATTGTGATACTGCTGCGCACCCTCTCCGGTTGGGACGAGGTTTTTAAGCGGGTGCTGGAGGAGGAAGGGATTCCCGTCCATGTGACTTCCCGAACCGGGTATTTCGCGGCTGCGGAAGTACAGGAGCTTCTGCATTTCCTGCGGGTACTGGATAACCCGCTGCAGGACATCCCCCTCTACGGGGCGCTGCATTCCTATCTGGGCGGCTTTTCCGAGGAGGAGATCGCGCTCGTGCGTGCGGCATGTCCGAAGAAGAAATATCTCTACGACGCGCTTGTATCGTGTGCCGGGCAAGAAGAGGCGGACCTTGGATCACAGCGAATCTGCGCGGCGCTTCGGGAGAAAATCGCGGGGTTTCTCGACAAAATAGCCGCGTACAGAAACATGTCCGTCTATCTTTCGGTACACGAACTGCTGCAGGTCATCTTGCGGGAGACCGGGTATCTGCATAACGTGGCGGCAAGACCAGAGGGCAGCAGGAGACATGCCAATGTGGAGATGCTTCTGGTGAAGGCGGCAGATTATGAGAAGACAAGCTACTTCGGGCTCTACCATTTTTTGCGGTATATGGAGCAGATGGAGAAGTACGAAGTGGATTACGGCGAGGCGGGTATGCAGGATGAGAATGCGGACGTGGTGCGGATTATGAGTATCCACAAGAGCAAGGGTCTGGAATTTCCCATCTGTTTTGTGTCGGGACTGGCGGCAGGCTTTCGAAAAAGGGAGGGCAGCGGGGTTCTGGCGGTGGATGTGGACGCCGGGATCGGTGTGGAATTCGTAGACCCCGAAAGGCGGGTGAAGGGTAAAAACCTGCGGAAAAATACCGTCGCACTGAAGCTGCGTCGGGACAGTCTGGCGGAGGAACTGCGCATCCTCTATGTGGCGATGACAAGGGCGGAGGAAAAACTGGTTCTGACCGGGCTTGTTAAAAACCCGGAAAAGACGGCGGCGGCGCTCCTTCCGCTGCGTCGTCGGAGACACAGCCTGCTTTCTTACGACGTTCTTATGGGGCAGGACAGCTTTTTGGCGCTGCTGCTTTCCGCGCTTTCCGGCAGCCGGTGTCTGGACGGCTTTTACGAGGCGTGCGGGATGGAGCCGGATCCGGCTGTTTCGGAATATGCCGTGGATATGGCGTTTGCGGTAAAATTGACCGGCTGGGATCATATAGTGGAGGAAAAGATAGCGGAGACAGTTCAGGGGATGGAGGCGAAGAAAAGACTCCTTTCCGCCGCCTCCGCAGAGGCGGTGGACGAAAGCCTTATGACCGAGCTGTCACGGCGGTTTTCTTACGAGTATCCGCACGGAAATCTGCGTGATCTTTATACAAAGACCACCGTGTCGGAATTGAAGATTGCCGGTATGCAGGAGACGGATGAGGCGGCGGCAAAGCTCTTTGAGGAGAAACCGGCGGTTCCCTATCTGCCGAAATTCTTAAGAGGCGACGAGACTGTCAGCGGTTCCATGCGGGGAAGCGCTTTCCATAAGGTGATGGAGCTGTTTGATTTCCGAGAACTGACCGATAAAGTCAATGCGAACCGGCATGCCGCGGAGGCGCTTCTGAGGGAACAGATGGAACGGATGCTGCGGACAGGCAGACTGCAGCAGGGCTACTATGAGGCGGTGTCCGTGCCGAAGCTTGTGGATTTTCTGACGTGCAGCGCTGCGTTCCGCATGGCAGAGGCGGCGCGGGCGGGGAAACTTTATAAGGAGCAGCCTTTTGTGATGGGACTTCCGGCAAGTCGTCTGGGCGACAGTTTTCCGGCGGAGGAAACAGTGCTGATCCAGGGTATTATAGACGTCTTTTTCGAGGAGGAGGACGGTTTCGTGGTGCTGGACTACAAGACGGATGCCGTGTCCAAGGCAGAGGAGCTGGTGAAACGCTATCAGGTGCAGCTTGCCTACTACAGCGAGGCGCTGGAACAGATTTATGGCTATGAACCGGGCGTGGACGGAAAACCCGTGAAGGAGCGGCTGATCTACTCTTTTAAGCTGGGGGAGGAGATTTTAGTCTAAGACGGTTTCCGGTCGGATAACGACTAATATAGGAGTAACGGATTTTGCGGTATCATCAACGATAAACATCTTGACCGGGTTCTCCGCTTTTCTTATAATTACTTTAGAGTGGGAGCCCGGAAGGAGGAGGCATAATGAAGGGAGAAGAGATTATGGGAATGACAGATAATCAGTGGAAGGACAATCTGAGAGGACAACTGGAAGACTGGGAGGAGGTAGAAGAACTTCTGAGAGCAGGGAAAACAGAAGAGGCGTTAAAGAAGATCGAGAAAGTAAAATCAAGAATTAATAAAGGATTGCAGGATTAAAGGCTCCCGGCAGGAGAATCTTTTTCTTGAAAAGCGGTGTGTAATCCTTTATAATTAATATGATATAGGTTTTTTTTGCATGATAAAAGATAATATGGGGTATCAACTTTGGGACTGGGATAGGAGAAGAGCGATGAGATTAGTGACACGATCTGATTTTGACGGACTGGCATGCGGTGCGCTTTTAAAGGAAGTAGGTCTGATTGACAGCTGGAAATTTGCGCATCCGAAGGATTTGCAGGATGGTCTTGTGGAGATCACCGAGAATGACGTGCTGGCAAATGTACCTTTTGTGGAGGGATGCGGGCTTTGGTTCGACCATCACTCCAGTGAGCATGAGCGCAACGAGTTAAAGGGCAAGTATAAGGGGGAGAGCCGTATCACACCTTCCTGCGCGCGTATCATTTACGAGTATTACGGCGGTCAGGAGCGTTTTTCCCATTTTGACGATATGATGGAAGCCGTGGATAAAGTAGATTCCGGCAATCTGACCATAGACGAGATTCAGAATCCGCAGGGATGGATCCTCGTCGGATTTCTGATGGATCCCCGCACGGGGCTTGGCAGATGGCGCAATTTTACGATCTCCAACTATCAGCTGATGGAGAAACTGATGGAGTGCTGCCGCACCATGAGCACGGAAGAAATTCTGGAGCTGCCCGATGTGCAGGAGCGCATAGCCGTTTACCGTGAGCAGGATGAGAAGTTCAGGGAGATGGTGAAGGCGCACACGAGGGTGGAGAAAGACGTTATCATTTCCGATCTGCGCGGTGTTGACCCGATCTATTCCGGCAACCGCTTCCTGATCTACAGCATGTACCCTGAGCAGAATATTTCCGCGTGGATCGTCAACGGAAGAGGCGGCTTGGGCTGTTCCGCAGCGGTGGGCTACAGCGTATTAAACCGCACTTCCAACGTCAATGTGGGAAGCCTGATGCTCAAATACGGCGGCGGCGGCCACAAGGCGGTGGGAACATGCCAGTTCTCTGACGAGACCATGGACGAGCAGCTTCCGAAACTTCTGGATGAACTGGTAAACTACGATACATATTACCAAAAATAATTTGAAAGTCCTTTAGGAAGCTTTGAAGAATAAAGAGTACGATAAGGCTTCACAGATGACGGAAAAATTGATAGATGACACACAGAAAGGCATCGAAGACAATTAAGAATAAGAAAGAACAACAATTACATGTTAGGACAGAAGCCCCGGAAAGAAAATTTTCGGGGCTTATGTTTCTGCCTGTCTTTCTGACGGCGGTCAGCATCCTGTTTACGGTGCTGATGGCGGGCTATATCCTGTGGTTTTATAAGGGGAGTTTTCAGGAGGAGACGGCGGGAGAGACTTACGACAGATATTACATGATGATTACGCGGGAGGGGAAATCCGTTTTCTGGCAGTCTGTGTATCAGGGCGCTTACGAGCGGGCGCTTCAGGAAAACGTCTACGTGGACTGGCTGGGAAACGACCGCTTTCAGGACTACAGCGTCGAAGAACAGATGGAGATTGCGATCGCTGCCGGCGTGGATGGTATCATCGTGACAGCCAGCGAAGAGGAGGAAATGACGGCGTTAATCGACCGGGCGGACATGGTGGGGATTCCCGTGGTGACGCTTTACGGGGATAATACCCAGAGCGCGCGCTGCAGCTTTGTGGGTGTGGGCAGCTACAATCTTGGCAGGGAGTACGGCAGACAGGCGCTCAAGATTATGAGGGAGCGGATGAGCGGTTCCGCGGACCGCCCGGTCCGGGTAACACTTCTGGTCAATTCCTACGCGAACAGTCTGGACCAGAATATCCTCTATTCCGGAATTCAGGAGACAATCGAACAGGAGCGGGGGGAGATGGCTGTGGAGCTTTCCCTGCAGTCGGTGGATGACACAAACGCCTTTTCGGTGGAGGAGTCTGTCCGCGATATTTTTATGGGCGAAGAAATTCCGGATATCCTGATCTGCCTGAACGAGCTTAACACCACCTGCGCATATCAGGCGGTGGTGGATTATAATAAGGTGGGCACGGTCAGCATTCTCGGTCATTATGTTTCCGACACGATTCTCAATGCCATTGACAGAAGTGTCATATATGCTACCGTGGATATCGACACGGCGCAGATGGGGGCATTCTGTATTGACGCTCTGCAGGAGTACCACGATCTGGGGTACACCAGCCAGTATTTTACGGCGGATATCAGTCTGATTACCAAAGAGAATGTGGACGAGTATCTGCGGGGAGAGGAGCCGGCATATGACAAATAAGATGCGCAACTTCTCCCTGCAGTTTAAGATCAGCAGTATTTACATTGTGACGAACATCCTCGTCGTGATGGTAAATATTTTCCTGATTATCGGCATCAACAGCATGTCCGGCAGGCTGGATATGGTATATCAGGACAACCGCCACCTGAATCAGTTTTCTGACGCGGTAAACGCCCTGCAGAGCAACATGACGGATTATCTGAATGTGAAGACCAGCGATTCCTTGGAAAACTATTATCGGAGTGAGTCGCTTTGCAGGAATATGGCGGCGGATCTGAACGAGGAGGTGACCGGCCGTTCTTTTGACCGGATGGAGCGCAACATCAGGCATATGACGGAAGGGTACCTTGCGGAAGTGGCACAGACCATCGAGGCAAAGCGCGGAAGAAATGTGGAAAAATACCGTTTTCACTATGAGAACGCCACCAGAATGTACGATTATATCTGCACGTATATTTCCAATCTGAACATGGAGCAGTTCCGCAGCAACTCCGAGCGTTACAGTGAATTGCAGAAACGGTTCCGTCTCTTTGAGATCGTGTCCGTCGTTGCCATTGTTCTCGTGATGTTCAGTAATGTCTGCATTATCATCAGCTTTGTGGGCGCGCTGATACGCCCTTTGAAGAAGCTTGCAGGGCAGGCGGACGAGGTGGCGAAGGGGAATTTTGAGATCGAGCTTCTGCCGGTGGAGTCGCAGGACGAGGTGGGTGTGGTGACGGGCGCCTTCAATTCCATGGTGGTCAGTATCGGCAGGTATATTGAGCGCATCAGGGAGAGCATGGAGGCGGAGCGTGCACTGAAGGAGCGGGAACTTCTGATGGAAGGTCATTTGAAGGACGCGAGGCTCAAGTACCTGCAGGCACAGATCAATCCGCATTTTCTGTTTAACACGTTAAATGCGGGCGCGCAGCTTGCCATGATGGAAGGGGCGGACAGGACCTACGACTATATCCAGAAGGTGGCGCAGTTTTACAGATATAATATGAAGAAAAGCGAGGAGACGGTGACAGTTGCAGACGAGGTGGAGATGGTGGATTCCTACATCTACATTCTGAACGTGCGGTTCGCCGGGGACATTCATTACGAAAAGCATATCGACGAGTCCCTCCTGCACACGGAAATGCCCGGCATGATTTTGCAGCCCATTGTGGAAAACTGTGTCAACCACGGCATACGTGAGATGGGAGACCGGGGCGTGATCCGGCTTTCCCTCTGCGGGGAGGATGGGCAGGTCTGCATCAGCGTGAAGGACAACGGTGTCGGCATGAGCGCGGAGATCATTGAAAAGGTGCTGAGCGGCACTTACAGGGATGAGGATATGGCGTCGGGCGGAAACGGCGTCGGCATGGACAACGTGATTTCCCGTATGCGGCTTTTTACGGGAAATGAAAACGTGATGACGGTGAAGAGCGACGGGGAAGGCATGGGGACGGAAGTGTGCATTTACCTGTAACGGCGCGGGGTCTGCGGCGGGGCGTGCAGGAATGCCCCGGGAAAAGGAAAGGATGAAACAAGATGAGCCACTATAAGATTATGCTGGCGGACGATGAGGGGATTGTGATCGATTCCCTGAAATTCATCATAGAGAAGGAGTTTGGCGACCAGTGTACGATTGAGTTCGCGAAGACGGGCAGAAGCGTGATCGAGCTGGCGGAAAATTTCCGCCCGGATATTGCGATCATGGATATCCAGATGCCGGGTATCAACGGTATTGAGGCGATGCGGGAAATTCGGGAGACGAACACAAACGTGGTCTTTATTGTGATGAGCGCCTACGACAAGTTCGATTACGCGAAGGAGGCGATTAAGCTCGGCGTTCTGGAGTACATTACGAAGCCCATGGAAAAGACGCGGATCATTGCGGCGCTGGGGAAGGCGATGGAGCAGATTGACAGGGAGCGCAGCAAACGGAGCAACGACCTGATGATCCGGGAGAAGTTGGAAACCGTGATGCCCATCATAGAGAGCGGGCTTCTCTATAATCTGCTATTTCAGGAGTATTTTACGGAGGACATCGAGAACTACAAGCAGCTTCTGGGAATTGACCAGAATTATGCCTATCTTCTGGCGGTGGTCTGTGGGGACACACAGGAGGGGAACCATATGACCAACGCGGTGGGCAGCAGCGTGAAAATGCAGCAGTACGGCGACCTGCTCCGGGAGTATTTGAAGGAGGCTTATCCCGGGATGATTCTGGGGATGTCCATGGCGAATAAACTGCCGGGGCTGGTGCCCTGCGAGGAAACGCAGATGTCCTATGAGGAGAGGATTGCCCTTATTGAGAAATCGAGGGAGCTTGTCCGGGAACTGAAAAGGCGGACGCAGATCAGTTTCCGCATCGGCATCAGCGCCATTGCGCCGCTGGAGGAGGCGAGGGTGGCTTACAAGGAAGCTATAAACGCCCTGATTATGACAAACGGCAGCGTGGCGCATGTGGACGACCTGCCGATCGGCTGCGCCCATGAGGAAACCTATCCCGTCGATCTGGAGAAGAAGCTTTTCGCGGAGGTCAAAAGCGGGGATGCGGAGCATGCCGTGGCAACGGCGGAAACGTATTTTGACCGGATTGCACAGATGCATGGCGATTATCTGATGAATATCCGGCTGAAAGTGTTGGAGTTTGTTCTTTATGCGGAGTATATTGCCTATAATTCCGGCGGTATGACCTATGAGTTCCGGGATCGGGCGGACTATCTGCCGACGGTGATGGAAAAGGATGATATTACATCCATAAAGGAATGGTTTATGGAAAAGATGGAGACGGCGAGCAGGAACGTCAGCACGAAGGCGTCTGAGAAGTCTCTGGGAGCGGTGGAGGCGGCGAAGGCTTATATTCAGAATAACTACAGCAAAGATATTTCTCTGGACGAGGTGTCCCAGGCGGTCAATATCAGCCCTTACTATTTCAGCAAGATATTTAAGGAGGATGTGGGCGAGGGCTTTGTGGAGTATCTGACCAAGATCCGCATGGACAGGGCGAAGGAGCTGCTCACAACCACGGAGTATTCCATGAAGGAGATCTGCTCCATGGTAGGGTACGCGGATCCCAACTATTTCAGCCGTTCCTTTAAGAAGAATGTGGGCGTAACGCCGACGGAATATAAACAGCTTTGATCATGGTCGGGGTGGATTCATTTAGCGATATATTATATAATAGAGGATGACATGGTTTCATTTAGAAAACAATCGGAAAGGAGAATGAATGGTGGATATGGGAATGACAGACAAACAGTTTAATGGTTTTGTAAGACTTTTGCTGGATGCGCTGAAAGATGCAATAGAGGAGAAGGAAAGCGAAAAGAAGGATGAAAAACTGACAAAAATTGCGGAGAATCTGCAAAAGACATTGGAAGATTAACATATGGAGAAAAAACAATTTGTATGTTTTGCCGCGGCACTTATTGTGGTTCTTACGCTTTGCGGCTGCGGGAAGGCGGAAAGCAGCAGGGAGGACGACGCCGGGGAGGAAGAAAAAATCCAGATAGGCATGAGTTTCGACTCCTTTGTCATTGAGAGATGGCAGAGGGACCGGGACATCTTTGTCTCGGTGGCAAAAGAGATGGGGGCGGAGGTCAATGTGCAGAACGCCAACGGCGTGGTGGAGGAGCAGAAAAAACAGATTGACTACTTTATTCAGAAGGGAATGGATGTGATCGTCATTATTGCAATTGATCCGGCATCCCTGCGGGAGTCGGTGAAGAAGGCGAAGGAGGCGGGAATCAGGGTGGTTTCCTACGACAGGCTGATCGACGACGCAGATGTGGACCTGTATATTTCCTTCGACAATGAGATGGTGGGGGAGATGATGGCGAGGGCGCTTCTGGCGGAGGGGCTTGACGAGGGCAATGTGATTATGATCGGCGGCTCTCCCACGGACAATAACGTGCCGCTTGTGGAGGGGGCGTTCAGGCGGGTGATGAACAAGCATCATGTGGGTATTCTGGATTCCATCCATGCGGATAACTGGCGGGCGGAGGAGGCAGCAGCCTATATCTATGCCAATCCGTTAAAGGTTGCCCAGGCGGACGCCATCATGTGCGGCAATGACGATCTGGCAACTCAGGCGGTACGCGCGCTTGCGGAGACCAGACAGGCTGGGAATATGCTGGTGGTGGGACAGGACGCGGACCTGGCGGCATGTCAGCGGATTGTTGAGGGCACGCAGGTTATGACGGTCTACAAGCCGGTGGAGCGCCTCGCCACCCGGGCGGCGGAGGAAGCGGTAGCGCTCGCGAAAGGTGAAGAGATTGCGGGGGACGATGTGACGCTGATTGACAGCGGTTCGTACAGAGTGCCCTATATCGGGCTGGAGCCGATCAGTGTGAACAGGGACAATATCGATGAAGTCATTATAGGCAGCGGCTTCCACCTGAAAGAGGATGTGTATCTGAATGTGCCGGGGCAGATGCCGGAGTAGCGTGTGCGCCTGTACAGTCCATGTTGTTGACTGGATGGGACAAAGAAATAGCATTTTTTTGCGAAAAAGATTGGGAGGGGCAAAAAAATGCTAGTACAATTTGCACATAAAATTCCGATATGGTGAAAATGTACAGAATGTCATAAATTATTCCTATTTTCTTTGTGGTATATTGGAAGTGCGAAAGAAATTCGCAAAATATTTATCATTTAAAAAGGGAGGAAAACTAAGACATGAAAAGAAAAGTATTAGGCATGGTACTTGCGACTTCAATGGTTGCAGCTACACTGGTTGGCTGTGGCGGAGGCGACGCAGCTCCGGCAGCTACAGAGCCCGCAGCAGAGACGGAGGCTCCTGCAGCAGAGGCTGAGGCTGAGGCAGAGGCTCCGGCAGCGGACGCAGAGGCAGAGGCTCCCGCAGCGGACGCAGCAGCGCCCAGCGGCAATAAGGTTGGTGTGGCAATGCCCACAAAGGATCTGCAGAGATGGAATCAGGACGGTTCCAACATGCAGGCAGAGCTTGAGGCAGCAGGTTATGAGGTAGACCTTCAGTACGCTTCCAACGACGTAGCTACTCAGGTTTCCCAGATCGAGAACATGATCAACGGCGGCTGCTCCGTACTGGTTATCGCTTCTATCGACGGCGAGTCCCTGACCACTGTTCTGGAAGGCGCAAAGAGCAAAAACATTCCGGTTATCGCATATGACCGTCTGATCAAGAACACCGATGCGATTTCCTACTACGCTACTTTCGACAACTACAAAGTAGGACAGACACAGGGTCAGTACATTGTAGACGCACTGGATCTGGACAACGCGGAAGGTCCCTTCAACATGGAGATCACCGGCGGTTCCCCGGATGACAACAACGCAACATTCTTCTACAACGGCGCAATTGACGTGTTAAAGCCTTACATGGACGCCGGAAAGATCGTTGTTCCCTCCGGACAGATCGATTTCGCAACCGTTGGTACGCCTGCATGGGCTACCGAGACTGCACAGGCAAGAATGGAGAACATCCTTTCTTCCAACTACTCTGACGGTACGACTCTTCACATTGCACTCTGCTCCAACGACTCCACCGCTCTCGGTGTTGAGAACGCTCTGGCAGCAAACTACACAGGCGATTACCCTGTTGTTACAGGTCAGGACTGTGATATCGCAAACGTAAAGAACATGATCGACGGCAAGCAGTCCATGTCCGTATTCAAGGATACCCGTACTCTGGCATCTCAGGTAGTTAAGATGGTTGGCCAGATCCTGAAGGGTGAGACTGTAGAAGTAAATGATACCGAGACATATGACAACGGCACAGGCGTGATTCCTTCTTACCTTTGTGAGCCTGTATTCGCGGATGCGAACAACTACAAAGAGCTGCTGATCGATTCCGGTTACTATACAGAGGCGGATCTCCAGTAAGCGTCTGAGAAGAATTTCTAAAGACGTTCCGCCAGTGGGCGAAACGCCAAGAAATTCTAAGTCTCAGACAAGAGAATGCAAAGAGCGCATTCTCCGCATATCGGAAATATGAAAGAATAGTAGTAAGTGAAACCGGCAGGCGGGTTTTCCCGCCTGCTGATTTTAGAGAGAGAAGTGGGTAGCAGATACAAAAAATGTTGGGAGGAATACACTTTGGCTAAAGTTTTACTGGAAATGAAAAATATTACCAAAACGTTCCCCGGTGTCAAGGCGCTCGACAATGTAAACCTGAAGGTGGAGGAAGGGGAGATCCACGCGCTGGTCGGTGAGAACGGCGCGGGAAAATCCACGCTGATGAATGTCCTGAGCGGCATTTATCCCTATGGTACATATGAGGGCGACATCGTCTACAACGGTGAAGTGTGTAAGTTTGGTAAGATCAAGGACTCCGAGGAGAAGGGAATCGTCATCATCCATCAGGAGCTGGCGCTGATCCCTTACATGACCATCGGAGAGAATATGTTCCTTGGGAACGAGCGGGGAAAAAGCGCGGCGATCGACTGGAACGAAACTTATGGGGAAGCTGACAAATATCTGAAGATGGTAGGTCTTTCGGAATCGTCCAAGGTGCTGGTCAAAGATATCGGTACCGGAAAACAGCAGCTTGTGGAGATCGCCAAGGCGATGGCCAAACATGCGAAGCTTTTGATTCTGGATGAGCCGACATCCTCATTGAATGAGAAGGATTCCCAGGCGCTGCTCGATCTTATGTTAAAGTTTAAGAAAGAGGGCATGACTTCGATTATTATATCTCATAAGTTAAACGAGGTTGCTTATGTGGCGGATAAGATTACGGTTATCCGTGACGGTTCTACCATCGAGACGATGGATAAGCATACCACGGAGATTTCAGAGGATAGAATTATTCAGGGCATGGTTGGCCGTGAGCTGACCGACCGTTTCCCGAAGCGTCACAATGTAAAGATTGGCGATGTGAATATGGAAGTGAAGAACTGGACAGTGCATCATCCGCTCTACCCGGAGAGGAAGGTGTGCGACAATGTGTCCATCAAGGTGAGAAAGGGCGAGGTGGTAGGTATCTCCGGCCTGATGGGCGCGGGGCGTACCGAGCTTGCCATGAGTATTTTCGGGCAGTCCTACGGCACCAATATCAGCGGACAGCTCTATCTGGACGGAAAAGAAGTGCACTTAAAGACCATCAAACAGGCCATCAAGAATAAGCTCGCCTATGTGACGGAAGATCGGAAGGGCAACGGGCTTGTTCTTACCAATCCGATTAAGATCAACACCACTCTGGCAAATCTGGACAGCATCAGTCCCCGGATGATCATTGACAAGGATAAGGAGTACCAGGTGGCGGAAGAATACCGGGGGAAACTTAAGACCAAGTGTCCTACCGTGGAGCAGAACGTGGGCAATCTTTCCGGCGGAAACCAGCAGAAGGTTCTTCTGGCAAAGTGGATGTTTACGGATCCCGATGTATTGATTCTGGATGAGCCGACAAGAGGTATCGATGTGGGCGCCAAGTACGAGATTTACTGTATCATCAACGATCTGGTGGCGGCGGGCAAGTCCGTGGTGATGATCTCTTCGGAGCTGCCTGAGGTGCTCGGCATGAGCGACAGGATTTATGTGATGAACGAGGGTAAGATTGCCGGGGAACTCTCCGCTGAGGAGGCATCCCAGGAGAAGATCATGTCCATCATTGTAACATCCGGAAAGGGGGCGTAAGGGGATGGAAAAGACGAATGCTTCTACATTCTTAAGAAAATATACCATGATTATCGCCCTTGTTCTGGTGGTGATTTTCTTCAGCATTACGACAGAGGGAAAAATCCTTTTCCCGCAGAATATCAATAACCTGATCTCCCAGAACGCGTATGTGTTCGTGCTGGCGACAGGTATGCTGCTCTGTATTCTGACAGGCGGCAACATCGACCTTTCCGTGGGTTCCGTGGTCTGCTTTGCGGGCGCGGTGGGCGCGATGATGATGGATAAAAAGGTGAATGTTGTGGCGGCGGTTCTTGCCATGCTGGTAATTGGTATTCTGATCGGTATGTGGCAGGGATTCTGGATCGCTTATGTGAAGGTGCCGCCCTTTATTGCAACGCTGGCTGGTATGTACGCATTCCGCGGACTTTCCAATGCGGTGCTGCAGGGTATGACGGTTTCCATCAAGAGCGAGGCTTTCATCAAGGTATTCGGCGGCGGCGCGGACTGCTATGTGCCTGATCTTTTCGGTGGCGAAGGTTTCAATATGACCTGTATGATCGCCGGCTGTATTGCGGTAGCTGCTCTGATCGCGGTGCAGTTAAAGAACCGCATCAACAATAAGAGCAGAGGTTATGAGACAGCGCCTCTCGGCAGTACCATAGCAAAGCTGGCTGTAATCAGTGCCGTTATTTTATGGATCAGCTATAAGCTGTCATCCCACAAGGGAATCCCCACGGCGCTCATCTGGATTCTTCTGGTACTGCTTGTTTACGGTTACCTGACCACGAAGACCAGAATCGGCCGTTATCTGTACGCGGTGGGCGGCAATGAGAAGGCGACCAGACTTTCCGGTATCAATACGAAAAAAGTGTACTTTATCGCTTATGTGAATATGGGATTCCTCGCTGCTCTGGCAGGTATCCTCACGATCGCGAGACTGACCTCATCACAGCCCACTTACGGGCAGGGATATGAGATGGACGCCATCGGCGCATGCTTTATCGGCGGCGCATCCGCATACGGCGGCGTTGGCTCCGTGGCCGGCGTGGTGGTCGGTGCAACCTTGATGGGTGTCATCAACCAGGGTATGAGTATCATGGGTATGGACGCAAACTACCAGAAGGTGGTTAAGGGTCTTGTGCTCTTAATAGCGGTTGCCTTTGACGTACTGTCCAAGAGAGAGAAGAAATAAAGGGGGAGGATGAAAATGAATAAAGCAATGGAAATATTTAGAAAACATACCATGAAAATAGTCCTTGTCCTGATCGTGATATTCTTCTCGGTGATGACAGAGGGACAGATGTTTGCGGCATCCAGTTTTCAGGCGCTGATCGCGCAGAACGCTTATGTGTTCGTGCTGGCGACAGGTATGTTAATGTGTATGCTGACAGGCGGTAACATCGACCTTTCCGTTGGTTCCTTTGTCTGCTTTGTCGGCGCAATCGGCGGACATATGATGGTGCGCGGCGGCATGTCGGTGCCGGTGGCAATGCTTCTCATGGTAGGTGCAGGCGTGATCTACGGCGTTGTGGAAGGTTTTCTCATCGCTTATATCAACATTCCGCCCTGGATTGCAACGCTGGCAGGCTATCTTGCTTTCAGAGGCTGGGGTACGGCGCTCTTAAACGGAGCGACGATCGCGCCCATGCCGGAAGGCTTTATCAAGATGTTTAACGGCAGCATACCCGATGTTTTTGGCGGCGCGGCGCTGAATATTACATGTCTGGTTGTCGGCGTGATCGCGTGCGTGCTGTTCGTGGTTTTACAGTTAAAAGGCAGAAATGACAAGGTGAAAAAGGGTTATGAGGCGGAGACCATGACCAGTGTGATCGTACGCTGCGTGCTTGTCAGCGTGGTGATCCTGCTGTTTGCGTGGAAGCTGGCACAGGCGGGCGGTATCCCGAATAATCTGGTCTGGGTGGCAGTGATCGTTCTGATTTATAATTTCATCACCTCCAAGACGACCATCGGCCGTTATTTCTACACCATCGGCGGCAACGTGGAAGCTACCAGACTTTCCGGTATTGACACAAAGAGGATTTTCTTCCTGGCGTATCTGAATATGGCGGTGCTCACCGTGATCAGTGGGTGGATGACGATGGCGAGACTGTCTGCGGCGACTCCCACAGCCGGAACCAACTACGAGATGGATGCAATCTCCGCCTGTGTGGTGGGCGGCGTGTCCGCATACGGCGGTTCCGGTACCGTGTTCGGTATGGTAATCGGCGCGACGTTGATCGGCGTTATCAACCTTGGCATGAGCCTTATGGGTATCGATGCGAACTGGCAGAAGGTGGTTAAGGGCGTTGTGCTTCTGGCGGCGGTTGTGTTCGAGATTATGAACAATAAAGAGAAGACGAAAGACTGATAGAATGTTAAAACAGTAATGAGAGGGAGGGCTGCCCGGGAGGCAGCCCTCTTTTGTGTGTTGCAGAGGCAGGTAATGCTTATGTACTGAAATCGTTTATCACTTCAAAAATTCATTTATGTTGGACGCCTTTCTTCCAAGCTTTTCCCAATCATAAGTAGAGGAAACTTTCATTTCATACTGTTTTTTGTTGATTGCGTACTTGTTTCGGATAAAACAATTTTCACTTCTCAGTAGTGACAACATTTGAGCGTATGAATTTCCGTTTGTATTCAGGACATGATAAATCTTTTTGTCCGCTTTAAATGCGTCGACGCTTTTGTAGCCCAATTCTCTGAGCAGATACTGCGCGGTGTTCTGGCCGCTATATTTTGGCGTGTGCAGACATGCAATGTATTCAAAATCGGGGTCATTGACAATTAGAAAATGTGGAATCCTTCCGTTTTTGTTTTGCAGGATGCTTTGCGTTTGGCGTATTTTTCTACTCAATAGCCGTACCTCCCAAAATACCCTTCATGTAAAATTCATATATTTTAGTCGTTTCGTACCGTATTTCGGGAAAATCCGCTAAAGAATACAACTCTGAATCTAGGGTTTCCACGTCTTTTGTGATGAAATAAATCTGCTCCTTCATATAGTTTTTTAAGTCGAGATGTAAAACATTGTGTGTCGTGAAAATGAACTGCCCGTGATGCTCCTTCCCACAGATGAAGGAAATGACTCTGTCGGATAAGACAGGGTTTAATACACGGTCCATTTCATCTGCAAAGACAATTTTGTCTTCATATACCACTCTAAAAATCTGCACAGCCCATGCGAAAAACTCGCGGACGCCGCTGGAATCCTGTGAAAGTTCCCGGGAAAATGTGCTGCCGTCCTTTTTTTGTCTGACAATCATCGTTTTTGAAAAAGGATTTTCTGCATCTATTTTACAATCGATCATACTGGAGTCAATCATCCGGAAGATCTCTAAATATCTTGGATCGTGTAAAATCCGCAGATCATCTTCTTCGCTTCTCATGGATTTATAGATGTCATAATTAATCCTATTAGTTTCCGGACACAAGTCATTTTTGACCCGGTTTGTAAAAGCAATCGCGTGTTCGTAGCCTAACAGGGCGAGCTTTATGACTGTTAATCCGTTTGCGGTATCTGCATCGACTGCTTTTGCAAGTGCTCTTTCTATCGCCTGATCAGGTAGCTGCATATCCAAATGATATGTAACTACGGATTCGGTTTGGCAGTTGTTACTGTCTGCACAGTCGTTCTTGTTTTTGCACTCTGTTGTACATTCGCTTCTTTCCAGAGCGAATATTTTTCTATATTTGTTTTTAACGTGACTTTTGATAGAAAAGGATTCGTTTACAATTCCAACGAAGTCTATTTCTAAATGATAAAGATACAGGGTGCTTTCGCTTACGCAGATTTCGAGTTCAAAGGACTGCAAGGTCTGGCTCTTTTTTGGACAAGAACCCGGTTCATTATTGGTGTTTATCGCATTTTTATATGATTTGGGCGTTTCAGCTCCTGTAAAAAATGCCTGTAAATAGGACAGACTTCTGACAAAATTTGACTTTCCGCCTGCATTTTCGCCTACAATCACAGCGGTTTTCAGCAAGTCTGCGCCAGTGCCGGAAGTAATATAATTATTGGGAAATCTGTTTTTCACTTTTGATTTCGGAGCCTGCATCGAAAACTCTGCATTTTCCCGGAAGGACATAAAGTTTTTGAACTTATAATTAAGTATCATGGAATCCTCCAAAACGAAATTTTGATTTAGAGTGTTTATTTCTATTATTATAACGCATGTATAGAGGGCGGTCAAACCAAAAAAATGTTTTGCTTAGTATATCCCGATTTGCAAAAAATATGAATAGTAATGCGTATTTTTTATATGGTACACGACAGAATCATGTGGGGGGTCTGTGAACATTTTGTGAAAAATTATGAAAAGTTCGGAAAGCCGTTGACATTAATTTTTTAATGTAGAAAAATAGAAAAAGACAACAATAAGGGAGGAATGACAATGATTAAAACCCTTGCGGCACAAATCAAGGAGTACAGGACGGTTTCCATCATAACCCCCATTTTTATGATTCTGGAGGTCGTTTTTGAGATGCTGATCCCGTTTCTGATGGCGTCCATCATAGACGATGGCGTGGAGGCAGGGAACATGCAGCACATTTACGCGGTGGGCGCGGTGATGGTGGCGGCGGCGCTCTGCGGGCTTTTCTGCGGCGTTATGGGCGGTAAGTACGGCGCCAGGGCGTCCACGGGCTTTGCGAAAAATTTAAGGCAGGCGATGTTTGAGAATATTCAGACTTTTTCCTTTGCCAGCCTTGACAAATTCAGCACGGCGGGGCTGGTGACGAGGCTTACCACGGATGTGACAAATATGCAGATGGCGTACCAGATGATTCTGCGGATCTGCTTCCGCGCGCCTGTCAGCATGATCTGCGCCATGGCGATGGCTTTTCTGATCAATGCGCAGTTGGCGGGGATTTATCTGGTGGCGGTGATTCTGCTTGCCGCGGTGCTGTTCTTCATTATCAGGGGCGCCATGAAATATTTCAAGCAGGCTTTTCCGAAATACGACGAGCTGAACGCCTCCGTGCAGGAGAACGTGAGCGCGATCCGCGTGGTGAAGGCTTATGTCAGGGAAGATCACGAGACGAAGAAGTTTAAGAAGGCAAGCCAGGGTATCTACGATATTTTCAGCAAGGCGGAGAAGCATGTGGTGCTGAACATGCCGGTTATGATGTTTACCGTCTACGGCTGTATTCTGCTGATCAGCTGGCTGGGCGCGAAACAGATCGTGCAGGACACGCTGACCACGGGCGAGCTGATGAGTCTGCTTACATACTGCATGAATATTTTGATGAGTCTGATGATGATGGCAATGATCTTTGTTATGATGAGTATGAGTATTGCCAGCGCGGAGCGTATCTGCGAGGTGCTTAACGAAAAGAGTGATCTGACTAATCCGGTCGATCCTGTATATGAAGTGCCAAGCGGTGATATCGAATTTCGTCATGTGCGGTTCGCATACAATAAAGAGAGCAGCGAGGCAGTGCTGCATGATATCAATTTGAAGATACATGCCGGGGAGACGGTCGGCATCATCGGCGGCACCGGCAGTGCCAAGACCAGCTTGGTCAATCTGATCAGCCGCCTTTATGACGTGACTGACGGTTCGGTACTGGTAGGTGACAGGGATGTCAGGGAGTATGACATTGAGACATTGAGAAACGAGGTGGCAGTGGTTTTACAGAAGAATGTACTTTTCTCAGGCACGATTCTGGATAACCTGCGCTGGGGTGATGCGGATGCCACGGAGGAGGAGTGCAGGAGGGTATGCAGGCTCGCCTGTGCGGATGAATTTATCGAGAAGATGCCGGAGGGGTATCACACGTATATAGAACAGGGCGGCACAAATGTTTCCGGCGGGCAGAGACAGCGCCTCACTATCGCGAGGGCGCTTTTAAAGAAGCCGAAGGTATTGATTCTGGACGATTCCACCAGCGCGGTGGACACGGCGACGGACGCGAAGATACGGAAAGCCTTTGCGGAGGAGATTCCCGGTACGACGAAGCTGATTATTGCCCAGCGCGTGGCGAGTGTGATGAACGCGGACCGCATTATCGTGATGGACGACGGGAGGGTGCACGGCTTCGGCACGCACGAGGAACTGCTGCGTGACAACGAGATTTACAGGGAAGTTTACGAGTCGCAGACAAACGGCGGCGGGGATTTTGACGAATAACAACGCGAGAAGGACTTCTAATTGCTCGTCAGCAAAGGCATCCTCGCAAAGAAGTGCTAAGTCTCGCGTGGGAGTTCGTGTCTGCATGGCAGCCACAAACTCCGTAATAATAATAAAGTAGAGTAGGGAGGTATAAATATGCCGGGACCACATGGAAGAAGAATGCAGGGTGGAAAGAGAATAGAGAATCCGGGGAAGGTGTTTAAGCGCCTGATGGGATATGTGGCAAAGGGTTATGGGCTTCATCTGGTGATTGTGGCGGCGCTGATTTTTGTGAGCGTGCTGGCGAACGTGCAGGGCACTATGTTTATCCAGAGTCTGATTGACGATTATATCGCGCCCATGCTGACGCAGGATGTGCCGGACTTTTCGCCTCTGGCGGGAGCGATCGCGAGAGTGGCGTGTCTGTATCTGATCGGTGTGCTGGCGTCCTATGCGTGGAACCGCATTATGATCAATGTGACACAGGGCACTCTGCGCAGTGTGCGTGACGATCTGTTTTCCCATATGGAGTCGCTTCCGATCAAATATTTTGACACGCATGTGCATGGCGACATTATGTCAACCTACACAAATGACACGGAAACGCTGAGACAGATGATCAGCCAAAGCATGCCGCAGGTATTTAACAGTGCGATTACTATTGTCAGTGTATTGATAAGTATGATAATATTAAGCATACCTCTGACAGCGGTGACACTTGTCATGGTGGCGGTTATGCTTGTGGTGACCAAGAAGGTGGCAGGTTTGAGCGGACGCTATTTTCTGGAGCAGCAGACGAACCTCGGCAAGGTCAACGGCTTTATCGAGGAGATGATGAACGGACAGAAGGTAGTGAAGGTGTTCAACCACGAGGAAAAGAACATTGAGGACTTTCGGAACTTAAACGACGCGCTTTTTGAGAGTGCGGACAGGGCAAACTATCTGGTCAACGTGGTTGGTCCCGTGAACCAGCAGCTTGGAAATGTGAGCTATGTGGTATGCGCCATTGTGGGCGGCGCGCTTGCACTCTCCGGGGCGACGGGTTTAACTCTGGGAAAACTGGCGAGTTTCCTGACCTTCAACAGAAGTTTTAACGGTCCGATTAACCAGGTGAGTCAGCAGTTCAATTCGATCGTCATGGCGATGGCGGGCGCGGAGCGTATCTTTAAGATGCTGGATGAAACGCCCGAGGTGGATGACGGCTATGTGACTCTGGTCAATGTAAAAGAGGAGAACGGAACGCTTACGGAAACGCCGGAGCGCACCGGCCGCTGGGCGTGGAGACATGAGCATCAGGCGGACCACTCCATAGATTATGTGGAACTTATGGGTGATGTGGTTTTCGACGGGGTGGATTTCGGTTATAATGATGATAAGATGGTGCTCCACGATGTGAAACTTTACGCCGAGCCGGGACAGAAGATTGCTTTCGTTGGTTCCACGGGAGCGGGCAAAACTACGATTACCAACCTGATTAACCGATTTTATGACATTCAGGACGGAAAGATCCGCTACGACGGCATCAACGTCAACAAGATTAAGAAGGATGACCTGCGCCGTTCGCTGGGGATCGTGCTGCAGGACACCCACCTCTTTACCGGGACGGTGATGGAGAATATCCGCTACGGGAAGCTGGACGCCACCGACGAGGAAGTGCGCGCGGCAGCGAAGCTGGCGAACGCGGACAGCTTTATCCGGAGACTGCCGGAAGGGTATGACACCGTGCTTTCCGGGGATGGCGCAAACCTGAGCCAGGGACAGAGGCAGCTTCTGGCGATTGCGCGTGCGGCGGTCGCGGATCCGCCGGTACTGATTCTGGACGAGGCGACCAGTTCTATTGACACACGCACCGAGCGCATTGTGCAGGATGGTATGGATAAGCTGATGAAAGGCAGAACGACTTTCGTGATCGCCCACAGGTTGTCCACGGTCAAGAACTCCGACTGTATTATGGTGCTGGAGCAGGGACGCATCATTGAGAGGGGCACCCACAACCAGTTGATTGAAGAACGCGGCAAATACTATCAGTTGTATACAGGAAATGCAATTACCGCTTAAAATCAATTTAACTTAATTTGTAGTATGAAGTTGACAGATGGCGAAAAAAATTATATATTAAAATTGACTACAGGCAATAGTCTCGCAGAGACGGGCTTGTAGTCGGAAAGATATGGGAAGAAAATCACATGAAAAAAATTTATGACATGTCTGCAGCAGAAATGGAGGTTATGGAAAAACTCTGGGAGCATGAGGAGGGAATTAAGCAGGCGGAGCTGCTTGCTTTGTTTGAGGAGGACGGAAAAGAATGGAAGAGGCAGACCCTCAATACTTTTCTGTCCCGGTTAGAGAATAAGGGACTGGTAAAACGGGAAAACAGAATAGCGAAACCTGTGTATAGTCGGGAAGAGTATAGCAACATTCAGATGAAGACGGTGATTGATCATGTGTATGGGGGAAGGTTGAGCAATTTTGTGGCGTCATTCGCAAAGAAAAATTCGATTGCAGACAGTGATGCCAGAGCGTTGATTGACTTTTTGGAAAACAGCTAGGAGAAAGAGAGATGGAATACCTGCTGGTTCTGACTATTTCCGGCAGTACGATTACGGCTGTTTATCTGTTGCTGCGGTGCTTGTTGAAGCACAAAATCTGTGCAAGGTATTTTGATCTGCTCGCCAGGGCGGCGATTCTGTATTATCTTGTTCCGTTACCTTATTTGAAGAAATGTTATTTGGTGGTGCTCCGGCGGCTTCTGCCGGAGAGCCCCGTGTTAATTTCAAAGATATCACTGTCGCGGAGAAATCATATTGTTTACGCGGAAGATGCATTGCATGTGAATATCTATGCCGGTGTACAGATGGTGGCAGCCATTTTATGGATTTTGGCGATCGGTATTTTGCTGGCGGTCTGGATGATCGAGTATGTGCGGCTGGCTCGTATAGCAGCAAGGTATGCGGACATGGCAATGACGCCGGAATGCAGAGCCTTTCTCGAAAATCTGAAGAAACAATATAAAATCAGGCGGCATGTATATCTGTATGAAGCGATGGCTGGTGAGAATACCATTACTTTCGGATTTTTCAAGCCGGTGATCATCTGCAGCAGAGCGACGGCAAGCCCGGAAGCGGAGCTGCTTGTGAGACATGAACTGGTACATATCAAACGCATGGATGTGCTTTGGAAAATGCTCGTGGATTTGGCGAGGATGATACACTGTTACAATCCGCTGGTGTGGATATTACACAGCAGTTTCGAACAGGTTTGCGAATGTTCCTGTGATGAGATCGTGATGCAAGAAAGGACGGATGTGGAGGTGAAAGAGTATCTGCGCCTGATGATCGAGGAGGCGCGGGAAAAGGAAGAAAAGGAAGTCTCCTTGCGGTGGAAGTCCGGCTTTGGAGACAATACACAAAAGATGAAGGAAAGGATGGAAAATTTGATGAGAAAGAAGAAATGGAACCGTGTTGCGGCTGTAGCGCTGGTGGCGGCGTTGACCTTTGCAAACTCTATGACGGTGTTTGCGTATAGAGAGCCGTTTGAAAGAGAAGTTTCGGAAGAAGCTTTACAGAATGAGATAGAAGTAAGGACAGAGAGCGATACATTTATGTTTGTACCCGAGGAGACAGATGAAGGAACGGTACATGAGTTTATAGAGTCAGAAGTACCAGAGTATAAGCAGGAGATTTTATATGATAGGCAGTTGGTAGATGAGATGGGTAATATTTATCCGATTTCGGAGAGAAATGATCAGATTGAGCCATACTGTAACCATACTTTTGTTAATGGAACAGGGTATGATCATATCCCATACTCGGACGGTAGCTGTATGATGAGAGAATTTAAGGCACAGAGGTGTAGCAAGTGTGGTTATGTGATAGAGGGTGCAGAGATTAGCAGACATATTTATGCGACATGCCCGCACTGATGAAGACTATCAGGATGAATGCATCATAATTCGCAAACCGACGTTTCCAAAAAATAGTTTCGGATAATCGGATAATGACAAGGTAATGTCGCGGTAAGAAGGCGGACCACTCAGGGTCATGGGTTTTCTTCTGCGTTCATTATAAGCACTGGGTACAGTGTAAAAGGGGATAGGATACGGGTGGCTATGCAAATAGCCGCCCGGCCTGTGTTTTGGGGAGAAATAGCTTGATAGAAATGCGGAGAGGGGATATGATATTGGTATAAGGATGTGTGAAACGGAGCTTAGAGAAGGGGATACGGCTATGACAAGACAGGCATCTATCTCTGATGAAGCGGTTGTAAGACGTGCGAACGTTGCGGTAAGAATTGAACTTGAGAAAAAAAGAGCGATGGATATTCCGGTGGTGACGTATGACCGGGAAACGCAGACCATATATCGGGAAAACAGCGATGGAACGAGGACAGAGGTCGGTAAACGGATCAGGAAGGGGCGTTACAGTGAGCGTATTGCGGAAAAAGCCTGAAATTAAGACGAATTTGAAATGTTCTGACCTTGAAGCGGCGCAGCTTGCGGAAAAGCAGCGTTAATAATGGAAATAGCAGGAAATAGGCTTGCAGTTTTCTGCAAGCCTGCTATAATATCCAATAGAATAGTAAACCGATAGGAATTATATATAAATGGAGACGAAAAGATATGGGTGAAAGAATTTATTTGGACAACGCAGCAACCACAAAGGTATCCGAGGAGGTATTGCAGGAGATGCTGCCTTATTTCCGGGAAACCTACGCCAACCCATCCGCCATCTACAGTTTTGCGGGGGAGGCGAAAAAGGCGGTGGGAATTGCCAGAGAGCGGGCGGCGGCATTGATCGGCGCAAAGCCGAACGAAATTTATTTTACGGCGGGCGGCAGCGAGTCCGACAACTGGGCGGTCCGCGCCGTGGCGGAAGGGCTTTCGGACAAAGGCAGGCACATTATCACGAGCAAGATCGAGCACCACGCCGTGCTGCACACCTGTGAATATCTGGAAAAGCGCGGGTATGAGGTGACGTATCTGGATGTGGACGGGGAGGGGATGATTTCGCCGGCGGCGCTGGAAAAGGCGATCCGCCCGGACACCGTACTGATTTCCGTGATGGCGGCAAACAATGAGATCGGGACCATCCAGCCGGTTGCAAAGATCGGGGAGATCGCCCATGCGCGGGGGATTTTCTTCCACACGGACGCGGTGCAGGCGTACGGGCATGTGCCCTTAAATGTGGGGGAGATGCACATTGACCTGCTTTCCGCCAGCGGGCATAAGCTGTATGGTCCGAAAGGCGTGGGGATTCTCTATATCCGGGAAAATGTGCGGCTGCAGCCGCTGATCCACGGTGGCGCGCAGGAGAGAGGGCGGCGCGCGGGCACCTTGAATGTGCCCGGCATCGTGGGCTTTGGGACGGCGGCGGCTCTGGCGGGAGAGACCATGCAGGAGAGAGCGACAAGGGAAACGGCTCTGCGGGATTATCTGATTGACAGGGTGCTTGCGGAGATTCCGTATACGAGGCTGAACGGGCACAGGCAGGACAGGCTTCCGGGCAACGCCCACTTCTGCTTTCGGTTTATAGAGGGGGAGTCCCTGCTTATTTTGCTGGACCAGCGGGGCATCTGCGGCTCCAGCGGGTCGGCGTGCACCTCGGGGGCGCTGGATCCGTCCCATGTGCTTCTCGCCATCGGTCTGCCCCATGAGATAGCCCATGGGTCGCTCCGGCTGACGCTCTCGGCGGAAAACACGAGAGAGGAACTGGACAGGACCGTGGAGGCGTTGAAAGAGATCGTCGGGCGGCTGCGGGACATGTCACCTTTATATGAGGACTTTGTGCGTAAGGCATAAGCAGAGCGGAATCGAGCTGCACTGCGGCACAGATGTAAGATGGAAAAATGGCAGCTTGAGGAAAGGCAGGAGGAACAATGTACAGCGAAAAAGTGATGGATCATTTTAACAATCCCCGGAATATGGGGGAAATAGAAAATCCCAGCGGCATCGGCACGGTCGGCAACGCCAAGTGCGGCGATATCATGCGCATGTATCTGGATGTGGACGAGGCGGGAGTTATACGGGATGTGAAATTTAAGACATTCGGCTGCGGCGCGGCGGTGGCGACCAGCAGCATGGCGACCGAGCTGGTGAAAGGAAAGACGGTGCAGGAAGCTTTACAGGTGACCAACAAGGCGGTGATGGAGGCGCTGGACGGTCTTCCGCCAGTGAAGGTGCACTGTTCCCTTCTGGCGGAGGAAGCGATCCATGCGGCGCTCTGGGACTATGCGAAGAAGCAGGGGATTACGATTGAAGGCTTGAAGGAGCCTGTGGCGGACATTGATGAGATAGCGGAAGTATAGTCTCGGCAATGGGCAGATCACGGCAAAAAATGACCCACGGGGCTGATTCCCCGCGGGTCGTAAAAGTGTCAATCTAATTATTCGATGCAGCGCTTTCCGATTTTGCCTCCCGCACCGTCGTGACCTTCCGCACGCCGGGCAGCCGGCTGATGCGGTCGCGGACAGCCTGCGTGTCGGCGCTCATGCTGACGCTCACTTGGTAGTTAAAGGAATCCGCCAGAGGATTTTCGCCAAAGCCTTCGGTCAGTTCCGTCATCTCTTCGCCATTCTCGTCAGTAAAATAGGCGGCTTTAAACTCTTCCCATGCCTCGTCTCCGCTGACATACTGCAGGGAGACAGACTGGCAGTCAGAGATCTCGCATATCCCGGCGATTTCCTGACCGATACGGTCAATATCTTTCTGGGACAAATCCGCATCCATAAAGACCGCAAGCTGTTTTTCCTGATAGATATTGTAGGCGAGAGAGGTGGAGCTGACCGCAAAGATACAGAACAGCGCGGCGGCGGCAGCGCATATCCCGCGGTAACGGCTGGAATGGATGCGGCGGTCAAAACAGCCGGTGCTGCCGGCGGAGCAAGCGCGCGGCGAGAAGCAGCGACGGCCCTCGTTACGCCTCCCGCGAGCCGTAACCGTTTCCTGCAAGGTATCCGCCATCTCGGACGGCATGGCGAGGGATTCTCTTATCTTAATCATATTTTTTTCATTCATAGCGTGACCTCCTTGTATCTAATGAATTTTTGTTGATATTTGCAAAACTCATCTCAGCGTAAATTAATCCATTTGTGCAATGCCAATAACTATAAAAGAGTTTCGCACCTGTTTTATTCCTCCATCTCCAATCGCAGCGCCTCCCGTGCCCTCTGCAGCCGCTTCTTGACGGCGCTTTCGGACAGCCCGAGGATTTCCCCTATCTCTTTTACCGAATACCCCTCAAAATAGTGCAGAAGGAGCACGGTCTTCCATTTGGCAGGCAGGGCGTACAGCTCCTGTACATGCGCATGTTCCTCTGCCAGAAGACATTCCTGGAGCGGTTCTAAATCCAGATAGGAGTGCCGTCTGCGAAAGCGAAGACAATCCTTACAATAGTTCGACGTAACCCGCAGCAGCCACGCCTTTTCGTGGTCCGAAGAGACAAACGCGGGCGCTTTTTCCAGATAGCGCAGCAGTGTCTCCTGCAGGGCGTCCTGTACATCATGGGGATTGCCCAGAAGCAGATAGGCGGTGCGGTAGAGCATGTCGCCGTAGTCTTGCAGCACGCGGCTGATCTCAGACTCGCTTTTTCTGTTCACAGTGGATTCCCCCTTTCGCTGCTTATAATGATAAAGAAACACGCGGTAGCCGGAATCTGATCGCAGCCGGGTTTCTAGGAGAGCTCTCACCCTATATACGGGCGCGGGGCATAAAAGGTGACAAAATTTTTGCGTGCATATAATTTTTATTTTATGGGAGTTGACAGAAGGGGAAAATAATCGGATACACCGGAAATCGCCGGGCGTAAAGAAAAAATGGTTTCGATATGAAGGAAATTGCAGTATTGGTCGAAACGATGAACAGGCGGGATCGGACGATCAAAATCCCGCCATAATCATTGCCATAAGCTGATCGCGCTGTACGGCATCTTCCGTGCCTTTGATGCCGGAAACCATACCGTCGAGTTTAAGTTTGCTGTTGGCGGCGAGCATCAGTTTTCTCTGGAAATCTCGTTTTGCAATCTCCGCTTCCTCAGCTCTGCGTTCGGCACGCGCCTGATTGCGCAGCTTCACGGAAAGCTCCATGGAATCTAAAATCTGCTGCATAGATGTCAGTCCGTTTGTGATCTGGCTCATACGAATCCTCCGTGTCAGAACGGTTTCGAGCGTTCTGCTTCTTTCTTTATATAATAATTATCGGCAGACTGGCGGATGTTCAGAAGGGCAGACTTGTGAAAAAGCGGGATTCAAAAGAAAATATAATGCAGCCAGTGAAATTCGGATCACTATATAGTATAATTGCCGTAGGGCAAAATCTGGGCGGCGGAAAAGGGAAGAATGGACAATAGGAACGCTTCGGCTGCTGACGGATGGGAAAGGATGGAAAATAAAATGGAGATGCAGGAGATCATTGCGCTGGTAAAGGAGACGAAAGCCTTTGTAGACAACAGGGAGAGGGCCGGGCACGTGAAGGTCAAGGGGCTTGCGGACTATGTGACACAGGTGGACACCGATATCCAGAGCTTTCTGGCACGTGAGCTTGGGAACCGCTTTCCCGATATCCAGTTTCTGGGAGAGGAAGAAGGGCTGCATGAGATGTCCGGGGACACATACTGGATTCTTGACCCCATAGACGGCACTACCAACCTGATTCATGACTACCAGCACAGCGTGGTGTCGCTGGCGCTCTATGAAAAAGGGGAGATTACGTTGGGAATCATCTATGATCCTTTCCGGGAGGACGTGTATCATGCGCAGAAGGGTACGGGCAGTTTTCTGAACGGCGTCCCGATTCATGTTTCGGATGCTGAAACTTTGAGTGAGACGATCATTACCGTGGGAACCTCGCCCTACGACAGGGAAGTGGCGGACGAGAATTTTAAGCGCATCCGGCGCGTGTTCGATCACGCGCAGGATATCCGCAGGACGGGCACGGCGGCAATGGACCTGGCATATGTGGCATGCGGGCGCACGGGGGGATTTTTTGAGCCGAAACTCAGCCCGTGGGATTTTGCGGCGGGGCAGCTTCTGGTGAAAGAGGCGGGCGGCAGAGTGACGGACTTTGCGGGGGAGGAACTGGATTTTCTGCAGAGAGGCAGCGTCGTGGCTTCCAACGGAAAAGTTCACGAGGAGCTGCGGGGGTTGCTGTAAAGGTAGTGGATGCCGCACCCTGCTTTGACAAAATTATGGCTGCTTGCCGATCGGATTCCCGGAGTCCCTGTACTTTTTCCATGCCTCTTCAATCTCATGGAAATTATATTCCAGATGGTTTCCGAATTTCAGTTTGTCAGCGATTAAGCGGACTTCCTCAAAACCGGGTTCATGCTCCATCTCTTCCATCCATCTGCGTTCCAGTTCACTACCAGCAGGAATGCCGGAGGATACGGAAGCTCCTGAACCGAGAATGAAGCAGAAGCGCTCGGAGCAGCTATTTACTTCCCTGATTGCCCTGACAAGCTGTTTCGTCGATATAATCCGATAGTCGTCAATGATTTGTGTACACATGTAAAATTTCCCCTTTTGTAATGATAGTTACAGTCTGTCCTATTTTTGATGCGGTGTAAAGGAGAGGCAAAGTCGTCATTTTGTAGGGCAATGGTGTAGTAGACATTCAGTTTAGGAAGCGGGTATGATTGTAAAAATTGAAATGTGTTATAATTTGAACAGGTGATTGGGATTGCGAATTATGTTTGACACGTTAGCTGCTTGGCAGTAATAACTATTTCTTTTTACAGGTTCTTCACTAATGGAACAGTTTCCGATTAATGAACTTTTAATGACAAACGGGATGAGGCAGGTTATATATAACCGGGGGATTGGCGGATTTACTACGGCAGATATGTTGCAGCATATGGAAGAAATGGTGTTTGGGACAAAACCTTCTAAAAATATTTATCAATATTGGTACCAATGATATTGCGAGTCCGGATTATTGTCTGGACAAATTGATGGAACGCTATGAAAAGATTATTGCGGAAATTCAGAGCGAGTTACCCAAAGTTATAATCTATATGATGGCATATTACCCGGGGAATGAAACCGATAAACTTACGGGCAAAAAAGAAGAGCTGATGTTTGTTACAAGGACAAACAAGAATATAGATATTGCTAATGCTGCTGTGGAGAGACTGGCAGAGAAGATGGGATGCTGCTTTATAGATGTGAATGAGGGTTTGAAAGATGAAAGTGGAAAACTGAGGAAAGAGTTTACTGTGGAAGGAATTCACATGTATGCTAATGGGTATCAAGTTGTATTGAATAATCTGAAAAAGTATTTATAAGGGAAATCATATGATATTTAGGGACTCCACAGTCTTTGAAATGTAAAGACTGTGGGATTTTTGGTGTATTATGCCATGGATATAACATGTGTTATATTTGAAAAAACAGAAATTTTGGAACCCGCAAATCTGCATAAATACTGGGTTTGCAAAATTTTAATAAAATTGTTAGCACTCACCTCTTGACAGTGGAGGGTGCGTTTCGACTTGTTTCATAGTGTGCCGTAAGTGCCTGTTTTACGGGGCTTGCGGCATATTCTGTTATTTATCAATGTTCATCAAAAGGCGTCATTTTGTGGGAAAATGGTGTAGTAAATGGTGTACTGGATGAATGATGGGATGTGTTTGGGAGACATCTGATTTGCGTATTTCATTTATGCTTTCGGAAAAATCAGATTGTGAGTTCTTGCACGATGGGATATAATAATAGTAACTTAATGATGAGATGGCAAAAGAAAAGACAGTCAAAAAGGCGGTGATCAGGTGGCTGGAGAAGAAATACGGCAGGATAATAGGACTGTAGAGCAGATTGTTGACGGAATGAGTTTATTCGATGACGATCTGATGTCTATGGTGTTTGATGGTAACATAGAAGCAACGGAGCTTCTGTTAAAGATTATACTGAGAAAGGACGATATTCAGGTTGTAAGCGTTGTGGGGCAGAGAGAATTGCAAAGTCCTGTAGTTGGCGGGCGGGATATCCGCTTGGATATTCTGGCAAAGGACAGTACGGGAAAGCACTATAATGTTGAGGTACAGCAAAAGCCGGAAGGAGCGCATATCCGAAGAGCCCGGTTCAATAGTAGTATGATGGATTCCCGGATGTTGAAAGCCGGGCAGGAGTTTTCGGAACTTCAAGACTCATATATGGTGTTTATCACCCGGACGGATATCTTTAAGCGTGGGATACCGATTTATACGATCAATCGTCATTTTGAGGAAACGAATGAGTTATTTGACGATGGTTCTCATATTGTGTATGTGAATGGAAATTATAATGGAGACGATACAGTCGGTAGATTGATACATGACTTTGGCTGTAAGGAAGCGAAGGATATGTATTATCCGGAACTGGCTAAAGGGGTAAAGCATTTTAAGGAAGAAGGAGGTCGAGAGAGAATGTGTGAAGCGGTTGAGAAATATGCAGATAGAAAGATGTTGGATAAGCAGATAGAGCTGATAAAAAATTTGATGGATTCTATGAAATGGTCTGCGGAACAGGCTATGACGGCTATGAAAGTATCGGATGCGGATAGGGCTATGCTTTTGGAAAAGCTGTGAGGCACGGATAAAACCAGGACGGAGAACGAAAGACTATGTGTGAAGCGGTTGAGAAATATGCGGAAAATGTAAGATTGAATAGTCTGTTGGAGTCCATAAGAAATCTTATGGCAAATATGAAGCTAGGTGCAGAACAGGCAATGAATGTGCTTGAGGTTAATGAGCATGACAGAGAGATTTTACTGAAAAAGTTATAAAGATACGGGTTTAAATTGTGGTAAACAGGGAGTATTCTGATCGAATGGAGTGCTCCTTGTTTTACATTTGCTGATTATTACATATCGGTTAAAATATGTAGTGTAGTAGTAAGGAGGTGTAAGAAGCTATATATCGGCAGCAATGGATTATGCAAAGAGTATGGATTTATCAAGGAAAAGGAGTTTTTCAAAAAATAGCACATATAATTTGTTTATCCTAAAGCGTATGAGATACTCCCGCAACTATATATTATATTCATGACACTACAAAGAACCCCATGCCATGACCGGCATGGGGTTCTGGCGTTTCGCAAACATCTGGTAAGGATCTGAAAAAGGAAGGAGCGTGAGTTTATGAAAAAGATCCAGACAGAAACACAGGCAAAAGATGCCGCAAGGGTCACGGCACTCGTTACAAAGCTGAACCGCTATAGACATGAATATTACAACCTCGCGGCGCCCAGCGTATCGGTTGCAGATGTGATAGCATATGCAAGCAATCTGTTACTAATTTTGCGTTTTTCAGCATAAAGAAGCTTCCTGTATAATTCAAGTATAGGGAATTCCAAGAAAGAAGGTTGAGAAAAAA
>ERZ779626.52-NODE-52-length-83235-cov-27.179635_pt1 | contig 83235 bp, 81 predicted proteins | sample MGYA00514209_ERZ779626 | MGnify/ENA primary metagenome ERZ779626 (study PRJEB29562, sample SAMEA4376713) | mouse gut metagenome | isolation source: Cecum | study: EMG produced TPA metagenomics assembly of the A DSS colitis mouse model was used to assess the...
AAAGTTTTTAGATATGCATCAGTTTAATGAATTGGCTGGGCGCTGAATTGTAACATAATTTGTATGAAAATATGTCAAAAATAAATTAACACTGTATTTTTCTCATTCCCTGTGTTATACTTTAAGTAATAGATTATCAGTAACTCTATCCAGTTAGATTTTTAGCAGCACACTAGTGCTCCATCCAGACAGAAATTAGATTTGTGGGCTGCATGATTCGTGCCAGTGCTAGGCAAAATTTCGACGGCGATGCGGTGGCATCGTCTAGAAATTTTAACGACGCAATGGTGCGAAACAGGCGGTTCGCGATTCTAATTTCTGACCGGATGGAGCACTAGGTCCAGCTCTCAACCTTCGTCGGATAAGTTGCTATGCACATTAATCACGATACACACAAGGAGGTTTGATCTATGCACACGATCATAAATATTCTGGAGTTAGTACTGACCAGTGCTGTTGAACTAAGCATAATCCTCCTTGAACTTTTCGGTGTCGCCGTTCTGATCTTTACAGCCGTGAAATGTTTCTGGTACTGGATCAAGCACGACTCACGCATCAGACTGGAACTGGCACAGGGGATCGCATTGTCACTTGAATTCAAGATGGGCAGCGAGGTTCTGCGTACCGTCATCGTGCGCGAATGGGGCGAACTTGGTATTCTGGGTGTCATTATCCTGTTGCGCAGCATCCTCACTTTCCTGATCCACTGGGAGATCAAACACGAGGAGAGAGCGCTGGCACTTGACAAAAATGAAAATGAATAACAAACAGAAAAGGAGGTCTGTTATATGACAATCGGAAATATCTCAGGATATTATCCCAATTATTCCCCTTACACAAATCCAATCATTCCTTCCGTCAGACCATCGGATGACCGCATCGGTCCTAATGCTGTCACCCCGTCTAAAGAGACAGACGAACACAGCACTGATCCCGATAAGGTCAAAAAACCTGGAAAGCGTTCCTCACCGGAAGACTGTGAGACCTGCTCTAACCGTAAATACCAGGATGGTTCTGATGAGGGAAATGTCTCTTTTAAGTCAGCGTCCCACATTTCACCGGAATCAGCTGGTGCAAGGGTACGCGCCCACGAGGGAGAACATGTATCCAACGCATACAAAAAGGCAGCGCAAAAGGACGGCAAAGTTGTCAATGCCTCCGTGTCCATTCACACCTCGATCTGTCCGGAATGCGGGCGTACATATGTTTCCGGTGGCGTAACCCACACACAGATCAAGTATTCCAACGAGGATAATCCATACACAAAAAACCAGAAAGAACTTGACGCGGCAAAATTCAAAGGAGCCAATATCGATTACGCAGCATGATAAATCACTGACACTGATCAGAGCGAGTATTCTCTTCGATCAGTGTCACAAGCTCCTCGATATCATTCCTGCCGGGCTTATTACTTTTTGAGAAGGCAGCAGCGTTTTTTGGCTGTGGACTGTCTTGACTCTCCTGATTATACTGTTCCCCTTTTCTGCCTGTATACTCTTCCTTGCTGATCCTTGCGGTAACAACAGCCGCCTGATTCTGAAAAATACCTTTCCCACAGATCTTGCGCAGCACAGTGTATGTCGTCGATTTTCTCCACCCGAACCGCTGGACCGCCATCTTTACCAATTCCCCACTTCGTATCGGTTCCTTCTCCCAGATCAACTCTGCCAGGAAATTCTCCGCCTCCGTCATGTTATATGTCCCCATTCGTCATTCCCCCTTCGTTTTCTGTCCTGCTCTGTAACCCCTGTCATCTTCGCCGTACCTAACACGCAGCCTTAACGGCTTACTTCCTGCAGGGCAGACTTTCCTACTCGCCGTGTGCCACATAGTGGATCACTTCCTCTGCACGAAGCTGCGCAATCAAGCAGAGAAACGACCTTCTCACCTACTCCCGCGCCGGGCATCCGTCAGCTTTCCTGACATTCTTCCTCTGGGTGCCCGTGTGCATGAAAAAGGACTATCCCAACGGAATAGCCCCTTCATTTGCCGTATATTACATTCCAGCCTGTGCAGCCACCTCAGCCGCGAAATCGTCAACCTTTTTCTCGATTCCCTCACCAGTCTCAAACCGGACAAACTTTCTGATCTTAATCTCTGTTCCATTCTCCTTGGAGACAGCATCAAGATACTGCTTTACATTCTGTTTTCCGTCATCAGCTTTCACATAAACCTGCTCGAGCAGACATACTTCCTTCAGCTCTTTGTTGAGACGGCCAATCACTGCACCTTCGATCACATTCTCCGGCTTTCCAGCCATCTTGGGATCATTCTTGATCTGCTCTGCAATGATCTCCTTCTCATGCGCCTTGTACTCCTCGGAAACCTCCTCAGAAGATACATACTTCGGATAAAGCGCTGCAACCTGCATCGCAATATTATTGAGAGCCTCCTTCACTGCATCGTTTACTACAGCTGTCTCTGCATCTATGATAACACCAATCTTGCCGCCGCCATGTGTGTATGTCACAACACAGCCGTTCTCAGCCACAACCTTCTCAAATCTTCTGATGCTCAACTTCTCTCCAATGACAGCGATCTTCTCGATCAATGCATCCTTAACACTCTTTGACGCATCCTCATTCCAAGCTTCTGCAAGAAATGCATCGATGTCTGCTGCTGAAGTAGTGAGCGCCTGCTTTGCCACTGCTGTCACATAATTCTGGAACTGCTCATTCTTTGCTACAAAGTCTGTCTCAGAGTTTACCTCCACAACAGCTGCCACCTGGTCCCCCTCTGTGAGCACTCTGCAAAGTCCCTCAGCTGCGATACGGCTCGCCTTATTCTCTGCCTTCGCCTGCCCTTTCTTTCTCAAATACTCAACAGCTTCGTCCATATTTCCGTCTGTCTCATTCAGTGCCTTCTTGCAATCCATCATTCCAGCACCGGTCATTTCTCTTAACTCTTTTACCATTGCTGCTGTAATAGCCATCTTCTATCTTCCTCCTGCTTCCTTATCTTATCTATATACCGGATTTTTATTCTGCTGCTTCCTCCGCGACTTCTTCCGGTTCTGCGTCTGTCATGATCTCACCCTGATTTGCCTCGATCACAGCGTCTGCCATTGCAGATACGATCAACTTAACGGCTCTGATCGCATCGTCATTACCTGGAATCACATAGTCAAGCTCTTCCGGATCACAGTTTGTATCTGCGATACCGATCAGCGGAATACCGAGTGTGTGCGCTTCCTGTACACAGATCCTCTCCTTCTTTGGATCCACGACAAAGATCGCATCAGGAACTTTCTTCATATTCTTGATGCCGCCAAGATTTTTCTCGAGCTTCTCCCATTCCTTCTTGAGCTTGATCACTTCCTTCTTCGGAAGAACATCAAATGTTCCGTCCTCAGACATTATCTCGATCGCCTTTAATCTCTCGATTCTGCTCCTGATCGTCTTGAAGTTTGTGAGCATGCCGCCCAGCCATCTCTCATTTACATAGAACATATTGCACCGCTCTGCCTCTGTGCGGACTGCATCCTGCGCCTGCTTCTTTGTGCCGACAAAAAGAATCGTACCGCCCTGTGCCACGATATCAGCTACAGCCTTGTAAGCCTCATCCACTTTTCCTACTGATTTCTGCAGGTCAATAATGTAGATACCATTTCTCTCTGTGAAAATATAGGGAGCCATCTTAGGGTTCCATCTTCTCGTCTGATGTCCGAAATGAACACCTGCCTCCAACAACTGTTTCATTGAAATAACGCTCATGTCTTACCTCCATTTTCTGCGGGATCACCGCGCTTCCGTCCGCTTCATCCCTGCGGGCTACTATCTGGTATAGAAGCATGGACCGCAGATCTGCAAACGTGAATACTGTATTGATAATAAAGTTGATGTTATGGCTGCAATACCCGAATACAGCCACAACATTATTAATATATCATAAAAAGACCTCCTGTGCAAGAGGTCTTTTTCAAAAGATATGTTAAAGATATGTTATCTTGTAATCTTGTCAGCGATCTCCTGCCAGCTGTCTGTGACATTGATCGTCTTCGTTCCCGTGCTAAGCCGCTTATCATAACCGTGCTGCATCAAAAAAGCATCATACTCAGCCGCATTTTCGATCAGACCGGCATTGTACAGCTTTCTTGCAACAGTTCCTGAATCGTCACCCGATGCGATCACGATCTCAACAACACCGTCCACTGCACCTCCCTCATCTGGCGGTGTCACGACACTCCCCGTTGACGGTTCCGGATCATCGACATCAGGCGATCCCTCTCCGGCAGCGTCAACATCAGAGGGCTGCACTGGCTCCTGCTCCCCTGAATCTGTTCCTGGCTCTGTCATATCTGACTGCTCTGATTGCTTTGCTGCATCTAAGACGGATTCGATCTCCGATTCTTTTTCCTCATCTCGCATGGTCGTCTGCTCCACAACAGACAATTCCTCCGATGAACTCTCGCTGGAATCTTCCGTCTCGCCGACCAGCCTGCTCTCCTCTCCAAAACCATACTCCCTCAGCACCGCCACTCTCGCATCCGCCACTGCCTGCCTGCTGTAAGCTCCCATGAATGCTGCCGTGATGATCACACCGATCCCCATGCCTCTGATCATATATTTAAACTTCATTTACACAGCCCCCTTGAACAGATTGATCACCAGCTTTACCTCCCCGACTCCCAGTCCAAGCTCCTTTGCAATATCCACATTGGAATAGCCTTCTTTGTGAAGCCGCAAGATTCTGTCGTTGTTGTTTTCATTTAAATCCACTGCCGGCGGCTGTACCGCATACTCCTCCGGCTGCATCTTCATACTCACGGCATTTTCCAGTGCGGAAATCTGCGGCTCCTTCCTGACGGGTCTCTCGATATGCGGCGCCTGCTCTGCAAACGAATAGACTTCAACTGGTCTGATATCTGCCGGTTTCACATCGACCACTTTCATATTTTCCGGGCGCGAGCCAAGTGTCTGCAGCTCGACTGCACTGACAGGATTAACACTGGTACTGCTCTCAGGAACTGGCTGCATATCAGTTGAATTTACGATATCCGCCGACACGATCTCCACACTTTTCACCACGAGCGGACTCAACTCTGCCGGTTTGTCCTCCTGCAGCTTACTCCCTGCATTGAACGCCCATGATGTCATCTCCAGGGCACGTGCATCCAGCTGACGGTGCATAGTCATTTCCTGCTGCATCGGAAGGATGAGTCTCGCCATCTGTCGACGCGCAAACTCTTTCTCCTGGGCGTCTTTATCCATGGAAACAGCCTCCAAAAGCTTATTTCTTGCCGCTTCCTCCTGTTTTTCACGCTCCTTTGCTTCCTCTGCCTCCTTCGCCTTTGCCGCCAGAGCGATCGCCGCTGCATTCGCCGCTTCCTCTGCCTCCTTCGCCGTCTTGTCCACATGCTTTACAGTCTCTTTAAGATTATTGTGCTTATCATTTAACATATCGTATAGAAACATCACTTCCTGATGGGATTTATTGATATCTGCAAGCACTGTCTCCGAATACTCGTTGATCGCCATGATCTTTTCATTGGAAATGCGCTCAGACGCACGCTCTGTCTTTTCCACTGCATACTCCAGTGTCTCGTCCACTACCTCCGTCACGCGCTCCTTGGCATCACGCATCTCTTTGTCTATCACACTCCGAATGAGTTCCGGATCGATCTTTTGACCTCCCTCACTCTCTTTTGTTTTTTCCTTGATCAAAAAACTGCCTGCAAAAGCACCGACTCCAAATACCAACAGCGCTACCTCTAACCAATTCATCTGCTACCTAACCTCTCTATTTTTCCATTATGTAATCCTTATATCTTCATGTCGAATCCACCTGCAGACTTTGCGACCACTTTGCCGTCTCCCTTCGGCTTCTTCCTTCGCTTTCCACCATCTCCGGAATACGCATTGTGTCCCTTCTCTTTGGCATCAAAACGCTCCTCTTTCATCAGGGCTTCATCGGCATGGACGACCTGTTTTGCCTGTAGCTGCTGCTTTTTCTCCTCCTGCACCTGTATGTTGCCCTGATCTATCATTCCCTTCTCTACCTGTTTCAGCTGATTATGCAGAACATTGTCCGTCTGCTGGATACTGCCATTGAGTAATATCGGACTGATCGCCATAATGAATCCCCTCCTTAACCACTTCGCTATATTTTAATATATTTTTACTAAAAAGGCAATAGCCCCTACAAAATTGCAGAGGCTACATCACCATCTTTTTTGATTAGACGACAATACGTGTACTCTTTTTTGACTGTCATCGAGGCGCCTGATATGCTCACCACCACGCCCTGATACATTGTGCCGCGCAGAACGATCTGCGCTGGTACTTCACTCTTCAACAACTTGTCAAGTCTTTCGATCTCCTTTAATTCCTCCTGGATCTTTGCCTGCGCTTCCACCAGCGTTGTCTGTAACATTCTGGCATTTTTGATCTGCTCCTGCGTCAGTTTGACTCCCGCCTTTAACTTTTTAGTCGTATCTTCCAGGACTTTCTTCATCTGTGGTAACGTTTTTGACTTTTCCCCGACACTCTTCTGCAGCTCCGCCAGCCGTTTCTTGGACTCAACATCCGTTCCGATCTCAACGATCGTTGCAGCTCCCATCGGCGATCCTATATTCCGGGCATTGACCACACCCTTGGCAACTACCTTGCCGCCCGTGATCAATCCCTTTCCCGCATCGGCATTAACGTTAGTCCCCGCCGATACCCTCGCATTTAAGATCTGCTCTGCTTCCACAAAACCAGCCGCCTCAACCTCAGCCGCGGAGATGAATTTTGCGATGATGTTCCCGCCTGCCTTCAGCCTGCCCTTGTTCTGTCCGTGCATACCTCTTGCGATGATAATATTTCCGCCCGCCTCTATGACTGCGCCCTCCACAACGCCGAACACAAAGACATTTCCGTCTGTCTTGACGCTAAAATTCTCACAGACATTTCCTTTGACTTCCACATCACCGTGATATTCAATATTTCCGGTTGCCGTGCCCACATCTTCCACGCTGTACACATCCGACACAAAGATCGCACTCTCGACCAGTGACACATGTCCATCCACCATGCTGATCAGCTTCAGTCCATCCTTTGATTTTTCGAGATTCCTGCCATGGTCAAAGACCGCTTTCTTGACTTCCCTCGCCAACAGCACCGAACCGTATACATCGTATCCATTCTCGCCCTTCTGCTCCGGTATGATCTCTGCCAGAACCTGCCCTTTTGTGCACTGGTGCAGATTATTGAGTCTAAAGAAGTCTACTGTCCCGTCCTCCCGCAGTTCCGGGCGTATTGTATTGTCCGTATCGAAATGATAAACGATCGAACCATCACGCCCGGGCGTAGGAAGCTTGCCCTGTGCAACTACGATATCCGTGCAGTAAGGACGCTCCTCCAACGCCATCATGATCGCATCTTCATCAATCCCAGCCCGCACTCTCATCCGCGCGATCTGTTCCAAAATGTGTGCTTTCGTTACTGTCCGCCCGCCCGTACTGGGTGGATACATTCTCAAAACTACCCTCATCTTGTCAGAATCCACGTTGACCGAACATTTCTCATCCACCGGCGGTAACTTCATCGGAGTCAAAAAAAGAACAACCTCCTCATAGCCCATATTCGCCAGAGCTGAGTTGATTGCCATGACATCATAGGGTATGCCTACAATATTTAGATACTCTTTCAATTCTGCGACGCGTATCTTTTCCCCTTCTCCAATCGGAGGAGACAACAGTAAGCTTACCCCTTTTTCGCTGATCTGTATCTGAAAATATCCGTTCATATAAGTCTTACCTCCAGGCAACCGATACAATTATTAATCTAAGATTCCAATATAATTTCCCATTTTTGTCTTCATCTTCTGAAGTGCCTTCGTGTGAAGCTGTGATATTCTTGACTCCGACACTTCCAGCACACGGCTGATCTCCTTCAATGTGAGTTCCTCGTAATAATACAGCAGGATCACCTTTTTCTCTTTGTCCGTCAACAATTCCAAGGACTCCTCGAGCATCTTCTTGAGCTCACTCTTCTCGATGACACTCTCCGGTGTGTCAAAACCTGAGCTGATACTCTTTTCCGACGAAATATCGTTTCCCTGCTCAACATACTCGTTCAGAGATATGATATTGTCAGCCTTGACCTGGTTCTGCCAGTCAAGAAATTCATCCTCACTGATCCCCATATACGCTGCAAGCTCAGCATCCGTAGCCGGTCTGCCATTGCGCTGCTCCAGATCCTTCATCGCTGTATCGATCTGTTTCTGCCGCTGCCTGACCGTGCGCGGTATCCAGTCCATCTTGCGGATCTGGTCAAGTATCGCTCCGCGGATGCGCAGGCTTGCATAAGTCTCGAATTTTACCTCTTTGTTCCTATCAAACTTATCGATGGCATCTATAAGACCGAAAATCCCATAGCTCACCAGATCTTCATACTCTACATTATAGCCAAGATACATGCTGAGCCGCCCTGCTACCACTTTCACAAGCGGAGCGTATTCTAAGATAAGCTTTTCCCTCAGATCTGCAGTTTTCAGTCTGGCATAGTCTTCCCAAAGTCTTTTGCGTGCTGCATCGTTCATTCCAATCCCCCGTTACGCTTAATTGTCCTCATAGCCTTCCATTGCCGCAGTAGTATTCTCAGCAGTATAGTCAGATAATTCCTCATCCGAATACCCATCCCCGGAATTGTATTCCATATTATCCGACATAAAACCGTCCGCGTCCATCCCTTCCATATCCTTCTGTTCGTCATTTGCAAACGCAACGACACTTCCGGTGAGATCTCCGTTCTTCTTTGCACTCTGAACCATCATCTCAAGGTTGCCTGCGGGTATAATGCGGGGTCTGATCGATGAATAGAGATATCGTGCGATATCTCCAATAATGTAAAACACCACCAGCACGATCAGCAGCCCCCACAACATTGTTGTCAAGTCAAATCCCCTCACATACATTATTATAGACGCTATCGCACCTGCCAGGAGCATGAAAAAAGGTGTGATAAGACCTGTCTTATTTCCCATTTTATTATCCTCTTATTCAAATCTTTTTTTCTGGTTTTCCTGCGGAACGGATTATTAGATCTCCCGTCTCAGGATAAAATATGATAGTGCGACCATAATTGAGACCAGTATCCTGTGCTTTTAGCGGAATTCCCAGCTCTCTCAGCTTTTTCTTGCTTGCCTCTACGTTCCGCTCTCCGACGCGCACCATATCCGATTTGTTCTGAAATGCAAACATCTGCGCCCCGCCAGCTATCTTTGCCTCCAGCCTTGCCTTTCTTCCACCCATTGCCAGTATCTTTTTAACAAGATCATCAATTCCCGTATCGGCAAATTTTGCCCTGTTTGAGTTGTTTTCTATCTGTCTGCTGTCCGGCAGCATGGCGTGTGCCAGTCCTCCGACCTTGGCAACCGGATCCCTGATACATATCCCCACACAAGAACCAAGACCCAATGTCGTTATGCCATCAGGACTCTTGCACACATTCAAGTCTGCCATTCCTACTTTAACTATATTCGCCATCGCTCACTATACCCCTTCTCTGTTTTAGTGCTGCTAATTTATGAATGTATAGTTATATTGACAGCCCAAGACCTTCGAGCATCTTAGAGTATGACTCAAGGTCCGGCATCAGAATAAAATAACCATTCAGATCCACATCATCCGTAAACACAGTCTGTATGAGCAGGATCTGATCCCCTATGATTCCAAATTCTATCGCCGGTACGCTTAGTATCGCATTGAGCATATCAATATTTAAGTCCGGAACTGACGGAATCATTTTGAGATTCGTCATCTGAGCCAATGAATTGAGATAAGCACCTGTGATAATATTGCCGATCTCTTTCATCGCCGATATCTCGATATCTGTAAATCCGCCTTCCGCTGGTGGCATTCCCATGAGCTTTGACACGAGCGATTTCGCCGCATTCTTTTCAAGTATGAACATAATACTGCCTGTGATATCTCCTTCAACAGCCAGATAGATGCCTGCAACAAGCTGCTCTTCTCCGCCCATAACCACGCCAACATCCTTGAAATCCAGAAGTCTGACCTGTGGAACTTTCATATCCACCTTGGTCTGGAGCATCTGGGCAAGCGCTGTTGTCGCATTGCCTGCCCCGATGTTTCCCAGCTCCTTTAATACATCATAATATTCTGTCGTAACTCTCTCGAAACTCATATTTTCTGCCATGATAAAACCTAAGCCTTTCCTAATACAAAAGTTACAATATTTTATATCACTGCAATCCTACACATCAACTACTTCCGCTAACACTGATGTGATGTCCAACAGTGAGATCAGTTTTCCATCAGCCTTGCCTACACCTGAAAGAAATCTTTCTTTGTCATCCTTCTCATATCCCATTCGCTCAATGTGTTCTTCGTCAAGTGTCACAACTTCCTTTACCTCATCTACCAACACACCGATCGACTCATGCTGTTCCAGCGTAAGGATTATGATACGTGTCTTTTTCGTGACTTCGTCTTCTGGCAGTCCCATCTTTAATCTAAGACTGATCGTCGGAATGACAACACCCCGGACATTGATCACGCCCTTGATATAATTAGGCACCTTGGGCACCCTTGTAATCTTCGACATTCTGATAATATTTGATATATATTTAATATCTATGCCATACTGCTCACCGCCAAGCTGCGTCACGATAAACTGTGTCGTATCATGTTTTACGGGGCGGTTAAGACTCATATCCCGCTTTTGATCATCCAATATTTTTACTTCATCCATGTTCTTGCCCTACCTTTCATTATCAATAGGATTAAATCAACGCATTGGTATCAAGAATTAATGCTACTTCACCATTGCCCAGGATCGTAGCACCGCTGATCATCTTAGGCACTTTGATATACTTGCCCATAGACTTGATTACTACTTCCTGCTGTCCGATCAGCTCGTCTACTACCAGACCAGCCTGTTTGTCACCCTTCTTTACGATAATGACAGTGAGATTCTTATTCTTCTTGTCATCGTTCTCTCTTGAAGGAATCTCGAGAACCTTATCCATTCTGATAATAGGAATGACTGTTCCACGAATATGGATTACTTCCTTTGCCTGCACAAGCTTGATGTCTTCCGGTAAAACATCCTCGATCGTCTGGATCGACCCCAGCGCGATCGCATATTTTTCATCGCCAATGACCACCATGAGAGCCTGGATGATGGCAAGTGTAAGCGGCAGTCTTATGATCCATGAAGAACCTTCACCGAAACGGTTCTTTACCTCGACCTCACCACTCAGCGATTCGATCTTTGATTTGACTACATCAAGCCCCACACCTCGCCCGGATACGTCCGATACCTTCTTTGCCGTGGAGAAACTCGGCAGGAAAAGAAGATCGATGATTTCTTTTTCTGTCATCGTCTCAGCCTGTTCCGGTGTCACTGTACCGCGCTCGATCGCTTTATTTCTAACTGCTTCCACATTGATTCCGCCGCCGTCGTCACGCACTTCGATCACGACGTTATTTCCATCCTGATAAGCGTCCAGGAATATGGAACCAACCTCAGGTTTACCGTTTGCAACACGCACATCATTTGGCTCCAGACCATGATCTGCAGAGTTTCTGAGCATATGCATCAGGGGATCGCCAATCTCGTCAACCACAGTACGGTCAAGCTCCGTATCCTCACCTGTCATATACAGTTCCATCTTCTTATTAAGCTTTTTGGACAGATCCCTGATCATGCGCGGGAATTTTGCTACGACGCTCTCGATCGGCACCATTCGCACTTTCATGACAGACTCATGAAGGTTTGTGGTCACACTCTCAAGATATTCGATCTGTTCATTGACAGAACCGTTGTCTCCTTTATTATCCTCGACCGCTGCCGTCGCTGAGATCAAAGAATTTTTTGCTATGATAAGCTCACTCACTAAGTTCATCAGGTTGTCAAGCTTCTCAATATCAACCCTGACAGTCCTGTTCACCACAGGTTTTGCTGCCGGCTTTGCGGAGGACCCTGATGTAGTTTTCGGCGCAGGCGCCGGTGTCGGTACGGGAGCAGCTGTCTTGGGTGCAGGCGCTGTCACGACAGGTTTTGCCTCCTCGACAGGCTTCGTCTCCACCGTTTTCTCCAACTCGGCGGGCTTCGCAGGTGCCCCACTAGAATACACTGCGCAGAACGCTTCCTCTATCTCAGATACACTCTTGACTGCTTCCTTGATCTCATCAGCCGTGCTCCCCGATATCAAGATCAGACTGAATGTAAGTTCGAATTTCTCATCCTCAATATCCTGTGCAGTCGGTGCCGACACAATGATCTCGCCGAGCTTCTCCAGCGCCTTAAACACCAGAAATGCCCTTGCCGCCTTTAGTACGCATGCCTCCTCCACATAGACAGTCACGCCGTAGACATTCAAACCTTCACCGTGTGCCTTGTCAATGAGCATCTTCTCTGTATCGGTGATCTTGATCTCTTTCCATCTCTCACCCTTGGCACTTCCGGCGCCAGATGCAGGTGTTTCTGCCGGTGCAGCCGTCTCCACTGGCTTGGAACTGGCTGCCGGTGCACTGCCGCCTGCCACTACTTCACCGTTATTTTTCAGGATACTGTTCAATGCATCGATCAGATCCTGATTATCATTTGTCCCTTCCTCCGTAGTCTGCTGGATATTGTTGACATACTCCTCAAGTGCATCCAGACTCTTGAAGAGAATATCGATCATTCCGGGCTGAACCTTAAATGTACCATTTCGAACCTCTGAAAATACATTTTCCATATCGTGCGTGAGCGTCTGCATGCGCTTGTAACCCATCGTTCCTGCCATACCCTTTAAGGAATGGGCTGCTCTGAAGATCTCATTGATCGTGTCCATATTTTCAGGATTCTGCTCCAGATCCATGATCTGATCACTCAGATTCTGCAAATGCTCCTTTGATTCATCAAGGAAAATATCGAGATATTGACTTGTATCCATTCTACCTGACCCCCACATTCATTATAATTTCCTGGGCCACGTTATCAAGTGAGACCACTTGGTTTACCAGTCCTGTCGCAGCGATTGCCTTGGGCATTCCATACACCGTCGATGATGCCTCATCCTGTGCGATAACGTGTATCTTTTTTGAAGTTTCCAAATTCACGATTCCCTTGGTGCCATCCGCTCCCATACCGGTCAGTACAACACAGACAATCTGTGCATAGTTGCTTGTTTTCAAGGACTCATACATATAATTCGCACATGGTTTCACGCCTTCCCTTGGAGGCTCGTCTGTATAAGTGATCGTCGGGCGGCCGCCCTTAGTCACCACATTCATATGTTTACCGCCCATGGAGATATAAACCACGCCATTTTCAAGAACATCGCCCTCTCCCGCCTCCTTGACCTTGATCTTGCTCATGGAGTCAAGACGCTCCGCGAGGGACTGTGTAAATCCTTTTGGCATATGCTGCACGATCAAAACAGGTGCTGCAAGTTCCGCCGGAAGCCTTGGCACAACACTCTGGAGCGCTTTGGGACCTCCCGTCGAGCAGGCAAGTGCAACAACCTTCTGCCCGCCCACTACCGGCTTGCTCTTCCTGACAATGTTCACAAGCTTTTGTGTGCTCTCTTCCTGCTTCTCCCTTGTCAATATCGGCGAAGCGGAAATATTGGTCTGGCGGCTGGATACAACCGCCTGAAGTGTGTCTAAGAATTTGTCCTTGAATCCACTGCTCTTGAGATATACGATGTTCACCGGCTTCTCTATGAAGTCGATCGCGCCAAGGTCGAGCGCCTCCATCGTAACCTGTGCGCCATCCTTTGTATCCGTGCTCGCCATCATGATGCGCGCACGGATTTTATCTCTCTGCAAGGCACGCAGAAACTGGATCCCATTCATCTTAGGCATATTGACATCGAGGACAACACCGTCATACTGATTTTTTTTCAGAAGTTCATATGCTTCCAGACCATCAAAAGCCTGCTCCACCACCTGGAACCGTTCATCTGAATTGATTATATCACACATTACTCTTCTCATGAGTGCAGAATCATCAACCACAAGAATTTTTTTCTTACTTTTTGGAGCATTTGTGTTCATTATCATACTATTCAACGACCCTTCCCATTTTTTCTATTTTTTCTTTCCTCATCAAAAATATACTTAATAATCTCTTCTCTTGTCGCAGTATCAATAAACTCGAATTTTACACGATTTTCATACTCGTTTGTCCTGTTCTCGATCTCGCCTGAATAAACTACTTTCGCCGCCAGCAGAAACGATCTCTCACTGTCCATGATCATCAGATCAAAACGCATCAATATAATGCTGTCCTCATTAAACTTCTGCCTTGATACAAAACGCGTTCCGCCGCCGCTGATATCAACGATCACCCCCCGCACCATATCACTTTCCGATATCAGCTCCGTAACCCCTTTCGAAAAGGCGTTCAGCTCCTGCTTTGTTATCTCTCTCGCTGCCATGTCAACGACACAGTTAAACCTATAATATTCCCTCCGCTGAAATTTGTGAAGATTGCTGATCATCTCCACAACCACAATGTAGATGCCATTTGCTTTCTGCCGATCGATGATCCTGACATCTGCGCGATACATTCCCCCATGGGAAAAGAAACATACGTCATACTCCCCGCCAATCGGAAGCAGCACCAGCTTTGTCTGTTCCATTGGCATAACCAGTTCAAGCCTTCCGTTATCCAGAATATCATATACCGAGGTTCTGTAAGTCTTCACTCCTTCCGTTCCATCCGGAAGCACTACGCTGACTGTGGATTTCAGCTCCAACTTATCACCTGGCGATACAAATTTCTCTATCATAGACTCCTCCCGATTCCATTCATCCCATTTTCTTATTTCCCGCCACAATATGTGAGAAAAATGCAGCCATTCCCCGCTTGATCAGTGATTTGTCATATTCTTTGTCCATCAGCACATACGCCATCCGCTCAAATGCAATGGAAGATTTTGCATTTGGGCTCTGCATGCTCACCGGCGTCTGCTGCATCACTGCATCCTCGAGATGGTAATCCTGCGGTATAGAACCAAGATACGACACAGGAAGCTTCAGATAGCGGCTTACGACTGTCTCAAGCTTGTTGTACATGACCTCGCCTTCTGCCACGCCGGACACTTTGTTGGCGATCACCATGATCTTCGAGTATTCCCTCGAGAACCGCGGGTGGCGGTTTAATGCTTTCAGAAGCGAGTAGGAATCTGTGATCGACGTGGGTTCCGGTGTCGCCACGACCAGTATCTCACCGCTTGCGACAAGAAAATCCAACACTGCGTCAGAAATCCCTGCACCAGTATCTATGATAATAATATCGGCAATCGCATCGAGTTTTGCAAGATTTTGTACGATATAATTTAAATAGTCTCTGCTTAAATTGGACAATCCTGCAATTCCAGATCCCCCGGATATAAAACCTATATCCATTGGTCCCCAAGTGATGATATCCGTAATATTTTTTCCCTGATAAATCAAATCACACAGGTTATGTTTGGGAACTGCTCCAAACATGATCTCTATATTGGCGAGTCCAAAATCTGCATCCAGTATAATAACTCTCTTTCCCATTTTTTTGAACTGGCATGCAAGATTTATGGAGGTGTTAGACTTTCCTACCCCGCCTTTTCCACTTGTCACCGTTATTACTCTGGAGAGCGGTCTTGGCATTGGATTCAATTTAATCACATTTCTTAACTGTTCAGCCTGATCCACCATATATTACCCTCCTATCAGCGCCTTCCTCCTAACAACTGCTTTACCGTCGACTGTGGGTTGAAATACTCAATATCGTCTGGTACATTCTGACCACATGTCACATAAGAAAGCGTTGCACCTGTATAAATCTTGAGATTATAAATGTCTCCTAATGTAGTCGTCTCATCGAGTTTCGTGAAGATCAGCTTATAATCTGTAATCTCTTTGTAAATATCGGCAGTCCTCATCAAGTCCCTGTATTTTGTCGAAGCAGACAGCACGAGAAATACTTCCTTGGAAGCATTCGCGTCAACAGAATGAATCAGATCGCTCATGCTCTCACACTGCGCCTCATTGTTTGGCGAATGTCCTGTCGTGTCCACGAGTATGTAGTCATATTCCTTAAAGTCCTCCACAGCATCGGCGATCTCCTTTGCTGTATACACGACTCTGAATGGCACTTCCAGAATATTCGCATACGTCCTCAGCTGCTCTGCCGCCGCGATCCTGTACGTATCCGCTGTGAGCAGCGCGACCTTCTTCTTGTGCTCCACCCGGAAAGATGATGCGATCTTTGCGATCGTTGTCGTCTTTCCCACACCGGTCGGTCCCACAAAGAAAACGACCTTTGGCGTCTTTTCGTCCTCCTCCATGACATAGGGTTTTCCAAGCTTCAGTATCATTCTCTGGTAGATCTCTGACAGCATGAAATCCATCGTGACATCTGCCTTGCAGTTCCTATCAATCTCTTCAATGATCTCCTTTGCATACTTCTCATTGATCTCATTGTCAGTCATCTTACTATACAAAAGTTTCAGAAAGTTTACACGCTCTGTACTCTCTTCCTTTTTTACTGTTTCTGTGTTCTTTGTCTCGTCTGCCTGCGGCTTATTCTCCTGCTGGGAAAGCTGTTTCTCAATCAGATTCTGGAGATTGTCAAGCTTCTCCTCCAGTCCGTTTCCTCTGAGATTTTCCTTCGTGGGTTCTGTTGCCTTCGTCTCACTCTTCCCCCGAGCCCTCTCCCCGTCCGCTTTTGCGGCATCCTGTTTCGGAAATGCGGCAAGCGCGTCAGCAACCGCCTGACCTACCGCGATCACATCTCCAGATGCCATGGCATCTCTTGATGACATTGCATCTCTTGATGACATTGTATCTTTTGACGCCATGGTATCTCTTGATGACATTGCATCTCTTGATGACATTGCATCTCTTGATGACATGGCATCTTTTGCCACCTTGGAATCCTCCGCTGCGTCCTCTTTTTTCTCTGGCTGCTTCATCGGAATGATCTTTCCAGAACTGCCGTTCCCTGCTGCAGCCCCCTGGCTCAGACTGACTGCCACGCCGTCTTTTTGGATCTCACTTGGCGCTGATGCACTATATTTTTCATTTTCTTCTTCCTTTGCAACAGTCACCTCAAATCTCGTCCCCCTAAAAAGACTCATGATGCCTTTTGCCTTGATCGCCTTGACATTCATCTCGACGATGCCTTCTCCAAGCTCCTTCCTCGCACTCTCTAGTGCCTCTTCCTTTGTTTTCCCCTGAAATTTCTTTATTATCATGCTGTCACCATTCCTACTGATTGTAATTCTACATTTGAATCGATTTCATTATATGAAACCACTACCAGATCCTTATAGTAATCCTCTGTAAGCCTCTTAAAATACATTCTGACGATCGGTGAAGTTATCACGATCGGATTCTTGCCAAGCTTCTCTAACTTTCCTACCTCCGATTCCACAGAAGCCATGATCGTCTTTGTCTTCTCCGGATCCAGTGTCAGATAGGCTCCCTGCTCTGTCTGTTTCACGCTGCCCATGATCTCCTGCTCCAATCCCGGATCCAGTGTTACCACACTTGTCGTCTCATTGATCGGAAAATATTTGCTGGATATCGCGCGTTTTAAGCTCTGCCTCACATACTCCGTCAGGATATCGGTATCCCTTGTGGCTGCCGCATGGTCAGCAAGCGTCTCAAAGATCGTGACAAGATCCCTCACGGAGATGCCTTCTTTCAAAAGATTCTGCAATACTTTCTGTATATCACCAAGTCCCAAAAGCTTAGGAATAAGCTCTTCCACCAAGGAGGGGTTGGTCTCCTTGACATTGTTGACAAGGTTCTGCACATCCTGCCTCGTGAGCAGGTCTGCAAGATATTGTCTGATGATCTCTGTCAGATGGGTTGCGATGATCGATGGCGGATCTACTACAGTATAGCCGACACTCTCCGCGCGCTCCCTCTGATTCTCTGTGATCCATATTGCCGGCAGATGGAACGAAGGCTCAAAAGTAGGGATTCCCGAAATCTCCTCCTCCACAAACCCCGGATTCATCGCCATATAGTGATCGAACAGGATCTCACCCTCACTCACCTGGATCCCCTTTATCTTGATAATGTACTGGTTTGGATTCAGCTGGATATTGTCGCGCAGACGGATGATCGGCACGACTGTACCAAGTTCAAGCGCGATCTGTCTGCGGATCATAACAACGCGGTCTAGAAGATCGCCTCCCTGGTTGACATCGGCGAGCGGTATGATACCATATCCAAATTCCAGTTCGATCGGATCGACCTGCAGCAACGAATTGACATTTTCCGGTCTGCGGATCTCGTCTGCGGTATCCTCCTCCATATCTGCCTCCGCCTCTATACTTGCCGTCTCGATCGTGGAAGCGATCATGCGCCCGCACATGATAAAGATAATACCCAGGACAACAAAGATCAAAGGATTCAGCGGCGTCACCAATCCCAGGAAAGCAAGCACTGCACCAACCATATATAATACTTTTGGTATTCCAAAAAGCTGGTTTACGAGCACAGTACCAAAGTCTGCCTCCTTGGAACCCTTTGTTACCAGAATACCTGTTGACAACGAAATAAGAAGTGATGGAATCTGGCTTACCAGACCGTCACCTATCGTGAGAATCGTATATTTGTCTACAGCGGCACCGATATCCATGCCCTGTCTCAGTACACCCATGATGATACCGCCGATAATATTGACAAAGGTGATGATCAGACCTGCTGTCGCATCTCCCTTTACATACTTCACAGCACCGTCCATGGAACCGAAAAAGCTTGCTTCCTGCTGGAGTTTCTCTCTCTGGACTTTTGCCTCTGCATCCGTGATAGCACCTGTATTTAAATCTGCGTCGATCGCCATCTGTTTACCTGGCATAGCGTCCAGCGTAAATCTCGCCGTAACTTCGGCAACGCGCTCAGAACCTTTGTTGATGACAACAAACTGAACAATGATCAGAATGATAAACACCACGATACCGATGACAAGATCGCCGCCGCCCACGAAATCTCCGAATGTCGCAACAACGTTTCCCGGATTTCCCGTCGACAGGATCAGACGGGTTGACGATACGTTCAGAGCGATTCGAAAGATCGTTGTGAACAGCAAAATGGTCGGATAAAAGGACAGATCCAACACCTCTTTTGCAAACATTGTCGTAAACAGGATCGTAAAAGCAAGCGAAATATTGATTGCAAGCAGTATATCCAGCATGGTACTGCCGATCGGTACAATCAACATGATGATAGCGCCAAGTAAATAAAGGGCTACTCCTATGTCCGCCTTCCTCATCTTCATGTCTCTGACTCCCCCTTAACTCCTAGATAAATAATCCCCTATTGATAATTGTTGTTAAATACCTTTGATCCCTAAGAAAAACAGGCTCAACAATGAAAGAGCGTTTTTCTTATTTCATATTATCGCACAATTAACATAATTTGTATATAATAATTTGTAAGTTTTTTGATTTTTTTAATTTTTTATAAAACTTGGACAATTTAAAACAAAAAACTCTGTGCTTTTTTACAATTGATATACGGTTTTTCCGGATATCAATCTGCGCACAGAATCTTTTTTGTTAACATAATACAACTCCATTCAGTCTATCTTTTGCATTTTATGTCAACTCGCTTTTCACTGACTTTTGTCATATTTTTCCCTGCATCTTGTATACCATAGCAAGAACCTCAGCCACCGCCTGGTACAGTTCTGGCGGAACTTCCTGCCCGATATCCACATTCGCATACAGCATACGCGCCAGCGGTTTGTTCTCCACGATCTCTACGTGGCTCTCCCGCGCGATCTCCTTGATCTTCTGCGCTACATGGTCTGCACCTTTTGCGAGAACCACCGGCGCAGTGCCGGTCGTGGCATCATATCGGATCGCTACTGCATAGTGTGTCGGATTCGTGATCACCACATCCGCCTTGGGCACGTCCTGCATCATACGTCTCTGTGATGCCTCGCGCATCTTGGCTCGGATCTTTCCCTTGATCTGTGGATCACCTTCTGCATTCTTGTACTCATCTTTGACTTCCTGTTTTGTCATCTTGATATCGTTATTGAACTTGCGGCGCTGATAAAATAAGTCCGCAAACGCTACGATCATAAATACCAGTGAGATCTTGAGTCCCATATTGATCACGACATTGCCGATCACTTCAATCGCCTGATTCAGAGGCATACCGTAAAACTGGACCAGATACACCCAGTCATCTTTTACAGTCGAGTACACGATCGCCATTATCAAAATAACCTTTGCGATCGACTTCAAAAGTTCGATGATCTTTTCCTTGGAAAACAGCCTCTTTGCACCCGATATCGGATTCAGTTTGCTGAATTTGGGTTTCAGGGGTTTTGTGGAGATCTGAAACTTAAACTGCAGCATATTGATGCCAACCGCAATGACGATCCCAACAGCAAAAAAAGGAAGCAGCTGTTTTAGCAGTTCCAGGTACACACTGTTGATCAGTACCTTATAGTCCTCCTTTACAATGCGTCCGTTCCAGTAAGTCGTGTACGCCGGCATCTTCTCATAGATCCTGCCGAAGAGCTGCATAAAGTTCTCACCCATATGGCCGACCCAGAACTTCAATATCAAAAAGAGCGCGATCAGCTCCACACCACTCGAAAGCTCTTTGCTTTTGGGAACCTTACCATCTTTCCGTGTATCGGCCTTTTTCTTGGCTGTAGGCTCCTCCGTCTTCTCACCGCCCGGTCCTTCCTGGGCAAAAAACTGCAGATCATACTTTAATATCACATCATGCCCTCCACCATTGAGACAATCATCAGCTGTATCTGTGTCGTGATAAAGTTGCAGACATCAGGAAGCAGCGAGATCGTTACCATGATCACACTAAGCCCAGCCAGTAGTTTGAGCTGGATGCCGACAGAAAACATATTCATCTGCGGCGCAAGCTTTGCCAACAGTCCCAGAACAATGTTCATCAGTGTGATACTGGCAAAAACCGGTAAACACACCCTGAATCCAATAATGATATAATCACTTAAAAATGTGATAAGAGACTCCAGCAGTTTGTTGGTATCGATATAGACCCCGCTGACAGGAATCAGTATAAAAGTCTCCATCAACGCCTTGAGCAGATACCTGTGAAGCCCTGTTGTATACAAGATCAACATCACGCCATACTGTATCAAAGCTCCCGTTATGGAAGCCTGCTCATTCGTGGTAGGATCAAACACATTCGCCATGGAAAGTCCCACCTCCATGTCTATGATCCTGCCCGCAAATAAAACAATGGAAGTACACATCTGGGCTGCCAATCCAATCAACAGACCCACCGACACTTCCTTCAACACAACCGTGGCAAATCCAAGTATAGTATTGTATTCCGGATAAACATGTTCCGGCCCAAAATGATACATAATATAAGCGACAAACACGCTCAATGCGATCTTGACGTTAATTGGCACACCTTTAGTACTAAAGAAGGGAGCCACAAAAATAAAACTCGCGATCCGCACAAACACGAACAGAAAATACTCCAGTTCAGACATGGAAATAGATAAATTCACCATACTGTGCAGTCCTCTCCCCTCTATCTAATATACAGAGAAAAATTCTGCCATAAGTCTGTCATGTACGTCGTCATGTTATTTAACATCCAGTCGCCTAAAAGCATGAGACAGAGAAACATACCTACGATCTTAGGCACAAAGGTAAGTGTCTGTTCCTGAATGGAGGTGACTGTCTGAAAAATACTGATGGCAAGTCCGATCACCAACGAAACGATCAACGGGGGCGCTGCTGTCTTTAGCACGACAAACAATCCTTCCTTCATGACATCTGTAACCAATTCTGTTGACATTCTGTTCCCATCCCCCTTTTCAAAATCCTCTATATCTTATCAGTAAAAACTATTCACCAGATTCACGATCACCAGATTCCAGCCATCCGCCAGCACAAACAGCAGTATCTTAAACGGCATGGAGATCGTTGTGGGCGGCAGCATCATCATACCCATACTCATCAAGACGGACGCCACAACCATATCGATTACAATAAACGGCACATAGATCATAAAACCAAGGATAAAGGCCGTGCGGAGTTCACTGACAATAAAGGACGGAATCAAAACCGTTGTCGGCACCTGTGCCTCTGTCTGACCGTCCCACGCCACGTTTGACATCTGCATAAAAACAGCGATATCATCCCTCTGCGTCTGCTCAAACATAAAATGCCTCATGGGATCCGCCGCGATCTGGATCGCCTCCTCGAATCCGATCTCTCCCGCGTCATAAGGCACGACCGCCTCTGTATAGACCCTGCCCACCACTGGCTGCATGATATAGAAGGTGAGAAACAAAGAAATAGCAATCAACACCTGATTCGGAGGTGCTGACTGTGTATTTAATGCCTGTCTCGTAAAATGCAGTACGATCAATATTCTGGTGAACGATGTAAGCGTTACCAAAAGAATCGGCAATACGGCGATCGCTGTCAATAACAGCAATATTCTCAAATTTCCATTGAGTTCCCCGTTTCCTCCATCATACTTAAAGATTAGTTGATTGGCAATATTTAACTCCTCGAGATCTTCACCTGTCTGGGCAGTACCAGGTTCGTTTATGTTTGTCCGGTTCTCATTTTCCTCCTGACGGTTGTCCAAAATCTGCTCTGCGGCAGCTCCGTCATCCTCACTCGTCGCATTGACTACAGCGATATCCGCCAGAAATATCACCACCACCATACAAAGCATATATATGATTTTCCGAAGCTCCTGACTAATGTTATATTCTTTGCTCTTATTCTTCATATCAAATTATCCTTATGCCTCACACAATTGTTTGTCAACCTACACTCATACAGGAGAGGACCACAACAGCTTCTCTTGACGATCTCATTGCTGTTTTTTGAGTTTCTCGAATATTTCCTTGAAATTGATACTCGCTGTCGGTCTCGTTTCTTCTCCGTCAGATGCCATGATATCTTCCTCTGCCAACTCTCCCAGCAGGGTAACTGTATCTTTACAGACTATGTAAGAATAATATTTCTTGCCAATCCTCACAACCTGTATATATTTGGTTGGCGCTATCTTAAAAATCTCCAGTACCTCCACATTAGAACCTGCAAGTCTCCCTCTCTGAAGACCTGCAGTGAGCTTTGTGGCAAAATATGTAAGTGCCAAGACAAATATGAATATCAATGTGACGGTCAACAACTGTCCAATGGAGTCAAACCTTTTTGATGTCGATGATAAAAGCATACTCCCTAGCCTACAACTTTCTTGACAGCCTCCAGAACGCGCTCTGCCTGGAACGGCTTCACGATAAAGTCCTTTGCTCCGGACTGAATCGCCTCAATAACCATCGCCTGCTGCCCCATTGCAGAACACATGATCACATTCGCTCCCGGATCGATCGCCTTGATCGCCTTGAGCGCCTGAATTCCATCCATCTCAGGCATCGTGATATCAAGAAGTGTCAGATCCGGCGATGCCTCTTTATACTTGTCAACTGCAATCTTTCCATTCTCAGCTTCAGCTGCGATCTCATAACCATTTTTCGTCAGTATATCCTTAATCATCATTCTCATGAAAGCAGCATCGTCTACGATCAGTATTCTCTTCCCCATAATCAATCTTGTCCTTTCTACATTCAAAACATTATTTGAAATAATATTCTTTTATTAAATTATTTTATTATTTCCATAATTCTCACGCCAAAGCTCTCCTCGATGACTACAACCTCACCTTTTGCAACAAACTTGCCGTTCACAAGTACGTCAATCGGTTCGCCCGCAATCTTATCAAGCTCTATAATAGTACCTGGGGCAAACTCCAGAATATCTGAAATAGATTTGCTGGTTCTTCCCAACTCTACTGTTACCTCGAGTGGAACATCCCTGATCAGACCGATACTCTCTGCGCTTACCATCTCACCCTGTCCCGGGGCAAAATTCTGGAACTGTGCAGGCTGTATGCTTACATTTGGCATACCATATCCCATAGGCATTCCCATCTGCGGCATTCCGTATCCACCTTGAGGCATTCCCATCTGCGGCGGCATTCCGTATCCGCCCTGCGGCATTCCCATATCCATCCCCCCCTGTGGCTGCATTGCCGGCATTGGTGCCGGTGCCGGACTTGGAGCTGCGGGAGCTGGTGCTGGTGCTGGTGCTGGACTTGGAGCTGGCTCGGATGTCCCGCCCATCTGCTGCGCCATAAAGGTCTCATAGACGGATTTTGCAAAATCAAGCGGATACAACTGCATCAGTGTGGAGTCCACCAAATCATCGATCTGCAATCTGAACGAAACCTTGACAAATGTGTCTTCGAGGAACGGTGAAAGCTCTCCCGGATCTTTGGAATGAAGATCTACGAGGCTTGACTCTGGCGGACTGATATCGATCGTCTTGCCGAGCATGGAAGAAAGTGATGTCGACGATGACCCCATCATCTGATTCATAGCCTCAGAGATGGCACTCAAATGCAGTTCGCTGAGTTCTCCGTCCACATTTGTGCCGTCGCCGCCCATCATCAGATCAGTAATCACCTTGACATCATGTTCTTTTAATACCAGAATGTTGGTACCATTCAATCCGACAGTGTATTTGATCTGGATAAATACGCACGGTCTTTCATAAGCATCCAACACATCCTGCCAATTGCACATCTCCACAACGGGTGTTGTAATATTTACCTTCTTATTAACAAGTGAAAAAAGTGTCGTGGCAGAAGTACCCATACTGATATTGGCAACCTCTCCTATCGCATCTTTTTCTATGTCGGTGAGCTCCGCCCCGTCCTGACTCCCCCCTGTAGCTGTAGCCGTATCTGCTGCTCCGGAATCCGCTGACAAATCTACACCATTCAACAATGCATTGATTTCATCCTGAGATAACATACCATCCATTGTCTTATTCCTCCTCCCTCACTACTGATGTTACCCTTACTGCATATGCCTCTTTGCTTGCGCCCGGCACAGCACTAAATTTCCTGATATCCCCCACATATACATCAAGTTCATCATCAACTTTGGAATCAAGCCGTATGATATCTCCCACCTGTATATTCACAAAATCATTAACTGTTATGACACTCTTTCCCAGAACTGCCTTAACAGGAACATCCACTCTGCGTATCATTGACTCGATGAACTGCTCATAATCCTCGTCATCCATTTTCTGTAAGCTTGAATACCAGAACTTCGTGTTCAATCGATCCATAACGCTTTCCATCGTAAAAAACGGAAGACACACGTTCATCAAACCTTCCACATCACCGATCTTGACATTCATAGTCACAAGCGCCACCATGTCATTCGGTGATATGATCTGAGCAAACTGCGGGTTCGTCTCTATCCTTTCGAGATATGGATTAACCTCCGCAACATTTTTCCACGGTTCTCTGAGAAGCTGCATACAGATGACCATGATCCGCTCAATTATGCTCATCTCTATTTCCGTAAAATCTCTTGTCTTATCAAGCGCTTCTCCCCTGCCTCCAAGCATTCGGTCTATGATCGCATATCCCAGTCCGCTCGTCAATTCCATGATGATCGTACCTGGCATTGGTGAAAAATTGACGACCGTAAGCAATACCGGGTTGGACAGGGCATTGGAAAATTCCGCAAAGGTTACAGTCTCGGAACTCGCTACACTCACCTGCACATTTTTTCTAAGATATACAGGGAGGTTTGTTGATAACAATCTTCCATAATGATCAAAAATCATGTTTAAAGTTCTTAAATGCTCTTTCGAGAATTTCGCAGGCCGGCTAAAGTCATAATTCTTGGCTTGTCGCTCGTCCTTCTCCTGCATATCCTCCACATCGAGTTCACCGGAGCTTAAAGCTGCCAGCAAACTGTCTATTTCGCTTTGTGATAATACATCTCCCATGTAGTCAATCACCCCCTACATATTCATCGTCTTACTAATCCCATACTCCCCTGTTCTTCCTCTGCCTTGCCGAGTCCTGTGTTGTCTCTCTCATCAATTGTACAGGAAGTTGTATGACACACTGTATATAAATGTCGAATCAAAACGCTCCTGGAGTTTAGCAAGGATCTCTGCCTTGATCTCCTCAGAGTTGCTTCTCGCTTCGTCCACTGTATAATTTCCCATGACTGCGAACACGATATCCTTGATGATCCCATCCATACTAGCCATTGTCTCAGAATAACTCTTATAATCCTCGTTCTTGGTATCCAGGGACAATGACACACTGCCTACCGCATAGTGGTCTCCCCCATCCTCACCCTTCTTCAAAGGAATGGTCAGTTCTCCCTCAACATTGTGAACAGCTGTGTCAGCCATGGATACAGTCTGCGTATGTCCTGCCTGCGGCAGCCCGTTGATCTCAATCCCGACAAGCGATGAGATGTCAGCGACAAGCGCTGCTGTCTTCTTGGATGCACTCGACACACTCACCATCATGATCGCCGACAGCACAATGTTGACAACCAGTAAAGCCAGAATAATAATTGACAACAGATTTCGTTTCATTTTCATTTTCCCCTTTCATTAACGTGCACTTAACACATTGTATATTTTGATCTCTACCCTTCTGTTCTTTGCCCTTCCCTCGGGTGTCGAATTGTCTGCGATCGGCATATACTCCCCTCTGCCGGAATGCTTCACGATCCCCGGATCAAGCGACGCATTTTCTTTCAGGTAATCAAAAACTGCCAATGCTCTGTAACTGCTGAGCACATCATTATTCTCGTATCTGCCTCCGTTCAAAGGCACAGAATCCGTATGCCCCTCGATCTCGATCTCCGAGTCTGCATACTTCGTGAGCAGCACGCCGATCTTGTTCAACACCGGGACAGCATCCGACTTAATGTCCGCCCTTCCCGAATCAAACAGAAACGCGCCATTCAATGTAAGCGTGACATAATCCGCATTGAAATCCACATCAACCTGATCTGTCATCATATTCTCTGCGAGTGCCTCCTCGATCTTCTCCGCAAGCTCCTCCGAGAGTTTCATCTTCTCCTCCTCGAGTTCTGCGATCGCACTGCGCAGCGAGTCGACCTCTTCCTGTGACATTTCAAGCTGTTCAGCCGCCTCCTGCAGTCTGTCCTCCGCAGCTCCACCCGGCTTGGTCGGATCCTCAACTGTCGTATCCGCTTCCGCGGTCTTACCACTTGAATTTATGTACTCGTCAAGCATGTTCAGCTGACTGACACCATTGCTCACCAAGATGCCGTCACCGACCGCCTTTGAACCAGCCCTAAAGATGCTTATGGTCGACTGAAAAGATTTCGCAACCTCCTCGAATTTCGCCGCATCAACCTCTGACATTGAGAACAAAAGCACAAAGAAACACATCAGCAAAGTCATCATATCAGAAAAGGTACTCATCCAGGGCGCCGGAGTTCCAGGTGGGAGCTTAAACTCTTCCTTCTTTTTTGCCATCAGGCCTCACCTCCAGCTCCGCTTTCTTCCTGTGAAGGCCTCTCCTTAGGCGACAGGAACGATTTCAGCTTCTCTTCAATAACTCGTGGATTTTCACCTGCCTGTATGGAAAGCAGACCCTCTATCATGATCTCTTTTGCCTGCATCTCCACATCATTGTTCGCCTGCAGCTTGCCCGATGTCGGTGTACAGATCCAGTTCGCAAGCATTGATCCATAAAATGTCGTGATCAGCGCAACACCCATCTTAGGACCGATCGACGTCGGATCTGACATGTTATTTAACATACAAATCAGGCCAACCAGTGTACCGATCATACCCCATGCAGGTCCCATGGCACCCAGATTGTCCCAAAATCCCGATCTCAATTTATGCCGACTGTCAATACTGTTCATCTCCGTCTCAAGGATTCCTCTTACCAACTCCGGATCTGTACCATCAACAATCAGCATGATCCCTTTTTTCATAAATTCATCCTCAAGATTTCCCGCTGCTTCTTCCAAAGAGAGAAGACCTTCTTTTCTGGCAACATTGGATAATTCAATAATCTTCGCGATCATCTCTGGGACATTGACATTGACCGGCTTAAAGATCAGCGCGATACTTTTGAGTCCGCCGACAAAGTTCGACATGCTCACGGACATCATCGTCGCGAAGACCGCCCCGCCAAAAGTAATCAGTGCTGACGGCATATTCAGGAAATACCAGATACCACTCATACCTCCTGCCGAGTCAATCATACCATACAAAACCAGGCCAAAGCATACGATCATTCCCACTAAAGACGCTATATCCACTTCTACACACCCCTTTTTTCGTTATGTTTCAATCGTTCAAAAGGCACAAAACTATCCTGCATGCCTTTTTCTCCATATGTATATCATACTGTAAGGTTACATAAATTGCAACAATTTTCTGAAAATTTTCTCAAATTTTCTCAATTTGCTACATGCTGTAAACCAATTACATGGTCCTCTTTCCGCTTCCTCTATAATTTCTATGAAGTTTCCACGCTTAGAATTCCTTTAAAATATTCCTGCCTTGCTGATCTTACCAAACTCTTTACTTCGTACCTGCTTTCTTTGACAATGATCTTTTTGCCGTCAGTTAACGTAATAACTGTATCCGGAGTCTCCTCGACTGTCTCGATCAGACTTGTGTTGATCAATAGTTTGGTCCCATTGATCTTTGTCACCTCAATCATGCTGTGTCTGTTCCTCCTTTCCCGCAAACGTAATGTGTTTTCCATGCCGGCTCCCAAATTCTTCCAGCTTATTCTGATATGTTTGGATCTTGTCTGTCTGCCCTGTCTCATTGCACGCCACAAAAATCCTCGCGTATGTATCAAAGACATTCTCGCCGAGCCGTTCAAAATCCGCAGCGTCCGTGACCCCTGTCAGGAAGCTCATCGCAGTCTCATAGTCCCTGACTATATGCGCCGCCTTGCCGAAGAGATACCGAAGCTTCGTCGTTCTTAAATATTCCCTGTTCATGTCCAGCAGCCTGTATGCATCTCCTGGATTCCCTGCCCTGATCAGACAATCCGCATAAGACTCCAGACAGACAATCATAAACTTTTTCTCCGGATTGCGGTTGATCTCCAGACACATATCATACGCCTCAATCGCCTTCTCATAATTTTCCAAAACATTATAGGACTGCCCGATCTGGAAATAGATATAATCATCCATCCCCTGTGTCTCCCCTATGGATTTAAACAACAGATCCAGGTTTCTTTCCTGTTTTCTGATCATTTCCTGCTTTGAAATATCATAGCCATAATGTTTGACGACGATCGGCAGATGAAACATCTCAAGTATCATCTGATCATAGTCATCTGATCTTTTCGGCGTGATCTGCTCGTGTATCCGGAACCGATACTCATAATAATTTCTATTGTAAAACCGGGGGACCTCGTCGAGCTGGATCTCCTCCCTGGCAGCGCCTTCATCCACTGTCGTATAGACATTTCTGATCTCCAGGGCGCCGACATTTTTCGGATATCTCTGCATGCAGGTACGCAGCTTCGCCACATCGATCTCCTGCACGTACTCATCGCAATCGAGTATCAGGATCCAGTTGTTAGACGCCATCGACACCGCAAAGTTTCTGGCGGCGCTGAAATCATCGTGCCATGCATACTCAAACAACCTGTCCGTATATCTCGCTGCGATCTCCTTTGTCCTGTCTGTGGATCCCGTGTCAACTACCACGATCTCCATGTCGTATCGCACTAGCTTTCTGAGACACTGTTCTATATGCTGCTCCTCGTTTTTTGCGATCAGGCATACACTGACCGGTACTCTCGCCATAGTCCTAACTTCCTCTCTCCCTTTTATCCTGCTCCCAAAAGTACAGGGCGGTTTTTCCGCCCTGCAGTATATGGTTATCCATCGGGTCTGTGCCCTGTCCTCCGGGCAGGATCAGAACACTTGTTTCAAGCAACGTGACGATCGTTCTCCTCTGATCCCCACCACTCATGCAACAATGTCATCCAGATTCATATCGACCTTGGCAACCCCTGCCATGATCGATCCATAACCCGCTCTCTTTATACAGAAAAATGCGGGATCATCTGCCTGCGCTTATCAGTATAGCACATATTGAAGATAATGAAAAGGAGAACAAAGCCATAAAATACGACTTATTATGTACCTTTTTTGTTCTATTTCTCCCACTGCTGCAAAACAGATACAAAAGCGGGAATCAACTGTTTTTTTCTGGATACCAGATTTTTCAATTCAAATTTCTTCTGTGTCTTGGGCAGCTTAAATGCAGTTCTCACCAGTTCCTTTGCCCTGCTGCCAAAACACAGCAGTTCCGTCTTCTCATACACAATATTGGTCAGCATGAAAAAACACATCTCCACGGGAAGACCTGGCATCTGTTCCTTGATATAAGGTTCTATTTTCTCCCGGATCTCATCCAGCTCAATGCTGTTCATCGAATTGATCTGCCCGACACTGAACTCAAATCCGTTTACAGAAAAATTCTTATAATCCTGATTAAAGATCTCATCCGCCGTCTTGTCACCGAGATTGCTGCCCGCTCCAAACATGTCGATCGCAAACTCCTCAATCTCTACACCGCAGATCTCAGAGAGTTTTGCCGCCGCTGCCTTATCTGCCTCAGTGGCTGTCGGCGAGTGGAACATCAAGGTATCTGATATGATCGCAGCCATCATGAGCCCCGCAATATTTTGAGGTATCTCGATCCCCTTTTCCTGGTACATCTGATAAATGATGGTCGCCGTGCAGCCCAGCGGCTGGTTTCTAAAGAACACCGGCGAAACCGTCTCAAGCGTGCCGATCCTGTGATGGTCGATGATCTCAAGGATATCTGCCGACTCTATCCCGTCAACCGTCTGCGACAATTCATTGTGGTCAACCAGTATCAGCTGCTTTTTGCGCAGGTTCAGCAGCGTCCTTCTAGAGATCATGCCGACATATTTGTCCTCCTCGTCGAGCACCGGAAAATCATGATATCTCTTCTTTTTCATGATAGCCCTGATACTCTCGGTCTTATCGGTGATCTTAAAGGTTGTCAGTTTCTCACGCCGCATGAAATAGCCGATCGGCATACTTTGGTTGATCAACCGTGCAACTGTTGCTGTATCATACGGTGTGCTGATCAATATGCAGTTGTGTTCCCTGGCAAATATCTGTATGGTCTTGGAGATCTTGGCACCCATCGTGACCACAACGCATGCAGCGCCCATCTCGATCGCGCAGAGCTGTGTCTCATAGCGGTTCCCCAGCAGGACCATGTCTCCCTCATGGATATAATCCTCGAGAACATCCGGATTCGCTGTCGCTATGACTACCTCTCCGCTCTCAAAAGAACCACCCGCATCTCCCACGATCATCTCTGCGTCCAATGTCTCTAGTATATTCTTATAGGAAGTCTTCGCCCTTGACAGGATCCCATTGTCATACACATCCATGTACGCATTCGCGATATCGCCGATCGTGATAATGCCTGTCAGCCTTTGCTGTTCAATGACCGGCACGGTGACATCTCCTCTGTCACGCATCAAATGCCACGCCTTTTTGAGCGAAACATCCTCCGTCACGCCTTCCACATCGTTCATGTCGATATCCCGGGCATCTGTCATGACATCGTGAAGATAGACAGGCGGGTCTGTATGAAAGGCGTTTAATACATATTGTGTCTCCTGATTTACCTGTCCTGCCCTTGCCGGAACATACTCACAGGTGGCGTCACACTTGCCTTTCAGATACGCATACGCGATCGCAGAACAGATCGAATCTGTATCCGGATTTTTGTGACCGACAATAAACACGGACCGTCTTGTCAATTCTGAATTATCCATTATCCCCATCCCCTCTCCATAGCAAAAATCAGCTGACAATTTAATCGAGCAGGGGAATGACCTTCTCCCCTACTCGCGCGCCGGGCACCCGTCAGCGAACCGATTTATCGGTTTGATGACAGTCCTCCTCTGGGTGCCCGTGTGCATAAAAAAAATCCTTGAAAGCCAAGGACTTTTAATAAAGAGCGATAGACGGGGCTCGAACCCGCGGTCTCGACCTTGGCAAGGTCGCGCGTTACCAACTACGCCACTATCGCACATCTATATTTTGTCCGCGATTCCCACGGACAAAATATATTTTACTACACTATTCTTCGTTTGTCAACTATTTTTACAAGGACTCTATCACATTTTTGTACTTGACACAGTAGATCCGATAAATGGAATCATGAATGCGCTCCTGTGTGATCGTGCCGTCCGTGACCGCCTGCAGGACACCCTCGTATGCTTCCTGATAATCTTCCGGCGACAGGAGCAGATCCGCGCCAGCCTGTATCGCAGCTACCGCCGCCTCGGCAGAACTGTATCTGTCTGTAATAGCGCTATCGTCAAGATAGTCTGTCACCACCACTCCCTGAAAGCCCAACGTACTCCGGAGCATGTCACTGACCATCACCGGCGACAGTGATGACGGTGTGTCGTCCCCTGTGATACTATTTACCTGGATGTGTGAAACCATGATGCAGTCCACACCGCCCTGTATGGCTGCAGCGTAAACAGCAAACTCACTGTTCTTTAGTTCCTCAAGCGTTTTGGTGCCGGCCTCTGCACCAGGAAACTTCTGCAAGACAGCACTCACTTTTGCCTCCTGCATTGCCTGCACTGCCATATTCACAAAAGCCGCAGCCATCGAGGCATCCGAGCCGGCAGCCTCCCCCAGAAGGAATTCATCCACTGCCGGAGCCAGATTCATATCAATGCCATATGACGCAAGTTTCGATGCGATCGCACTGTACGACTGTCTGGCATTTTCGGGATCTGAAAGTTCCGATACCTTCGCTGCTGCCTCCAGCCCAAAGTCTGTTGAACCGCACTCGGCACGCACGATCGTAAATATCCGATATTTGGAATAACTCCTGGTTTTTGTGATCATCTCTGTAAACTGTTCTGGTGTGTTAAAATTCTTTGGCGCATACACAAGTCCGCCTACAGGATTTTCTGTGACTGCGGCTTTCGTGCCGTCTCCCGCCTGGACTGCTGTCCCGACCCCGGTGATAGACTCCGGTGTCACGACAAACATCCCTGCGATCATCTCCTCTGTTGTCATATCACTCAGCAAAGACTCGATCAGTGTATTCAGCGGATCCTCCTCAACAGGAGGCGTATATCCTTCGAGCTCATCCGAGCTGCTCTCCGACTCCTCCTCGATGAACGGCTCACTGTCCTGCTCCTCCGCCACACTGGATTCAGCTTCCTCGATCACTCTGTTTACTTTTTCATTGTAATCATTCACATAATCGATAACGATCCTTGCGCCGAAATAACCTGCTGTCAGCACCATTGCAACAATGATGATCATTACCAGATACGCCAGGATCTGATTTCTCAGACGTCTGCGCCTTCTTTCCCGCCTGCTTGTCTTTTCGTCTTTCATAATTTAGATCAACGGATACCGGTCTGTAAGTGACTCTACGATAGCCCTTGCGCCGGCAATCCCATTTTCCTGCTCCTTGATCACCATGGCAATCGCCTCTGCAATCTTGTCCATGTCGTCTTCCTTCATGCCTCGGCTAGTCACAGCAGGTGTTCCAAGACGGATACCGCTTGTGACGAACGGGGACTTCGGATCATTGGGAATCGTATTTTTGTTGCATGTAATATGAGCCTCGTCCATCAGCTTCTCGACAGCCTTGCCTGTGAGATCATATGTCGTGAGATCCACTAACATCAGATGGTTGTCTGTGCCGCCTGAAACGATCTTGATATCCCTGTCTGTCAATCCTTTGCAGAGCGCCTGCGCGTTCTTTATGATCTGCTGCTGGTATGTCTTGAACGCATCGCTGAGCGCCTCCTGGAAACAGACCGCTTTTGCCGCGATCACATGCATGAGTGGTCCTCCCTGAATCCCCGGAAAGATCGCCTTATTGAAATTGTATTTCTCAGCCGCCTCCTTGTTTGCGAGGATCAGTCCCCCTCTTGGTCCTCTCAGGGTCTTGTGTGTCGTTGTCGTCACGACATCGGCATACGGCATCGGGCTTGGATGGAGTCCTGCTGCCACCAGACCCGCAATATGCGCCATATCGACCATGAGGACAGCACCGACCTCATCGCATACCTCTCTGAAACGCTTAAAATCGATTGTTCTGGCATATGCACTCGCACCGGCGATGATCATCTTCGGCCTGCACTCCAATGCCAGCTCGCGCATCTTATCGTAGTCTAGGAAACCATTGTCATCCACGCCATAAGGCACTACATGGAAATATTTTCCAGACATATTGACCGGGGAGCCGTGCGTGAGATGTCCACCGTGGTCAAGATTCATACCCATGATGGTATCACCTGGCTGTAACACTGCAAACTGCACTGCCATGTTTGCCTGTGCGCCGGAGTGCGGCTGGACATTTGCATAATCACATCCAAACAGCTCCTTTGCGCGCTCAATGGCAAGATTCTCCACCACATCCACGCACTCGCAGCCACCATAATATCTCTTTGCGGGATATCCTTCCGCGTACTTGTTTGTCAGCGGACTTCCCATCGCTGCCATAACAGCCTTACTAACCCAGTTCTCGGAAGCGATCAGCTCGATATGGCTGTTCTGTCTCTCCTGCTCTTCCACGATTGCGTCTGCAATCTGGGGATCTACCTTTCTTACTTCATCAAGTGAATACATGAATCTCTCCTCCGTATCTGCGTATTTTAAGTTATCAATTTGATCTACAAACACGCTCTAGTATACCTGTTTTTCCACAATATTACAAGCATTAATTAAAGTGGAATATCCTCTGGCAGATCTTATAACCGTCGACTGTGATCTTTCTGCCGAGTTTTCCCGGCAGGTTCATGGCGTTTCCAAGAAGCCCCATCCGAAGACGCGCCCACAGCACTTTATCCTTTGTCTTGATATACTGCCAGAGTTCTTTTTTCTTCTCGAGGTTCTCCTCAACCCCGGATCGGATCAACAGCACAGAAGATACGGTCGTGATGATATCGAGATAGTTGACCATATATTTCCTCACCTTGCCGTTTGCCAGGATATGCTGTTTTTCCGCCACATAGTAATCCACCATCAGTTTATTTACCCTGATCTGCTGGTCGATCCGCCCGATCATGATCTGCTCATTGACAGACTGGTCTGCGCGCCCGATAAAATAGCGGTAGAAATTCACATCCATATAATACATTGTCTTGACATATGGAAGCGGATTGAAAACAAAGATGTTATCCACATAAAAGGTATTCTCAGGAAGCTTCAATCCACAATCACGCAGAAGGTTGGTCCTGTAGATCACCGAGTGCATCAAAATATACTGTCCTATTTTGAAATGGCGCACATCCTTCCATGTAAAGATCTCCTCCTGCGGCAGCGCATGATGATACTTCATAACTTTCTTGCGCTTCTCGCCTTCCTTCTCATAGACAAAATTGCTTACGAGCATATCTATGGAGCTTCCACCCTGCAGCAGTTCTTTCAGCTTGTCCAGTATCTGTATATATGCACTCTGGCTCACCCAGTCATCGCTGTCCACCACTTTGAAGTAAAGTCCCCTGGCTTGTTCAATGCCTGCATTGACCGCAGAACCATGACCGCCGTTTTCCTTGTTCACTACTTTGATGATCCCTGGAAAGCGCTCGCGGTACTCCTCCGCGATATGCGGGGTGCTATCGCTCGAACCATCATTGACTATGATGATCTCCACATCCTCCCCGCCCGGGAGCAGGGAATCGATACACTTGCGCATGTACGCTGCCGAATTATAACATGGGATCGCTATCGATAATAATTTCATAATAAATTCTCCTCGCTATCTTGTTATGGCCTAAGCCGGTTGCACTCAAATCGTTCCATGGTCAATAGACAGTTTTTGATCTCGTTATATCGGGACTCTATGTCTCCTTCCTTTACTTCGGTGTCGAGACTCACAGCCATCGTATCGATCATGGCATCTGTTATTGTCGGATGGAGCGAACTGAGTATCTGCAGCTTTTTCTCATAGGAATCTGCGTCCAGAAAAGCCACAAGCCCTGCATCCAGGGCAAATCCATCCTCGTTCATGGCACTTGTGTCCTCTATCGGAGACTGCTCACCTGCATTCGTATCCGTTCTCTTCCGGCCTGTGTCCTCCTCACCTCTGATATCAAGTTTCTCAAAGCGATAAACCTGTTTCTCGCCAGGATACTTCCTGGTATCGATCCTGCTCATGAACATCTCGAGCGGGCGCACATAAACCTCATATGGCGCGTACATCTGCTGATATACCACCATCTTCATGCCGTCTTCTGAGTGGCGTGCCAATGTGATGATCTGGTAAATATTTCCCTTGAAATGTCTGTAGATCTCCTGTGGTCTGGGATTTGGTCTCATACTGTGTTCCTACCTTCCTTCCTCATTCATTCTATATATATTCCCCAATTTTTCATTAAAAAAGCTTTGTTTTCATATTTTCCGGATCCTGTGCGAACTGAAGCGCCATCTCCCTGTCGATCTTGTACTCGCTGTACAACTGGCAGAGCGCGTCGTCCATCGTCATCATTCCCGCTTTTCTGTTCGTCTGCATAACACTTGTTATCTGATGTGTTTTTCCCTCACGGATCAGATTCCTTACCGCCGGATTGGTATGCAGTACCTCAAACGCCGCAACACGTCCTTTCCCTCCGATCATGGGTACAAGCTGCTGTGATATGACTGCCTCTAGTACATTGGCCAGCTGTACGCGTATCTGCTGCTGCTGATGCGGCGGAAACACGTCGATCACGCGATCCACAGTGCTCGCCGCACCGATCGTGTGCAGTGTGGATAAGACCAGATGTCCCGTCTCTGCTGCCGTGATCGCCACGCTGATCGTCTCAAAGTCCCTCATCTCACCTACGAGGATCACATCCGGGTCCTCGCGAAGCGCTGCCCGGAGCGCATTGGCATAGGACATCGTGTCCAACCCGATCTCACGCTGGTTGACGATCGCCTGTTTGTGCTGATGCAGGTACTCGATCGGATCCTCAAGCGTGATGACATGTGCTTCACGGTTATTATTGATCTTGTCGATAATAGCTGCAAGTGTTGTCGACTTGCCGCTTCCGGTCGGTCCTGTGACAAGGATCAGCCCTCTCTTTTTCTGATAGAGATCAATGACAGACGCGGGAACACCCAGCACCTCCGGGGACGGCACAACTGTATCTACCAGTCGGAATGCCAGGGCTGCCGATCCCCGCTGTTTATATATATTGACCCTGTAACGTCCCTCACCTGCTATGGCAAAGGACATATCCACTTCCCCTTTCTCCTCAAAGCGCTGTCGCTGGGAATCGTTCATCACTGAATTGGCGATCTCAAGGGTATCCTGTGGCAGCAGCCGATCCCCTTCCATCGCGATCAGTTTACCGTTCACACGCATTTTGGGTGGAATCCCCACCGTGATGTGCACATCAGAAGCTCCCGCCCTCTTTGCAGCCGCCAATATTTCCTCAACCGTTTGTACCATATATCATTGACCTTCCTTTCTCTTTCAATAGAAAACTATTGCAAAATAGTACATATATCAGCGATCCTATCCACTCGTTTTTCTTTCAAAGTTATTTGTAGTCGCATTTTTGTCATTTATATTAATAATATCACTCTATTTTCTCTTTATCAATTAAATGCAGGGAATATTTTTGCAATTTTATCATTATTGCATAAAACAGGTTTTTTTGTTATAAATTCAACGATTCCGAAAATAGTGTGTTGTTGTTTTTTTCGCCCGCTCTACCCTCTTGTCATCATGTTTCTCATATTATATGATTGAAATAGTGAATGGACATGGCTGAACTCTTATATTTATGAAAAAGGAGAAGCAGGCAACTATGAAGGAGCGTTTTGAATTTGAAGGCACCTCTACCGGTGAATACCGCGAAGGACTCTATGTGATGTACTGTGGCAGGGAATATCCTGCTGTTTATCTAGGAGTTGGACGTTTCGTACTCTACTCAGATGCCGCAGATGAAAATTTTACGTTTCCAACTCAGGACGGAAGGTATCTGCTGCAGACAGATCTGCGTGACGAAAATCTCACACGCGCGTGTGACGTACACATGGTCGGTATTGTTCGCGACTGCTATGAGAGTGTGGCAATACACAATATCCTCAAAGAAGGCGTTATTGTCTCCACACGCAATCCCCGGCTGGGCTTTGAGCTCGGACTAAGATCTGTTAAAGATCTGGGATTCACGGGTCTGGTGGACAGACAAGTGCTGATCGGTATTTATGAGGAACTGGACTATCTCTGGAATCCCACCCTTGGCATCTGCAGTACACTCTGTCAGGTAACAGGTACCAAAGACCAGGATTCATGGTTTATCGAAAACGATCGTATAGCCCAGCTCTATGTTATGGAATCTAACAAATAAAAAATCCAGCAGGCTCTGCCTACTGGATTTTTTATACGCATCTTTCTCTCTGCTAGATCTTTGCCAAAAGCATCATGATCTTGTTGCTTCTGTTGATAAACTTTGTCATAGCATCCGGCTGTAATGGCGACTGTTGGATCAATGCCAGATCATAGAGCTGTTCACAGATCAGTTCCACATTCTCGCCCTCCTTGTTGTCAAGCACATATGACACAAGATGATTGTTTGCATTGAGGACCAGTGTTTCTCCCTCCCTGCCCATCATACCCATATCCATTCCAGGCATCGCATACATCTTCATCATATCCTGCATTCTGCGTGACTCCTCAGAGACAGTGATCATCGAAGCGATGTCCTCATTCTTGAGTTTCTCTACCTTTACAGTAATACTTTCATTGTTTACAGCTTTCTTAAAGACCTCCGTGATCTCCTCGCTCTTCTTGGCAAGTTCTTCCTCCTCCTCTTTGGAGTTCTCTGCCTTAAAGGTATCTGTCAGATCGGCGTCAATGCGCGCAAACTTGATCCCCTCATTTTTTGCCTCCAGCTGGGATACAAACGGCTGATCGATCTTATCCGGCAGCACGACTGCATCCATACCAGCCTTTTTGAACATATTCACATACTGGCTCTGCTGTACGAGGTCTGTCACATAGTAGATGACCTTTTCTTTTGTCTCCTCATCCGTATGTCCGGTATCGCCCTCGTTTTCATCGACGACTTCTGCCTCCACCTTCTCACCGGTCTCAGCATCTGTAGCGGACGCTGTATTTTCATCCTTGTCCCCCGCCTCGTCAGGATCGATCTTTTTGACTTCAAGGCACTCTGGCAGTGTCAGGTACTTTCCGTCAAGATTCTTGAACAGAATGTAGTCTGTCATCTTCTCACAGAACTTGTCATCCTTCAGGCAGCCGAACTTGATGAACGGACTGATATCATCCCAGTATTTCTCGTAATTTTCCTTGTCTGTCTTGCACATACCGGAAAGCTTGTCCGCAACTTTCTTGGTGATATACTCGCTGATCTTCGTCACGAAACCGTCATTCTGCAGCGCACTTCTCGATACATTCAACGGCAGATCCGGACAGTCGATCACACCCTTAAGCAGCAATAAAAACTCAGGAATGACTTCCTTGATGTTATCTGCTATAAACACCTGGTTGTTGTACAGCTTGATCGTCCCCTCGATGGACTCGTACTCCATATTGATCTTGGGGAAATAGAGGATGCCCTTCATGTTGAACGGATAGTCCATGTTCAGATGGATCCAGAAGAGCGGCTCCTTATAGTCGGCAAATACCTTGCGGTAAAAGTCTATATATTCTTCTTTCGTGCACTCGTTGGGATGTTTTGCCCACAGAGGATGCGTCTCGTTGAGCGGTACGGGGCGCTTCTTGATCTTTAATTTCGGCACCTTTTCCTTGGTCGGCTCTGCACCGTCCTCGCCTGGGATCTCCTTCTCCTCCTCAAAGGACTCTACCACCACATCGTCCTCCCGCTTGTCATCGGGATCGATGGTCTCGAACTCCTCTGGTGCATTCGCTTTCTCCAGATAGATCTCATACGGCATGAAAGAACAGTATTTCTTGATCACTTCCCTTGCCTTGTACTCATTGCAGAACTCTAAACAGTCCTCGTTGAGAAACAGTGTGATCTCTGTACCGACTGTTGTCCTGTCCCCGTCCTTCATGGAGAACTCTGTGCCGCCGTCGCACTCCCAATGTACCGGCACTGCATCCTTCTGATAAGAAAGCGTATCGATATGAACCTCATCTGCCACCATAAACGCAGAATAGAAACCAAGTCCGAAATGCCCGATGATCTGGTCATCGTTAGCCTTATCCTTGTACTTCTCTATAAAATCCGTTGCTCCGGAAAAAGCGATCTGGTTGATGTACTCCTCCACTTCCTCCGCTGTCATACCAAGTCCGGTATCAATAAACTTGAGTGTCTTTTCCTCTGGATTGACGATGACATGGATATCCTTTTTGACACCTGCAGGGTATTCGTACTCCCCCATCATTTCAAGCTTATTTAACTTTGTGATGGCGTCGCAGCCGTTTGAGATCAGCTCTCTGTAGAAGATATCATGATCCGAGTACAGCCACTTTTTAATAATTGGAAAAATATTATCGCTGTTGATCGACAAGTTTCCGCGCTTCTCTGCCATAAAAAATCACATTCCTTTCTCGTATTTGATTTGTCTTAATTTCATATTCATCGGATGAAAGTTTCATCCTGCTGTTAGATAGTTTAATACCCCATCATATAAAAGTCAAGAGGGAATTAGCACTCATTTCATGCGAGTGCTAATAATTTATATTTTATTTATACTTCTTTTATTTTTCTTTTCTCTCCGCGCTCATTCAGTCAAACACTTCCTGATAGACATCCAGAAAGCTGCTTGTCGTCACTTCCGCATCATCGATCAACCCCACTGTCTCCCACAGCTCCTCATTAAGACTTCTGGTAAGCCCCTCCACAAACCCTGAGTATTCCTCGTTAAAGACTTCTTTTCTGCGCTGCTCTACTATTTTTATCTTGTTTCGGTCCGTCTCATCCCTGTCAAATGTGCTGATACATTTGATGATATGATATCCGTGCTGCGTTTCCACGATACCGCTGATCTCATCTGTTCCCAGATTAAAAGCTGCATCTTCAAAAGCTGTGTCCATTGTCCCTTTTCCAAAAGAATAGGAAGAATTACCGTCCTCATTGTACTCGGCGATCAGCCCCACAAAGTCCTCTCCGTCCCTTGCCCTCCTGAGCGCTTCACCCGCCTTTCGATATGCCTCTTTCTTTGCCTGGTCTGAATAAGGAACGTGTTCCCCCTCCTCGTTCATTGAATACGTCTTGATCAGGATATGCTGTACCGTGATGGTCCTCGCCTCATCGTCGCTGATCTCGGGATTGATATCTGCGATCAGGTACTCATATACTTTTCCCGCCAGCGCATACTCCTCATACATTGTGCGCAGCAATCTCTCATCCACCGACAAAAGCTGAAGCTCCCGGTCATTCAGGGAATCATAGTACTTCCCTGCCGCTTTCGCGGCATTGTCAGACTCCTCATCCGACAGGCTTATCTCATATTTCTCAGCCAGCAGGTTCATTGCCTTGATGCGGGCGATCCTTGCAAGCACCGTCTCCTTTAGATTCTCTTCCAGCGTCTCACCTTCATAGGAAGTCTGCCAGATCTGACTTCCGAGCGCCTGCTCGTATTGATTTTTCATGTTTGTCAGATAGACCATCACTTCCGGAAGTCTGCAGGAGATCTTGTCAATTCGGAATACCTCATCCTTGTCAAATCCTGTCATAAATACGATCTTCGTATTCCCGTACTCGTTCAATTTGACCTTACAGCCTGTCATCATAAAAACGACTGCCAGCAGGACCGCTGACATTCTTGCGGCATATTTAGGAAAAAAGCTCATGTCTGCCTCCATAAAAAATTTTCTTAACTTTATCTAATGTAACAGTTTTTTTCATTCACTGCAATAAATTTTCCCAAAACACCAAAACATATTTTATTATCTGCGGCATATACTTAATGGTGCCACACAGGCGTAAAGATGTCCAAAATGCTGGATTTTCTAAATAATCCACCATTTTGTTTGTACAAAAAAATCAAATAATCCTATGGCATTATTCGATTATTTTTGCTATAATAATATTTGCAGCTACATATTATGCGTTTATTGTAAAATACCTCTGCTGGCAGCAGGTATTTTACATTTTATATACATTCGTCTTATATCATGATTTATGGGGGAACATCATGGTTTTTAGCAGCCTTTTATTTATTTTTGTTTTTTTGCCAATTTTTATGATCATATATTATCTATTTCCTGCCAAAAGCCGAAATCTGCTTCTTTTTCTGGGAAGTTTGATTTTCTATAGCATCGGAGAACCTTATTACCTTTTTTTGATCCTCTGTTCCATCACTGTAAACTTTATCATCGGAAGAGCCATGGAGCGCTTCAGGGGCAGGGATTTCGAGCGGGCTTTACTGTTGATCCTGTCGCTGTTATACAATTTTGGCTTTTTGTTGTTTTTCAAATACACCAATTTTTTTATAGAAAATATTAATGCCGCCTTAAGATTACTGTCAATCCCCTGGCGGTTCTACACACTGAACATTACACTGCCTCTTGGAATCAGTTTCTATACGTTCCAGATCGCTTCCTACGTCATCGATGTCTATGTCGGGAAAACGAAGGCTGACAGGTCTTTTGTCAGTCTCGGTGCATATCTGTGCATGTTTCCCCAATTGATCGCCGGACCGATCGTTGTCTACTCCGACATCCATGATGCATTAAAAAAAAGGTCGGTCTCAATCTATGGTTTCGACAACGGTCTCAAGACCTTTATCATGGGACTGGGCTATAAGGTCATCATCGCAAACCGCATCGGAACTCTATGGAATGAGGTATGTACCATCGGATACGAGAGCATCTCCACCCCGCTTGCATGGCTTGGCGCTTTTGCCTACTCCATGCAGCTTTATTTTGACTTCTGCGGCTACTCCCTGATGGCAGTCGGACTCGGTGAGATGCTTGGTTTCCGCATGCCCGCCAATTTCCGCCACCCCTATATGGCACGGAGTGTCACCGACTTCTGGCGCAGATGGCATATCACCCTCGGTGCATGGTTCCGCGAGTATGTATACATCCCTCTCGGCGGCAACCGCAAAGGCAGATCCAGGATGGTCTTTAATCTGCTGGTCGTATGGTTCCTCACTGGTTTCTGGCACGGCGCTGCCTGGAACTTTATCTTGTGGGGGCTCTTTATCTTTGTACTGCAGATTATTGAGAAAAATATAACATTGAAATGGCTCAACGCCGACAATTTTTTTGCGAAGATCATATCACACATATATATGATCTTTTATATCCTTGTAAGCTGGACAATTTTTGCGATCAGTGATTTTCATGAACTTGGCGTTTATCTGAACCGGCTGTTTCCTTTCCTGATCATGAATGAAGGAAACACAAATGATATTTTTAACCTCTCCGACGTTACGAGGCTCGCTGCCGATTACGCGCCGCTATTGATCGCATGTGTCATTTTTGCGACGAATCTACCGGATAGGCTTTTCCACAAGATCCGCAACCGATTTGCTGGCATTGTCGTAGCTTTTGTATTATTCTGGTGGTCCGTGTATTATCTATGCATCGGACTGAATAATCCGTTCCTGTACTTTAGGTATTAGTTTTATTTGATTTATGAAAGGCTTGTTAATGAAAGAGATCAACAATAAAAAATATTCTACACTCCTCATTCTGTTGGTCGTATCCTCGATACTGTTCAGCATACTTGGATACTACTGGAATATCCGCTACTATCACAGTGAAAATGTGTATTCAATATCGACGCCCCCTTTGTCAACTGCCATGCGGGGGATTCACGACAAACTATATATGACAGATCTGTTGAGCTTTCATTCTGATTACGCTGTAGACAACCTCAGTGTGCTGTCAGCTGCTGTACCGCCTGATCTGTCCACGGAAATGTCACCCGAGGCAACACAGAAGACCTATGAGGGAATCCTCTCTAGCCTGTCCGCTGTCGAGCAGGTTGTAAGCATTCCGGAAGAACCCGAAGTCTATGAGTTCACTGCCGCGACTGATGACTACTTTGCGGACGCCTGCTTTATTGGAGATTCACGCACAGTCGGGATCAGTCAGTATGCAGATATTGAGAACGCAACTTTCCTATGCAAGACTTCGCTCACAATATATGATTACGAAAAACCCAAGATCACCTACGAGGGCTCGAAAGTGTCCATACACGATGTGCTCTCAGAAAAGCAGTTTGCCAAAATCTACCTGATGGTAGGCATCAATGAGTGCGGCACCGGTACGCCAGAAAGCTTTTATGAACGTTACCGGGATGTTGTTATGGATATCCGCGGACTTCAGCCGCAAGCCCTGATCTTTATTCAGGGAAATCTGTTTGTTACCCAGAAAAAATCTGACGACGGTGACAGTATCACTAACGAAAACATTGCCGCCCGAAACGATCTGATCGCAACGCTCGCAAATCAAAAGGACATTTTTTATATCAACATCAACGAAAGCAGCCTGTGCGAAGACGGCGCCCTCGTATCAGATTACACATGGGATCAGGTACATATCAAAGCACAATACTACCCTATCTGGAAAGATTTCCTGCTCCAGCATGCGATCATTACGGATCAGACAGCCCTTGAATAGCAGATTTTCCAGCTTATGCAAAAACAGGAGGTGTATGCCTCCTGTTTTGATGTTATGCTTTTACTTCTGCCGTAAGTTCAGTTTCTGCAGTGTCCAGATCGATCAGGATCATATCTCCCGCCTTTACTTTATCTTCAAGGATCAGTTTTGCCGCCAGCGTTTCCACATGCTTCTGGATATATCGTTTGAGCGGTCTTGCACCGTATACAGGGTCATAACCGTTCTCCACGATAAAGTGCTGTGCGCGATCCGAGATCTCTATACGCAGTTCCCTATCCGCGAGCCGCCTGTTAATATCCGCCAATATCAGACTGATAATACCGCCTATATTATCTTTCGTGAGCGGTTTGAATAGTATCGTCTCATCGAGGCGGTTCAAAAACTCAGGCCGGAAGTGTGCCCTGAGCTCTCCCATGACCATATCCTGCGCGGACTGCCCGATCTCGCCATCGCCGTCAATGCCGTCTAACAGATACTGTGCACCGATGTTAGATGTCATGATCAGTATCGTATTCTTAAAATCAACTGTCCGCCCCTGCGAGTCTGTTATCCGGCCATCGTCCAGCACCTGCAACAAAATATTGAACACATCCGGATGTGCCTTCTCAACCTCATCAAACAGCACCACACTGTACGGTTTCCTGCGCACAGCCTCCGTCAGCTGCCCGCCCTCATCATAGCCAACATATCCCGGAGGCGCTCCGATCAGCCTTGACACAGAATGTTTCTCCATGTACTCACTCATATCGATCCGCACCATGTTAGACTCATCATCAAACAGAGAGGCTGCAAGCGCCTTGGCAAGCTCTGTCTTGCCGACACCAGTCGGTCCTAAGAACAAAAAGGAACCGATCGGCTTGTCAGGGTCCTTGATCCCCGCCTTTGAGCGGATGATCGCTTCCGTCACCTTGGTGACACCCTCGTCCTGTCCGATCACGCGCTTGTGGAGTTCCCGATCCAGGTGCAGTGTCTTGTTCCGCTCGCTCTCATTGAGCTTTGCCACCGGGATCCCCGTCCAGCGCGATATGATCTTTGCGATCTCATCGTCGGATACACTCTCATGTACCAGAGACATCTCCCTGGCATTGACTGTCTCCTCCTCCGACTCCAGCTGCCTTTTGAGCTCCGGGAGTTTTCCGTAACTCAATTCCGCCGCTTTCTCCAGATTTCCTTCCCGCTGCGCGATCTGGATCTGGTTATTCATATCTTCGATGTCCTCCCGCAGCTTTGACAGTCTCTCCACACATGCTTTCTCATTATCCCACTGAGCCTTACGGTTGTCAAACTCCGCTTTCTGCTCGGCAAGTTCCGCCTGAAGCGCTGTCAGCCTCTCCGCACTCAGCCGGTCCTCCTCCTTCTTGAGGGCAGCGACCTCGATCTCCATCTGCATGATCCTCCTCTGCAGCTCATCGAGCTCCGCTGGCAGTGAGTCAAGCTCTGTCTTGATCAGGGCACATGCCTCATCTACAAGGTCGATCGCTTTGTCCGGCAAAAATCGGTCTGTGATATAACGGTTTGACAGCACCGCCGCACTCACAAGCGCATTGTCCATGATCTTGACGCCATGGAAGACCTCGTAGCGCTCTTTCAGCCCTCGCAGGATACTGATGGTATCCTCCACTGTCGGTTCTGACACCATCACCGGCTGGAAACGCCGCTCCAGCGCCGGATCCTTCTCAATGTACTGTCTGTATTCATCCAGGGTTGTGGCACCGATACAGTGCAGCTCCCCCCTCGCAAGCATCGGCTTTAACATGTTCCCGGCATCCATCGCCCCGTCCGTCTTGCCGGCACCCACAATGGTATGCAGCTCATCAATAAAGAGAATGATCTGCCCGTCGCTGTTCTTCACGTCCTCGAGCACCGCCTTTAGACGCTCCTCGAACTCGCCTCTGTACTTAGCCCCGGCGATCAGTGCTCCCATATCCAGCGAAAAGATCTTCTTGTCCTTCAATCCCTGTGGCACATCGCCGCGCACGATACGCTGTGCAAGCCCCTCGACAACGGCAGTCTTGCCAACACCGGGTTCCCCGATAAGGACCGGATTGTTTTTGGTCTTTCTCGACAGGATACGGATGATATTGCGGATCTCGTTATCCCGCCCGATGACCGGATCCAGCTTCTGGTTTCTCGCTTTATCCACGAGATCCTGCCCATATTTTTCAAGTGTATCGTATGTCGCCTCGGGATTGTCGCTTGTAACCCTCTGATTCCCACGCACCTCCGAAAGCGACTTTAGGAAACGTTCCCTTGTGATACCGTACTCCCGAAAGATCTCCTTGATCTCTTTGTTCGGATTCTGGATCATAGATAGAAAGAGATGTTCCACGGAGACATACTCGTCCCCCATGCGCTTTGCCTCATCCTCGGCACTGATCAGCACTTTGTTGAGATACTGTCCTATATACGGCTGTCCACCCTGTACCTTGACACGCTTCTCCAATGCCATCTTTACCCTGTCAAGAAAATAGTCCTTGTCGATCTCCATCTTCTCAACCAGCTTTAAGATCAGACTGTCATCTATCGTCAGGAGTGCATAGAGCAAATGCTCCTGCTCGAGCTCCTGGTTCCCGTATTCCATCGCAAGCTTCTCACACTGATTGACCGCCTCGATCGACTTTTGTGTAAATTTTTGTATATTCATAATGCTCCTCCTCTCATGTCACATTATTTTTTTGTTTTATCTGTTCTATATTTACTATAACACTTTTTTTAGTTTTGTCAATTTAGTTTATACTTTTATAACTTTTTTATTTGCATTCTTATGGTTTTTCGTGGCAATTCCATATTTTTTTGAAGCATTTCAATAAATTTTCACTTTTATTCTACCGATATTATAAAATATGTGGTACAATATGTATAGTAAGGAGCTGCCGGAAAAAATGAACTATCCTGCGCAATCTGTGTCAGTTTTTCTGCAGTTCCTAATCAGCGAAAGATGGTGTTAAGATAATGGATCCAGCCACAGCTTATTTTTTAAAAAAATACTATCCACACGTGATCAAATGGTGGTTAGTGGTGTATAATCCTGAGACTGTCAGAATCTGGCCTTCCAAAGCAGAAAGGGAAGAGGCGCTCCGGCTTGAAGCGATCGAGCACAAAAAGGAAGCGCAAAAACCCGCCCTAGAAGATTCCATGTCCGGTTCGCAGCAGGGCATGCCTCTCGATGAGTCCGCATACAATGCGACAACCGGTTCCTACTCGGGATTATATGGACAAAAACCTGTCGACGAGAACACTCAGGCTGCACTTGATGCGATCCTGAATGCTTCCAACAACCAAATCTCTGTCGACTCGCTCCTTGCAGGTACCGGAACGGCTTCTTGCGACAGCCTGGTTATGCCGCCCGAGCAGGACGAGATCATACGCGAGGCAAATGAAATCTATGAGCGGCTTCTGCGTGAAGCTGCCGAGGATGAAGCGCGCAAGCAGGCTGAAATTGACGAGATGCGCAGACAGGCTGATCTACAGTTTTCACAGACGGCAGAATAAGACATTATCTCCGCCTGTGTACGGAAACGGACGCGGCATACTGTTTCAAGTATGCCGCGTCCGTTTCCATGCGGATGGAACATTAGTTACACTTATTTCTAAGTTCATCCCACTGTCTATCAATTTCCTGCTGAAACTTTCCGATCAGTTCTTCATTTTCTTTTTTAAACAGATGTTTAAAACGTCTCTGTGGTCTCAAAAACTCCTCGATGGGCAATTTGTTCTTTGGCTCATAGTTCAGAATCCATCTGCCATCTATCACCTCAAACATCGGCCAGTAACAGGTCTCCACTGCCAGTTTACAGATGCTCATCATCTCACTCGGATCATAGCCCCAGCCTCTTGGGCATGGTGACAGGACATTTAAAAACGCTGCACCCGGCGTATAGATCGCCTTCTGCGCCTTTGTATACAGATCCTTAAAATTTGATGTAAAGGTACTCTGCCCCACATACGGGATATGATGCTCTGCCATGATCGCCGCAAGATCCTTCCTGATCTGCACTTTCCCGGCTGATACTTTTCCAGCCGGAGTTGTCGTCGTGTCGGCATACTGCGGCGTCGCTGACGAGCGCTGTGTGCCAGTATTCATGTATGCGCCATTGTCGTAGCACACATACACCATGTCATGCCCGCGCTCCATCGCTCCCGACAGGGATTGAAATCCGATATCATAGGTACCACCGTCTCCGCCGAACGTGATAAACTTGTAGTTATCCTTGATCTTTCCCTTTTTCTTAAGCACATGATACGCTGTTTCCACTCCGGAAAGCGTGGCTCCCGCATTCTCAAACGCATTGTGGATATAGCTGTCCTCATAAGCCGTATAAGGGTACATGAATGAAGACACCTCAAGACAGCCTGTTGCATTTCCGATGACCGCCTTGTCCCCTTCCTCAAGTGCCCGAAGCACTGTGCGAACTGTGATCGTACCGCCACATCCTGCGCACATCCTATGTCCCGGAGCAAGACGTTCCGGTTTGCTCATAACCCCTTTAAAATTGTATGTTGTCTTTTCCATGCTCTCCTAGACCTCCTCTGACTGCGCACTGCGCAGACCTATGTACTCATACATATCTGTCACTATATGTGTCCGGGCGATCGCCTCCAGCCTGTCATAGACTGCCTTAAAATCCGATACCGTGATATCCCTGCCGCCAAGGCCATAAAAATAATTCACCACATCAGCTGTACTATGCGCCTGATACATCGCCGCGCGCACTTCCGCGCCGAGCGGGCCGCTTGTAGCCGCAAACATCTCACTCCTGTCCATGACTGCCACCGCTTTTACCTTAGAGAGCGCTGCTGCGATCTCCTCCTCCGGAAATGGTCTGAACACCCTGATCTTGATCAGACCCGCTTTCATGCCTGTCGTGTTTCTGATCTCGTCGACTGCCGCCTTGCATGTACCCGCTGCAGAACCTATGATCACGACTGCGTACTCGGCATCCTCCATCCGGTATTCCTCAAAAAAGCTGTACTTGCGCCCTGTCATCTGCTCAAACCGGTCAGCAACTTCCATGATCACCTCCCGCGCATTGATCATCGCCTGCCGCTGTGCGCGTTTTGTTTCCATATAATAGTTGGAAACTGCGTACGGTCCGAGCGCCATTTTTTCGTCCGCATTCAAAAGATAATGCTCCGGTTCATACTCACCGACAAAATCCTTCACCTTGTCATCCTCGACCAGCAGGATATTCTCCACACCGTGGCTTGTGATAAATCCGTCCTGACACACCATAACGGGCAGATGTACCCGCTTGTCCTCCGCGATCGGAAACGCCTGTATATAATTATCATACACTTCCTGGTTGGACTCCGCATAGATCTGGATCCACCCGGAATCCCTTGCCCCCATGCTGTCCGAGTGGTCTGCATTGATATTGATCGGTCCTGACAATGCCCTGTTGACCAGTGCGAGGACGATCGGAAGTCTGTTTGACGCCGCTACATAGAGTTCCTCCCACATCAGTGCCATCCCACATGAAGAAGTCGCAGTGACTGCTCTCGCACCTGCAGCCGACGCACCGACCGTCGCACTCATGGCACTGTGTTCACTCTCGACAGGGATAAACTCCGTACCGATCTCACCGTTTGCGATATAGTTTGCCACATACTGCGGTATCTCTGTGGACGGTGTGATCGGAAATGCGGGCATCACATCCGGATCTACCTGCCTGATGGCATATGCCACCGCCTCATTTCCTGATAAACGTTCTCTGATCGCCATTTATTTTCCCTCCCTCATACTGATCGCACCAAACGGACACACCTTGGCACAGATGCCGCATCCTTTGCAGTGATCATAGTCAAAATCTTCTCTCTTTCCCGAAGTGACCGGAATCGATGAATCCGGACATACAGGCGTGCACAGAAGACACTGTTTACAGTTCTCCTGGCTCCAGACGGGTGTTGCCGTCCTCCACTCACCTGTACAGAAATCCTTTGAAGTAGCCGCCTCAAAGATCTTGTTGCCCTCCGTGATATCCTGCCAGGGGCTCTGTTCATTAATTCTATCATATATTTTCTCGTTCGCCATAACAACTCTCCTCATTCTACATCCCATAAGTTTGTGTCTCTGCACATAACAGTACTCCACCCTGCCAGGTGAAGCATAGATGATCTATGTTTCACTTTGCCGCCTCAAACGCCATCTCCAATGCCATCATGTTTCCGTCGATCACCTCTGGCTTCTTGGCAAATTTGTGCTGAAAAGACGCCCTCATCTCTGTGAGGAACTCCTCCCGCTCCATAACCTTTGACACTGCCACCGCAGTGGCAAGCATCGGCGAGTTCGGATAATTTTTCCCAAGTGCCTTTATCGAGATCTCCTTCGCATCAACTGTATAGACAGCACCCTGATATCCGTGCAGATGCTCCTCGATCTCCTCCTTGCTGCGCGTAGAATTGATGATGACAGCTCCGTCAGGATTCAGTCCTTTTGTCACATCGATACTATCCAACAGGCTCTCGTCCACGACCACAACATAGTCCGGCTCATAGATATTAGAGTGTACGGTGATCGGATTGCCGCTGATCCGGTTATATGCCGTGATCGGCGCCCCCATCCGTTCCGGTCCATACTCCGGAAATCCCTGCACATATTTTCCTGTCTTAAAAGCCACGTCCGCCAACAGCAGCGCCGCAGTCTTTGCGCCTTGTCCGCCGCGTCCATGCCATCTGATTTCTACCGTATCTTTCATTTTATTACCTATCCCTTCTATCTTATATATATTAATAAGTTTTTGATACACTAACTCCCATCCGCCCGCTCCGCCGGGCTCTCTGATCAGGATTGTGATGTCTTCACGCGAAACTCTATGTCCGCCACACTTAGGATATCATTATTTTCCAACTCCATAAGCTCGTACGGCGGTATCATAATACCGTTTACCAGCGTATGGTTCACACTTTTGAGATCCTGCACAAAATATTTATCATTCATTTTGGTGATCAGACAGTGCTTTCGACTCACAGCCCTTGAAAAATTCATAGGGATAACTCCATCTGCGGCATCGACATTTCTGCCGATCAAAAAATCTTCATCGTCAATAAGAAACTCCAGCTCCTTATCATTTCCGTGATACAAGAGTTTCAAAATTGTATTTTGAGACGCATGCGCAGACGATAAGCGCTCCGCTCCTCTACCACCTAGTCCCTGCAAATCCACCAGGGCTTCCTCCTGCGTGATCTTATCCATTTTTAACATCTGTATGATCTTCCTGACATACACCATCTGGCTGTATGGAAGATATGCGGCGATCCGTATGATGGTCTCCTCAAAACAGGCGAACCAGCTGCTGTCCGCATACCTCAACGCCCCTGTGATCGGAAGCACTGCCGCCATGACCTGACCCGCTGCTTTGTCATAATAGAGATGGTCATATTGATACCAGATGCATTCCTTTTTCAGGAATCCATTTTCCTCTATTCTTATATTCAGGGAGATCATGTTGCAGAGCAGACCGATCAGCTTGTCCTCCCCAAGACCGGGCACAGCCTCCCTAAGTGGATCCAGATTTTCTCCAAGCGCCTGATATACCAGCTTCTCCCTGCCTTTGCACTGCTTTCTCTGATATGGCAGCATCTGTGGGATCTGCTCCTGCTCCAATATCCTGTATCCGATCTCAAAAAAGGGATCCTGCTCCTGAAACCAAAAGGAAAGCTGTCTATCCCTAGCCTTTACCAGCATGTCCGTCTTCCTCCTGTTTTCTCAATATCCTGATGGAATCGGATATGATCTCAAAAATGTGTGCGTTGGCTGCCCAGCTGCTCTCCGTACACTGAATCGTGACAACAAGCTCCTGCCCACTATAACTGCCGAGCAGAAATATATTGTAAAAGCTGTAACCCGTCACATGGGACAAATACTGTATCTCTCCATATGTCCTCCTGTTAATGGTACGTCTGGAAATCTTTTTGCATTCAAATTGACTGATATCCTTGCAGAACCCTTTGTAATATTCATTTAGCCTATTGTTCAGATTCTCGTCTGTCAGATCTGCCCCGCCTCTTGCGACATTGATCACCGTCTTTTTATCCTTTGACACCCAACTGTTCTGTGACGGCACAAATGAATCCGCCGGTTTGATATCTGACGGGATAATGATCTGAACCCCCTCATCATAAAGGCGGTATTGCGTATAAAGCATCTCGCCGCGCCTCCGTATTCCTATACTCACATGCTGGCACCTGTCAGTCTTTGCTGACAAGTTTTTGCCAGTACTCCATCCGGTCAGAAATCAGAATCGTACAAAACAGGTAGTCCCAGACTTCAATTTCCAGCCGGATAGAGTACTTGTACACCGATCTCTAAATAACAACATAGATAAACGCTGTCACAAAAAGGTGACAGCGTTTATCTTTACAAAATTACTCATCGACACTGTAGTTAGGTGCCTCTTTTGTAATATGAATGTCATGCGGATGACTCTCTCTGAGGGCTGCTGCGGAAATCTTGACGAATCTGCCATTATTTTTCAGTTCCTCGATCGTCTGTGTTCCACAATATCCCATGCCGGAACGAAGACCGCCCATCAGCTGAAACACGGTATCCTCCACATTTCCCTTGTAAGCAACCCGTCCCTCAACGCCCTCAGGAACAAGCTTCTTGGCATCTGACTGGAAATAACGGTCCTTGCTGCCGTTCTCCATGGCTGCGATCGAGCCCATGCCTCTGTACACCTTATATTTTCTCCCCTGGAATAATTCAAATGTCCCCGGGCTCTCCTCACAACCAGCAAAGATACTGCCCATCATACAGACATTACCGCCTGCCGCGATCGCCTTTGTCATATCGCCGGAATACTTGATACCGCCGTCTGCTATGATCGGAATGCCATACTCTTTTGCCACTGCATAAGAGTCCATGATCGCTGTGATCTGCGGCACACCGATTCCTGCGACAATACGTGTTGTGCAGATGGAACCAGGTCCGATCCCCACCTTCACCGCGTCGGCGCCGGCCTCGATCAGCGCCCTCGTGCCATCGCCCGTTGCGACATTTCCCGCGATCACCTGCACCTCAGGGTAATTTTCTTTGATCATTCTGAGACATCTCAAAACATTCTCAGAATGTCCGTGTGCACTGTCGAGCACGATGACATCAACTTTTGCCGCCACAAGCGCCTCCACGCGCTCGAGTACATTTGCCGTGATGCCGACGCCTGCACCGCACAGCAGCCGTCCCTGCTCGTCCTTTGCTGCCAGAGGATACTTGATCGTTTTCTCGATATCCTTGATCGTGATCAGTCCCTTTAGGTTATAATTGTCATCTACAATAGGAAGTTTCTCCTTTCTCGCCTCTGCGAGAACCTTCTTTGCCTCCTCGAGGGTAATGCCTTCCTTTGCAGTGATCAGCCCTTCTGAAGTCATGGACTCTTTGATCTTCTTGGTATAATCTGTCTCGAATTTCAAATCACGATTTGTGATGATGCCGACGAGCTTTCTGCCCTCTGTGATCGGCACGCCCGAAATCCGGAACTTTGCCATCAGGGCATCCGCATCGCCAAGTGTATGCTCCGGAGTGAGTGAAAAGGGATCTGTGATAACACCGTTCTCAGAACGTTTTACTTTGTCCACTTCCTCTGCCTGTGCCTCAATAGACATGTTTTTGTGGATGATTCCGATACCGCCCTGTCTTGCCATGGCAATCGCCATCCTGTGTTCTGTGACAGTGTCCATCCCTGCACTCATCATTGGAATGTTTAGCTTGATCTTCTTGGTCAACCATGTCGTCAGGTCCACCTGATTGGGAATTACCTGTGAGAAACTTGGTACTAATAGCACGTCGTCAAAAGTGATGCCTTCACCGATTATCTGACCCATTTTTCTTCCTCCTGTAAAAAAATTGAGCACGGGTGTGCTCGATCAAAAGATTGTTCCGCACTGTTGCTTTTAAAAATATTTTTACAATTATACTAAAGCCCACACAGCTTGTCAAGCATTTAATCCATAAAAACTTTTCGCGGAGCGATTCCTTTGATCGTCTTTGCAAAATCCTCTGTGAGATTCATCAGGATCTTCTGGTTCCCCTCATAAAATATCCAGTACAGCTTCTGATCCGGCAGATCGTGTCCGGCACTAAGATCCGTCACCTTTGTCTGGCGGTTTCTGTAGGAATCCAGCTGATGAGACTTTTCTGGAGCCATGATCTCAACCTTCTCCACGCTGATCGTCATGACTTTCTTTCTCCTTGTCTTTGCCATGATCTTGTCCACCGATATCTCCTTGTCCAGATAGAGATACTCATACTCGATATCTGTCCACTGAAATACAAAATAGTCAAGCACACCCAGTACGATCACGATTATGAAAAATATCATATTCACAGTCATAAATGTCAATAATCCGAAAAAGACCGTCGGAAGAACGCTCACAAATCTGATCAGTGTCTCCTTCATGCCCTTGTCCCTTTTCACCAGCAGTTCCTTGTAGCTTTCGTTCATAATACAATACCTTCCTTAATTTTTGTTAATACTCTCATGTTACGCTCATTTGAAATTGTAATCCGAAACTATGGTCCGATATTTCAATGATATCTTATATGATAGAACAATTCAACGCAATATGCAAGATTTAGAAAAAATTAATAGTATGGTGATTGACAGATACCGACATTTCCATTTATCATATTCTGTAATCGTTCTACCAATTTATCGAAACTGAAACTGGCTGATGGAGGGAATATCATGGAAGTCTACAATAAAAATCGTGACCAAAACAACTCAATACACGATGAGATACGGGAACAGAATGCCAAACTAAGAGATGCGCCGTTAAAGGAAAAAATCGAATACTTTCAGGAATATTACCTAAAAACTACGATCCTCATAGTGATCGCTGTCATCTTTGTGGTCTATCTGGCATACTCCATACTGACAGCGCCCTCCGATACCGCGTTTGCAGCGTTCTTCTACAATAACACCGGGGACCCCTCCAGCACGGAACTGATCGACGGTTTTACAGCGTATATGAACATCGATACTGAAAAACATGAAGCCTATATCGACGCGACCATGAATTATGCTCCTGACAACAACAGCTATGATGCATACGTAAGCCTCGAGAAATCGATGGCGGTCATCACAACTGGTGAGCTCGATATCGTTGTCGGTGACACGGACACCCTGGACTACTTCGCGCGGGGTGAGTGTCTCCTCGATATCACTGCTGTTCTTCCCGACGACCTGCTAACACAGTTTGCGGACAAGCTCTACTATGCAAAATCCGGCGAGAACGGTGAACGGATCCCCGTCGGTGTCTATGTGACAGATTCGCCAAAATTGAACCAGTATTTCTACTATGTAGACAAGGAACCCATTCTGGGAATTGTCATCAACTCCGACAACATTGACAATGCCACCGCATTTCTCAGATATATTTATATTGAATAAAGTGTGCGCTTAAAGCGCACACTTTTTATCTCAGGGGCCAGATCAGCTTCTTCCACTGCTCGATCTGTGCTTCCGTCATGAAACCATTGGAAGTACCCACAAAACCAATTTTGTATGATGCGAACAGCAGAGCGTTCTTGATAGACTCCTTCGCATCCTTCGTCTTGACATAATAGTGGATAAACGCAGAGAACAGTGCATTTCCTGCACCGATCGTATTGACGATCTCCGTGGTCTTGACCGGTTTGTATTCAATAACGCTGTTATCCGCCTTCGTATAGAGGATCACACCCTTGTCACCGATCCCCATGATGATGATCTCGGGATCGTATTTCTCCCTGCACTCCTGAATGCAGTCATAGTGGTCGCTCTCGAGATCGTCATCGCTGATATACAGGATATCTGCCGCTTTCAGAAAATCCTCCTTATTCGCGATCTTCTCAGCCCGCATACTGCGCACATTGACTGCAAGGGGTTTGCTGTATTTCTTTGCAAGCCCGATGATCGGCCGACAGAAATTGCAGTTTGACATCAGCACCATATCCTTATCCTGGATCTGCCGCTCCAACAGCTCAAATTCATAATCCACATGCCTGATATCCTTGACATCCTCAAAGGTCTGCTTCTTACCTCTGCAATAGAGGATCACCGAGGTGGGCATGCCGTCAAGCATCGGCAGTACATAGTCCGTGCGGAGGTCCACTTCATTCGTCTTGAGATAGGCATTGATCTGGTGTCTGGACATATTTCTTGCCACCATACTCATAAAATCCACTTCATCGCCGAGCCACTTTAGCGCCATCGCTTCATTAAATCCCGCACCGCCGATCTCGGTATCGACCAGATCCGGTGTGCTCTCAAACTGTTTATATGGAACCGGCAGTTCCTCGACTTTCACGATCGTCTCCATCTGAACAAAACCCGCTACCATTATTTTACTCATACAATCCCTCCCTTTCCTCATCAAAGCACTGATCCAGTCACGGACACTGTCTCGTATATAAATAACATGTGCTATCCATGAGTAGTTCCCCGTCTATCCACAAATTATTTTTCTATGCTTTGTATTTAGTTTAACATATTTTTTGACAATAATATATATTTTTATAAAAATTTTTGATTTTTTTTCGTAAAATATGCTAAAATGGCATTATATATTTCTATGCGGACGGAAAATACTTTCCTGTGCGCTCCTACGTGTAAGCACAGCCCCGCAAACTGCCTTAGTATACAGTAAAAAGGAGAACATCAATCATGAAAGAACAGCTTTATACGATTCCCTTAAATGACGCTTTCGCAGCGGACGACGAGTGCCCTTTCTGCTTTATCGAGCAAAAGCTGGAGCAGGATCTGCTCGATTTCACGCTCGGTTCCGGTTCCTCGTACATGGAGAGCGACATCCGTGATCTCACCGACAGAGAAGGATTCTGCCGCTATCACTTTCTCAAAATGTTTCAGTATGGAAACACCCTCGGAAATGCATGGATCCTTAAAACCCATTATCAAAAAATGATCGGTGAGTTTAACAGCGAAGTCAAACGGTTCAAACCAGCAAAGATCTCCTTCGTAGACCGCCTCAAACGCTCCAGGGAGATCAACAATACCATGACGGCATGGACATACGAAAAACAGCGCTCCTGCTACATCTGCCGCCAGTACGATGACACCTATGCCCGATATCTGGACACCTTTTTCTACATGTACAAAAAAGACGCTGAATTTGTGAAAAAACTGGAAAACAGCAAGGGATTCTGTCTCGTTCACTTCGGCGATTTGTGCCAGAGCGCCGTGGACAAGCTGAATCAGAAGCAGTGCGGCGAATTCTTTGCCACAATATTTCCCCTCATGGAGGCGAACCTGAAGCGGATCGGTGAAGATGTCAGCTGGATGGTCGAAAAATTTGACTACAGAAATGCGGATGCGGACTGGAAGAATTCGAAGGATGCCCCCCAGCGCGCCATGCAGAAGCTAAAGGGCGGCTATCCCGCCGCCCCGGTTTACCAGCAGAAAAAATAGTGCACGCATCTTTCAGGAGAGATTGAGAGCCATATCCCGAACCAGCTCGATATATGCCTTGATCTCCCTGAATATCACCTCAGAATCCGCTGCCTCCAGCGTCTTCTCCCGTATGATACTGCCGATGCAGTAGTCGATCATTCTCTTGATGCGCTCCCGCCTCGCCTTATCGGAGACACCTGCGATCTCGGCGGACTTCTGGAGCGCTGCTATCCGCTCCTCATAGATCTGCCTCGATCCTGCCGTCTTCCTGACCAGCTCCTGCTCGGTCTCATGAGCTGCCTCCTCCAGAAAGATCGTCAGATATGGATAACTTTTTCCGACCTTTGTCTTCGTCATGGCAATCTGTTTGATCAGCTCAAAATAGTCCTTTTCATTGTCATTCACAATGGTGGACAGCTCCAGCAGCATATACTTGACGCAGTAGTCATACACAAAGACGTAGATGCCCTCCTTGGAACCAAAGTAGTGAAACCAGAGTCCCTTACTGACACCGACTGCCTTTACCATATCATCTGTGCTGGCATGCCTGTATCCGTTTTTGGCAAACACCTCGATCGCACCGTTGATCATGCGGTCCTGTTTCTCTCTTGCAAGGTCAAAAAATTTTTCGTTCATCTGCAGTACCTCCTTGTGGGCGCTCTCTACAAAGACGCACACCTGTTATACTAATATTAACATAATTTCAGACTTCCGACTACACATTTTCATCAAATTTTACATAATCTCTTTTCATTTCCATAAAATAGTATTAAAATAGATTTGTGTACACTAATCGAGCATGGAGATGGCATTCTCCCCTGCTCTCGCGCCGCCGATGTGCCATGCAATGTATAGTTCCTCTGCATCGGTGATGCATACAAAACAACTGCAACAGGAAAGGAGAACCACAAATGGCTAAGAAATTTAGCAAGCTTGTCTTATTCAGTGCCCTCGCCGGTGCTGCAGCTGCTGGAACCTATTATTATCTTCGAAATAAAGCAAACATTCCCGAGGAAGACTTTGACGACTTCGATGACTTTGACGATTTTGACGAGGATCTTGAGGATGAAGACTTCTCCTCAGACTCCACAAGTGCCGCTGTCAGCAAAAGCCGCCCATATGTACCCATCGATATAGACAATGCCAAAGAAAAAATCGGTGAAAAGGTGATCGAGACGCTCGATAAGACCAAAGAAAAACTCGAACACCTCAATGTGTCCGAGAAGATCGACAAGGCAAAGGAGATCATCGGCGAGATGACTTCCCCCACCGTCGAACCTGTCTACACACAGGTAGATATGTCTGCAGCGCAGAACATCGGAAGTACGTCTGAAACCAAATCCGTATCTGCCACCTATGCAGAGCCGTCCGGCACGGAGAACCAGACGGAAGAGTTTTTTGATGACTCGGATACAGTGTCATAGCATTTGTACCAGCCGAGCAGAATATTAGTTCGAATTGCATAAAACAATTTTTCCGTTTCAAACTACAAGCCCTATCCTTGATCCAACCGGATTATCCAACAAACAGATACTGGCACTGCAGGCGCTTATAGAGACAATGAAGGCATGAGTATCCAGATACTCATGCCTTCATAATGTAAACATACTATTATTCTACAGAACTTATCACATTGGACTTTGATCAAATAAAAATTCTGCCAGCTCTCCTACGCTCGTAAAATACACATCGCTGTTCTTCCTCATGAAATCCCGGATCTCCGGGATGTCGGTCGCCCAGCCTGCGCCGACAAAGGGAACCCCATACGCTTTTGCCATATCGTATCCCGGCTTGGAGTCATCCACCATCACCATCTCCTGCGGTTTCAACTGATACTTTTGGGAGATGACCTCGAGCGCATAAGTGCCAGGCTTTCTCTGCTCGGGCGGATACTCCCATCCAAAGATCATGTCCGGCATGGGAAGATCGTTAGATGCATAATCCCTCCTGATATTGAAATCATAGGAGTGCGATACCACGCACACAATGCCGCCCTCCGCTCTCTGACGCCCGATGATCTCCCTCATACCGTCGTAAGCTTTCGCGGTGTGTCCCGACACATAATTCTTCCAGCACTCCACCTCGCGCTCGAGCTCCTCGTCCGTCATACCGAGCTTCCCGACGCAGTAGGGTATAAAGCCCGGATCGAAATTTTCCCGGAAATAATCGTCAAGCGAGATGGTCACGCCCGGTCTCAACAGCTTTAACGCTTCCAGAAATGCGGGATAATGTATAGTGGCAGTACTGTTAACCACCGTATCATCATGGTCTAATATCAGACATCGATACCTCATTCCACTCCTCTTCCCTTCCTGTGATATTTCATATCCCTGCGGAGAATACCCGCGCTTTGGGAACGGCTGTCTATTTCGGCAGCACGAACGAGCTCTTTAACGAGACGATCCTGTTAAACACAAGCGCATCCGGCTTCGAATCCCTGGCATCCACATTGAAGAATCCCTGCCTCACGAACTGGAAGCTGTCGTACGGCTTGGCACCTTTCAGCGCCGGCTCCACATAGCACTCCTTCAGCACGGTCAACGAATTGGGATTGAGGTTCAGCGAGCCGTCCTCGTTATAGACCCCCTTCTCCTCGTCGATCAGATTCTCGTATAACCGCACCTCCGCTTTGACCGCGTACGGCGCAGGAACCCAGTGGATCGTACCCTTCACCTTCCTGCCCGAAAAGCCGCTGCCCTGCTTTGTCTCCGGATCATAGGTGCAGTGAACGACGGTCACTCTGCCGCTCTCGTCCTTCTCATAGCTCACACACTTTACAAAATACGCGCTCATGAGACGCACCTCATTTCCGGGGAACAGCCTGAAATACTTTTTGGGCGGCTCCTCCATAAAGTCGTCCCTGTCGATATAGAGTTCCCTGCAGAACGGAACCTGCCTGGAGCCGAGGGACTCATTCTCGAGATTGTTGGGCACCTCAAGATACTCCACCTCCCCCTCGGGATAGTTGTCGATCACAAGCTTTACAGGATCGAGCGCTGCCATCATCCTGGGCTTTTTGAGCTTTAAGTCCTCGCGGATGCAGTACTCGAGCATCGCGTAGTCGGTGGAGGAGTTTGCCTTGCTCACACCGCAGAGCTCCACGAACTTCTGAATGGACTCCGGCGTAAACCCGCGCCTTCTGAGCGCCGCGATCGACACAAGCCTCGGATCGTCCCAGCCATCGACGATTCCGTCCTGGACAAGCTTCTTGATATAGCGCTTGCCTGTCACGACATTTGTCAGGTACATCTTTGCCTGCTCGATCTGTCTCGGGCGGTTCGGATACTCGATCTCCCGCACGACCCAGTCGTAGAGCGGTCTGTGATCCTCAAACTCCAGCGTGCAGATCGAGTGCGTGATCCCCTCGATGGCGTCCTCGATCGGGTGTGCAAAGTCATACATCGGATAGATGCACCACTGATCACCTGTATTGTGATGTGTCATGTGCGCCACACGGTAGATCACCGGATCTCTCATATTGATGTTCGGTGAAGCCATATCGATCCGTGCGCGCAGCACCTTCTCACCGTCCGCATACTTGCCGTTTTTCATATCCTCAAAGAGCTGCAGGTTCTCCTCCACAGAGCGGCCTGCGGACGGATCTTCCTTTCCGGGTTCTGTAAAGGACCCTCTGTATTCCTTGAGCTGCTCCGCTGTCAGATCCGATACATACGCCTTGCCTTTCCTGATCAGCTTTACGGCGCACTCATACATCTGTTCAAAATAATCAGAGGCAAAGAAAAGCCTGTCCTCCCAGTCTGCGCCGAGCCACTTGACGTCCGCCTTGATGGACTCCACGAACTCGATATCCTCCTTTGTCGGGTTGGTGTCGTCAAAGCGCATGTTAAACTTTCCATTGTACTCCTTTGCGATCCCATAATTCACCAGGATCGCCTTGGCATGTCCGATATGGAGATAGCCGTTCGGCTCCGGCGGAAAACGCGTGTGCACGGTATCATACACGCCCTCCTCCAGATCTTTATCTATCAGCTGCTCGATAAAATTCCTTGAAACAACCTCTTTTTCCTCTGTGGATATTTCCGCTGTATTTTTTTCTGTGTCACTCATACCTTTCTCCTTCATTTTTCAAAAGTGTGTCTATCAAATTTAGGACCTGTTAAAAAATGAATCAATTACATAACCCACTATGCGCCTGATTTTCGAGCGGTACTCTCGAAGAAAAATCCAGCGCACTGTTTAAAAGTTATTTTTTCACAGCTCCTTAGTTCAAATATCTCTTATTGTAATAAATTGTTGGAGGTTTGTAAAGATTTTCTTTATTCGCCCTTTGTCTATATCAGTATTATATTTATTTAATACATTACTTCAACCAGACATAACCCTTTTGCAGGCACCAATGCGCCTGACAGATCTCTGGATGCATTGTTTTCGAGCAGTTTTGCCATCGACTCCGGTGTTCTCTGCCCCAGCCCGACTTCGATCAGCGTACCTGTGAGGATCCGTACCATATGGTACAGAAACCCGTCACCGCTGTAAGTGATGACAATCTCATTGCCCACCTTCTCCAGCCGGATCGCATCGATCGTTCGCACTGTGGATTTTTTGCTCTTTTTATTCGAAGTGAACGCTTTAAAATCGTGCTTTCCCACAAAATAGGAAGCCGCCGCCCGCATCGCATCGAGATCGAGCCGATCAGGCATCTCGTACACATATCTGCGCTCAAACACACATGGAAGTTTGGAATTCCATATGCGGTAACGATAGGTCTTTCCTTTCGCGTTAAGCCTGCTGTGAAACCGCTCCGGCACCTCCTGGATCGATATCACGCCAATGTCCTCAGGAAGATACTGATTGATATGATCCATCACTTCCTGCGCTGACATCCCTGTGTCAATCTTGAAATTTGCCACCTGTCCGAGTGCGTGGACACCCGCATCCGTGCGTCCGGAACCATCGACCTGCACAAAATCAAGACCTGTCATTTTCGCCAGGATCGCTTCCAATTTTCCCTGTATGGTATTTCCCGTCGAATCCTGACGCTGCCACCCCAGATAGCGGGTTCCCTCATACTGCACTAAAATCCTAAAATTCCGCATTCTATCCATCACTCTCCGCGGTTCTCCTGCCGCTCCTCGTCCTCGAGTTTTTTGATCATATCCTCATCCAGCCGTCTGAAATCATTGATATTGTGAACCAGCATTTTGATACTGTACTTCGGTGTATCAAAAAATCCTGCCTCATTCATATTGACAACGATGATCCCCAACGGCACTGCGATCAGCATACCGCCGACACCCGCGATCCTGTATCCGATAAAGAGCAGAAACAGCGTCGGGATCGGTTCCATACCGATCGACTCTCCCATGATCTTGGGCTGGATCAGCTGTCGGAACAGTTGTCCCGCGCCCCATATGACCAGAAAACCCAACGCCCTGATATAGTTGCCGCCGATGACTGTCACAACCGCCCACGGAACCAGCACGATACCCGTGCCAAAAAAGGGCAGGAAATCAAGAAATGCCATCAGCAGTGCGATCAGCAGGCTATACCGCACATTCAGCACGGTCAGACCTACCATGAGCAGCACATACATCCAGATCTCAATGCGGAACTGCGCCTTAAAGTATCCACCGACCGCCTGTTTCAGACTTGAGGAAAATACATCATACTTGCGGGTGATATTTTCCGGCAGAATCTTGTTGACAAACGTAGTGATCCACTCCCTGTCCGCGATAAAGAAATAAGCCGACAGCATGCACATGATGATCGAAATAATAACACTTGCTATATTTCCAACCATACTGCCCATTCCCTCAAATGTACTCAAATTCAAACTTTTGGGCAGATCTGATATCATCTCACCGATCGAATTTCCAAGATTATTCAGAGCATCGGCAAACTTTGGCGCCCTCACTCCAATGTACTGGTTGATCCACATTCCCAGATTGTCAAAGTCATGTTTCACAGCTTCCCACATCACGGGAATCTCTTCCACAAATCCGGACACCTGCCTCCAGAGTACGATGCCAAGACCATAACCGATCCCACTCACTGCCGCGATCACACACACGATGACAACGACCGTTCCCGCCTTTCTCTTGATCTTGAGCTTTCTCTCCAAAAAAACCACGAGCGGATTCGCAATACATGATATGACCCATCCGATCACAAACGGCATAAAGAACAGAACCAACTTTGGTACTACAAAAATACAAAGCAGCAATATGACCAGCGAGATCAGAATGTTGACGATCAGTTTAAGGTTTTCTCTACCAGCACTTCTTCCCGCCATAATCAGTCCTCTCCTTCCGGCTGTCCCATCATGCTGTCGATCAGCTCATAGATCTCATCCCGCCCTTGCTTCGTCTGGGCGGAGAACGGTATCACGATCGTATCCTTGTCAACACCAAGCCCCTGCTTTACCGCCTTGATCTGCTTTTGCAGCTGACTTCTGTTGATCTTATCCGCTTTCGTCGCGATGACGATCGGGTGATAACCATTCGAGATGATCCAGTCGTACATGATCTTATCATTTGCCGAGGGATCATGACGGATATCGATCAGCAAGAAAACTGCTTTCAACACCTGTGACTGGCGCAGATACCGCTCGATCATCCTGCCCCACTTCTCTTTTTCCTGCTGGCTGACTTTCGCATAACCATACCCGGGAAGATCGACAAAATACAGTTCGTTGTTGATATTATAAAAATTGATCGTCTGCGTCTTCCCCGGCTGTGAGCTGGTCCGCGCCAGCGATTTGCGGTTCATGAGCGCGTTGATCAGCGAGGATTTCCCCACATTGCTCTTTCCGGCAAATGCAATTTCAGGCATACCATTCTGAGGTACTTTGCTTGTCACACCGATCACTGTTTCCAAGCTTACATTTTTTATAACCATCTATTATTTCTCCTGCTCTCCTGCTACCGTTTTCTTCTTGTTTCCGCCCCTCGTTTTTTTGATCTTGATCTCCTGAGCAAACGCCAGCGGTATCACCTCATCCATAGTGCTCACAAGACAGATCTGCATACCCGACTTGATCTCACCTGAAATCTCTGCCACATCCTTTTCATTCTCCTTTGGTACCAGAACTGTAGTGATCCCCGCCGTCTTTGCTGCCAGCAGCTTTTCTTTCAGCCCGCCGATCGGAAGCACCCTTCCCCGCAGCGTGATCTCGCCCGTCATGGCAACCTTTGCCCTGACCGGTGTGTCGGTGATCGCCGACAACACTGCCGTTGCCATCGTAATCCCTGCCGACGGTCCATCCTTGGGAACTGCCCCTTCGGGAATGTGTAGATGGAAATCATTCTCCTTAAAAAACTCAGAATCGATCTTATATCTAGAAGCGATCGACCTGATATAACTGATTCCGGTCATCGCGGACTCCTTCATCACATCGCCGAGCTTTCCGGTCAGCTCGATCTCTCCCTTTCCGGGCATGATGTTCACTTCGATCTGCAGTGTATCGCCGCCCACGCTCGTCCATGCAAGCCCCCTGACAATTCCGACATCGTCCTTCTCATTTACCATGTCGACGCTGTATTTGGGCTTTCCGAGATATTTTTCAAGTTTCTGGCTGTTCACTTTGATGCACTTGTCCTGCACCTGCTTTTTGGGCTTTCCCCCTCTGTCCTTCAATATCTCCAGCGCTGCTTTCCTGCAGACAGTCCCCAGCTTCCGCTCGAGATTTCGCACACCCGCCTCCTTCGTGTAGCGGTCGATGATACTCTTGACTGCGTTGTCACTGATCGTCAGCTGCGCCTCCTTGAGACCATTTTTCGCAAGCTGCTTCTCCCACAGATGCTCCCTTGCTATATGAAACTTCTCATTTGCCGTGTAGCTCGTCACCTCGATGATATCCATGCGGTCGAGCAGTGGTCTTGGAATATTGCCTGCATCATTTGCAGTCGCGATAAACAAAACCCTGGACAGATCGATCGGCAGCTCCACATAGTGATCCCTGAAATGGCAGTTCTGCTCCGGATCAAGTACCTCCAGAAGTGCCGATGAGGTATCTCCCTTGTAGTCGCTGCTGACCTTATCGATCTCGTCAAGCAGCATCAGCGGATTGTTCACCCCAGCCTGTTTGAGACCGTTTGCAATCCTCCCCGGCATCGCCCCGACATAAGTCTTGCGGTGTCCCCTGATCTCCGCCTCATCGCGCACGCCGCCCAGACAGATCCTGATATACTTTTTGTTCAGCGCCTCCGCGATCGACTTAGCGATGGAAGTCTTACCAGTTCCCGGCGGCCCTACCAAACACATGATCGGAGTCTCTCCCTTGCTGGTCAGACACCGCACTGCCAGATACTCGACGATGCGCTCCTTTACCTTCTCCAACCCATAATGATCTCTCTCCAGGATCGCCTCCGCTCTGTTTATATCATTGTTGTCTTTCGAAGCCTTGTTCCACGGAAGTTCCAGAAGCGTCTCGATATATCCCCGCTCCACGGCACTCTCTGAGCTTGAGCCCATGATCGTCTTGAACCGGTTGATCTCCTTCTGGATCTTTTCCTTAACTTCCGCATCTGCCTTCAGCTTCGCAAGCGCTTCCTCGTAATGTTTCACATCGGAGTATTGATTCTTGTCACCAAGCTCTTCCTGTATATACTCCATCTGCTCGCGCAGAATATAATCTTTCTGATTCTTGTCGATCTTCTCCCTGATCTTGACCGCCAGCTGTGTGCGGATCGCAGCGATCTGCGCCTCGTTCATGATCAGTGCCACAAGCTCACCGCACTGCTCAGCAATATCCTCAATCTCGAGTATCTGCTGCTTCTGATCATATGAAAAAGGGGTGTTGATCAGGATCTGGTTCATCAGTACTGTCAGACTGCTCCCGTCCTTAAAATACTTCTCCAGACTTTTCCCGATTTTGGGGTAAAATCGGACATACGTGTCATACACTTCCCTGAGTGTGCGTGTCAGTGCCTCCTCCTGAGACTGTTCGAGCACCTTTTGATCATCAATTTCTTCGTACGATGCGCTGAAGAACTGTCCCTCATTGTCGTCCAGGTCTATGATTCGCGCCCTTGACTCCGCTTCCACCATGACTCTGTCGATACTGTTCGGCAGTTTTGTGACCTGCTTGATACTTGCCAACGTGCACACTTTATATAAACCATCAACACCCGGATTTTCTTCCTCCGGATCGACCTGCGGCACAAGCAGCACTTTCTGTGTCCCGCCCAGCGCCTGCTCGATCGCTTTTTTTGACATATCTCTGTTCAGATCAAAATGTATGATCATACTCGGCACCACCGTCAACCCCCGCAGTGCCACCAAAGGTAATGCTGCTGTTATCTGCTCCATCTGTAAAATCCTCTCCATACGCCTCTGTGCATAAAGCGCCGCCCTTTCCAGAGGCGGCGCTTATAATTCAATCCATTTATTTATCTCGCCTTTTTCTCACGCTCTGTGCGCATAGCTTCGCGATGTACTACAAAAGGCTGACTTGTTCCTTCCACGGATTCCTTCGTGACTACACAACTCTCGATCGTATCATCAGAGGGAATCTCATACATGATATCCATCATGATCTTCTCCATGATGGAACGCAGACCTCTGGCTCCTGTCTTTCTCTCCAGCGCTTTCTCAGCAATCGCTTCGATCGCATCCGGCTCAAAGGTAAGCTTCACATTGTCGAACTCAAAAAGCTTCTGATACTGCTTGATCAGAGCACTCTTTGGCTCTTTCAGGATCCTGACAAGAGCGTCCTTGTCAAGTCCTTCCAGCGAAACATTGATCGGAACCCTGCCGACAAACTCAGGGATCAGACCATATTTTGTCAGATCCTGTGGTGTTACCTCTTTAAATACCGCGCCGATATCCCTTGTTGTCTTCTCCGCGATATCTTTGTTAAAACCGATAGACTTGCGGTCAAGTCTATTTTCAACGATCTTGTCTAACCCGTCAAAAGCACCGCCACAGATAAACAGAATATTCGTCGTATCGATCTGTATCAATTCCTGATGCGGGTGCTTTCTGCCACCCTGAGGAGGCACGCTTGCCACTGTACCCTCGACGATCTTCAAAAGCGCCTGCTGTACACCCTCACCGGAGACATCTCTGGTGATCGAGACATTCTCACTCTTCTTGGTGATCTTGTCAATCTCATCGATATAGATAATACCAAACTGAGCACGCTCAATATCGTAATCCGCTGCCTGAATAAGCTTCAAAAGGATATTCTCAACATCCTCGCCCACATAACCTGCCTCCGTGAGCGTCGTCGCATCAGCTATGGCGAAAGGAACATTGATGATCTTCGCAAGCGTCTGTGCCAGATAAGTCTTACCAGAACCAGTCGGGCCGATCATGATGATATTGCTCTTCTGAAGCTCCACATCCAGATCTTTCTCAGCCATAACACGTTTATAATGATTGTATACTGCCACAGACAATACCTTTTTGGCCTCTTCCTGTCCGATCACATACTCGTCAAGAAACTCTTTGATCTCCACAGGCTTTAAGAGGTTGATCTCGAAACCGCCGTCGATCTGCTCCTCCTCGTACTCCTCCTCAATAATATCTGCGCAGATATCTACACACTCATCACAGATATAAACACCGGATGGACCTGCTATCAGCTTTCTCACCTGATCCTGTGTTTTGTTGCAGAAAGAGCATCTAACCCTTCCCTCAGTGCTTTTTCCAGCCATCCTTTTTCTCCCTTTACTCATAATTCATTCATTCTAAAATAAAAATCAATCCTCTTTGTCCTCTGCCGCGTCTGCCCTGTCTGTGATCACTTTGTCGATCAGACCATACTGCATCGCTTCCTCCGCCGACTTCCAATTATCGCGCTCAGTGTCCGCCGCGACCACATCATATGGCTGTCCACAGTTCTCCGCCAGGATGGTGTTCAATTTCTGCTTGGTCCGCAGTATATGTTTTGCAGCGATCTCGATCTCTGTCGCCTGCCCCTGTGCTCCGCCAAGCGGCTGGTGGATCATGATCTCCGCGTTTGGAAGTGCAAGTCTCTTGCCCTTTGTACCTCCTGCAAGCAGAAATGCCCCCATGCTGGCTGCCATACCGATACAGATCGTAGACACATCACACTTGATATACCGCATAGTATCGTAGATCGCCATACCTGCCGTGACAGAACCTCCCGGACTATTGATATAGAGCTGAATATCCTTCTCCGGATCCTCAGCCTCCAAAAACAGCAGCTGTGCTACTGTGAGACTCGCCGTTGTCTCGTTCACTTCCTCGCCCAAAAATATGATGCGCTCCTTCAGAAGTCTTGAATAAATATCGTATGAACGCTCTCCCCGGCTTGTTTGTTCTATGACATATGGTACTAAACTCATGGTTTTTACCTCCGCTCTGCATACTACTAAAATCCAGTATAACGCAAATATAATAATTGTGCAAATACTACGCACAATTATTATATTTTTTTAATATATTATATTCTATTTTCACTATTTCGCTGGCATCTGAGCAGGAACTTATTTCTCTATCGCATTCTCCACAGCCAGATCCAGTGCTTTCTTGACACGGATATCTTCCTTGATGGACCTCTGCTCGAAATCGCCGATCATCTCTTTGACCTTGTCCTCATCCATGTGGTAAGCCTCTGCCATCTTCTTGATCTCAGCCGTGTATTCCTCCTCGCTCACCTCTATGTTCTCTGCCTTCGCCACTGCCTCGAGCACCAGTCTTGTCTTGATCCGCTGCTCTGCCTGTGGTTTGAGCTGCTCTAAGAATGCCGCCTTTGTGAGACCTGTAAACTGGAAATACTGGTCGATCGAAAGACCCTGCATCTGGATCCTCTGCGCAAAATCATCTGCCATCGAGCGCTGCTGTGTCGCAAGCATTGCCTCAGGAATGTCCATCTGCGCATCTGCAATGATCGCCTCTATGACCTTATCTTCCTTCTCAGCCTTGGCTTCCTCTTCCTTCTTCTCGATCAGAGTCTTCTTCACGTCCTCCCGGTATTCTGCCAGGGTATCAAACTCAGAAACCTCACTTGCGAACTCATCATCAAGCTCCGGCAGCTCCTTCTCCTTGATCTCCCTGACTGTGCACTTGAACACAGCCGGTTTTCCTGCCAGTGTGGACTCCTGATAATCCTCAGGAAATGTAACATTTACTTCCACTTCCTTGTCGAGCTCAGCGCCGATGAGCTGCTCCTCGAATCCCGGGATAAAAGTATTAGAGCCGATCGTAAGAGGATAATTATCGCCCTTTCCGCCATCAAACGCCTCACCGTCAACAAAACCTTCATAATCGATCACTGCCATATCGCCATCTTTGACAGCCCTGTCCTCGACAGAGATCGTCCTTGCATTGTTCTCCCGCTCCTTGTCAAGGGCTGCATCGATCTCCTCATCCGTGACAGTTGTATCTGCCTTATCGATCTCAATGCCTTTGTACTTTCCAAGTGTGACATCCGGCTTTAACGCCACCTCTGCCGTAAAGATAAACGGCTTTCCTGACTCTGCCTGCACGACATCGATCTCAGGCTGTGAAACGATCTCCTCTGTGCACTCATCCACGGCCTTTGCGTAGGCAGAAGGAATCACAATGTTTGCAGCGTCCTCATAAAAAATCTCTTTGCCATACATTTGTTCGATCATTTTGCGGGGAACTTTTCCCTTGCGGAATCCCGGAATACTCAGCTTATTCTTATTCTTCTGGTAAGCTTTCTCGATCGCCTGCTCAAAATCCTCAGCTGACGCTTCTATCGTAAGCTTCGCCATATTTCCCTCTAATTTTTCTACCTGTAAACTCATTTGTTTCATTTCCTCCTTGCATATCATGCAATGCATATCATGCAATCATGCCTGCCATGAATATATTTTATATTGAACTATTTCAGCATACAATCCGTACACTGTCCCCTGTAACTACCGACAGTTACCAATCGTTTTTTATTATAGCATAGGCTTCTTGAAAATAAAAGAAAAATTTTAGAAAACTGCGAAAAAAAGTATGAAAAAATGCAGAACAGACAAAAAATGGGATGCAGTATCAAAACTGCATCCCATCCTGCCCTTTGGCTCTGTCTTATTTTAAAGACTCCTCGTAGCTCTTTACCATTCTACGAACCATCTCGCCGCCGATGCTTCCTGCCTCGCGTGATGTGAGATCGCCGTTGTAACCTTCCTTTAAGTTCACACCAAGCTCTGATGCAACCTCAGTCTTAAAACGGTCCATTGCCGCCTTTGCCTCTGGAACTTCTACTCTGTTTGATCTACTCTGTGATGCCATAATTTTTTTACCTCCGTTAATCAATTTTTGCTCTCTATAACAAATCTATTTTGAAAGACAAGCTTTTTGTCGCTTATCTTAATCCTAGTATTAACGGAGTGAAAAGTTTTATGAATGGTATATTTTAACTAAACTGTCATTTTATTTCAATGCTGTATCAGATCCCTTTGAAGTTCCGATAGATCCTCATAAACACGCGGATGATGTCAGGATCGAAGATACTGCCAGCTTTCTCCTGCATATATGTAAGCGTCTGTTCCAACGAGATCGGTTTTTTGTAACGCCGCTCACTGATCATGGCATCAAACACGTCCACGACTTTCACAATGCGGGCTGAAAGCGGTATCGCATCACCTTTGAGACCCTTGGGATAACCCGAACCGTCCCAGCACTCGTGATGATACCACGCAATGTCGATCGCCATATCAATAAAATCATTCTTTTCCACGCCCCCGTAGATATCCATCAGCGTTTTTGCACCGAGTTCTGCGTGGGTGCTCATGATCTTGCGCTCCTCCTCATCCAAAGGTGCATTCTTGAGCAGGATATGATCCGGTATCATGAGCTTGCCGATATCGTGAAGCCCTGCACTCGACTCGATCGTGTCGATGAAGTCATCTGTCACTTCCTCCTCGAACTTGGGGTAAAGCTGCATTCCCTCTGCGAGGATCCTGCTGTTGTACAGTATGTTTTTATAGTGGGAACCTGACACATTCTCCCTGCTCTCCACAAGCCTTGCCAGCGCTGTCATGATATTTTTCTGCTCGATCCGAAGCTTCTCCATCTGGCGTGCGACCACCAGATTCAACTGTCTGTTATTTTCCTCCAGATCCTTCTGCATCGTGTAGATCTTCAGATGTGTGGAGATGCGCATCTCCACTTCCGTCTTCTCAAAGGGCTTTGGAATATAGTCGACTGCACCGAGCTCAAAACCCTTGCTTAGATCCGAAGCTGTGTCCATCGCCGATATGAAGATCACCGGGATATCCTTTGTGTACGGATCATTTTTCAACATGGAGCAGAACGTAAACCCATCGGTCTCAGGCATGGAAATATCCGACAAGATCACTCTTGGCAGATCATCACTGTTCTCAATGATTTCCAGTGCTTCCTTCACACTCTGTGCCAGCAATGCCTCATACCCCATGTTTTTGATGATTTCCTCGAGAATGATAAGATTTACCTCGACATCATCCACCACAAGTATTTTAATGTCGCTGTCATTTTGTGATGCTTTATTCATTGTTGTCCAAACTCCTTAAATCTATTATCGCACAGCTTATATCTCAAAACCTTCTATTTCAAGTATAAGCTGGTCTTTTACCTTCTGGGCATACTCCCTGGCCTTATCACAGTCCGACTTTCTGATCGCCATCTCCATCCGAAACATCAGGCGCTGCAGATCCTTAGAACCTTTGCTCACCAGCTGTTTCAACGTTGTCGCAAAACTCTCCGCTTTCTGCCAGTTCTCCATATCCATACTGATATTGAGCTTTTCGAAATATTTCTTCAACTCCCTGATGTTTATCTCGCTTCCCAGCTCATTCATCAGATCCTGTTCGCCTGCCATTTTATTAAGGTTATTGGAATACTTCCACTTTCTAATAGAAGGCTCCTGCTCCACGGCATCCTGTGTGTGCTCTGTCTTTAGCCTGATCGTGAAGGAGAACGTGGAACCTTTTCCCTTCTCGCCTTCCGCCCAGACCTTGCCGTGCATCATGGTCACAAGTTCCTTTGTGATGGCAAGCCCAAGACCGGTGCCGCCGAATTTTCTGGTGATGGACGCATCTGCCTGTGAGAAGCTCTTGAACAGCTTATCTTTATCCTCCGGCGAGAGACCGATACCAGTATCCACCACCATGAAGAACAATTCCACCTCATCATTGATCCTCGTGTTCAATGCGATCTCGACACCGACATACCCCTGATCTGTAAATTTGACCGCATTGGATACCAAATTGTTCAAGATCTGTGTCAGCCGCAGCTCATCACCGATCACTTTGTCCGGAATCTCCTGCGCGACATTGAGTGTGAACCGAAGTCCTTTCCGCATCGTGAGCATATTGAACATTTTTTCCATTTTAGAGATAAAGTCATAAAATGAAAACGGCTTTTCATCTATCTGAAACTTGCCTGCCTCGAGCTTGGAAAAATCAAGGATATTGTTGATGATCCCCTCCATGGTCGAACAGCAGTCCAGTATCATCTTGAGATAATTCGTCTTCTGAAAATCCTGCTCCTGCTCCATTAGGATCTCCGCATGACCCTTGATCCCATTTACAGGTGTACGCAGCTCATGAGTGACATTCGCGACAAAGGCATCCCTGGCTTTCATGGATTCCTGCATCTGTATCGTGGTCTCTTCCACTTTTCTGATGCTCTCTTTGTAACGCGTCATATCCACAGCGGTACAGATCATGACTTCCGCACCATTAAGAACCCCGGATGCCACCGTGATCTCCACCGGAAAACAGGTTTTGTTCTTTCGATACAGCACAGTTTCTATCACCTCTGTATCCTTGTACTCCTCTGCCAGTCCGACATGTCCGCCCTCGATCACAAATACATTCTGGATCAGTTCTCCAATGAATGCGCCAATAAGCTCACCTGCACCGTAGCCTGTGAGCTCAAGAAGTCTGTCATTACAATAATCTATGCTTCCGCGGGAATCATATTTGATGATACATTCCTGACTGTGATTCAAAACATAATAAAAAAATTCTTCCCGGTTTTCCTGCATTTATTCTTCCTCTTCCTCCTCCTGCTTCTCCGTAAAATCAAGCGACTCATCGCTCAACAGTTTCACAGGATCCAGCAAAAGCTTAACACTGTCGCCAATCTTTCCGATTCCGCGGATAAATTTTGCCTGGGCATTTGTCTTTGACACACTAGGCGGCGGTAAGATGTCCTCCTCCTCGATCGACACAACTTCTGAGATCGTCTGTACGATCAGTCCCACTGTAACCCCCTGAACATCGACAACTATAATGCAGGTCCGGTCGTTGTACTCAAAAAGTTCTTTTCCGAACCGGTCCGCCACATCGATCACCGGTATGATCTTACCTCTCAGGTTGATCAATCCTTTGATAAAATGCTCCACCTCGGGAATCGGCGCTATCGCCTGCATCTGTATGATCTCATTCACGTACTTGAGCTCTATGCCAAAAACATCGCTTCCGATACAGAAAGTCATATATTTCCCCTGACGGGTATCTTCCAGCCCCACGCCCTCAAGCATTTCTGTTTTTTCTTCCATGCAAAATCGTCCCCCTTAATCTCTTCGCAATTACATTTATGAAGTTAATCCGAGCTTTACAAGTGTGCCCCTCAATTTTTCCACATCGATCGGCTTCGCACAGTACACTGTACAGCCCAACTCAAACGCTTTTTTGACATTTTTCTCCTCATTGAGCGCTGTCGTCATGATCACCTTTGCCTGCTGATCCGGCGCCACATGATGTTCCCTCTCGATATCGCGTATGTTCTTGAGCGCCTGGTATCCGTCCATGACCGGCATCATCACATCCAGACAGATCAAATCATACGGATCCTCCTCCTCAAGCGCCATCATAAAGGCATCGATCGCCTCCATACCGTCAACAGTGACATCGCACTCGCCATATTCCGACAAAAATTTTAAGATTGCCTTTCTGCTGGCAAAATCATCTTCCGCTATCAATATCCTCATAACCTGCCTCCTATGCTTTCTTTCTATTATTCTTTTCGCGCTCTTTACTGCCGCTTATCCAGCAGATAATATATTTTCTGTGCAATTTGTTCCAGCGGCACCTGCCACTTCACCGCGCCCATCTCATATGCCACCTTGGGCATGCCGTACACGATGCAGGTCTTCTCATCCTGTCCTATGGTGCGCGCTCCCGCATTTTTCATGGCTAACAGCCCCTTGGCGCCGTCGCTTCCCATCCCTGTCATGATCACACCGATCGCCTCTTTTCCGGCGACGCGCGCTACAGACTCAAAGAGTGCATCCACTGACGGACAGTGCCCTGTCACCCTTGGACCGTGTTTGCACTCGACCTGGTATCTGCCGTTGATCCTGACAATGCGCATCTGTTTGTCTCCCGGCGCTAAGAGGATCTGCCCGGGCTTCACCACATCTCCGGATACCGCCTCCTTCACCGAGACCTCACCTTCATTGTCCAGTCTGTGCGCATACATCTGTGTATACCCCTCCGGCATATGCTGCACCATCACAATACCAGGAATATCCTTTTTGAGCCCCCTCACGACGGTGGCGATCGCTTCCGTCCCGCCTGTCGAAGCTCCGATCGCTATGATCGATGTCGATGTGGCCTCCGCCGCGTTACATACATTTTTAATCCCCTGCATCACAGCCGGCGCAGGTGCCCTCCTCGACGGGTTCAGCCACTCACCGCCCGCTGCCTTCCTGAGGCGTCCGCATATATTTTCATTTTCAAGCGTCTCGTAATCGTCCCTGAAAGCGATAAAATCCTTTGCGCCTGCACGGTAGGCTTCATCCTCAAACTCAGGCTCTGCAATGACAAGCGTCACTGTGCTCCTCTGCGGCATGAGTTTCCCCAAAAATGTGATTCCCGACATTCTTGGCAGATCCTGGCACAGAAGCATCACGTCAGGGTCACACTCTATGATCTTATCCCTTGCAGTGTAGGCATTGTTCGCCTCCGCTACCACGTCAAGCTGCGGATCCGCCCCGAGTATCCAAAGAAGATGTCTTCTCATCTCAAGATTTCCTACCACCAATAATACCTTTAACTTTTCCATTGCAAACCTCCCCCACTCTATTTTCTATATATGGAAGGTTTTACATACTGAAATCGGGTATTATTCTGCCCCATCGATTCCGTTGAACCGATAAAGAGGTAGCCGCCAGGAGCCATTTTCTCATAAATATTATTCAGCAGCCGCTCTTTTGTCGGTTCATCAAAATATATCATGACATTTCTGATAAACACTACATGAAGCGGCTTTTTGAATGGAAGCGGATTCATCAGATTTAGCTGACGGAACAACACTTCCCGCTTAAGCTCCTCCTTCACCTTGTATTCCTCCTGACTGATCTGCTTAAAAAACCTGCGCACATACTGATGTGGCAGCTGCTCCACAGAATTTCTGGCATAGATGCCCTTCACAGCCTTTTCGAGAACTTTCGTGTCGATATCTGTGGCAAGGATCTTCGTATCCCACTCATTCTGCTCCAGACCCAGAAAATCTTTGCAGATCATAGCCAACGTGTATGGCTCTTCCCCTGTCGACGACGCTGCACACCAGATATGCCAATCCCTGGTACTCTCTGTGCGATTTTTCAATTCGGGCAAAACTTCCTGTTTCAAAAATAAAAATTGCTCATACTCCCTCCAAAAATATGTATGGTTCGTCGTGAGGGCATTCATCAGATCTTCTGCCTCTGGTCCTGTCGGAAACTTTTCCACGCGGTCCATAAAAGCATCATATGAGCTGTATCCCTTTCGCTGCATATAACTATCAAGCCTTCCCTGAACCAAAACCTTTTTTTCATTTAAGTTGATGCCAGCTTTATTTTTTACGTATGCTGCCACCCTTTGAAACTCATGTTCTGTTATCATTTGAGAAACCTTCTATCTGCTTGATTTTATATAATTTATATAATTGCACATTATATTTATGATTATAACATTGGATTCATAAGTTGTCAAAATTTTTACGTTAATTCGCACAAATTACTAAAAGACCGGATTCTGTTGCTCCGTTCCTATAATAAAAATATACGACAACCGTCTATTCCTCCGCATACACGATGCTCTTAGCTAGTTCATCGGCTTTTTCCTGTCCCAATAGCGCAGCCACGATCTCTAAGGCAAACGGGATCGCCGTCCCCACGCCACGGCTTGTGATGATCGTCCCGGACTTCATCACTTTGGAATCACAGCACGCGCTGGCGCCGTTCTGATACAGTTCATCCTCCATGCCGGGATAGATGCAGGCTCTTCTTCCCTGCAGAAGTCCCATGTGGGCAAAGATGCTCGGTGCCGCACAGATCGCAGCGATGTATCTGCCATTCTGGTACGATGACCGGATATTCTTTATAAGCCATTCGCACGCCTCAAGATTTTTCGTACCCGGCATCCCTCCGGGACAGATCAAAATGTCAAACATTCCAAAATCCAGACGGTCAATCCCCACATTCATCTCCACTGTTATGTTGTGGCTTCCTGTCACGCTCTTTGCGTTGTCGATCGAGACACAGACCGTCTCAATGTCAGCGCGCCTTAACAGATCTACCACAGTAAGCGCTTCAACCTCCTCAAATCCTGTGGCAAAAAATACTGCTGCACTCTTTTTCATGATATCATCCTTTCTTATCTTTCTTGATCCTATTCCTTCTCGAATTTTTCGTACCTTTTCCTGCTGTCAACACACTTTAACGCATACCAGCATTTTACCACAGAATCTGAAATTGTGGAAGATTTTGCGCCTTTTGTTTGCATTTTTGTTAATTCTCTTTTCAAAATCTATGATATAATAAGTGTACCTATTAAATTTCGGGAGGTCAACATGAAAAAGAAAAAATTATCAATGCTGCTATTAACTATGACTCTATCTGCCCTGTCCCTGACCGGCTGCGGCTCTGGCGCCGGGCAGACCGCATCACAGCCATCGTCGACCGCCGCCTCTGCAGAACCGACATCTTCCGAGCCCTCGGAGACCGAGCCCCCCTCGCCTGAAACAGTTCCTGCAAAGACCAAGAGTCCTGACGGCGGACAGACAGCCTTGAATACCATGTATCTGCCTGATGCCGCAGAAGACGCAGGTATTTACGTGGAACCGATACCTGATATCTCCGACAACTTCATCCGCGGTATGGACGTGTCCTCGATCCTTGTCGAAGAGAAGAGCGGTGTGAAGTACTACAGCGCTGACGGCACAGAACAAGACGTATTCACCACGATGGCAGAAGCCGGCGTAAACTATGCGCGCATCCGCGTCTGGAACGATCCCTACGATGAGAACGGTAACGGCTACGGAGGGGGAAACAACGATCTTTCGACAGCCATCGAACTCGGAAAGCGCGCCACCGACAACGGCATGAAAGTCTGCATCGACTTTCACTACTCTGACTTCTGGGCCGATCCGTCAAAACAGATGTGCCCCAAAGCATGGGTTGATATGTCCCTTGACGAAAAATCGGATGCCCTGTACGAGTACACGAAAGACAGCCTGACACAGCTTCTGAACAATGGGGTCGATGTCTGCATGGTACAGGTCGGAAACGAAACCAACAACGGCATGGCAGGCGAGACGCAGATCCCCAATGTGGCAAAGCTCATGAGTGCAGGAAGCAAGGCTATCCGGGAAGTCTCAGAGAGCCATGGCAAGGAGATCAAAGTCGCCCTTCACTATACCAACGCCGAAGATTACGACAAGATCAACTCAATCCTGTACAAGCTCTCCTCCTTCCAGGTGGACTATGACATCTTTGCCCTGTCCTACTATCCTTATTGGCATGGAAGCTTTGAGAACATCAAAAATGTCATGAAAAATATCCAGGACAAGTACGGAAAAGAAACGCTCATCGCTGAGACCGCCTACTGCTATACGACAGAGGACACTGACGGCTCCGGCAACAGCGTCAGCGAGGGTGACTTGATCGATGCCTACGGTGCTACCATACAGAGCCAGTCCACAGCACTCCGCGATGTCTGCGCCACGGCAAATGAAGCCGGTGCACTCGGCGTGTTCTACTGGGAGGGCGCATGGATCACCGTCGGCGATGTAAACGCTGACAACAGTTCGATCTGGGAAGAATTTGGATCCGGCTGGGCGAGCAGCTACGCCTCGGAATATGATCCCGAAGATGCCGGAAAGTACTATGGTGGTTGTTCCTGGGACAATCAGGCACTGTTTGGCGCCGACGGAAAACCGCTGGAATCCTTAAATACATACAAGTGGCTAAAGTATGGCACCAACGCCGAACCCGCGATCGACATGATCAATATGCCAACTGTCACGTGCAACATCGGCTCTGATGTGAAGATGCCCGAGACGGTGGACGTTGTCTACAACAACCGTTCCCTGAATGCTCCCATGCCTGTGGAGTGGTATGAGGAGATGGTTCTCAATATCGATACCTCCAAACCCGGAACCCATGTGATCACAGGCAGGATCCTCGACGAGAATGCCTCTTCTGACACCCCGACCGAGGTCATCTGCACCGTCAACGTGGAGCGGCTCAATTACGTATCCAATCCAAGCTTTGAGGACACCGATACCTCCATGTGGACTGTCACTTACGAGGGTGACAAGAACCCAACAGATTTCCAGCAAAAGGAAGGTGACGCACACACTGGTGAGTACTCTTTCCACTTCTGGTCAGAATCTGATATGGATTTCTCGATCGAGCAGGAATTTACAAACCTAGAGCCCGGCACTTATGAACTGAAAGCCTACTTCCAGGGCGGTGACATTGACGACAGTGCCGAGATGGAACTCTACGCCAAAGTCGGTGACACTGCATCCTCCGATCCATTTACTGCGCAGGGATATGCCAACTGGCAGGTGCCAACCGTATCCTCTATTACAGTCACCGATGGCACTCTCACGATCGGCGCACATATCAAGTGCGGGGCAAAGGGCTGGGGCACGATCGACGACTTTACTTTGAACAAGATCGACTGACCGCTATCTGCCAAAATGTTTCTCCTTTCCGGGAGACGGATCGATCCGCGGCTTCCCGGAATCAGATTTGCTTAAAAATGACGCGCGTTTGACAGCATCAGAACCATATCGTTCCCTGATGCTGTCCATCGCCCTGTCAAGCTTCTCTAGCTTTTCATAGTTCCCATCATCAAAGAGTGACAACTGTCTGCCGTCACCTGCCTGTCTGATACGGCTGGTCTGGATCCCCAGCAGCCTCACAGGTCTGCCATCCCACAACTCCTCAAACAATCTGCACGCCATACCATATATCTCATTAGTGATGTTCGTGGCATGGGACAGTTCACACTGATGCGACACCCTTGACAGATCGCTGTATCGGATATTGACTGTCACCACCTCCGCTTTTGCCGAATCGCTGCGAAGCCGCCTGCCCACGGTCTCGGCAAGGGACATCAGCACCATATTCGCCGTCGATTCATCCGTCACGTCAAAGGCGATCGTGGTGGCATTCCCATAGCTTTTGTTATCGGCAGGCTCTGGCTCTATGAGCGAGGCGCCCTCGCCGTTTGCAAACTTCCAGATCACTTCCCCCTGTTTCTTCAGTGCGCCCCGCAAAATCTGCGGATCCGTGTGCGCCAGCTCCCCGATCGTGTGGATGCCAAGTGTGTGCAGCGTCCGCTCTGTCGATTTTCCTACCAGAAACAGATTCCCGACAGGAAGCTTCCACATCTTATCTGGAATCTCATGCGGGAAAAGCGTGTGCACAAGATCCGGTTTCTTGAAATCGCTTGCCATCTTCGCGAGCAGCTTGTTCGTGGATATCCCCACATTCACAGTAAATCCAAGCTCGTGACAGATCTCATCCTTGATGCGCGTGGCAGACTCCACCGGCGGTCCAAAAAGTTTCTCCGTGCCTGTCATATCAACGAAACACTCATCGATACTGCACTGTTCGATCACGTCCGAATACCTTTTAAGGATCGAGATGAACGCCCTCGAATACTCCCTATATATCCCGTGGCGCGACGGCACCAGCACCAGATTGGGACACTTCTTGAGCGCGTCCGTGATCGGCTCACCCGTCTGCACCTTGTACTTTTTTGCCGGAATAGATTTTGCCAGTATGATCCCGTGCCTCTTAGAGCGGTCTCCTCCCACTGCCGACGGGATATCTCGCAGATCTACTGTGATCTCCGGAAACTGCTCTGGGTGCTTCAACCGCTCAACCGCTTCCCACGACAGAAAGGCACTGTTGACATCTACGTGAAAAATCAGCTTTTCTCCTGACATACGCCACCTTCTCTCCCCAATTCTTCCTAATCTGTATGTTTTATATGCAGTCATGCGCAATCTTTCCCTCGGTTTGTCAGATCTGTCCATCCACATGATCGAATACCAGTTTGATCCGATCAGCCAGTATCCCTATGACACCACCTGTGACAAGCCCCGCGAGCATCAGCGCCGGGAAATAAAACGCAATCTTTAGGTTCTGCACCACCAGTACTGCCACTGTCAGCTGACCGATATTGTGACTCACGCCGCCCGCTATGCTGACACCTGTGACAGAAAAACCCTTCATTCTTTTCAGGAGACACATCACCAGAAAGCTCAGGATCCCCCCTGCAAGGCTGTAAATCATCATGGACAGATTCCCAAACAGGAAGGAGACCAGCACAATACGCATCAGCTGTATCGCCAATGCCTGATATGCCGGAAGGATATAAAGCGCAAGCACAATGACGATGTTTGCCAGTCCGAGCTTCACACCCGGAATGCCGAATCCAAACGGTATCAGTGCCTCCACATATCCAAATATCATTGCCAGTGCCGTCAGCATGGCACAGTACGCTGCCCGCTTTGTCGTCATACGCATTCCCCTGTCATCGATGATTTATCGCTATAAATTTACGGCACGATCACGTCCGGCTGATGTGCGTCCCGTGCACCTATCACTTCCACCACAAGCCTATGCGGCAGACAAATGATCGTCTCACCGTCCCTGGAAATCGGTTTATGATCCATGCAGTACTTGTCCGGACAGTCAGCCTCAGCCATATATGCGCTGCCATTTTCTATCATGAGTCGGTTGGTGCCTGATTCCCCATCGATCATAATGGACTGTTCCTCGGACAGGCTATATTCCCCGTAGAGTGCCCCGTCTACTGTGATGTGCACCTTAGCTCCCGCACCGCCCTGTGCAGACATGAGCAGCAGAGCTGATATAGCCGCTGTGACGATGATGACCGCCACTAACATAAAATCTTTTTTTCGAAACATTTTTAATTACCCGGTTCTACCTATTGCCTGTCATTTGAAATACAGAACTGAACCACGACCAGAAGAAACCAGCAGCAGTTCAGTTCTTTATATTTTATATTATCTTAATATGAAATGATCTCATACCCGTCCTCGGTGACGAGCACCTGGATCTCCCACTGCGCCGAGGGAAGCCCGTCCTCGGTATATACCGTCCATCCATCGTCGTCTGAAATATAGATATCCTCTTTTCCCATATTGATCATCGGTTCTATCGTAAACACCATGCCTGGAACCATGAGCATCCCGGTGTCCTTCGGACATACATAGCTCACCCACGGATCCTCGTGGAACTCCAGCCCGATACCGTGTCCGCCGATCTCTCTGACCACACTGTAACCGTTCTGCATGACGAACTCGTGGACTGCCGCGCCCATATCCCCGATCTTTCTCCAGGGCTGCACATATTGAAGACCGATCTCGAGACTCTGTTTTGCGATATCCACCAAACGCTTTTTCTCTGCAGAAACATTGCCAATGCAGTACATTCTAGAAGAATCCGAAAAATAGCCTTTGTAGATCGTGGACACATCCACGTTGACGATATCCCCGTCCTTCAATATCTCATCTTTGGACGGAATCCCATGACAGACCACTTCGTTGATCGAGGTGCACACGCTCTTGGGAAATCCCTCATAGTTGAGCGGCGCCGCGACCGCATTATGTTTTTTGGTAATGCTGCTCACCCAGTTGTCGACCTCCTGTGTGGAAATCCCCTCCTCAATATGTTCATCCAGATAGTCCAGTATCGCGATATTGATCTTGGCACTCTCGCGGATCCCCTGTATCTGCTCTGGATTTTTGATGATACCCCGCGGCGGCACCAAAATCCCTTTGCGCCTGCAATCGTCAAGCTTATCGTCAAAAGAGCCGTGGCACTTCTTATATTTTTTCCCGCTGCCGCACCAGCAGTCATCATTCCGTCCCAGCTTCTCCTCGATTTGCTCCTGGAACGGATTTCTGGAAACCTTTTTGCGCATCAAATTGTATTCCAATACATTCTTTCCCATAAATGATATCTCCTAGCAAAGTAAGTCCCTCCAACGTCTGGACTCCCTTTTTATCATACACTTAGTTGGGAGATATGGCAAGACAATTTGGCGGCAAATGCTGTACTAGTACAGCATTGCCTAAATAACAGTGAAAAACAGTGCCTAATATTTGTGACAGGACAAGGCGGAGGAAGGAGGCAATGCGGTGGCATTGTTGACTGACGACAACGCAGGACTGGTGCAAATAGCATGTGCTGTATTCACTGTTATTTGCGCAATGCTGTACTAGAGCGTGTTTGAAAAATGCTTTCTGTCAGATGTGCGGCACAGTTTGTGGG
>ERZ779626.53-NODE-53-length-82538-cov-9.757720_pt1 | contig 82538 bp, 66 predicted proteins | sample MGYA00514209_ERZ779626 | MGnify/ENA primary metagenome ERZ779626 (study PRJEB29562, sample SAMEA4376713) | mouse gut metagenome | isolation source: Cecum | study: EMG produced TPA metagenomics assembly of the A DSS colitis mouse model was used to assess the microbial...
TTATATGGAACAGATATGGAAAGAAATGTTTCAGGCGGCAAAAGCAGTACAGAATGGGCGGCAAATATCTGATTATGTGGATGCGGGGGGAGTTGCTGCCGCAATACTATCATCATCAGGAAAAATATATGTGGGTGTCTGTGTAGATACCTGTTCTACATTGGGAATATGTGCTGAAAGAAATGCGATTTTTAATATGATAACAAATGGCGAACAGAAAATAGAAAAAGTGCTTGCAATCATGCCAAATGGAAAGTCCGGTGCCCCATGTGGTGCTTGTCGGGAATTGATGGTTCAGCTTATGCCCAATAGCTATCAGGAAATTGAAGTGCTGATGGATTTTGAAACAGAGGAAATAGTTACTCTTGGTGAACTTACTCCTAAGTGGTGGATATAAACAGCTTCCAGTTTATCAACACCCCAAAAAAGGCAGCCGCCTCGTCAAAGCGTCTGCCTTTTTTCCTTTGTCCCCTTACCCACATCTGAAAACTTCTGCCATCATCTTTGCCCCAGCTTAAAACCGTCAATGAACATTTCCGAGAACTCATACGGGATTACGTCAAGCTGCTCGTCCATGATTTCAATAAACCGCTTGTCAAGGGGCGGTTCCAGCTTAGCCAATAACTCAATAAAATCGTCATAGTGGTTATAATTCCCCTGATAAATTTTTCGGTATTCCTCGCCTTTAGGGGCATACTGTTCTTTTCAGCGTAATCTTTCAGCATAAGTTTCTGGTTGGAGATGCTCATGCTCTCATTCTGGCTGCCGTCATCAAGGGTAAGGTGCTTCTGGTTACCGGGTATGTATTTACTCATGGAGAACCTCCTACTGCTGTCAGGAGGACATGGAGAGTATAGCACTGCTATATGAAAGAGTAAACGCCATCTTTGCAGAGGTGAATTCCACCATATGATGGGGGAGCGGAATTTAAAATTTCCATTTTCGATTGTCCGTTCTGTTTTTGGAAGACCTACCCGAAAACAGTAAACTATGGTAAAATTACAGTTAGCAGCAATTGTCATAGGAAATATCGGATCAATAGATTGGAAGGACGGCATATGGCAAAAGTTTTATATCAGAATATTATTGGTATAGCTGTGCTGGGGTTGTTGCTCGCGGCATGTGGCGCTCCGGCTGGGAATGTGGACGGGAATCCCGACGGCGGAGAGAGTTTTGACGCCGGGGGTGGTTCCGATGTAGGAAAGTTTTTCTGGGAGAGTAATATTGGGGAAGGACAGAATAACGCTGAATCAAAGGAAGAACTGAAAGAATGGCAGGAGGAGCACGACAGTTGTGGGGTGCAGGAACTTAGCGGATATCTGTATAAATATACTCCCATAAGCCCTTATGCCAGTGCGGAAATTACGATAAAGGATTATGAGGGGGAACAGCTGGAAACCGGGTGGGATGAGCCGCTGGCTTTTCGGTTCGCCGGAGAGGCGGATGTGACATGGCGGTTTTACCATTCTCTTGCGGAAATGGACACGGCGTTAAATGGGGCGGTTATGCAGGAAATGGATGGGAACCCGCTTCATTTTCTGTACTATACCTTCCCTATGACAGAGAATGACCATGCCCTCGATCTGTACAACAATCTGAAAAGAAGATTTGGTACAGAGGAACATTCATTGACAGCATGGGGTGTGGACAATGGGAAGATGTTTCAATTCATACAGGAAACAAGGAAAGAGGAGGACGGCTATGAACTTACTTATCTGCAAAGCCGGAGCTCGAAGGTCAATCTCTTTGTGAAAGGCCGGTCCGCATTTGGGCTTACCCTGTTGAATGCGCCGTCGGAAGGGGACGACGAAACTCTGGAATATGTGTTCAAAGACGTTTTTCAGCGCTACGGTGATTCGGGGAGCGGATGGGGGCTGGATGAGGAAAGCCTGTACTGGATTGATCATAACGAGCGGCTGACCGAACTGGAGGAGCCGAAGCGCAGCTTTCGGGAAGTCCGCGGAATTGATGAGAATTGGGAAGACGAAGGGATCATGAGGTATTTTGGACTGCTCGTGGAGGCGGAATATGAGCTGCCGCTTACGGAGAGCGGCAGGATGCTGTCCCTGCACTTTTCGCTTGCGGAGGAAGATGGGGAAGAAGAGATTTCAGTTTCTGATTTTGTGGATGATTTCAGGAAAGATTACTTTACTTCTATTGCCAGTTCCCTGACAGAAAGCGAAGAAGGGACTTTCGGGGATGAAAAAGAAATGTCTGCGGAGGAAGCAGATACAGAATTTCGCTACTATCTCCTGAACGGTTTTTGTATGGACGAACCATACGATATGACGGTGACGGATATGGAAACCGGCGAAGTGCTGCAGGAGAGAAAGGTATCCTTAAGTATTGAACTGCCGGACACAATCACCTATCCGGATTTAAATGGCGACGGTTACGCAGATATGCGGGTTGGCGCGCCAGTTCATATGAGTGGGGAAAAAGCGGAGGAGGAAGATTATACGCCGCCATCTTATCTGCTCTGGGATCCACAGACGGAGCAGTTTGTGCGCAAGACAGAAAAAGAGGTGGAAAACAGCAAACGGGCGGTGGCAAACGGTTTAACGGAGGAAGAACAGGAGGAGAAGACCAAGCGGGAAAGGAGCGATCCTTTTTTGCTGATTCAGGAATTGCCAGAGCCGGAAGAGTCGAAGGACTATATCAGACTTACGGGCGAAAATATGCAGGAATATGAGGTGCAGAAAGGAGACAGTCTCTGGCGTATCAGCGAGCTTTTTTATGGAGACGGGTACAAGTGGACGACAATCGTGCGTGCCGAAGATGCGCCGAAGAACCCCGATTATCTGCTGGCAGGGGAGACGGTATTTGTGCCGGAGGTTTTCTACATTCGAAAGGACCCGTTTTCCAGAGGCGGTCTGCGCTCCGAGGGGAGCTTTCAGATTGAACAGCCGTTTGGGTTTACCTATTATTTTTTGAATGGGGATGTGAGTTACGCATGGTGGGAGGAAGAGAATCAGATACACAGCCTGCCGGTGACGAATCCTGTGGGACAAAATCCATTCCATGAGCCGGAGGAATGGGAAGCGTTTCAGGCGGCGGCGATACGGTGCAGCGAAGAACTCTGTCCGGGAAGAGTGTCGAACCTCACATTTGAAAAGTACCATATGGAGGATGGCTGTGATCTGTACGGGTATATTTTCGAGTATGATACGGGGGAAGAAATCCTGGAATACGTGGATTTCTTCAAGTTTGGCAAGGATAATATGTCGGAAGTAATCGGTGTGCGTGAGCAGGAGCCGAACACTGTGCTGGTGAATACTGTCCGTTATATGGCGGCAAGTTTCACTGATTACGGCGGTGAGCCGGGTATGGGATGGGGTGATGACGCAGGTCCTAACGTGGGTGCAGACCAATGGGAGTATCCTTACCTTCACAATCTGTTTGAGGCGGCGAGGGAGCAGTTTCAGATTTCGGGGAAGTAGTTGCTGGTTACATGATATGCGTGAACGGGTGGACGCTTATGCGGGCAAAATTGAACAATATGCGTCAGCTGCATACAATTATGACTATAATAGAGAATATCCATTAATGGTGGCAAAAACTCCTGTGCCATATGGAAATAAAAAGTGACTTTTGGAGGAAAAGCATGGATGCGAGAAAAGGCAACATCTATGAGATCTTAAATGGGAACAGACAATTTCTGATACCTGTCTACCAGCGTTATTATAGCTGGGATGTGGAACAGTGTAAGCGTCTCTGGAATGATATTGTCGAGATGCAGAAGAGGGGAAAAGAGGGGCATTTCGTAGGCTCTATTGTAAATATTGCAGAGCAGGCAATGCCCACCGGCGTCCAAAAATATATGATTATTGACGGGCAGCAGCGAATAACGACACTTTCATTACTACTGATTGCTCTTCGTGATTATGCTGTCAAAAATCCTGGCGACACAACAATCAATGCCCGCCGTATTGACAATATGCTGTTGAAAAATGAGTATGAAATCGGGGATGAGCGGTACAAGCTGCTTTTGACGGAAACAGACAGAGACATTTTAAAGTGCCTTGTAGAAGAAAAGCCTATTTCGGATGATACAAGGTCGAAGCTGCTGGACAACTATAGATTCTTTGCAAGTAAAATTGCTGACAAAGAATTGCTGCCGGCAGAGATATATGAGTCTATCGGTAAATTACAGATTGTCAATATTACACTTGACCGCTTAGTGGATGACGCGCAGGCTATTTTTGAGAGTCTAAATTCCACAGGTAAAGAGTTGTCAGAATCTGACTTAATCAGGAACTATGTTTTAATGGGATTGGAACCTGCTGAACAGACCTATGTTTACGAGCATCTTTGGCGCCCGATGGAATTGCTTTTTGTGTATGAGACGCAGGGCTTGGTTATGGACAAGTTCTTTCGCGATTACTTAACAATGAAGACTACGCGCATACCGAAGCAAAATCGTATATATGAAGAATTTAAACTTTATCACTTAAATTGTGAATTTGGAACTGTTCGGGAATTATGTCAGGATTTGTTTACCTATGCCATTTATTATACGGATATGGCGTTTGGGAGAAATAATAACTCTATACTTAAGGCTCTTTATGAGGATATGAATGATCTGCGCATGGAAGTATCTTATCCATTTTTACTCAAGGTACATAATGATTATGCTGAGGGTATGATTAAAGAAGATGGTTTGCAACAGATTATTCGGCTTTGCATCAGTTATGTATTTCGCCGCAGTATTTGCGACATTCCGCCAAATTCTTTAAATAAAACTTTCGCGACTTTGAAAAACGAAATCAGGTCGGATGACTATGTAAATTCTATTAAGGCATTCTTTATTATGCGTGATGATTATAAGGAATTTCCAAATGATGATAAATTCACGGCGGCATTTGTTTCGAAGGATATATATACGATGCGTTCCCGTAATTTTATTTTAAGTCATTTGGAGAATTATGGTAATAAAGCCCCGATTATCATAGAAAATTATACAATAGAGCATATCATGCCGCAGAATAGTAATCTGAGCCCGGAATGGCAGAAAATGCTTGGAACTAATTGGCGGGATGTACAGAAGACCTATCTGCATACAATAGGAAATTTGACTCTGACGGCATATAATTCCGAGATGAGTGACCATCCGTTTATGGTAAAAATGGACATGGAAGGCGGTTTTAAGGAGAGTGCGCTCCGGTTGAATGCTTATGTAGTCAAAGTTACCGAATGGAATGAACAACGGATAAAAGAGCGTGCTCGTCTGCTGGCTGATAAAGCCAAACAGATATGGGCATTCCCAGATATGACTGTAGAGGAATTGGCTCCCTATCAAGTGGAGGAAAAACCTGCTGAGAGGTATAATCTTGAAACCTATGATACAAATGTATTCACCAAAACACTGTTTGATGTTCTGGACCGCCGTATCCGAAATCTCTCGCCGTCGGTGAAACGAGAATTTAAAAAGCTGTATGTTGCTTATAAACTGGATACTAATTTTGTGGATATTGTTTTCCAGAAGCAACGCTTGCGAATTTCTATCAATATGAAGTTTTCGGAGGTTATTGATCCGAAAGGCATTTGTAGAGATATTACGGGTCTTGGTCGCTGGGGAAACGGGGATGTGGAATTGTACATGGAGCATACCGCAGATGTTGACCAGATTATGGACATAGTTGAACAATCATATCGTGTGCAAGCTGATGAGGCGTAACAGGAGTAAAACCAAATGAACATAGAAGAACAATTCAACTTAATCGCCCAAGAATACGACGCCAACCGCAGCGATGTTTTAGCAAAACGCGCCGGGCGGTACGCGTGAGGGGATGGAAAGAAATATGAAATTGATATTGGATCGCATGGATGAGCTGATAGCTTCTGTAGGATATTGTGCCGAAAGAAAATATGAAAATGAAGTTCTGAATACGATATATAACTATTGTTTCGCATTTTTTACAAAAGAAGCCGAAGTTATAACGCTTACAGGAAAACCTCTTGAGGTAGTCTTATATAGCAAATATTATTGGCTTATGCGGTATGTGAAAAAATATAATGAAGTAAATGGATATGATGCGGGTATGGAGCAGCAGCAATTTAAGCTGATTGAGGAATTGGAGCAGAGGCTTGGAGATGTTGATTGGGACTTGCTTCAAAGAATAGATGATGATATGGTGAAATGAAAAGAGGGAGGAATTGAAAATGACTTTATCCAACATCACAGTCAACACCCAGAGCAGCATCCGCATCGAGGGCTCGAAAATCTTATACTTTGACCCGTACCAAATTTCGAACGCCGCCCACGACGCGGACCTGATCTTTATCACCCACGATCACTACGACCATTTTGAGCCGGAGTCCATTGCGAAGCTGAGGAAGGCGGAGACGCTTCTTGTTGCGCCGGAATCCATGAAAAAGAAGACGCTTTCCAAGTCGGGCATTGCCGAGGAAAACTGTTTGTTCTATCGACCGGGGGAATCCCATGAGGCGGGCGGGGTCGCGATTGAGACAATCCCGGCTTACAATAAGCTGAAACCTTTTCACCCGAAGGGAAAGAAGTGGCAGGGATATGTGGTGACGATGGACGACACCCGCTACTATGTGTCCGGCGATACGGATGTGAATGAGGATATCAGAAAGGTGCGCTGTGATGTGGCGTTGATTCCGATCGGGGGATTTTACACGATGGACCGGAAACAGGCGGTGGAGTACATCGTGCAGTTAAAGCCGAAAGCGGTGATTCCGACGCATTACGGCAGCATTGTGGGAAATAAAACCGACGGGCAGAAGTTCCGGAAGATGGTGGAGGGTCTGGACAGCAATATTCAGGTGGAGCTAAAGCTGTAAGAAAGCCAAGGATATCGCTGCGTGTGTTTTCCTTAAGTTAATGGAAAGTATGGCTGGGGAGGGCGTTATGCAAGTCTCCCCAGCTTTGTCGTATCGGCGATCACAATCATTTTCATGGACGGCTGTAAAGGCATTTCGGGGTCGATATCAATACGGACGTTTTTGCCCTCAACGATTGCTACCACGTTAATCGAGTATTTTTTTCTAAGGTTTAATTCGATCAGGGTCTTTCCTGTCCATTCCGGCTTGACGGGCAGCTCAACCAGAGAGATGTCTTTGGAGAGTTCCATGATATCAACAAACCCGGAGCTTAAAAGGTTTTTGGCAAGGCGGATGCCGGATTCGCTCTCGGGAAATACGACCCGGTCTGCGCCCACTTTGTGCAGAATTTTGCGATCCAGATCGGTGGCGCATTTGGCGATCACGGTTTTCACGCCGATTTCCTTGCAGAGCATGGTTGCCATGACGCTTGCCTTGAGATTGCTTGCCATGGCAATGATGACAACGTCGATATTGGCGATGCCGAGCTGCCTGACGACTTCCGCCTCGGTGATGTCTGCGCATTTGCAGATGGGGATTTCGGCGATGGCGGCATTGACCAGTTCCTCGTCCAGATCCACGGCAAGCACTTCCGCGCCGTTTCCTACAAGCTCTTGCGCTACGGCAAGACCGTATCTGCCGAGACCGAATACCGCATAAGATTGTTGAATGCCCATAAGATAATTTTCCTTTCTCAGCCCACGCTTATATCTTCGGTGGGATTCTTGATGATATTTTTCGTTTCCTTCTTTGTGTTCAGCGCGATCATAAGGGAGATCGGACCGACTCTGCCGAGATACATGGTTATGATGATAATGATTCTGCCCCATAGATTCAGCTCGGATGTCAGGCTTCTCGTCAGACCTACCGTGGCGGCGGCGCTGACGGTTTCATATACGATGTCAAGGGCATCCGCGTCGGTGACAGCCGACAGGAGAAGGGTTGCCGTAAACAGGATAATAAACGCCATACTCACCACTGCAACCGCTTTGCTGACTGCGTGTTTCGGAATGGTGCGGTGAAAGAGCTCCGCTTCGGCATGTGTTTTCATTGTGGCAAATGCCGAGGTAATCAGTACCGCGAAGGTTACCGTCTTAATGCCGCCTGCGGTGCCGACTGGCGATCCGCCGATGAACATCAAGAGCAGGGAAGCGATGGCGGAAGCGTTCGTCAGGTCCTCCTGCGGGATGGTTGCGAAGCCTGCGGTTCTTGTGGTTACAGACTGGAACAGGGAAGCCTGCAGCTTGTCAATAAAAGAAAAACTGCCTATCGTCAGCGGATTGTTATATTCAAAAACAAATATAGCAGCCGTTCCGGCAAGGATAAGGATTCCTGTGACGGAGAGGGCAATTTTGCTGTGAAAGGTCAGATTGGTGAAGCATCTGAGACGCTGCCGCCGTATATTTTTCAATGCGCCCACGAGATCCCACCAGACAATGTAACCGATACCGCCGAAAACGATCAGCAGAATGGTCACGAGATTGATAACGGGGTTATGGACATAGGCGTACAGGCTGTTTTCCGATATCACGTCCATACCAGCATTGCAGAAAGCGGAGACGGCGTTAAACAGGGAAATCCAGACACCTTTTACTCCAAATTCGTGGATAATCACCGTCATATACAAAATCGCGCCGATTCCTTCGATCAAAAACGTTCCGGCAATCACTTTTCGGATAAATTTAACCATGCCGGACAGGGTATTTAAGTTGAAAGCGTCCTGAATAAGCATCCTGTCCCGGATACCGATCCTGCGGTGCAGGCTGATCATCAGACCGGACATGATAGTGACGACGCCGAGCCCGCCGATCTGTATGAGAAAGAGAATGACGATCTGACCGAAAAAGCTCCACGTGGAAAAGGTGGGAACGGTCACAAGGCCCGTTACACAGATAGAAGTGGTCGCCGTAAATAGCGCGTCTATATAGGGTACGGCTATGCCGTCTGCGGAACTGACCGGCAGGGCCAGCAGCGCGCTTCCGAAAAGAATTGCCAGCAAAAAGCTGAGCAGGATTGTCTGTGTTGTGGATAAATTGATGCAAAACTTCTTTTTCATGGGAAAGCCTTTCTGTCAGCACATAACAGCTCACCCTTAGGATTCACTGTCACGTACACACAGATATAGTTTACGACGTATTTTATACAATTTCAAGGGAATGTATAAAACTCGCCATGCATGGAATTGACGACCAATGGTCGAAGTGCTATATTTCCCATTGAAAGAAAGAGGTGTTGTTCTATGGAGAACGAAAAAATGGAAAAAAAGGGCGGCAATCAGACAATGCTCAAAATCTGCGGATTCATTGTGGATAAACGAAATCTGTTTTTCCTGCTGTTTGGCATTCTGATTATTTTTTCCGCCGTATCAAGAAATTGGGTTAATGTAGAGAACTCCATGTCCCATTATCTTCCGGATTCCACGGAGACGAAACAGGGGCTGGATCTGATGGAACAGGAGTTTATTACATATGGAACCTGTGATGTGATGGTGGCGAACGTTTCTTATGAACAGGCGGAGTCTATTGAGAAGAAGCTGGAGTTTATACCGGGCGTCTTTATGATAGACTTTGATGACACGGAAGACCATTACTTTAACGGTTCTTCCTATTATAATGTCACTTTCGATTATGACGAGAAGGATGACCAGTGTCTGGAAGTGCTGGAGCGGGTGAAGGAAGAACTGGAGGGGTATGACTATTATCTGTCTACTACGCTGGGGGATATCGAAGCGGAGCTGATTGCGGAGGAAATGAATGTCATCGTCGTTCTGGTTGCTTTCGTGGTGGTGACGGTGCTTCTGCTCACCTCGCAGGCATATGCGGAGGTTCCGGTTCTGCTGATTACCTTCGTGGCAGCGGCAATTTTGCAGATGGGTACGAATTTTGTGTTCGGCACAATCTCCTTTGTGTCCAATTCCGTGACGGTGGTGCTGCAGCTTGCGCTGTCAGTGGATTACGCCATTATTCTTTTGAACAGATATAAGGAGGAGCATGTCAATCTGGAAGCCCGCGAGGCGATTATCATTGCCCTGAGTAAGGCGATCCCGGAGATCTGCGGCAGCTCCCTCACGACGATAGGCGGTCTGATCGCCATGGGCTTTATGCAGTATAAGATGGGACCGGATTTGTCCATGTGCCTGATTAAGTCCATTTTCCTGGCGCTTGGTTCCGTGTTCCTGCTGATGCCGGGCGTGATTATGTTGTTTTCCAAACTGATGGATACGACCAAACATAAGAACTTTATACCGGACATTCCTTTTGTGGGAAAATTCGATTACGCGACGAGACATATTGTGGCGCCGCTTTTTGTACTTGTGATTGTGGGGGCGTACACGGTTTCCAGCAAGTGCCCTTACGTGTTCGGCGACAGCACGATTACTCCGCCGATCCAGAACAGCATCCAGAAAACGGAGGAACTGCAGACGGACAATTTTGGCGCCAGCAATATGGTAGCGCTGATTGTGCCGGCGGGAGATTACGAGAAAGAGGCCAGATTATTAGAGGAGCTGGAAGCTTGTCCCGAGGTAGATTACACGCAGGGGCTTGCAAACATAGAGGCGCTTGACGATTACTGCCTGACAGATAAGCTTACGCCCAGACAGTTCTCGGAGCTGATTGATCTGGATTATGAGGTGGCGGAGCTGGTATACGCCGCTTATGCCGTAAATGACGAGGACTATGCGAAGGTGGTCAACGGCCTCCCGGAATATAAAGTGTCTCTGATAGACATGTTTATGTTTGTCCACGATGAGGTAGAGGAAGGGTATGTCACGCTGGCGGATGATCTGCAGGATACGCTGGACGAGGCGTATGATGCCATGAATTTTGCGAAAAACCAGCTGCAGGGCGAAAACTACAGCCGTATGCTGGTATTTCTGACGCTCCCCGAGGAGAGTGGGGAGACTTTCGCTTTCCTTGACAGGATGCATGAAATCGCGGATAAGTATTATCCCGGCGGCAGGGTGCTGGTATGCGGCGAATCGGTGAGCCAGTACGATCTCCAAAAGACTTTTGGACGCGACAATCTGGTAAACAACGTGGTGTCCATTCTTGCCGTGCTGGTGGTGCTTCTGTTCACCTTCAAGTCGGCGGGTATGCCGGTGCTTCTGATTGCGGTGATTCAGGGCTGTATCTGGCTGAATTTTTCGATTCCGGCGCTGCAGCATGACAATATTTTCTTCATGTCCTATCTGATCGTCAGCTCGATCCAGATGGGCGCGAATATTGACTACGCCATTGTCATTGCAGGGCGGTATATGGAACTGCGAAAGGAAAACGGCAGACGGCAGTCCATTATAGATTCCATGAACCAGGCGTTCCCGACGATTATTACCTCGGGAACCATGATGGTGGTGGCGGGCTTTTTGATTGGTAAGCTTACTTCCAACGCGGCGATTTTCGGCATCGGAAAATGTCTGGGGAGAGGAACTTCCATTTCTATTCTGGTGACCATGTTTGTCCTGCCGCAGATCCTTCTGGTGGGCGATAAGATTATTGAGAAGACAGCCTTTGTGATGAATATGCCGATTCGCACGAAGAATGTGACCGGGCTTATGAGAGTGGACGGTCTGGTGCGCGGCAGGATTGAAGGGACCGTGACAGGTACGATGAGCGCCATTGTCAGGGGTAATGTGAGCGCCTATGTGGAGGCGGGAGATGTGACGGAGCTTACGGAAGAAGAATACAGACAGTTGACGGAGACCGTGTCCGGGGAGATGGCGAGCAGACGGCAGCTCGAAATCGGTGGCAGGGATACATCGGACAGGGAAGTGACGGAACAGGATAAGAGCAGGGAGGTGGCGGATCATGAGTAAAAAGAGACTGACAGCCCTGCTGCTAGCGGCGGCGATGACGATAAGCGCTTTTCCCGCATCACAAGTATGGGCTTTGGAGGAGAATCCACAGTCAGAGGCGGAGAAAGAAGCGGAAGCAGAAAAACGGACAGAGGATAAGGAAAAAGACGGGGAGACAGAGGAGGAAGAAGTTGCCAGCATAGAGGATGCCAAAGAGACGATTGCTTCTTACAGTGATGAGGAAATCGAATGGGAGAACATATTCATAAGCAATGCAGAGGAAATGAAGGCTTTTGCCAAAGACTGCTGGCTGGATACATGGTCCCTGAATAAGAAGGTGTATCTGACAGCGGATATTGATCTTGCCGGAGAAAATTTTGTACCTATACCTACTTTCGGCGGTTATTTTGACGGGCAGGGACATACAGTCAGTGGGTTTCTGGTGCATAAACCGATCTCCTATGTGGGACTATTCAATTACACACAGGAAACGGCGGTGATCGCCAACCTGAAAGTAGAGGGCACGGTCAAGCCGACAGGGAAGCCGATGGTGGTTGGCGGTATCGTTGGGGATAACAGCGGTATTTTGCTGAACTGTGTCTTTGACGGAGTTGTGGAGGCAAACGACTATGTTGGCGGTATTGTCGGCTACAATGAGATCAGCGGCGTATTGATGGACTGTGAGGCTAAGGGCACGATCGCGGGCGCGCATTATACGGGCGGTATAGCTGGCGAAAATGTTGGTAATATAGTGGGATGCCTCAACCGTGCTGACGTCAATATTTCCAGTGAAGACAAGGCGAGGTCTCTGGAGGACATCGATCTTGGACAGTATACGACAGGGCTGTTAAGTTCTCTGGAAGGTGGAAGTGACGAGAAAAGCGAGAAGCTTTCCGCTACGGAAAATACGGTGGATACGGGTGGCATAGCAGGTCTTTCCACGGGGATTATACAGAGCTGTGTGAACGAGGGTACAGTCGGCTATGAGCATGTGGGTTACAATACGGGCGGCATTGTGGGACGCCAGTCGGGGTATGTGTACTCATGCACAAACAAGGGAAAGATATATGGACGTAAGGATGTGGGCGGTATTGTCGGACAGGCGGAGCCGTATATAGCGGTGGATCTGTCGGAAGATATTGTGCGGCAGCTGTCGGACCACATTGATACCATGCATGACCAGATTGGGAAGATGCTGGATGACGCGGGCGACCGTTCGGATATCCTTTCCAACAGACTGTCGGTGATCCGGGATTTCGCGGACAGGGCGCTTGATGACACCTACTCTCTGGCGGACAGGACGGTAGAGTGGACGGACAGCATGATGGATTCGGTCAGTGAGGCGGTGAGCCGTTTTGATTATGTGTTGGATGAGACGGCAAAGGACGGCGGTGTAATTGACCATGCTTCGGACGCGGCGGAAGACGCGAAGGACGCCGCGGGGAAACTGGAAAACATGGTAAAGTCCATGGATCTTTATAAATATATGACGCCCGAGGAGAAGGAGCGGTATGACCGGGCGAAGCAGGCTATTGAGGAAGCGGGCAGGCAGCATGCCGGTGATGTGGCGGCGGCTACGGCGGCTTATGAGAATTATTATATTGGCGAGGCTGCCGGCGCGGACACGGAACATGAATATGATTTAAAACCGGTAAGGGAATCAGGTGTAGATACGGGCTGGAATCCTACGGACAGTCATGATCCGATGAGCTATATAGGTGTCAGCGGCTGGGCGCATACGGAGACAGGGGAGGAGTTCCCTTGCACAGACAGCAGTCATGAGTCACATTATGAGGCGGACCGCCAGGTGCAGGAAAAGGCGGCGGAAAATATGGCGGGCAATGTTTCTCATATAACTGAGGAAGCTAACAGATATGCGGATGAACAGTATACGAATGACCACGGCAGCAGTTACGCTGACGATATGAGCGGATATCTGGAAATTATGACGGATATCGCATCCGGACACACGGGAGAGATGACTGATGACGCGAAGAAGCAGCTGAAGGGCGCCGCTTCTTCCGCAAAGGATGCCGCGGAAAACTTGCAGGATATGGGGGAAGGAACAAAAGATATCCTGACCACTTTAAACGATAAGCCGGATCTCAGTTTTCCGAGACTGGGAGAAGACTACCGCTCCACAACGGGGAGCCTCAATTCTAACTTGAAAAATATTTCTGAGAATATGGGGTATTTAAATGATGAGATGTCCTCCTCGGGGGATCTTCTGGGGGACGATCTTTCGGATATCAACGACCAGTTCAGTGAGATTATGCTGTTGTATACGGATGCGCTGGACGGCGTGCTGGATATGGATTATTCCAGCAGATATGAGGACGAGTCGCAGGAGGACGCGGAGGAGAGCATGGACGCCACCATTGCTAACTGTACCAACGTCGGGAACGTGGAGGCGGATCTGAATGTGTCGGGTATTGCCGGGACGATGGCGATCGAGTACGATTTTGATTTGGAGAGTGATATCACGGGGCTTGATGATGCGAGGGCAAATTCTACCTTTCTTACCAAGTGTGTACTCAGAAAAAATGTGAACCGGGCGAGGATAACTGCACAGAAGAGCTATGCGGGCGGCGTATGCGGACTGCAGGAAATGGGCATGGTGCTTGGCTGTGAGAATTACGGCAGAATTGAGAGTACGGCAGGAGATTATGTGGGCGGCATCGCAGGGCAGTCGCTGTCCCATATCAAACAGAGCTATGCGAAGTGTACGGTAGCGGGCGAGGAATATGTGGCAGGAATTGTCGGATGGGGCAATGATATAAACGGTTGTCTTTCTATGGTAAAGGTGAAGGAGGCGGAGGCTTTCTCGGGTGCTATAGCGGGTAAAATTTCCGACAATGCGGAGCTTGCGGATAACTATTTTGTCTCGGATGAGATTGCAGGTATCGACCGCATCAGTTACAGCGGTAAGGCGGAGCCCGTGAATTACCAGACGCTTTTGCAGACGGAAGGGATTCCGGCGAGCTTCCGCAAGATGAAGATTACTTTTTATGCGGACGACGAAGAAGTAGGCATGATTGAGTGCTCTTATGGCGGCAGCGTAGCGCTGGATAACTACCCGAACATTCCGGTGAAGGAAGGGTTTTATGCAGACTGGGACAACAAGGACCTTACAAATGTCAGGCTTGACGAGGATGTATCGGTGGAGTATGTGCGGTATCTGACAACGCTTGCAGGAAGCTGGATGCGGGATAACGGGCAGTCGGCGCTGTTGGTGGACGGTCAGTTTGTCCAGGAGGATGAAGTGACTGTTGAGAAGCCGGGAACGGATGCGCTGCATGTTGAGCTTCCTTCGGGAGAAGTGCCGCAGGAATTGACTGAGTGCTGGACACTTGAAATTCCGGATGACGGTGCGTCAACCCATCAGATTCGCTATCAGGCGCCTCAGGGACAGACGGAGGGCGTGGAGATATATGTGCAGGACGGTGCCGGATGGAGGAAGGCGGAGACGGAGCTTATGGGTATTTACCATCTCTTTTTGGCGGAAGGCGGCAGCGTGAAGATTGCAGTCAGTGTGACTGAAAAGGGGATTATGGATTATATTGTCTTTATTTCTGCGGGCGCGGCAGCATTGATTCTGGTAATTGTGTTGATTGTACATAAGAAGCGGAAGAAACGGAAGGTGGAGGATGTAGCCGTGGAAAGTGAAGGCGGCACGGAAACCTTGGCGAATTAAGCTTTACGGCAGATAAGGATTTTGCTATACTTATGTTGTAGCAATAAACAGCCATTGGAAAGCAGGTGATCATATGACTGGGAAAGAGATTGTTAATCTGATTCGTAAGCTGAAAGAAAAAGGTCTGAATAGTGATGAGATATTAGCGATCATTGAATATATTGAGACACATGATCCGGCAGAGCAGGAGTAATATAAGTGAAAGAAAAGGGAGGACATCGTGAAAGCAATGTTCTCTCTTTTTTTGCGCAGCCCTATGCAGAGGAAGTATGCTGCTAAGGCGGCTCATGGGGCGCGCGGCGAGTAGGGGAAGAATCTCCCCTACTTGATTATCATAGGAAAATGCGAAGTGCGTTTTTGCCCTACAGATTCACAGCCCGAACACATCCTTGATAAACAGATACGCCACCGTCAGAATCAGTCCGACACAAAACAGCAGCAGCCCGAAGGACATGCTTCTGGTGATCATCATGTTGTTTTCACGCCACTCCTCATGCACCAGCGCCAGTTTGTGCTCGTAATCCTCCTTTTTCGGATTTTTACGGCGAAGGAGCAGATTGCAGAGCCTCTCAAAGAAAGAGGCGGTAAAGGCGGCAAGATGCGTAAATACATTGCCCTCAGGGCGTTCGTGGGGCAGTTTTTCGTCGCGGTAGACAGTTTTTCTGAGCACAACGACAATCGTATCGACCAGACTGTCCAGAAAGCGGCAGAGCACACCGAAGGCAAAAGGAAGAATCTTTAACAGCACAGGGCGATAGATCAGGTTTTCCAGATCCAGCCACACTGGCATACGGTTAATATAATATTTTTCTCCGCCGCCGGATTCCTTCTTCATAAGCAGAAAACGCACGATAAGGCAGTAAATCAATGCGCCAAAGATGAGAGAAATCAGCGCGCCCTTTAGATTGCTGAAAGAGAAGTAGGAAACTTTTTCCATAACCTCCGCCCGCAGGAAGCTTTGTCCCATATCGGCGATACCGTCCATGACGATGCCCGGAAGGAAGCCCATAAGCGGCAGCAGGGCGGCGCTTATGGTGAGGGCAAAAGCGCTTGCGCGGTTCATGTATTTGCCTTGGAGTGCATCATATGTTTTCTGTACTGTCTCGTCGGCATTTTTTTCAACGAAAAGGCAGACGTAAAGTTTCGTCATGTAAGCGATGGTCAGTCCGCCGCTAAGCAGGAAAATCCACTCGACAGCGTTCATAACCGAGGTGGTAAAGAAGGCAGGAATTACGCCTGCATTAATCAGAAACACGTATTCCACAATGCTTTCATGGAGCAGCGTCTTGCTGACGTAACCGTTAAAGAGCGGTATACCGCCGATCCCCAGTGCACCTATCAGAAAGATAACGTTTAAGAGCGGCTTTTTCCGCCCGAAACCGCGTATCTCATTTAGATCCAATTTGTGTACATTCATAAAAACTACACCCGCAGCCATAAACAGCACAAGCTTGATCAGGGAGTGGTTTACCATGTGCAGAAGGCTGCCTCGCAGCGCGACCGCATTTTCCTTTCCCAGCAGGCCCGCCATGCCTACGCCCACGAGAATAAAGCCGATCTGAGAGACCGAGGAACATGCCAGCGTCCGTTTCAGGTCAACGGAGAACAGTGCCAGCAGCGCGCCGATCACCATGGTGAAAACGCCTAAAATAAGAATCATACCGCCCCACGCCGCATTTTGAAAGAAGATATAGGCAGTCAGAATGAGTATGCCGTACATGCCGGCTTTGGTCAAAATGCCGGAAAGGAGAGCAGAGGCGGGAGCGGGAGCCACCGGGTGCGCTTTCGGCAGCCAGATGTGCAGCGGGAATGCGCCGGCTTTTGCGCCGAAGCCGAACAGCAGGCAGAGCCCCGCAGCCCAGATTTTCTTTTCGGGGATCCCGCTGGATGTTGTAAGCACATATTTATCATAGCAGCCGCTCAGTTCTGCAAAGTTTAGTGTTCCTGTCAGATCAAATAAAAGGAAAATGCCCATCAGCATGACCAGACCGCCCATGACCGCCACTGCCAGATAAGTCGCGCCGGCACGCAGGGATTCGGGCTTCTCGTCATGCACCACCCATACATAGGAGGTGAACGACATGATTTCAAAGAAGACAAAGGTGGTAAAAAAGTCCGCAGAGAAAAATACGCCCTCCGTTGCGCCAAGTGTCAGCAGGAGAAACAGATAGTAGCGGTTCCTGTTTCTGTAGTGTCCGAAGTATTCTCTGGAAAAGAGGGTGGTCATAAACCACATAAAGGCGGCAATAGTCCCATACAGCGCGCGGAAACCGTCTAAAGTAAAATGCAGTCCCATACCGCAGACATAGGGGATTTCTATGACTGGTTGTGAGCCGCCCGCCGCGCCTGTCAGCGTCTGCACTGCCAATATGCCGCAGAGAATAAGGGTGATGCCTGCTATGATATCAGCAAAGATGTTTCGTCCGTCCTTATTTTTTCTTCCGATGCCGTAACTTACAAACGCCGCAAGCATGGGAAGGAAAACAACAGCTTCTACTATGATATTTGTATTGTTGTACATGCTAACCTCCCTTACACAGCGCCCGTCGCGACACTCATAAAAAAGTCCACAACCGGCTGGGAATAAACGCCAAACAGTATGATAAATACAGTGAACACAAACAGCGGCAGCAGCATCTTCCAGTTGGGATCACGGATATCGGAAATTGTTTCGTAGTCAAAATCCTTTCCGGGGAAGAACGCCCGCACCACAATCGTCAGCATATAGATTGCCGTTAGGAGCGCCGACACCAGCAGGCAGGCAATGCCGCCCCATGCGAGGGGATTTCCGCTTTCCACCGCCGCCCCGGCAAGATTCCACTTGCTGACAAAACCGGCAAGCCCCGGGACGCCCATGAGCGCCAGTGCGGAGATTGTGAAAATGCCGAATACACGGGGCATTTTATATCCCAGTCCGTTTAGTTCATGCACATAATGACGGTCGGTCTGGTGCATAATTGCGCCTGCGCAGAAGAAGGAGCTGATTTTCATTACCGCATGGAATACCAGATGCGTCAGCGCGCCCACAAGTCCCAGAGGCGTCATAATGACTGCGCCGAAAAGGATGTAGGACAGATTGCTGATGGTGGAGTATGCCAACCGCCTTTTGAGGTGCGTTTCTTTCACGGCACGGCTGCAGCCGTATACGATGGTAAACATGATGACAGACATAACCGCATACTGCGCCCATGTGCCCTTTAGGAAATCTGTGCCGAAACTGTAATAAGTCAGCCTGATAATGGCGAATGCGCCGGATTTTACTACAGCTACCGCATGGAGCAGCGCGGTGACGGGGGTGGGAGCTACACCTGCCTGCGGCAGCCATGAGTTGAAGGGACAGACTGCCGCCTTTACACCAAATCCCATAAACGCCATCACATAGATCAGTAATAAAATATTTGTTTTTCCGACGGTCTTTGCCGGATCGAGCACACCGCCCAAAATAAATTCCGTTGTGCTGCCGTAGACAATGACCATAATCAGACCGAGGAATGCGAAAGCCGCGCCGCCCAGTGAATAGTAAAGGTATTTGCGGCTCGCCAGAATCGCCTCGCGGGTCAGTGTGTGCATGACCAGAGGTACTGTGACTAACGTCAGCAGTTCATAAAAGAAATACATGGTGAGCAGATTGGCGGCCAGCGCAATGCCCAGCGTCACGCCGTAAGTCAGCGTATAGAAGAGGAAAAACACATTTTCGTGTGTTTCCTTCGTCATGTATTCAAAGGCGTAGAGCGTGGCAAAGGGCCAGAGGGCGGAGACAAGCCCTGCAAACACCATACTCATGCCATCCACACGGAAACTGATATTCAGATTACCCGTAAAATGTGCCAGAAGGAAAGTGCTGTCCGAGTGGTGCAGGAGCAGGTACCAGACAAGTATGCTGTTTAGCACGACCGCCGTCTCCAGAAATACTTCTTTATGCCATCTTTTCCGAAAGGGGATAATGGGTACCAGAATCCCTGCTATAAAAGGAATCAAGATCACTGAAACAATCACAATATCACCTCCCTGTAGCTGCCAGATAAATGACAACAATAATCAAAAACGGAAAGACACCAATTAAAACTGACAAAAATGTCAGTATTGAAATTGGCATTGTCATCAGTTTACAAGGTTCTCGCTTCTGCAGACTGCCGTAATCGTAATCTGCACCCGGAAAAAAGCCGTGTATGGAAAGCGGCAGAAGATATCCCGCTGTCAGCAGTGCGCTCACGAGAAGAATGACCGGACCGAGTACATCAAAAACGGGAATGCCGCTATTTAGGGAGCCAAGCGCCAGAAACCATTTGCTGATAAAACCGCCTGTGGGGGGAATGCCGATCAGTCCAAGGGAAGCGATCGTGAAACACCACATGGTAACAGGCATTTCCTTGCCGATGCCGCGCATTTCCTCCACCCGTGTTTTTCCCGTTCTGTAGATAATGGCTCCGGCGCACAAAAACAGAGCCGCTTTGATAAATCCGTGTGCTAATACATGCAGAAGAGAGCCTGTAAAAGATGTATCGTTCATAACGGCGAGACCGAACAGAATGTAGGAGAGCTGGCTCACCGTGGAGTAGGCAAGTCTTTTTTTCAGCACAGGTTCCCGATAGGCGAGGAGCGATCCCATAAATACTGTGACAAGCGTCAGACAAAGCCATGCGGTCTGCACCCAGGTTCCTTTCAGAAAATCTGTGCCAAACATGCCGAGTACGCGGATGGTGGCAAGCACGCCCGCCTTTACAATGACGGCGGAAAGAACCGCGGAAGCCGGTGCCGGTGCGACAGGATGCGCTGTAGGCAGCCATGCGTGCATGGGAAACATGCCCGCCTTTACGCCAAAACCGAGAAGCATAACAAAAGCCACAACCAAAAGGAAACCGCCATGTTCTGTTATGGCGGAGGCACGAAGCGCGCCGTCCACCACTGTGAAAGTCAGCGAGCCACAGTTCCGATAGAGGAAATAGATGCCGAACAGCGCCGCGTATGCGCCGCACAGGGAATAAAATAAGTATTTCAGTCCCGCCATAACTGCCTCTTTGGAACCGTTATGCAGGACGAGAGGCATGGAGGACATGGTTAAAAGTTCAAAGAACAGATAAAAGGTGATCAGGTTGCCTGCAAAACAGAGGGCGTTGAACACGCCGAATACGAGCAGATAAAAACCGTAGTAACGACTCTCGTGTTCTTCGTGTTTCATGTACTCGAAAGAGAAAAATCCCGCGCAGGGAATGACAATCACTGCGAGCAGGGAAAAAATCCTGCCAACACTGTCAACACGAAAATAAATAGGAAGGCTTTGCGCCAGATAGAATAGGGTAAAGCCCTTTTCGGCAAACAATGCAGCAATGACAAATATGGCTGTGATAATAAGGGAACAGCCAGCCATAGCTGTAAGCGATTGCCTGTCAACGGGTTTTTCCCCGGACAGGGGTGTCCGATAGCGTACCAGCAGAAACAGTCCTGCCAGAATCGGAAAAAGGATGGATGAAAGAATCAGATACATATTATCACCTCTTTGTAAAGCATGTAAAAAGCTGGATTGCTCGCCACTCAACTATAAATCATAATCAAAATGCGGCAGTCAGGCGAACATGGCAAGCCCCTGACCGATCATATCTACAATTGGCTGGGAGCTGACGCCCAGAATAACATTTAGCAGGATAAAACAGACAAGCACCACCGCATAGGCTTTCATGTCCCGGAAGGTAATTCCTTTATAGGGAGCGTCCGGGGCGTAAGCATAAATACGGATCACGGTTTTCATAAAGTAAACCGCGTTTAATACCGTGCTTATTCCCAGCACGATCAGCGAAGCAAGCATCTTGCCCTCCACCTGTACGGCAGCCTGCGCAAAGAGAAGCTTGCTGATGAAGCCGGAAAAAAGGGGAATGCCCACCATGGACAGCGATCCCACCGTGAAAGCGGCTCCTGCCCACTTATTGCGGTATGCCGCTCCCGTCAGGTCGATAAATTTGTGACTCCCGCCGGACACGTCCGTAAGACCGATAGCGGCGATAAAGAGCAGCGATTTCGTGGCGGCGTGGGATAAAATATGGAAAATACTCGCCACCATACCTGCCTGCGTGCCCATGCCAAAACCCATGTAAATGTAGCCGATCTGCGCCACCGAGGAGAAAGCGATCATCCTGCGGATGTCATTCTCCTTGATGGCGGAGAGGGAGCCGAAGATCATGCCCATCAGACCGAATACAAAGAGAACGTCGATAATTCTTGTGCTGTTAAAGATGTCAAAACCGATGACACGGTAAATAATTTTAATCAGCAGAAAGATATAACCCTTGGACACCAGACTGGAGAGGATCGCAGCGGAAGATACTGTGGAGTATCCGTAGGCGTCCGGCAGCCACGCATGGAAAGGGAACAGCGCGCTCTTGATGCACAGACCGATACACATGAGCGCCACCGAGACAATCAGGGGAATCTGGTATTCGCCGTTTGCGATCAGAAGCCCTACCGACTCCTTGATGTTGCTCATTAACAGATGCCCTGTCAGGTCGTACATGATACAGAGCCCGAAGAGTAAAAGACCAGAACCGAGCAGACTCATAATCATATAGCGGACGGCAGCTTCGATCGTCCGTCCCACCTGCCTTATCATAATCAGACCGCAGGCGGAAATCGTGTTAATTTCCACGAAGACGTAGGCGGTGAACATGTCGTTGGTGTAAACCAACGCAAGCAGGGAACTTAACAGAAGGTTCACCAGAATATAGTACAGATTATGCTTGCTCTCCACTACCTCGCCGGGGAGTTTGTGCGCACCGCCCGCCATGGACAGATACATGATAATGCAGAAGAAGAGCGCCGTGCCTGCTTCCAGCACACCGGCGCGGATTTCGTTGCCCCAGGGCGCGGGGAAATGCCCCATCCAGTAGATAAAGGATTCGCCTGTGGAGAGAAGGTACAGGAGCAGCACAGCCGACATCAGCCCGATGACGATTATGACCACACGGTTTACCACTTTTGCGGCTTTTGCGGGCAGCACAGAGCAGATCGTGCCCGAAAAAAGGCTCAAAAGGATGGAAAAAAAGGGGAAATTGCAGATGAAATTCATATTATTTTCCCTCCTTTTTCAACTGTGTGGATATTTCGTCCAGATCCAGCGTGTGATATCTCGTATAGAGACGAATCGTCAGGGACAGCATGAGCGCGGTCACAGAGACGGAAACCACGATACCCGTCAGCACAAGTCCGCTGGGAATCGGATTGATATAGGTTTCCGTGCTGGTGACGCCGTTTACCACAATGGGCGCAACCCGTCCCGCGATATAGCCTTTTTCCGCCAGAAAAAGGTAAATCGCGCTGTCCATGATATTCAAACCAATGATTTTTTTGATCAGATTGGTCTGCAGGAGCAGATTGGTAAAGCCGATACAGAAGAGAATTGCTGAGACGGCTTCCCCGTAGTTCACAAATAAATTCGGACCCATCCTAAAATCCTCCCTTTCGGAACATGGCGTAAAAAGCGTAAATCGTGCAGGCGACCACAAGTCCTACCGCGATATTCAAAGGCAGGATCAGACCGCTTGACAGGATTGCGCCGGGTGTCCCTTTCGGTATCACGCTGTGAAGCTGGTTTGCGCCCGTGTAGAAGGAATAGCTTTTTGCCAGACAATAGAAAGAGAGGGAGAAAAAGCATATCCATTTATAAGTTTTTTCCGTAAAGAACCGCTCCGTTTTTTTGAAGCCGAAGGCATTCAGGTAGAGAACCAGCCCCGCGCCGATGACTGCGCCGCCGGAAAAACCGCCGCCTGGTCCGAGGTGCCCGTTTAAGATAATATAAATGCCGAAGATAATGATGACCGGCACAAGGAATGTCGCCACAAGCTGTAAGATCGCGTCGTTTTTCGGCTCGAAACGGCGGTCGCTCACTTCCGCTTCGTCCTTTTCTGTCTTGTTCAGGCGCAGCAGGATCAGAACGGTGATGGTTGCCACAAACAGTACGTGGGATTCCCCCAGCGTGTCAAAAGCCCTGTAGTCCAGAATCATGCCGGCAACGATATTGACCGCGCCAGTTTCCTCCAGCCCTTTTTCAATATAACGTTCCGAGACCTCGTTGTTGACCGGACGGGTCACTGCCCCGATGGCGGGCAGATAAGAAACAGTCACTAAAAGCAGGGCGATCAGAAACAGGCAGAAGAGGATGCTGGTTGTCTGGTACAGGCGGTGAAAAAGGTGCAGCCATTTATTGTGTTCTGTATCATAGACCTTGTCCATGATTGCATCGTGTTCCTTTTCATGGCGGAGAACAGCTTCCGGGTCCGGCTGGTATTCCTTCTGGGGATGCATCTCCATTTCCCCGTTATAGGGGTCTTTTTCGCCGGAGAGCCAGCGGAAGAAACGGAAGGCAAAAGTTTTTTGATATTCTTCTGCGGTTTTTTTCCTACTCATTTTCCTTTTCCTCCTTTGTGTCAGGCTCAGACGCGTCGATCGCGTGGATTTTTTTGAGCGTCACAAAAAATAGTACGCTGGTGATTCCCGCGCCGACGGCAGCCTCCGTGATTGCCAGATCCGGAGACTCCAGACAGATCCAGAGCATGGACATAACCAGACTGAAGGACATATAAATCAGGATTGAATTTAAAAGATTTTTGGAAAAACTGACGGAAACCGCGCAGATGATCAACAGTCCCATCAAAATGATCTGAAAAGCTGTCATGATACTGGCGCCTCCTTTTCCTCTGCATTATTATTTTCGACGGAGGCAGCAAGTTCCCGCTCGAGAATTTCCACATCCTCGTATATTTCACAATGCGCCGAAAGGTTGTCGTTGGTGGCGGCTTCCAGTCTCGAAAGCACATGGGAGGAGACGGGTGAGGCGAACCACAAAAAGACAATAATCAAAAACATTTTCATAGTCGTAAAATTCAGCCCCGAAAAGATCATCAGCCCAATCAGGCACGCGCTGATGCCAAGCGTATCGCCCATGGCGGCAGCGTGCATTCTGTTCAGCACATATTTAAAGTGAAAGACGCCGAATAGTTCCGTGAAGAAGATGACCATTCCAATTAAGATAAACAGGCATCCGATAATAAGCCTGATCCACTCAGCTGCGCTCATCCGTATTTCCCCCTTCCGCTGTTTCCTGACTGTGGTGCTGTTCCTCGTAAATACCAATGTAAACCTTGGAGATCACGACCACGGAGAGAAAACTGATCATGGCGTAAATCAGACAGATATCTACCAGATAACCTTCCTGCAGTAGCAGAGCCAGGACAGAAATCATAACCATGACCATGGTGCCCATCATATTAACAGCCATCAGACGGTCGGCGACGCGGGGACCCTTCACCGCACGGATCAGGCAGACCAGCAGCATAAAGGAAAGCACGATCAGCAAAAATATAAAAAGCGGGTGGTAGATCAGTTCTTTGTTCATAATTCCCTCCAGTCCGAAGTTGCGCGGAGAATGCCTGTTTTAGGCATTCATTTTCCGTGCCTTTCATTCAGTCCTTCCTCGATTTTTGTCAAAAGTTTCACGAACACAGAGGAGGAAATGCCCTCCGCCAGCTCTTTGTCAAGACAGTGCACGGTATATTCATTATCCGTTAAAGCAACGGTGATCGTGCCCGGCGTCAGCGTGATCGAGTTTGCCAGCAGCACCCGTGCAAAGGCGGAACGCAGGTTGGTTTTAAAATGTACAACAGCAGGCTCCAGCTCATACTCTGCAGTGTAGATTAAACGAAAAACGGTGAGGTTTGCCTTTATGATTTCCCATACCAGAGTCAGTATATACTGCAGCAGGAGCGGCGCTTTTTTGCATAAAAAAAGGTCGCACCGGGGGCTGTAATCGAAAAACTTACATAAAAACCAGTACATTACCCCTGCAATGACGACGCCGAAGGCAGCGATTTCCACAGTGAGCTGCCCATTAAATATTACCCAGATCAGAAAAAAAAGAACAAACATTTTTCTACTCCGTTCTTCTGAAAATATTGTTTTGATTCGTCATGGTGTTTCTACCTATTTAAAAAGGGTCCTTATAGGAACGATGATATTATGTACCTAAAATTCGGAAGTGTCAAGAGAATTTTTCGACGGCAGCAGTTCCTTTCTTCGCACTTGTTATTCTAATGAGAATCAGATAAAATGTGAGTATCAGAAAGCCGGAGAGAATAAATCAAGTCATCTTTGGCATGGCGGACGGATGGCGGCAAAACAATCAGAACGGAGGCACATATGAAATATTTAGTGATCGGTGCGGGCGGCACAGGCGGCAGTATTGGCGCGTATATGACAGAGGCTGGCAAGGATGTAACCCTGATCGCGAGAGGGGAGCACCTGAAAAAGATGCAGGAACAAGGTCTTAAGATGGAGACCACAAAAAAGGGAAACTATACGGTAAATTCCGTGAAAGCGACCGATATGGAGCATTATGACGAACAGCCGGATATTATTTTTGTCTGTGTGAAAGGTTATTCGCTGGAGGAGACGATTCCTTTCATCAAGAGTGTGGCGAAAGAAAATACAATCGTGATTCCCATTTTAAATATTTATGGAACAGGCGGGCGTATGCAGGAGAAACTGCCGGAACTTCTGGTGACTGACGGATGTATCTACATAGCGGCGGAGATCAAAGAGCCGGGAACCATCTGGCAGAACGGAGATATTTTCCGTATCGTGTACGGTGTGCGGAATAAAGAGGAACTTTGCCCCAAGCTTTTTGAGGTGGCGAAGGATTTGAAGGAGAGTGGTATCGACGGCGTGCTGTCGGAGAATATCCAGAGAGACGCCCTGCAGAAGTTTGCCTATGTGTCTCCCATGGCGGCGTGCGGTCTTTACTATCATGTGAACGCCGGGGAAGTGCAGGTGACCGGGGAGCCGCGGGACACCTTTGTGAAGCTTATGCGGGAGGTTGACGCGCTGGCGGAGGCGATGGGCGTACCTTTCCTGATCGATATCGTCACGACCAATTTACAGATTCTGGACTCACTAACCCCCACGGCGAGCACTTCTATGCAGCGGGATATTTACGCCGGCAAGCCGTCCGAGATCGACGGGCTGATTTATGAGGTCGTGCGGATGGGAGAGAAATACGGTGTTCCCACACCGATCTATGAGATGATTGCGGATAAGGCGCGGGCGGACGGATTACAGTAAGAAAACAGTGCGAAAGTTTGCTTTGCGGAAGAAATGCTAAGATAGATGCTGATGCGGGAGGAAGAAATGGCAGAAAATACGGAGAAAAAATTCAGGGAAAAATATCTGGCGGGCGAGATCGAGTTCGAGGAAATCGACGATTACAGCCAGGAGTGGGGATTTTCCGACACCACGGACACCCTGCGGGAATACCTCGGCCTGAATGCCGAGGAAGAGGACGCATGGGTGAGCGTGGGGGATGAGGCGCTGAAAGAATTGCTGGATAAACAACGTCATTCTTCTAATTAGCGGCAATTTCATGCCGACGCAGATAAAAAACGGACAGCGCGGCGAAAATGATAATATATCCGAGAGAATTGACCACCAAAGTCGATACACTGATTTCCATATTCGGATTGTTGGCGCGCATTCCCAGACAGTAGATAGAGTAGGGATAATCCATGCCGTAATCGTGGTTGGTCATATACAGACCGAAAATACCCCCAGCGAGGGCGATGCCAATCGGCACGGCAAAGGAGCGGATCACTAGCGAGAGGAGAAGCTGCACACAGCAGACCACCACCGCGCCTAAAGTGCCGCATAGAAACCACTCCAAAGCCTCCAGCGGAAACGGACTCTGTATCCCGGCGAGTTTCCCGCAGATAAAAAACAGCGTGAAAATCCATAAATTCCCGAGCATTGATATCCGTACCGCCTGTGTCAGCTTGCCGAGATAAAGGATGGACAACGGCAGGGGTGCGGTCAGAAAGCTGTTCCAGTTGTGGCGGGTGTGCTCCAGCCGCCAGAGATAGGAGCAGTAAGTGCCGATCAGCGCAGGCATGAACAGATAGCAGAGAAAAAGCGTGTGCTGGCTCCAAAGGCTGTACCATTCTGATTTCAAAATACCGATATTCATTTTATAATTCATCGTGCCGAAGAAAGCGGATATCATGGGGAGTGCGAAGAACGCCAGCCATACCGGACTGCGTTTCAACTTCAGGGATTCCGCTTTGACGGCTCTGAGGTAAGATGTTTGCATAGTGTTTCCTCCTAGTCAATGTTTATATTTTCGGTAAAGCTGCTTTCTAAACCGTTCATTCGCACCTATGCCAGATTTTGCATGTATTTCTGCGGACAGGCAATTGCAAAGCATAAATTTGGTACATGACGCGAAGCCTTTGAAAGGCAGCTATTTGGTGTGGAAAGTAATTTCATACTTCTTTCCGGGCAAATAAAATTCGCCCCGCCGCATAGAAAACAGCAATCCACACAAAAATCATAGCAACCGCGCACAGTTCAACCGGTGAGTATTCCCGATAATAAAAATGTATGACTCTTGTATCCGGGTTCCAATCCATACTCACCTGCGCGGCGGAGAGAAAGCCGCCCCACGGCAGGAAAGAGTACATTTTGACATACATTAAAATGAGCCCAAGCATGGAGCCGCCGAGCCCTGCGACCAACGGAATCATCTGGTTAAAAAACAGCATGGACAAAAGAAGCTGCAGTAAATATAAGGACAGGCAGCAGGCAAAATTCAGCATAAAGGCAGTGACATAATATTTCCATTCAGGATGCCCTGCATAGCCACGCGCATATCCTAAAGCAATGACGAAAATAAACTGTACCGCAGAGATCGCAAGAATAAAGCAAAGACCACATAATACCTTTGCGTGGTAAAGCGCACCGGGTCGGTGCAACGTGTTTAGCAGCTTATAGGTGTTGCCCTTGTGCTCTATGTCTGCAAGGCGGGATGCCAACACGGACATAATGGTGGGCATCATAATCACGCTCACAAGGGGGAGGGAGTAGAGTGTTTCAATCCAGCCCTGCAGTCTTTCATTTTCATCAGGATGGCTGCCTGACCAGAGAAGCCATGCAAACTGGACACAGATCAGGGCGCACATGGTCAGTCCGATCTTTTTTCGTTTAATTTTCTGAAATTCCATCCGTAGTGTGATCATAAGCTGCTCTCCTTTCCTGTCAGGGATAAGAAAATATCCTCCAGACTTTTTTCGCGCTTTTCTATGCGGTAGAGCGATATATTCTGTGCCACAAGCAGCCTGCAAAGATTTGCCACATAGGTGTCATCTACCATGGGCAGCAGGAGATAACCGTCTTCCTGTGTGGCTTCAATTCCGTCCTGCCGGAGCAGGTCGAGGGCAATCGCCGTGTGGCTGACCCGAATCGCAATCTGCTCTTTGGAGTGGGCGTGAAGTGATTCCAGTGTGTTTTGGTAGACAAGCTCGCCTTTTCGGATGATGCCCACATGGTCCGCCATCTGGTCAATCTCGCTGAGCAGATGGGAGGAGACCAGAACCGTCATACCGTAAGCGCCCGGTAGGGAGCAGATGAGTTCACGCATTTCCTGAATGCCTGCCGGGTCAAGCCCGTTCGTAGGTTCATCCAGAATCAGCAGCTTCGGAAAACCGAGCAGCGCGGCGGCAAGTCCGAGACGCTGTTTCATGCCGAGGGAGTAGTGGTTGACCATTTTTTCCCGCGCCTCGTTCAGGCGGACGATTTTCAGGACCTCGTCGATATCCTTTTCGGCACACCCCTTGAGCGTCTGGATAATGCGCAGATTTTCCTCTCCCGTCAAATGCCCATAGTAACTGGGCGACTCGATCAGTGAGCCGGTCTGTGCGAGGAGGTTCATGCGGTTTTTCTCATTAACCGGCGTGTCAAAGAGGGTGATGCTGCCCTCCGTGGGTCTGGCAAGTCCGAGAATCATTTTTAGGGTGGTGGATTTGCCCGCGCCGTTCGGTCCGAGAAAGCCGTAGATTGCGCCTGGCGGCACCTGCATGTTGACGGCGTTTACACATCGGATTTTGCCGTACTGTTTTGTGAGATTATGGGTTTCTACCAGATTTTGTGTTGGCATGGCATACCTTCCTTTCTGTACATATATTGAAGTTCCGTGTTGGCAGATTTGCCTTGACTGGCAATGAACCGTTTTAAAATACATTTTTGCTGACAATACAGCGTATTGCGTTTTTAGGTTTAACTGCCTGATATGATTAGGATAATGGGGTGGGATTACAGGGGAATGAAGGGGAGATTACATTTACCTTACGAATCACCCAGGAATCTTTTCAGAAGAAGCGGGAAGCAATATACTTATAATGTATCAGACAATCTTTCGGCTGCATATCAGGGCGGCAGTTTAATAATTATGTTATATTCAGATAGAAAGAGGGAATGTCTATGAATTTATATGACTGTAAAATTCTGCTTGTAGATGATGAGAAGACTCTGCGCGATATGGTGAGCGGTTTCCTCCGCCGTGCGGGATTTCATAAGGTGACTGTGGCGGCAGACTGTATGGAAGCGGAGGAGCTGTTTACTTTGAAAGAACCGCATCTCGTTCTTTTGGACGTCATGCTGCCAGACGGGGACGGTTTTTCTCTGTTAAAAAAGCTGCGGCAAATATCGGAGGTGCCCGTGATTTTTCTCTCGGCGCGGGACGAGGACGAAAGCCGCCTCCGTGGGCTGGGACTCGGCGCGGACGATTATATCACAAAGCCCTTTTTGCCGGAGGAACTGATCCTGCGGGTGACGGCGGTGTTGAGACGGGTGTACCGGGTGAAGAGTATGCAGGAGGCGGAGAAGATCACGCTTGGCAGATGTACGGTGGATCTGGGCAGCGGAGTTGTGCATTGGGAAAACGGCGCGGCGGAAATTACATTGACGGCAAAAGAATACGCCATCCTGCAGAAACTGTCGCAGGAGAGAGGGCGGATTGTGACCATCGACGCATTGTGTGACGCCGTCTGGCAGGAAGAAAATTTTGGATATGAAAATACGCTGGTTGTGCACATCCGCAGACTGCGGGAAAAAATTGAGGAGGACCCTTCCCACCCGAAATATCTGCTAACGGTGAGAGGGCTGGGGTACAGACTGGTATGAAAGGTTATAAAACAGAGCGGATCAATTACAATTACAGAAGAGTGGTACGCTTTTTACGCTATTGGGTGCTGGCAGTTTTGGGAATCGCTGTTTTGACATTGATACTCAATATGGTGTTTCTGCTGGCGGCGGCGTTCGTTTATGTGGATACGGATGCGAATTATATTTACGGGGGAAGCGTTATGGAGGCGCTGACGCCTACGCAGAACGGGTATGTGCTTGACAGGGAGATGGAGGAGGAACTCGCAGAAAAAGATCAATGGGCGATGCTTCTTGATGAAAACGGGCGGGTGATCTGGAATGCCCGGAAGCCGGAAGAACTGGAAGATGCGTACAGCAGGTCGGACATTGCCCGTATGAGCAAATGGTATCTGAAAGGATATCCTGTGCAGATGCGCGTGTGGGATGACCGAATCATGGTTGTGGGCATGCAGAAAGAAACCATGTGGAAATATACGATGGAGTACACGATTTCATGGATGGACTTTGTGAAACGGACAATTCTTGCCTTTTTTTTAATCAATTTGGCATGGATTGTAGTTTTTGCCTTTATTTTTACAAAACGGTTTACGAGAAAAAGAGAGCAGGCACGTATCGAGTGGATCGCCGGCATTTCCCACGATATCCGCACGCCCCTTGCTGTGGTGATGGGATATTCTGATACGTTGGAGCACAGTGAAGGGCTGCCGGAGGAGATAAGGCAGCAGGCGGCGGTGATCCGGCATCAGAGTGTGGTGATGAAAGAGCTGATTGCCGATTTGAATCTGACTTCACAGCTTGAATATTCCATGCAGGCGTTGCGTAAGGAAAAGGTGCGCCCGGCGGAGATCATCAGAGGTGTCGCGGTTTCTTTCCTGAATGATTCTATACCGGGAGAACTGGAAATTGATGTACAGATTGAGCCGGGAGCGGAACAGTTGTGCGTTAATGCCGACAGACAGCTTTTTGTGCGGGTATTCCGAAACTTAATGAATAACAGTATGAAACACAGCGGGAAAATCGGACCGGTGAAAATTTCGATTGCCCTGTGGGAAGAAAAAAGAAAATGTCATATCCGTCTGGAAGATAACGGCGTGGGTTATTCCGAGGAGGTCCTGCGCCGCCTGCGCAGTAGAAAGAAAGAGTCGGCAGGCGAAAATATCCGGGGGCTGGAGATCGTGAAAAAGATTATTCTGGCGCATGGTGGGAAAATTCGGTTTGGGAATGGAGAGGAAAGCGGGGGCTATTGCGCGATAATGCTGCGTGGTGCAAAGAAGTGATTTAGATACTCAAAAACATTTCGCAGAATTGGGTATTCTGCGAAATTTGGAATGTTTATGATCTCCTGCAATATGGTCTTGTTTGCTTGTGAGGTATGTATCGTCATAAATTATACTTTACATAAGGCAATTTGTCAATTTTGTCGCAAAATACATCAGCGTCAATTTTTGGCAGCAATCTTCACTATTTTCTAAATTCTGTAAATTCGAGATAAAGATCTTGATAAATTCCTGCCTGAATCCGCTCAGCGAAAGAATGGCATACTGGCACATCCCACTGTTTTTCGCGATACACCGTAACCATTTCTTTATTCGGATCGACAATCCAGTATTCCCGTACACCTGTTTCCTGATAAAGTTTAGTCTTCCTCACATAATCCATTTTCCGGCTGGAGGGGGATACGATTTCAATCACCCAGTCCGGCGCGCCGTGACAGCCCTTTTCGTCCAGGCTGTCCCCATGGCAGATTACTGAAATGTCAGGTTCTACATAATTACGGTCATCCTTTTTAATAAAAACGCCAAAAGGCGCGGGAAGAAGCTCACAGTTGCCTTTGTTCTGTTCAATGTATGAGCCGATTTTTAAAATAAGCTTTACGAGAATTCTTTGGTGCACCGTCATAGGTGTTGCCATCATAAACATTTCACCGTCAATCAGTTCCGCCCGTTCCCCATCAGGCAATGCCTCGATATCCGCAATCGTATATCCCTTTCTGCCTTTCTTTTCCATAAATAATTCCTCTTCTCTGATTTGTGCATATCCCATAAGTACGTCCTCCTGTTCTGTAGGAGAAATCAGTTTAGAATCCCCTGCTTTTAAATTGTGTTGGTTGATTTAAAAGCATAGAAATTCTGAAACACAGACTTGAAAATCGGACATAAATACCGATTTATTTGACTTTGATGCGGATAAAGCTTCTGCATCAGATATTTGTTGTCGAGAAAGTAATATGCTTTGTGTCCATTATAAGGACGAGAATACGAGATGTCAAGAACGAAAAAACGTTTTAGCTAAACACCCTGTAAAATTTTGTCGAAATTTGTCCGGCAGAATGCTATTAGTGGTATATTTGTGGTCAAAAAAGTGGTCAGAAAGGAGACATTGATATGCCAAGACGAGGTGACAACATCAGGAAGCGCGCAGACGGAAGATGGGAAGGGCGGTATGCGGCAGTGTCCACAGATGGACAAAAGCGATATCTGTCAGTTTATGGAAAAACTTACGGAGAGGTAAAAGAGAAACTCGCTGACAGAATGTATCTGTTAAGTAGGACAGATTCCTCCGACTTACAGGCCTCTCGAATCAGCGGCGGACTGCAGGTCTGCGACACCAATTTTTGCGCACTCATGGAGGAGTGGCTGGAAGAGATCTCGCAGAGCAGAAAATATTCTACCTATATTAAATATAAGAAACTATACATATGCCATATTCAGCCGCTCTTTACCACCGACAAGCTTTCCTGGATGTCCAATAGCCGCATTCATGCCCAGCTGGCAACATTGGAAGTATCGGATTCGACCAGGCAAAGCGTTCTTGCCGCTGTCAAACAGACTTTACGCTATGTGGAAAAGGAATACGGCTACCCCATGCCTGCGATTACAGGCTGTGTCTTGCAGAAGAAGGCATCCGCCATTGAGATAATGAACCGCACGGAACAGGCGCGGCTGATTCAGTTTCTCCACAACGACATGAATATTTCAAAGGCAGGAATATACCTCTGTCTTTTTACCGGTCTTCGATTGGGGGAAATATGTTCACTGAAATGGGATGATATTGATCAGGAAAGGGGGCTGCTCCGAGTCAACAGAACCGTGCAGCGAATTGAAAGCAAGGAGGGACCGGCAAAAACTGTTCTTTTGGAAACGCCGCCCAAAAGTGTTTTCTCAAAACGGGAAATCCCTATCTCGGATACACTGCTGTCTCTTCTCACAGCATTTCGGCAGGAAGGGCAGGAATATGTCCTTCAAAAAAATAAGCCCATGGAGCCGCGGACTTATCAGAATCATTTTAAGAAATACCTGGAAGGAATCAATGCGCCAAATTATAATTTTCACATTTTGCGTCATACCTTTGCCACAAATTGTATTGACAGCGGAATGGATATTAAGAGCCTCAGCGAAATTCTGGGACATTCCAACGTGCAGATTACTTTGAACAGATATGTCCATCCAAGCATGGACACCAAACGTAAATATATTAACGCGCTTTCCACTGATTATGGTCAGTTTTGTGGTCAGTCATAGAAAAAAGCCTGTTTTTTCAGGAGAAGTCGTGAACATTTCGCAGAATACCCAATTCTGCGAAATGTTATCCGACAAGCAGGGGAGAGTAAAATACAGCGAAATGCCGCCAAATACCATATGTAAGACTGTCCGCCAATATAATAGCAGACCTATCCCTGAGACGGATATGAAAAAACTGCAGGAGATCGCGGGGGATTACAGGACAGTAAAGAACTATGTGTATCAGCGTTATGGCGGAGTCAAAAGCCTGCCAAAGATTTATCCGGGCTATACCGTGCAGAACGAGATGACAGCATGCGGTCTGCGGGCGAGCCTTGGATTGCCGTCCGTATACTTCTATCTGGCTGTCTTTGATGCCTTGGGAGATATCAAGAACCAATGGACGCAGACGAAAGGCAGGATAGAAAAATGCATTCGGGAAAATGAGAACCTGACGCCGGACGACAGGCACTATCTGCGGTTTGTTATGAAGCAAAGCCACTGTTTTGAGAGCATACTTCTGGAGCAGAAAATGGAACTGTCTGAAGAGTGGCAGAAGTCTTTCGATGAAGTCAGGACGGATGTGGACGAAAATCGTTTGAACCAATATTTGCGCAGACAGGTGCGCAGGCATCTGAAAAAGATGCATACGGATACCGACGACGGATTTTCGGTCTCGCATAAGGCGTACCGCTATGAAGATCATGGAATTTATCTGGCGATAAAGGAAAAGAGAAAGCGGATTTTCATACCGCTTACTGACAATAACAGTTATACAAAACAGCTCTATATCCGTATTTTTCCCGAGGAAGGGAATGTTGTTATCCATGCGCCTGTGGAGATGAAAGTACGGCAGCATGAAGATTATCAGAGAGAAATCGGGCTGGCAGTTGGAATCCGTGCGATGTTTGTGACGGACGAAGGACGTATATACGGGGAAAAGTACAGCGATTACCAGTTTGCGCTGTCGGAATATGTCAGAGAAGGCAACATTCGATACCGCAGGAATAAGGAAAAGAATCCCGGCAGAAAAAAGTATATGGCGGGCAGGAAAAGACTGGAAGAGGCGCTGCACACTTATATTAATACGGAGATTAATCGGATGCTGCGGACGGAAAAACCGACTGCGGTTTATCTGCCGAAACTGCCGCCAAGTTCCAAGGCAGGCGTAAACAAAAAAATCAACAGTTCTGTCAGTATGTGGCAGAAAGGATATGTGAGAAGCCGGCTGACCCAGAAATGCAGGGAACAGTCCATTACATTGATAGAAGTGTTCGGAAAAGATATCAGCAACGAGTGCAGCCTATGCGGCGCGATTGGGCAGAAAGCAGATGACGTTTTTACCTGTAAAGCCTGCGGCGCGAAATTTCCCGAGAGGGAAAATGCTGCGAGGAACGCTCTCAAACGGGGGCAGACATGTTCATAATGAAAAATTTCACAGATGAATGTTTCTTTCGGGAAACATTTTACCAAAACCGATTTTTCGGGAGTAGGACTGCGGAAAATTTCTTTTGATAAAAATAGACGTAACAGATTGCTTTGTGCGAAATCCGTTACGCAAGACGGCATTAGAAGCCGGTTTCGACCGGGTATTGGGTATGCCAGGACCCGAGGGAACTTCTGCAAAGAAGACGTACCGGGAGCGAAGCGGAAATTCCGCATCACCTGTAGAGGTGACCAATATGTCTTGTTAATATGTTTCAATTGAGCCGTGCAGTCATGAGTGCGGACAGAAAAGCTTGCTTGCAGGAGCTTTTCTATTAGGACTCGTGACTATAGGGCGAAAGCCCACAGCGAGATGAAACGAAGTGGAATCGAGCTGGCACGGCGGAGTAGAAGCGAGAGTACCTTGACAATTTCATATTTTACATCAGAGTTCTTTTGGTTTACTTCTCTTCGATATAATGCTAAAATAGTGATATATTATAAACGATGGAGGGAATAAGGTGAAGCGCAGATTCAACATAAATGGTTCGTGTAAACCCAAGTGGCATTATATGGTAGATATTGGCGACAGATTAAAAAAGATAAAAGAGGATTATGTTGATTATGGCAGTTATTTTGTCATAAACAGAGGTCGCCAGTATGGAAAAACTACCACCCTTCAGTCGCTTGCGAATTATCTGTCAGAAGATTACTTTGTTTTCTCGCTGGATTTTCAGGAAATGCCGGATGAAAAATTTGAAACCGGAGAGACGTTTTCTCTTGCGCTGATTGATATGATGCGTGATGCTCTTCAATATGAAGAAGGAGAAGAGCAGGAGAAGATGGGGAGGATGTTGTCGGAGTTTATGATGGGAAATCCGAGAGTGGGAATGGATGACCTGTTCAGGCTCATGAGTGATATGTGCAGAAAAAATCCGCGCCCTATTGTGCTGATTATTGATGAAGTGGACAGCGCGGGTAACAATGAGGTGTTTGTTAAGTTTCTGGCACTGTTGAGAGGCGCCTACTTAAATCGGGACAAACGACCAATATTTCATTCCGTCATACTTGCCGGAGTTTATGATATTAAAAATTTAAAGCTGAAAATTCGCCCGGATTCTGAACATCAATACAACAGCCCGTGGAATATCGCGGCTAGTTTTGATGTAGAGATGAGTTTTTCGACCGCGCAGATTGCGCAGATGATAGGTGAATATGAGGACGATCATGATACCGGGATGAATATTCAGGAAGTCGCGGAGGAAATTTATGCGTATACTTCCGGCTATCCGGTATTGGTATCAACACTCTGTAAGTACATGGATGAAAATCTGCCGGGCGAGGAAGGATTTGCCGGGCTGTCGGACTCGTGGACAAAGGCAGGGGTTGCGCAGGCTGTTAAGAAACTTCTGGATGAAAGTACACCGCTTTTTGAGAGTATGGTGCGGCAGTTAGACACTTACGAGGAGCTTGAGGCTTTGATTGAAGGCATTCTGTATCAAGGCAGGAGGATACCGTTCAATCGCGATGAAAAAGCAATTAACATTGGCGTTATGTTTGGATTTTTGAAGAACATGGGCGGACGGGTTGCTGTGGCTAACCGCATTTTTGAGATGCGCCTTTTAAACCTGTTTGTGACAAGAGAAGCGATTCGCAGTGAAATTTATGCCAAAGGCGAAGGCGACAGCAGCCGCTTTATCCGGGACGGCAGACTTGATATGGATGCGGTGATACAGAAATTCACGGAGCATTTCTCTGATATCTGGAGCAAAAATGATGAGAAATTTGTGGAGAAGTATGGGCGTAAGTTTTTCCTGTTGTATCTAAAGCCAATTATCAATGGCACGGGAAACTATTATATCGAGGCTGAGACACGGGATCTGCGGCGCACGGATGTGATCGTGGACTATCGGGGAGAGCAGTTTATCGTCGAGCTGAAGATTTGGCACGGTGATGAATACAATGAGCGGGGTGAAAAACAGCTTACGGATTATCTGGATTATTACCATAAGGATAAGGGCTATATGCTGAGCTTTAACTTTAATAAAAACAAGACCGTAGGCGTAAACGAAATTAAAATTGGCGATAAGATGATTGTGGAGGCGGTTGTGTAGACTGCTGTTTTATATTGGTGGTCGAAAAGACTGACTGTGAGTATAATAAAGACGGAATTATAAGAGATCTGATGTAAGGTATGAAATTGCTTTATGTCAGATCTTTTTCTATGTACAGAAAGAACGCAATAATAAAAATTTAACTTCAAATTGATTTTATAGACGATTGAGAAGGAAAGGGCGGTGGCAGGCTGTGGAGAGGTACAAAAAGAAAGACATGCTGCAGGCAGTAGACACGCTGCTGAAAGCCAATGACACCATCGTAAAAACCGCAGTGTCTAACCCGCAGGGAGCGGCAGAGGCTCTGGTGCAGTGCCAGGAGTCAGCGATTGTCCTTGGCACTTACATAGATACTCTCGATGAAAAATTTGCGCCGCTTGTGCACACACTTGAAGAATATTGTGAAAATATCTATCAGATGAGTGAAGGCTTGTCAGATGAAAACCTCTGCCGGAAAATATCGAAAAAAATTCAGAAGCAGCTGACCGGGCTGCAAAACGGCATCAAATACGAGCTGCCCGATGATAAAAAGGAGGTTGTGTTTCTTCCTTATAAGGCATCTATGTGGGACTCTCTGGAGAGCGTCTGGAAAGCGGCGGACGCTGACCCGAACTGCGATGCCTATGTGATTCCGATTCCGTATTTTGACAAAAACCCGGACGGGAGCTTTAGAGAAGAACATTACGAGGGGGGTCAGTATCCGGCATATGTGCCGATTACGCGCTATGATGCGTACGATCTGGAATTGCGTCACCCAGATGTCATTTATATACATAATCCATATGATGAATGCAATCATGTGACAAGCGTGCACCCCTATTTTTACTCAAAAAATCTGAGAAATTACACAGATAAATTAGTGTATATTCCTTATTTTATTTTGGGGGAGATTGAACCGAACAACCAGGCGGCGATTGACGGGATGAAGCATTTCTGCTTTACGCCGGGGACGATCTATGCCGACCGGGTGGTTGTGCAGTCGGAAAATATGCGGCAGGTTTACATTAATGAATATATCAAAGCGGCAAAAGAGATGGGGTTGCCAGGGGAACATGTGGACAGGAAGTTCTTGGAGAAGAAGTTCCTGGGGACGGGCTCGCCGAAGATTGACAGGGTGTTAAATACCCGGAAAGAGGATTTGGAGATTCCGACGGAGTGGCTGAAAGTGATTGAAAAGCCGGACGGGAGCTGGAAGAAGATTGTTTTCTATAATACGAGCGTGAGTGCGCTTTTGCATAGTGATGAGAAAATGCTGCGGAAGATGGAGTCGGTGTTTGGGATTTTTAAGGAAAACAAAGACGAAGTGGCGTTGCTTTGGAGACCGCACCCACTGATACAGGCGACGATTGAGAGTATGAGACCAGAGTTATGGGAGGCATACAGAGAAATCAGGGACAGATATGTTGAGGAAGGGTGGGGGATTTATGATGATTCGGCGGATGTGGATCGGGCGGTAGGAATTTCAGATGGATATTATGGGGATACAAGCAGCGTGGTGGAGATGTACGGGGAGACAGGAAAACCGGTACTGTTGCAGGATGTTGGATGCCTATAGGACAAATTATTAATAGATGTAGAATAATGGAAAAATTATAGAAGGAACAGGCTGATTTATGAAAAAAGGAATTTTGTATTGGATAACAGGATTATCCGGATCAGGTAAAACGACAATTGGCAACAGACTGTATTACGAGCTAAAACAGAAAGAAGAAAATGTAGTGCTTTTAGACGGAGATGTTCTGAAAAGTATTATCGGCGAAGACTTAGGCTATACAGAAAGTGACCGAAGAAAAAGGGCAGGTAAATATGCGCGGATTTGTAAAATGTTGACGGATCAGGGAATTATTGTTATATGCTGCACAATTGCGATGTATGAAGAAGTGCGGGAGTGGAATAGAAAGAATAATAAATCATATGTTGAAGTGTTTTTAGATGTGCCGATGGAAGTGCTGATCGAACGGGATCAGAAGGGCATGTATAGTCAATATAAGGATGGAAAAATAAATAATGTTGCGGGAATGGATGTTCAGGTAGAGTTTCCCAGAAATTCCGATCTCATTCTTAAAAATGATGGAAGTAAAAGCATTAGGGAATGTGTCGCAGAAATTTTGAACATTTCGATAGAAATATCGGAGGATTATAAACGAGATACAGATTACTGGAATGAATATTATAAAAAAATGAATATAGGAGAACCTTCTCTCTTCGCACAGGAAGTTGGAACCATGCTCACTCCAGCTAAAAATATTCTGGAATTGGGATGTGGAAACGGTAGAGATAGTCTTTATTTTTTAGGGCTTGGATTAAATGTCGTTGCCATTGACTCGTCGGATGGAGTAATTGCGCAGTTAAAGGAAAAATATGAAGAGAATAATATTTATTTCATCTGTGATGATTTTGTATCGTCTTCAGCAATATTTTCGGGACAGTATGATTATGTATACAGCCGATTTACCCTGCATGCAATTACTGAGGAGCAGGAGACTGAGGTACTGCACAATGTATATAAAGTATTAAAAAAGAACGGATTGTTCTTTATTGAAGTGAGAAGTGTAAACGACGAATTATATGGGCAGGGAGAAAAAGTAGGGGAGAATTCATACATATTTGATGGACATTTCAGAAGATTTATAAAGATGAAAGCTCTTGTAAATAAAATGAAGTTGATAGGATTTGAAATGGTGAGCGCTGTGGAAAAAAGGGGATTTGCGCCTTTTCAGGGGAGCAATCCGCCCATTATAAGAATCATAGCTAAGAGATAAATTAATTAGTTACTGCCAGATTTTGGAAAAAAGAATAAAAAGGCAGATAAGGAGCACGATATGTGCAAGGGAGAGAGAATTAATGTAACAAGATCCTCTATGCCGCCATATGAGGAGTATATAGAAGCAATCAGACCTTTGTGGGATACACACTGGATTACCAACATGGGAAGATATCATATGGAACTCGAAAACCAGCTTAAAAGATATCTGGGGGTGCCTGAAATATCTCTCATGGTAAATGGGCATATGTCGTTGGAACTCGCGATCCAGATGATGGAATTTCAGAAGGAAGGAGGGGAAGTGATTACAACCCCGTATTCTTTTATTTCCACAACCCATGCAATTGTACGTAATGGGCTGAAGCCTGTATTTTGTGATATCAAGTGGAGTGACGCAACAATTGATGAAGATAAAATAGAAGAATTAATAACGGATAAGACAGTTGCAATTCTTCCGGTGCATGTATACGGAAATATTTGTAATGTAGAAAAAATACAGGAAATTGCGGACAAATATAATTTGAAAGTAATTTATGATGCAGCGCATGCGTTTGGGATCAAATATAAAAACAAGGGAATTGGAAATTGGGGTGATGCGTCAATTTTCAGTTTTCATGCGACCAAAGTTTTCAATACGATAGAAGGTGGCGCGGTAACTTTTCAGGAACGTAAGTATTATAAAAAATTGTATAATCTCAAAAATTTTGGTATCCACGATGAAGAGATTGTGGTAGATATAGGTGCCAATGCCAAAATGAATGAATTTTGTGCAATTATGGGTTTGTGTAATCTACGGCACATAGATATGGCGATGCAGGAAAGAAAAGAATATTATACCCGCTATGTTCAAGAATTAAGTGATGTTAAAGGAATTAGGCTGTTGGATAGGAACAGAGATTCGGACAATAATTATGCGTATTTTCCGATTGTGCTGGAGCAAGATTACATATATGGCAGAGATCGGTTATATGAGCGATTGAAAGAAGATAATATTTTCAGCAGAAAATATTTTTACCCGTTGATTTCCGATCAGAAATGTTATCGGGATTTATACAGTAACGGCGCGCTGATCCACGCAAAAGAGATTTCTGACAATGTATTAATTTTACCTCTGTATGAAGGTATGGGGGTTAAGCTAGTTGAAAAAATAGTAAAAATTATTCAGGGCAGAAAAGAATATTATCAAAACTAGCAGAAAGTCGAGAAAAGATTATGATTATGGGAGGCAATCAACCATATTTTATACCCTATATTGGATATTGGCAATTAATAAATGCCGTTGATGTGTTTATTATCAGCGATGATTATAATTTTATTGAGGGAGGGTGGATAGCTAGGAATCGTATTTTGGAAAATGGGAAACCGAAATTTTATAATATTGAACTTCAACATGCTTCCTCGGAAAGAAAAATTAATCAGCACTATATTTCAGAAAAATTTGATATAGACAAAAAACTTTTACAGTTAAGATGTGTTTATAAGAGGGCACCGCATTTTCGCGAAGGATATGCATTGATGGAACAAATATATAGCTGCGACGATAAAAACTTGGCTTATTTTTTGGAAAATTCTATAAAAATAATATGCGATTATCTGAGTATCAAAACAAAATTTGTCAGAGCTTCTGCTATTCCGGGAAATTGTGAATTGAGGAAAGAGTATAAAATATTTGCTCAGTGCAGATATGTTGGCGCAAATACCTATATTAATGCGATTGGAGGGCAGAAATTATATGCTTATAAGCAGTTTGCGGATCAAGGAATTAAACTTGGTTTTCTCAATTCCCAGAAAATTCACTATAAGCAGCTTTGGTATGATTTTGTTTCGGATTTATCAATTATAGATGTTATTATGTTTAATTCAAAAGAAGAGATATGTAAGATGCTTACACAATATACGATATTATGGGAGGAATAGTATATATGAGCCTGCTGGAAGAACTACAGAATTTGGATATTGATGATAGTATAGATGAACTTCATAATGAGACTTTACCGCTTGTTATGTGGGGTGCCGGAAGCAGTGCGTCGGAGGTTTTTTATTATTTACAAAATAGGGGAATCAAGATTGCGGATATATTTGTTGATGATGAGTATTATTCTGAAAATATGGTTTTGGAAGGAAAAACAGTATTGTCATATTCTATGTTAAAAGAAAAATATGACATGGTTAATGTAATAATGGGGAACTCCTATTATGAAAAAAAGGAAATATTAAAGAAAAAAGAATGTATTGGCGATGTATTTTGTCTGTTTAGTATGTCGTATCATGTTTTTGAAAGGACCTCATATGAAGAAATAGAGCAACATCTTCAGGATTTTCAGGAGACACTTGATGTTTTGGAGGACGAGCTTTCTAAAAGTAATTTTATGGCATTTCTAAAAACCCGTGTTTCCGGTAATAACAGATATATAGAAGAAGTATTTAAGTATGAAACGACTTTCTTTGAAAATGATATTATACAACTTTGCGAAAATGAGGTCTATCTGGATGTAGGAGCTTTTGATGGAGATACCATTCGAATGTTTTTAAGGCAAACAGATCATAGATATCAACACATCTATGCAGTCGAAGCAGACGATGAAAATTATTTAAAATTAAGAAATTATATTAGTGATATTAAATTAGAGAGAATAGAACTCTCAAATAAAGGAGCGTGGAATGAAAAAGGACGACGCGCTTTTTTGAAGAATCAAAAGCAAGCTTCAGGGGTTGCTGATAATACAGAGACACATAACTATATTCAAGCTGATATTTCAACTATTATGATGGAATCGTTGGATGAGATGTTCTATTATACAAACAAAGTTACACTATTTAAGATAAATTATAGAAATGGAGTTAAAGAAGCGCTGGAAGGAAGTGCCAATATATTAAGGGATCATATGCCAAAGCTTGTTATAACGGTAGGATTTGATTGCTATAATGTTCGAGCTATTCCAAAGTTAATTAAGCGGATTAATTCGAAGTATAGATTCTATATGCGATTCTGCCGCAGTATGGCTTCAGGCTTGGTCTTGTATGGAGTGGCGGAAGAAGCTGAATAGACAAGGGAAGATTAATTATGAAAAAGATACTTGTTTTAGGAGATAATGGTGAGACCTGTGAAATATTAGAACGGGCGAAAAAACGAAACGTATATACAATTGCAACGGACTACAATGCGTTGGAATATTCTTCTGCAAAGCGTATTTCCGATGAATATTGGATGATTAGTACAGGAGATCTGGATGCTTTGGAAGCAAAATGTCTCGAAGAGAACGTTGATGCAGTTATTAGTGGAGCCAGTGATTTTAATATAAAAATGTCAATTTTACTGGCAGAGAGGTTGGGTCTACCTTGCTATTGTAATGAAACAACATGGGACGCTGTTACAGATAAAATTATATTTAAACGGATAGCAAGAGAAGCCGGAGTCTCTGTACCGGCTGATTATATTGTGACAAAGGAGCTTACTTCTGAAAACCTTAAAAATATAGTATTTCCCGTTATGGTAAAACCGATTGATTTGTGCGCCAATGCAGGTATCAGTTATTGCTATACAAAGAAAGAATTAATAGATGCGCATCAGTATGCACGGTCACTGACAAAAAGAGAGGAAATTATTGTCGAGCAAATGCTTACTGGGAAAGAGTTTTTTGCATATTATGTGTTGGCAGAGGGCGAGGCAGCATTTTTTACGTTAGGGGTACGCCTTTCCCAACCGGGAGAGCCGAGATATTGTTATTCCATGAATACATCCATGAATAGCTTTACAGAAAAATATTTAGAGGAAATGGATGCATCAGTCAAAAAGTTGCTGAGAAAGATCGGATGTCGTGAAGGGATCGCTTGTGTGCAATGTATGATGGATAGCATGGAAAACCTTTATGCAATAGAGATGTGTTATAGTGTGGAAGCATCTATTCTTCTTGAACCTTTAGCAAAAGTATTTAATTTTGATGGGATTGCATGGCAATTGGAGTGTGCGCTTGGTATAAAGCACACGAAAGAACAGTTATTACGAATTAATAAACATAATTTTGAGAGATGTGCCAATTCATTAATTTTATATGCTAATAAAGAAGGAATTGTGGACGAGCTGAATGGATTTGATATAATCAGCAGATACTCCAATATACGTATGAAATTGTATGTGCATTTGGGCGATGTTATACGCAAATATTATCCGTTAGGAATTATTATGTTTGATACGGATGATTGCGAACAGGCTTGCAGAATGCTGGATATTATTAACGAAACAGTACATATTATAAATACTTCGGGTGAAGATGTACTGATCCGTTTTTCGGATTATGATGCTTTAAGAAAGGAAGATCAAAGGTAATATTCGTGAAAAAGAATTTGCATTTATTTAGGACATCGCAATTCACTAAAGACTTTATCCTGTTTATAAATCGGTATTTTAAGTCGGAGAATCATATTTTTTGGGTATATGGAGAGAATTTCTTTGATTATTCAGATAAATCTATGATTCAGTTCACCAATGTGACCTATATACCGGAGATTAGTATTTTACTAAATAAGGAAAGCATAAATAAGAGGCTACATGAATTTGATCTTATTTTTTACCATGGATTATTTGACGAAAATATTGTCAATTTTTTTGGAGAGAACAGACATTTGGTAAAAAAGCTATGTTTATATTTTTGGGGAGGAGACAAAAAACCGGCGGCGTGTTGGCGTGAGAGCAGTAAGGAGAACTATAGATATCTTATTCATAATGCGGCGAAAATTATTACGATTATTGATGAAGATTATAAAGGCATAAGCGATGAATATGCTCCACAGGGCGAGCATTATACGGTAGTCTACGGTGAGAACTATAATTACGGCGAGATCGATTTTGAAGATATTGTGTATGGAAAGGTAATTAATATTCAGATTGGAAACTCAGCTGCAAAATCTAATAATCATATTCGGGTATTTAAGGAATTGGAAAAATTTCAGAAAGAAAATATTCGGATATGGGTGCCTCTTTCCTATGGAAATAAGGAATATGCCAAGGAAGTTATTGATTTTGGACGGAATATGTTTGATTCTAAGTTTGAAGCATTAGAGGAATTTATGCCAGAGGTGCAATATAATGAATTGTTAAAAACCATGGATATAGGAATTTTTGATATTGAAAGGCAGCAGGCATTGGGAAATATTATATCATTGCTGCAAAGCGGCAGCAAAGTTTTTCTCCGAAAAGATACGATGCTGGCAAGATATTTTGAGGATGAATGTAGATGTAAAGTGTTTTATATAGAAGACATAGCACAGATGGGATTTAAGGAATTTATACAATATACAAAAGAGGAGGCTCTTGAGAATAGCAAAAAAATGGATGAATTTTATGATGTGAATGACATTGTGGAAGTTTGGAATAAAATATTCAGTTGAACAGAGGAAAATATGTTAAGAGTATATGGCAATTAGAGAGTCGGCTTGCGAGTATATTTTCGGTAATGTACAAGAGGTGAATATGGAAGAAACGATTCAAGAATATAAAAGAATGTCAGACAAGCATTTAGAAATGTTTTTGGTTATGTATTTTTGGGTGCGGAACTTAAATAATGGGAAAAGAATTGGCGACTTTTTAAGGGATCAAGGATATCGGCACATTGCAATTTATGGTGCGGGCTATATGGGCAGATGCCTTTGTGAAGAACTGGTCAAAGAAGATATTGGAATTGATTATTTTATTGATAAGAGGGATATGGGCGAGATAATGTCGATTTCAGTTAAAAAGGCGGAAGATGATTTGGAACCGGTTGATGCAGTTATTGTAACATCTGTTTATTTCATTTATGAAATTGAGAAAGAATTAAAACAGATAATGTGCTGTCCGATTTTTTCATTAAGTGATATTGTCTATAAATTGTAAAAAGATTAGCAGGAGTAAAAAGAAAAATGTTTTTACAGGAAAAGATACTGGATATCAATCAACGGCTGGAGATTTTGGAAAATGTAAAAAACATAGTTATATGGGGCGCCGGCATACATACCGTGAAAATGTATGAAATGACAAATCTTATTTCATATAGCATTAAAAATATAGTGGATATGGATGAGAAAAAGCAGGGGAAGAAGTATTTTGGGTTTATAGTGCAAAACCCCAAAAAGGGGATAGACTGGCAAAATGTAAATGCTGTGGTTATATCTGTTCACGGCAAGGAAAAAACAATTACGGAAATGCTTGTAAATGAACTGGGTTTTAGTGGACAGATTATTATTTTATATGGTCCTGACGAACAGAAAGCATTTTATTGCCTGTTTGATAAAGAAGATTCGCTGTTCTGTCATGTTGGGGACTATGAAAATTGGGTTCGGACGATTAGAAATCGTCTGAATGTGAAACAGTGGATTTCAAAAGAATTTAACTATATACCCACAAAAGATGAAGTAAAAAAAGAGAGGGGAGAAGTTAGTAAAATAGTAGTCGGTATATTACACTGTCAGGAAACTTCATATAATATGATCCGTTCTCTTTATGACGCCTTTGAGTCAGACAGCTCCTGTATGCCTACGGTTATATTGCAGGGTAAGGGTTATACAAATCATTATCAGGCTTTGGAAACGCAGATGAAAGAAAACGAGATGCGGTATGAATTTGATTATAATTGTGCAGACAGAAAATTTGACGTTTTGATTGTACATCATGTTCAGCTGCAGCCTACAGATGATGTAAAAACGATTATAAGCAATTCGGTTTTAAAGGTGGCGGTTCCGATCGGTGTCATCAGCTATAATGTACAAGGGCTAAATGCAGATAATATTCGGTCATATCAGGCAACCGATATATGCTGCGAAAAGTCTATTTATGAAAAAACACCGCAAGATATCAGGAAAGAATTTCATTGTTATGTGACAGGAAATCCCAAGTTTGATTGTATCTATGATGCATACCGGCATAATGTGAAAATTCCGACAAAATTCGAAAAATTGCTCAGCCCTGAAATTAAGAAGATTATTTTATGGACTACGGATCATAAAACCAATAATCAATTATGTACTTCCGATGTGGCATTCGACCTATATGCAAGTGCAGCATTTAATTATATAAACAAGCATCAGGACGTCGGCTTGATTTTTAGACCCTATAGTACATATATCAGGGAATTAATTAGAGACGGGTTAATGTCCGAAGAACAGGTAGACTATTTTAAGAATTATTGTCAGGAAAGTTCCAATATTGTGTGGGATGATGAGCCGGATTATTCTGCTTCATACAGTATGGCGGACGCGATCATAGCGGATGCGGGATGCGGCATTATCTGCTCGGCGCTTCCGATGATGAAGCCCATGGGAATTACTTTGCGCTGGGATATGGATGTAAGTAATATTTTAGGGCGTAACCGCGAAATACTGGAAAACCATTATCTGATCAGGACCGAGGCAGAAATGCTGTCATTTTTTGGGATGGTCATGGAGGGAAAGGATCCGAATTTTGATAAGCGAAAAATAATTTGCGAAAAATATGTGACCCATTTTGACGGGAAAAACGGGGAAAGAATAAAAAATATTATAAAAGAAGAGCTTCACAAGCGGGAGTGCCATAAAGATGGATGCGGAAAGTAGGAAAGGCAATAAAGAAATAATGCAGGGGTTTAACCAAAGCTTGGATAATATTATTTTTCGATATCATTTGGATGCGTTTTATCCGGAATACCGCAAAATGAGACGAGCAGAGGATTACCTGAAGATATGGCTGGAAAAATGCATGAAAGATATGACATCAGATGGCAAGATATTGTGCATTGCTTTAAGCGATAATGACATAGACAGATTTAAATTTTATACATCGCAGGCAGAGGTGTTTCAATATTATCTTTATCAGGGAATGAAAGATATCGAACTGAAAAAGCGTGCTGGTGATTATAAGGATGTTTATATTATTTCTTATGATGAGCAGGAATTAATAGTAAAATATCTTACTGCCAACGGGCTGCCTTTTAAAAATATTTATGATGATTTTTCCGCTCATGGCATGGAATTTCATAGTTCCTTTTACTGCTTTTTAAAGAAGCATGAAGAAGAAATAAATGGCTTCGATAATTGGTACTGTGGTGATAATAATTTCTTTTTAGAGAATTATTATTTGTTTAAGAAAGAAAATGATTTGACTCATTCGGAATTTCTAAAGAGAATGATTTTTCTGTCTCTGGCGTTCAGAGATTTTGTTTTGTGGGAAAAATATCAGGCAGAAATTTTAGAATGTTCGGAAGAAGGGGAAAGAAGAATATATAGCGAGGCCGGATGTGAAATCAAAAAATTATTGAACAGTATGAAGGCAGCTTTGGCTCAAAGGAATAAAAAAGATATCTTAATGGTCTGGCTTGACGCATTAAATCATGGATCGGAAAAAGATATGCCGTTTTTATATGGTGAAAAGGAAGAAGGAATATTGTTTGAAAATGCGTTTACGGTAATCCCCAACACAGTGCCAACATTTAGAGTATGTTTTACGGATCAGAAAGATGCGGGAGTCGGGCTACACAGTCATGAACCCATCAATAAAGAGGACAGTTCTTTCTATAGAAACTTAGAAACAAATGGATATTCTTTTAAAGTATTTAGCGGATACTTGGGTGATATTCTTGATGCTGAATGGCAATCTAATGAATATTTTGATCAATGGGTGCCGGTATCTCTGCTCTTGTGGAATGCCGCCTGCTGTATGGCGGAATCAGAGGCTTCCGTGTTTATGATGGTTCATGAACTGGCACATACACATGCACCATTTTATACATTAGATAAAGATATGGATTTGCTTTCATTATCTTATCCGCAGATCAAGATCAGGCAGCACTGTGCAGGCAAAGAAGTAGATGAACAGTTAAGCTTCTACATAAATCTTATGGGCGCGGATATTACAAAAATATATATGAGTGATCATGGGAATGGACAGCCGTGGGAACGTCTGCATACTTTTTTTGTGGTCAAAACGCCTGTGCTCTCAAGGGGAGTAGTGAATGAGATGTTTTCTTACAGTGCTTTTGATAAGCTGGTAAGCCAGCTGCTGGAAGAGAAATGGAATCCGGCAGAGTTTACGTCGGATTATGCTTGTGTGGGAGCGCTTCCGATGTACAATGCAAAAACTATAAGAAAGACAGTCATGGGAAAAAATGTCAGGCTGTCTGCGCTGGGATATTCGGGAATTGTAAATAGGGATTATTTCTATTTCAAATACAATAACGGAAGGGAAATGATGTTAGACAGAAAGGCGCTTCCTTGTAAAGAATACAATATTCCGCATAGAAATGATATTTGTAATAAAGCATATCTGGCATATTTTAGAAAGTTATTGCGAAAACCTGAAATGGATCTAAATGATATAAAGTTTAAATATTCTAAATATATATTTGAAATTATTGATCGCGAGGAGAATTATCCCAGAAAAAAAGTGAATGTAATTAATGAGTGGATCGCGGCATCCGGAAAAAGCCGTATTGCAATCAGGATGGGAGGACGGCATACAAGGATATTTTATGAATGGCTCACAGAAGATAATTTGAAAAAGATTGTGTGTTTTATAGACAGAGATAAGGACTGTGAATGCAGCATCTTTGGGAAAAAAATTATTTCGATGGATGAAATCGGGCAAGAGTGCCTAGATGGCATTATATTGTCCTCCTATGCTCGTTGTGAAGAGCTTCGGCGGGAGGCACAGGAGTACCCTAAAGATATATATGTTTTTGATCTGTACGATTATCTTGAAAGAGAGGGCTTTCCGCTCAGAGATATCCAGGTCGACTTGGTTGGCATGCCAGACAGTGCATATGAGGTGATGTGATGGAAGAGGATATGTTAGATACAGCTTTTATATGGAGTGACAATTGGCATATTGAAGATGGTAAAGCGTGGTTTGTTGAAGGTTGGAGAAACGCATTATTTTGTTTAGATTTGAATACAAAAATATGCGAATACATAGCGCCAATTCCCAAACTTGAGGCAAAGACTTTTCGCCGCAATCCGCGGGCGACCAAAATTGGTAATGATATATATTGTATGCCTGATTTGGGAAACTGCATTTGGATATATCAAATAGAAGAAGAGAAATTTTTGCAAATGAAAATAAATAATTTAAAACGTAAGAGAGTATCCATATATGACTATTGGAAATGTGAAAATCGATTATATGCAGTAGCGTTGGGGCAGCAGCAGATATTAGAGATCAATTTAGAGGAAAAGAAAATCTGTGCTTACTACACAATCTGTAATTATGACGAGGAGAATCTGGAACGAAGCGTTAAAGTGGGATTGGATATCTATACGGTATCCGGAATATCTAATCGGGTGTATCAATTTAATATAAAGACAAAACAAACAGTAGAGCATACCTTAACGGGAATAGAAGGAAAACTGAATACCATTTGCTTTGATGGTAGGAAATTTTGGTTGAGCGGAAACAGGAGAGAAATTTATGTATGGGATAAAGAAAATAATGTTACAGAGATTCTGAGGAATTTACCGAACGATTTTGGCATGTATGATTTCTTCGGAAAGACGGAAGAAATTCTGGATCAAAAAAGTGATATTTATAATACCTTTGCATTTATGGAAGCGAGAGTCGCTGGCAGCTGTATTTGGTTTATACCGTTTAGAACTAATCAAATAATATATGTAGATATTAACACATATCAAATTCATGTATTAGAAATGCAAGATGAGAGGGAAACAAAGGAGAGCCTGCAAAATAATAAGTTGGTATCTAAATACTTATTGCAGTATTTGTTGGAAGAGCGGTATTTAGGGCTGTTTTCAATTAAGAATAACTGGATTGTAGAAATTGACACTGATAGTCTTCAGATTGAGGTAAAGAAATTCTTATTTGACTATGAGAATTATGTAGATAAATTGCAGGATTACACGTTTGAAGAAAATAGACCGATTGAAATGAAAACGTTTGGGTACTTACTGGCTGAGAACAATAGAAAGATAAGCATGACAGAGAAAATAGAAGTGGGGGCAAGAATTTACCATCAAACTGTTACCAATATAGGAGACGGGCTATGAATATTATTATCTTTGGATATGGACAGGAAGGTATAAAACTTTACAGGAAGTTGAAAGAATCGGATGAGTATACCGTAATTGGATTTGCGGATAATTCTCCATATAAGAAAGGAAATCAAGTAGGCAGTTATAAAATTATGTCTATGGAGGAACTGGTGCAGTTAAAAGAAAAAGTTAGTTATTCAATCATTTTAGCGGCAGGCAGGTGGTATGAGATAGGGGAAGCATTAGAAAAATTTGATATTCCAATTGAAGGAGTATTTTTGAATGGAGAAGTGACGGAATATAGTCGAATGTGCTTTGAGAAGCTGGATTTAACAAAAAATATTAAGTTATATGCTGGAGACATATATCATGATGAGCATAAATCGGAACCATATCTATATGGATTATCTATCTCAAAAGCTGATGATAAACATATTTTTCATGATATAACACGACCTTATCCATTGCCGGATAATAGTATTTTCTCATATCAGGCAGAAGACGTGCTTGAACATATTGAATATTCAAGATTGAAAGCGGTTATTGATGAAATATGGCGTATTTTAATTGGGGGAGGGGTATTTCGAATTTGCCTGCCGGATTACTATAGTCCCTATTTGAAAAATATTTGCATGAGAAATAAGAAAGGAGAAATTATCTTTGATCCAACAGGAGGGGGAGTTTATGGGGAAGGTGGTGTTCTAAATGGCGGACATGTCTGGTTTCCCAATCATAAAAACGTTGAAGAATTGTTATTAAATACAAAATTTAATAAGTATAGTTTTCTGTGTTATCATACGCAGAATGAGGAATTGGTAAAAAAAGAGATAGATTTTTCAAGGGGTTATATTGCAAGGGTGCCAGCGAAAAATGATTGTAATAAACTCATATACAGTATTGTAGTAGATTGTTATAAATAGAGGAGATTAAATGAAGACAGGTATTATTGTTTTCGCTTATAATCGTGGCGATCATCTACAAAAAGTGATTGCCGGATTAAAAGAAAACGAGGAAGTATCCAGACTGTATATTTTTCAGGATGGCATAAAATGTGTGGAGCACCGAAGCGAGTGGGAAAAGACAAGACAGGTTATTGAGGCAATAGACTGGTGTGAAGTAATATACCATCGTGAAGTATGCAATAAAGGACTCTCACGGTCTATTGTTGATGGAATCAATGCAGTATTGAAAGAAAATGATGCAGTAGTGGTTTTGGAGGATGATTGTGTACCGACCCCCGGCTTTATCGGGTATATGGAACAATGTTTTGAAAAGTATAAAGGAGATCAGAGAGTATATTCGATTGGAGGGTATGCATGGCCAATCAATATACAGAAAAGAGACGAAAGCGATATCTATTTTTGTAGGAGAATTTCATCATGGGGATGGGGGACATGGAAAGACCGATGGGAAAAGTATGAACAGGATTATACTTTTCTACAAAGGATGCTTTTTGATCAGAAACAATCTGCACAATTAGGCGTATGGGGAAATGATCTGGAAAGGACGTTGTTGGACCGGGTAAGAGGACATAATGATTCATGGGCTGTATTCTGGGCATTAAAGACGATAGAGGATGGGGGATTTTGCATTAATCCATATACTTCTTTTATTGAAAATATCGGCTTTGACGGAAGTGGAGTTCATTGTGGAAAAACAGATTCTTATAAAGTGAATTTAAATTTATGTATTAAAGAAAAAATCTGTTTTCCGAAGGAGATCAATATCTTGGAGGAAACGGAGAATGCCTTTGCAAAGCTGTTTGGGTGTTATACCGCAATCAGATACGAACAGGCAGCTGCGCAGGATCAAATCTTAGTTTATGGATTGGGGAACTGTTTTTTTGAAAATGAAGAGATCATTAACAGTAGCCATAACATTATCGCATTCATTGATAAAAATAGAAAGGGTTATTATGCCGGAAAGAAAATTATAAAGGTAAAGGATATTCAGGGATATGTTTACGATAAGATCCTCATTACCATTAAAAGTGAGGCGGAACGTAACAAGGTCGCATGTTTGTTAGAAGAAGAGTATCGGGTGCCGCCGGATAAAATCATATTTGGAATTGATTCAAGCGTTATGTGAAGGGAAACAGACAGTGAAAATAGCGTATTTTTTAGATAATCCCGTAAGTCTTGGAGGAGCGGGAAACTTATTGCTGCAACAGGCTAAACTAATGTCGGAAATATATGAGGTACTTGTTATCATTCCGTGCGACGTTTGTGGAGCCCCTAATTCAGAATATGAAAAGAGATGTAGACGACTGAACCTTAAAACGGAAAATCTTGAATTTCCCACTTCCTATAATTTTTATAATGTAGATTTGCTTGGGGCATTGAGATGCGTTGAAAAAATTAAGGAAATGTCTGTTTGTCATAAAATAGACTTCTTTCATACAGTTCAGCTAAACGTAGCAGCAGAGATTGCTTCAAGAGAATTGGGCATTCCTCATCTAATGAGTATTTACCAATTAAGGAAGGACGAATTCAAATTGTGTGCTGGTGATATTTTTGCCCATTATCATTTGTGTGACTCCGAATTATATTCAAACATGTGGAGAAAAGGTCTGGGTATAGAGTCAAGATGTATCAGACCAGTAGCACCGGCAAGACAGGTTGTGGGGAAAGAAGATTACAGAAAATTTGGATTAAAAGTATTGATGCTGGGAACGGTCTGTGAAAGAAAGAACCAGTTAACTGCAATCAAAGCTATAGAAAACTGTAAGAAGAATTATGATATTGAACTGATTATTGCTGGCGACTGTGAGAATCCGTATGGGGAACAGTGCCGAAAGTACATAGTGAAAAAGAAACTGGAACAAACAGTGCGGATGGTGGGGTTTGTCTCGGATATCAGGGAGCTATTGATTAGCTGCGACTGTTTTCTGTGTGCAAGCACGGATGAATCCTTCCCGTCTTCTATTGTAGAGGCTTTGACATATGATCTTACAATTATATCAACCCCGGTAGCAGGCGTGCCTGAGTTATTTCATAATGGAGTGAATAGCCTGATCAGTGAGGGATATGAGGTTGATGACATAGAGGAAGTGCTGACTAGAACGTACCGAGCGCATCAATGTAATCAAATTGCTGATATCCATGAGAAAGCATGGGAACTTTGGAGACAAAATTTTTCTCCGAAACTTATTCAAAAACAATTGGAAACATATTATCAATATATTATTGATAAAGACACCCACCTGAAGCGGCAGACGAAGATGGAAGATCTGGTAATAAAAGCGCAGAAGGCGGATCGGTTAATTGAGAAGATGCCGGAAAAAGAGGTATATAAAAGGCGGGCGCTTTATTATGGTTTATTGATGCCGCGGATACAGGGAAAGCGGATCTGTATATGGGGAGCCGGGAAATTGGGAAAGCAGGCATATAACCTGATTGTCGCTCTGAATATTGGTGTGATCGTGGAAGCTTTCATTGATAAAAATAGAGAAGGGCAGTACCTTGGATTTCCGATTATAAAGCCGGAGGATGTAGACCATATGGATATAGAGACTGTCATTATTGGGTTTCATCATAATACGGATGAGGCAATCACATTTTTGGCGGAAAGAGACTGGAAATATAATGAAAATATATGGCTATTACCATGATTTTGATAGGACATATTTTGGGGTGGAGCATAGGGAAATGAGTATAAAGGTATCTGTAATTACTCCCTGTTTGAACAGTGAGAAGACCATAGGGAACACGATAGAAAGTGTTCTGGGACAGACGTATGAAAATATAGAATATATCATTATTGATGGAGGTTCTGTGGACGGAACGGTTTCTGTTATAGAGCAGTATATGCCGCAATTTCAAGGGAAAATGCGGTATATCAGTGAAAAGGACAGCGGTATCTATGACGCTATGAATAAAGGCATTTTGCTGGCGTCGGGAGATGTGATAGGCATCATCAATAGTGATGACTGGTATGAACAGGATGCAGTGCAGCGAATTGTGCAATGTTTCTATAAAACGGACGCCGAAATAGTGTACGGAGAGAAATGGGTGGTTAATGGAGAGGGGCAGCGGGAGTATCACACAATACATTCCGCATTTCCGCCGCATCCAAGCACATTTGTGAAGAAAGAAGTATATCAAAGGCATGGAATGTTTGATTCGAAATACAGAATTGCAGCAGATCGGGAATTATTGCTTCGCTTTATCGCTAAAGGGGTCCAATTTTGGCATATCGATGAGATACTTGCAAATTTTAGGAGAACAGGCATTAGCAATTTAAATCGTATGGAATGCGCAAAAGAGGCACACAAAATCGATTTACAATATCTTGGAGCTTGTTCGGATAATATATTGAGAAGAGAAGATATAGAAGAAAAATATGATAGAGAGAAGTTTGTATACATAAGTCGTAAATTGCCGGAAGTTATAAAAAATAAATTTTCCAGTCAATTTGATATTACGAATGGTTTGGTCATTTTTGGGGCTGGTGTCTGTGGAAAAGAATTGGAGACGGTTTTGAGACGATGTGGTGTTCCTGTTCGCTTTTTTGTGGACAACGAGGAGAAAAAGTGGGGTTTGGAATTGAATGGGAATAAAATATTCTCACCGGAGATCTTAAGGTATGGCCGCATACATGTAATAGTTACTGCCAGCAGATTTCGAAAGGTTATCTGCAGGCAGCTTCAGAACTACTCTAATCAGGACCTTACATGGGAGGTTTTAGAAGATGTACGGAAAGATGTGGTGAGCCAATGGGACAAGCTGTTTGCGGAAGTTAATCTGTAGAAATGGAAAGGTAACATGTATGGATGCACAGGAACTTCAGATAGGAAATGTGGGTTTGAATTTGTGCCAGTATAGTGGGAATGATCAGTATTCCGACGGAGATATTGAGGAGGAATTACTAAAGATTGTAAAGAACACAGAGGACTATGATGTAGTTTTGTCCGACTGCGAGGACTTTGCTATATATTACCATTTGGCAAAAGAGAGGGAGTTTATTGTTGAAGCAATGTACATTTCAAAGCAGGATGAAGTTTTGGAGATTGGTGCCGGATGTGGTGCGGTGACGGGCGCACTTGCGGACAGGGCAAAAAGCGTACATTGCATTGAATTGTCTAAAAGAAGATCTCTTATTAATGCGTACAGGCATAAAACTTATGACAACATAAGCATTCAGGTATGCAATTATGAGGATTCAGTGCATACGAGGAAATATGATGTTATTACGTTGATAGGTGTATTGGAATACGCTGGGTACTATATTCATGCTAAAAATCCCTACGAAGCTTTTCTGATGGATGTGAGAAAGAAGTTGAAGGAGGGCGGAAGGATATATATCGCGATAGAAAATCGCTTAGGGATGAAATATTTTTCGGGTTGTAAGGAAGACCATTCAGGGGTGGAGTTTGACGGCATTGAGGGATATGTTGGTCAAAATAAAGCGAAGACATTTTCGTACCATGAACTGAATAGTCTGCTTAGACGCAGTGGATTTGATCAGGTAGACTTTTTTTATCCATACCCGGACTATAAATTTCCAAACGAGATTTTCTCTGACGAGTATTATCCTTGCAGGGGAAATAGGTATGAGAAATCCAGTAATTATATAGCCGCGCGGAATGAATGCTTTGATGAGATCAAGTTTTTAAACAGTCTGCAGATGGAAGATGAATTTCGCATATTCTCCAATTCATTTCTGGTTTGTTTAAGGTAGCGGGAGAGGAGTTATGAAAGTTATTTACAGCCGGATGGCACAAGGACGCAAAAGGGAGTATCAGATTATAACTAAAATTGTGTTTGTGGATGGGAACAAATACGTGCTGAAAGAAGCCGCATGTGCGGAGGCGAAGCAACACGTAAAGAATACTTTTCATAATGAGGGCGTGATAGCACCTGTTTATGGTAATTATCTACTACGGGGACAATGGGTGGAAGAACGGATTGTGACGCCGTTTATTGAGGGAAAGACGCTGGGAAGCAGATTGCGGGAACAGTTGAGAGAACAGGACGGTGAGGAAAAGGCGGTTGCTCTTTTGCGACAATGGAGAAAACTTATTATAGGGGATGAAAAGAATATTTGTAAATTTGTTCCTTCGAATGAATTTGAAGAGGTGTTTGGTAAGGCGGATGACTTGGCAGGAGTCGATGCAACCGCAGTTTCAAACTTTGACTGTTCTGCAGAAAATATTTTTTTCTTGCAAAATGGCGAAATTAAAATAATTGATTATGAGTGGGTATTTTCATTCAAGATTCCTGTTGAGATGTCTTTTTACAGAGTATTGAAAACGTTCTTTCAATGCAATCAGGGACTGACAGACTGGAAAAGGCTTTTAGAACTGGCTAAAATTGATGGAAATCGCTGTGCCAGGTATGACAGAATGATGGAGGCATTTGCGGAATATACATCTTTGGATCAGGAAAATAACGTAGATTATGCGTTGCTGGGGAAACAATTTAAGACGGGAAAGATTCTTGAAAGAAATAAAGTAGTCTTTTCATATCGCTTTCCTTATGACTTGATACCGGAAGGGAAAAGAATCGTCCTGTATGGTGCGGGACAAGTGGGAGAAGACTTTTGCAAACTGCTTCGGATGACAGGATATTGTCAGGTTGTAGCATGGGTGGATAAAAGTGCATCTCTTTACCGTAAGCAAAATTTGCAGGTAGAGGATTTTGATGAAATAGGGCGCCGCTCATATGATTATGTGTTAATTGCGGTATACCAGGAAAAGATGGCAGAAGAAATAAGGAATGAATTGATCGTTTTTGGAGTAAACCCGAACAAAATTGTATGGGGGAAACCCAAATTAATGTAATCGAGAAAAGGGAATGAGGTGGATGAGTTGCTAAAAGTGATTATATGGGGAGTTGGGAAAAGATGCAGCGTTGTTCTGGACACTATAAAGCCCGAATGTTGTGAGATTATTGGATTTATTGATAATGATCCCCAAAAAGCGGGGGGAGAATTTAGAAATAAGAAAATATATACATTTAAAGAAATTCCCGACGATTTTGATTATTTACTGGTCGCAGCTGTGACCTATCATTCAATTTTATACCAGTTGGAGCAGGCGGATTTTCATATGGAAAAATTAATCGTATTTTATGATATGTCATATGTAGGGAAAAGGGCGTATTGGGAGTTTATAGACTGGAAGGCGTGGAAAATAGTGGTTTTAGAAGAGAAACTAAGGGAGCTTGAAAGTGTGGTTAGAGGTAGATTTGGCAATGTTGGCTACGAAATCACAGATCAGAATAGGAAGAAAAAGTACTGTTATCCAATTATTGCCACAGATGAGGAATTGGTTGAGAAAATTATCACGGAGCATAAATCTTTTATTCGCTTTGCGGATGGAGAGTTTGAGATTATGCGAGGAAATGAACGACCGCCATTCCAGAATGTAGATGCGGTATTATCCAAAAGACTTTTGGATGTTTTTACTTCATCAGAAGAAAATATTTTGCTGGGGATCGCGGATACTTATGGAGACCTAGATCAGTATACGGATGAAATTGCGCAGGGCATACGGGAATATATGACAGAAGAGACGCGCGCTTTTCACATGTCTGTAATTGATTTAAATAGGACATATTATGACGCGTATATATTTAAATCCTATATGCCATATAAAGATAAGGAGAGTACTGGAAAAAGAATTTCCCTTATTAAAAAGATATGGGACAGAAAGGATATTGTGCTTATTGAGGGGGATAAGACAAGGACGGGATATGGAAACGACTTGTTTGATAATGCAAGATCCATAAGAAGAATTTTGTGTCCTACTTTCAATGCTTATACAAAATATGATGAAATATTAGCCAGCAGCAGGAAAGTGGATAAGAATTGTCTGATACTGATAATACTAGGACCTGCCGGGAAGGTTCTTGCATATGATCTGGCGCTGGAGGGCTACCAGGTGGTGGATATTGGTCAAATTGATATGGATTATGACTGGTATCGGGCAGGTGCGGGATATAAAGTGCCTAATCCAGATAAGTACGTATCACAGTTGCCCCCGTCGGCGGTCAGTGAAATTACGGATGATGTGTATCGACAACAGGTTTTATTTTGGATTGAGTAGACATTGTAAAGAGAAGTGCTTCGGTTATATCAGATCATTATGGTAGGGGGAGAAACGGTTATGGAACATGTGAGTATAATTGTACCAATATATCGTGGACAAAAATACATAAATGGCATGGTTACGCAGATAGAAAAGTGTGCGGCAGTCTGTCAGAATATTTGTACGTTGAAACTCCTTTTGGTCAATGATGATCCAAATGAAGCAATCAGCTCACCAGCTTCTAAGAAAATCGAAATAGAAATTATTGAGACGGATATAAATCGTGGTATACATGGAGCCAGAGTGCGGGGGCTTGTGCGCTGTACGGGGGACTACGTGCTGTTTTTGGATCAGGATGACCGAATCAAGCCGGAATATTTCTCAAGCCAGCTTTCACGTCTGGGGAAGTCAGATGCGGTGGTGTGCAGGCTGATCCATGAGGGCAGACAGTTTTATGATACGAGGATGCCTTTTGAAGAAGTGATTGCGAAAGAATTTGTCCTGTCTGTCAGGAACCCCATCATATCTCCCGGACAGGTGCTAATTAGGAAAAATAAGATACCGGCTGAATGGAAAGAGACAAACCTGAAAAATAACGGTGCAGATGACTGGTTGTTATGGCTTTGCATGCTTGGGAGGGGGCGGAAATTTGCACTTAATTCAGAGATATTGTTTGAGCATGTGGTGGAGGGTGGCAATGAATCTTTTAATGTGGCACATATGATAGCGTCGGGGCGAGAAATGTATGATGTGGTTGCAGCGGCTGACATTTTTTCTCCAAGGGAACTCACAAAGCTGCGTGTGGCTGTACAGTCGACGGCAGAAAGTCAGATCAGTCTGCTAAATAAATTCCAAAAGATGTTTTTTGTGTATGATAACTGGATGAAGCAACAGGAGCAGGGACGCTATATTCACACATATTTAATGAGTACTGGAGTAAGTAGCGTAGCTATTTATGGGGATAGTTATATTGGCAAAAGATTGTATCACAGTCTGCAGAATAACGGTATAGAGGTGAGATATTTTATTGATATGAATGCAGCGTATCTGGAAGAGGAGATTCCGATATATGCGCCTGAGGCATATTTGCCGTCTGCGGATTTGATTCTTATTTCGTTGGTAGAAGGGGTAGAAGAGATCAGAAAAAATCTTGAGACTCTGACGGAGGGGAAAATATGTAGTGTGCAGGAACTTCTAGAGAAATTAGAGCACACAATTTAAATGGGGTTTCCTGAAAATAATAACATAAAAGAATTTTAGCAGGAACGGAAACTTGGTGCGGGTTGTGTTCGAAAAAAGGATAGTGGGGAAATGAAACTGCTTGTTTTTGGAACAGGTGACTATTACCAGCGATATAAGAAGTGGTTTGTAAAAGAGGAAGTAGTGGCGCTGCTTGACAATTCACCAGCAAAACAGCATACCGTCATGGATGGCATAGAGGTGATCTCTCCAAGGGAAGGGATAAGTAAGGATTTTGATGCGGTCATTATTCTGAGCTTTTACGTGAAGGCAATGCGGCAGCAGCTTTTGGAGCTGGGAGTGCCGGAAGGAAAAATTTACCATTTCTTTGATTTAAACAGGCTGATCTGCCATGGGTATGGCGGTCAGGGTATTGATTATAAGAAACCAATACAGTATTACGGAGGTGCGGAAAGGATAGAGCCTTCCTCAACGATCCTGCTTTTATCACACGACCTGACCATGGGCGGACCGGCGCTTGCCCTCTATCACATGGGACAGGCATTGCGGAAGCAGGGAAACAAAATCGCAGTTGCTTCCATGTTGGACGGTCCGCTGCGGGAGATACTGGTGCAGGAGGGGATTCCGGTCATTATTGACGTAAATTTACAGGTGGAGACTATGCGCGATGCCGGATGGCTGGATAAGTTTCGGCTGATTGTATGCAATACCATCAATTTTCACGTTTTTTTATCGGAACGGAATACAGACACGCCGGTTTTGTGGTGGCTGCATGATTCTGCATTTTTTTATGACGGGGTAAACCCGGATGTTTTGCGTGCCGTCAGCAGTGAAAAAATGGAGGTTTGTGCCGTAGGTCCTGTAGCGCGGAAAGCGATGGAGAGCTATCGCCCTGATTTATTGATAGAGGATTTGTTGTACGGGGTTACGGACGAGGCGGAGCTCATGAAGAGAAAAGGTAAAGACGGGGACAAGGTACGTTTTGTAACGATCGGCTACATAGAGGCGCGAAAAGGGCAGGATATTCTAATACAAGCGATCCTGGAGATGCCGGAGAATGTGCGGAAGAGGGCTGAATTTCTCATTGTGGGGCAGGATAATTCTCTGCTTGCGGGGCAGATCAGGGAAGAGATAAAGGATATTCCGGAAACAGTAATGACAGGCGTTCTGGACAGGGAGAAAATACATGAGCTCTTGGAACAGGCGGACGTGTTGGTTTGCCCATCCAGGGAGGATCCTATGCCGACGGTGGCGGCGGAGGCAATGATGCATGGCGTACCCTGTATTTTGTCGGATGCCACAGGCACAGCCGGGTATATGCAGGACGGGGTGGACGGTATCGTGTTTCACAGTGAGGATGCAGGGAGCCTAGCAGAGAAGCTCGTCCGGTGCATCGAACATCCAAAACAGCTTTCGGATATGGGAATGCGGGCGCGGAAGGTATATGAGAATGTATTTTCCATGCAGGTGTTTGAAGAAAACGTGCGAAATGTTTTACTAAAATTTTGATGGATATTCGGGAAAGAGGGAAAACAGTGTCCGATTTACAGAAAGTATTATCAGAATACGGGGATCATAAAATTGCCGTTTATGGTCTGGGAGCGGAGACGGAACGGGTTCTCGGTGAGATCGGGAAAACATTTCAGGTAACAGGGCTGTTAGACAGTTATCAGGACAGTGGAACCCTATACGGTAAGCCCATTATTTCCTTGGATCGGGCGGCAGAAGAGCATGTCAGGCTAATTCTGGTAGCGGCACGACCAGGCTCGTGCCGGGCAATTGCAAAGCGAATTGGCGGAATTTGCAGGGAAAAGCAGATTGCCCTGTTTGATATAAGGGGCAATGATCTCAATAATGTGCAACGTGTCGTATATGATTTTAAAGAGGTGCCTGGATACACGAAGAGCCAGGTGATGAAAAAGGCTCTGACATATGATGTCGTCAGTTTTGATTTGTTTGATACATTGATTATGCGCCAACTACTGTTTCCGTCTGATGTTTTTGAGCTGGTGGAGGACAGGCTGAGACAGCATGGGATTATTATAGAAGACTTTCCTGCCAGAAGGATGGCGAGCGAGAAAGAACTGTCCAAAGACCGCGCGCCGAGGCTTTCGGAGATCTACACTCATATGAAACAGACATATCAGCTTTCTGAAATAGAGCCGGAGCAGATGGCTGTGCTGGAATGGGAGATAGACTGCGGGCTGGTTGTTCCGCGCAGGGAAGTGTGCAGGCTGTTTTCGGATCTGGAGGCGCGGGGAAAGAAGGTCTATATTGTGACCGATTCATACTATAATAAGAAACAGATCGCAGGCATATTAAAAAAGTGCGGTATAACGCACTATACGGATGTCTTTGTCTCCTGTGAATATGGAAAGGGAAAAACGCAGGGGCTTTTCCATGAGTTTAAGGAGACGGTGGACGTTTGGTCTTATCTTCACATCGGGGATGACGCGGTGGCTGACGTGGAGAGCGCTAAAATGCATGGGATTGACGCATGCCGTCTTTACAGCGGGCTTGATTTGCTGGAAATGGCCGGGTATATGGGATTATGGGATCATATAAATTCCTTGTCAGACAGGACAAAGACAGGGATGTTTGTGTCGTTGCTGTTTAACAGCCCGTTCCAGTTTGAGGCGGAAGGGAAGCGTATCAGCGTCCGTGCGGCTTATGATATCGGTTATGTTTTCTTTGCTCCCATGATCTGCGACTTTGTCCTGTGGTTCCGTGAGCAGGCGGAGAAATACCGGCTTGAAAATATTCTTTTTTGCGCTAGGGATGGTTATCTGGTCAAGCAGCTGTATGATGAGCTTTGTAATCAGATTTCTTCTGTTTATTTCCTGACGTCGCGGATGGCGGCAATCCGGGCAGGAATAGAAAACGAGGAAGACATCCGATATGTGGGAGACATGAAATTCAGCGGAAGCCTGTCTGAGCAGTTAAAGGAGCGGTTCGGGATCCGAATCAGTGAGAAAAAGTGGAGGGAGAACAGTCCGGCGGAACTTTTGGATTTCACGGCTGAGATTTTGGACCACGCGGTTGTGAGCAGGAAAAATTACCTTACATATATTGAGCGTCTGGGCTTAAAAAGCGGAGAGACTGGTTTCTTTGATTTCGTGGCAAAAGGCACTACCCAGATGTACATGGGCAGGCTGATGGAACAGCATCTGAAAGGAATCTATTTTCTGCGGCTGGATAAGGAGCAGATGCAGGGAAAGAATCTGGATATCGTTTCCTTTTATGACACGGAGGAGATGAACAGCAGCGTAATTTTCCGAGATTATTATATACTCGAGACAATGTTAACAGCGCCGATGCCTTCAGTCAGTGAGTTTGACGGGAATGGCAGTCCTGTGTATGCGGAGGAAACCCGGAAGGAAAGCGATATCAGGTGTTTTCAGGAGGCGCAGGAGGGGATTAGAGGATATTTTAGGGAATATCTGCAGTTGTGTCCCATATCTGCCAGAAAGATCAACAAGAAACTGGATGAGATTTTTTTGGCGTTGGTACATGGGATAGAGATCACAGATAGAGATTTCCTAAACTTAAAGGTGGAAGACCCGTTTTTTAACCGTATGACGGATATGACGGATATGTTGTAAGTTAGAAATGATCTGAGACAAAGACGGAAGGTTTTATGTAATTGAAATGGCACATCGGCTGTCTGGCGACCTGACGGCGGTCGAATACAGTTCACATCTTTGACGAAGAGATTACAGTGATTAAAATCAATTTAAGCAGCGGTGCTAAAGAGGAGATAAATGTGCTGGACTGACTGCTGGGGTAGTCAAATATTTAAAAAAATCTATTGGAAGCCGCGCCCTGTCATGTTAAACTTAGAACATAACGGGTGCGGCTGTTTTTATGCTGAGAAGGTGCAGGAGCCGTCCCGTCAATTGTGTGCAGCTTCAAAAGCGGACTGCAGAATGGAGGATAGCATGACAGCAGAAAAAATCAAAGAGATCGTTTCACAGATGACGCTGGAGGAAAAAGCATCCATGTGTTCAGGTGCGGATTTCTGGCACACCGAGGCGGTGGAGCGGTTGGGGATTCCCGCCAGCATGGTGTCGGATGGACCGCACGGTCTGCGCAAACAGGATCAGGAGGGAGACCACTTAGGGGTCAACGACAGTATCAAGGCGGTTTGTTTCCCTGCAGGATGCGGTACGGCGGCTTCTTTTAACAGGGAGCTGATCCGGCAGATGGGGGAGACATTGGGAGAAGAGTGTCAGGCGGAGGGCGTGAGCGTGATCCTCGGTCCGGCGGTGAATATTAAGAGATCCCCTCTTTGTGGGCGCAATTTTGAATATTATTCCGAGGATCCGCTTGTGGCGAGCGAGATGGCGGGTGCGCTGATCCACGGTGTACAGAGTAAAAATGTGGGAACGAGCATCAAGCATTTTCTGGGGAACAACCAGGAGACTCGAAGGATGACGTCCGATTCGCAGATCGGACCGAGATCACTGCATGAGATCTATCTGGCGGCTTTCGAGGGAGCGGTGAAAAAGGAAAAACCCTGGACAGTGATGTGTTCCTACAATAAAATTAACGGCACTTATGCGGCGGAGAACCACAAATATCTGACAGAGGTGCTTCGTGACGAGTGGGGATTTGACGGCTATGTGATGAGTGACTGGGGTGCGGTCAACAGCCGCGTGAAGGATTTGCAGGCAGGGCTGGATCTGGAGATGCCTTCTTCAAACGGTTTTAACGACAGGCTGATCGTGGGCGCGGTGCAGAGCGGCGAGCTCCCGGAAAAAGTCTTGGACGCAGCGGTTTCCCGTATTTTGAATATTGTTTTCCGCTATGAGGAAAACCGGGATAAGAACGCGGTGTTTGACAGGGACAAAGACCACGAGATGGCGCGAAAGGTGGCGCAGGAGACGATTGTTCTTCTGAAAAACGAGGGTGTACTGCCGTTGTCTGAGCAGGATGAGATTGTCTTTATCGGAAAGTACGCGAAGACGCCCCGCTATCAGGGGGGCGGCAGTTCCCATATCAACAGCCATAAAGTCACTTCGGCGTTAGACGCGGTAGAAGGCATGGGGAATGTGACCTATGCGCAGGGTTTTGATGATAAAGAGGATAAAACGGATGAAAAGCTTCTGGCGGAGGCTGTTGAGGCGGCGAAGAGGGCTAAGATTGCGGTTATCTTTGCGGGGCTTCCGGACGCTTTTGAATCGGAAGGGTTTGACCGCGAACATATGCGGATGCCGGACTGCCAGAATGAGCTGATCTCCAAGGTGGCGGAGGTTCAGCCGAATACAGTGGTGGTGCTGCACAATGGTTCTCCCGTAGAGATGCCGTGGGTAAACGAAGTGAAGGGCATTGTTGAGGCGTATCTGGGCGGTCAGGCAGTGGGCGGCGCGGTCTGCGACATTCTGTTCGGCAAGGTGAATCCCAGCGCGAAGCTGCCGGAGAGTTTCCCGCTGAAGCTGGAGGATAATCCGTCCTATCTTTTCTATCCGGGTGAGAAGGATAAGGTGGAATACCGTGAGGGCATTTTTGTGGGATACCGCTATTATGACTCCAAGAAGATGGAAGTGCTGTTCCCGTTTGGACACGGACTTTCCTACACGACATTTGCGTATTCCAATCTGTCTGTAGACAAGGAGCAGATGAAAGATACGGATGTTATGACGGTATCTGTGGATGTGACGAATACGGGCAATATGGCGGGCAAGGAGATCGTGCAGCTCTATGTGGCGGATAAGGAGAGCACGGTGATTCGTCCGGCGAAGGAACTGAAAGGCTTTGAGAAAGTGGAGCTTGCGCCGGGGGAGACAAAGACGGTGACATTTACGCTGGATAAGCGGGCGTTTGCCTACTACAGCGTGAAACTTCAAGACTGGCATGTGGAGACAGGGGTGTTCGATATTATGATCGGCAGATCATCCCGAGACATCGAACTGACAAAAGAAGTTACAGTGGAATCCACAGTAAAGATTCCGTTTGTGTACACAACAGACACCGCTATGGGCGATGTGCTTAAAGATCCACGCGCAAGAGAGATTGTGAAAGAGCTTCTCAAGCTTGATATATTTGGCGGCGAACAGGGTAAGGCGGAGAGTGATGCCGCCAACGAGGCGATATCAGCGGGGATGAGCGAGGCAATGGCTGGATTTACACCTCTGCGGGGGGCGCTCAGCTTTGGCGGGAATATGAACATGGCGGATATACAGGAGATTGTGGATAAACTGAATGCGCTGGAGGAAGGGTAAAACCTTCCTCGTCTGCCTGCTTGGTGGAACAGATACGAATGATGTGGAGCGATACCGAGAGGCGCTTTCGCCGGAAGGGATTGACACGCTGCCGGATTATGTGGATGATCCGGAGGATGAGGAGTCCCGGAGAAATCTTTTGCGGAACAGGGCGATGTTTCAGCTGGGCGTGACGGGCTGGGAAAATATTAAAGTCGTTGTGAAACCAATGTCCGACGGGAAACATTGGGTCGCGTCGGTGAGAACCCGGATCTGCTGCACGTGGGGATTACACTACAGCTATAAGAAAACAGGACAGGGGTTAAACCTCTGTCCTGTTGCAGCTTTCTATTTATTTTTATATCCCAGCGCAGCCTCCACAAACCCCTTAAAGAGCGGATGCGGTCTGTTAGGCCGGGACTTTAACTCCGGGTGCGCCTGTGTCGCCACAAAGAAGGGGTGGTCGGGCAGCTCGCACATTTCTACGATGCGCCCGTCGGGCGACAGCCCGGAAAGCAGCATGCCTTTTTCGGTGAGGACTGCACGGAAGTCGTTGTTGACTTCGTAGCGGTGTCTGTGTCTCTCGTAAATGGTCTCCTCACCGTACAGCGCATACGCCTTCGATGCCTTGTCCAAAACGCAGGGATAGGAGCCGAGCCGCAGGGTGCCGCCGATATCTTCCACGCCGTTCTGATCGGGCATCAGCGCGATTACGGGGTGGGTCGTGGACGGATCCAGCTCAATGCTATGGGCATCGTTGTAGCCGACCACATTTCTGGTAAACTCCACGATGGCTAACTGCATACCAAGACAAAGTCCGAGGAAAGGAATTTTATGCTCTCTTGCATAAGTGATGGCTTCGATTTTGCCATCAATGCCCCGGTCGCCAAAGCCGCCGGGCACCAGTATGCCGTTTACATTGTGAAGAACGGAATCCACATTGTCATGCGTGACAGTTTCGGAATCTACCCACTTGATATCAACTACGCTGTGGTGGGAAATACCGCCGTGTTTCAATGCTTCCACCACACTGATATATGCGTCATGGAGCTGCGTGTATTTGCCGACAAGGGCAACCGTCACGGAGTCAGTGGGAGTCCGCAGGGATTCCACCATTGCCTTCCAGTCGGTCAGATCAGGCTCCGGGCATTCCAGTTTCAGGCATTCGCACGCCACCTGTGCCAGATGCTCTTTTTCCATGGCGAGGGGCGCCTCATACAGATGCTCCACGTCCAGATTCTGTAAAACGCGGTTGTTCGGTACATTACAGAACAACGCAATCTTATCCTTTATACCCTGGTCCAGCGGATGCTCGCTGCGGCAGACAATGATGTCGGGCTGGATGCCCATACCTTGCAGGTCTTTGACGCTTGCCTGCGTCGGTTTCGTCTTTAGTTCCTGAGAAGCGCTTAAGTACGGGATCAGTGTCACATGAATCAGAATCGCGTTCTCTCTGCCAACCTCATGCTGAAATTGGCGGATGGATTCTAAGAAAGGCTGACTTTCGATGTCACCCACGGTGCCGCCCACTTCAATGATGGCGATACGGGTTTCCTGGTCGGTAAAGTTACGATAAAATCTGCCCTTTATTTCGTTTGTAATATGGGGGATGACCTGAACGGTACCGCCGCCGTAATCGCCCCGCCGTTCTTTCTGCAAAACGGACCAATATACTTTGCCTGTGGTCACATTGGAATTTTTGTCCAGATTTTCATCGATGAAACGCTCATAATGTCCCAGATCCAGATCTGTCTCGGTGCCGTCCTCGGTGACGAACACCTCGCCGTGCTGGATCGGGTTCATGGTGCCCGGGTCGATATTGATATAGGGATCAAATTTCTGCATGGTTACCTTGTAACCGCGCGCTTTTAAAAGTCTACCCAGAGATGCCGCCGTGATGCCCTTGCCGAGACCCGAAACAACGCCTCCCGTGACGAATACATATTTTACAGCCATCTGTCTAATCCTTTCTAAATATAGAAAAGGCAACTGTTCAGCAGTAAAATGCTTCGACCTGTACTGAATAGTTACCGTCAAAAACAATACGTTATTTATTATACAATGAAAAGAGTGAAAAAATCTACTCCAAAGGTCAAAAATTGTAAAAAAATTTATAATTCTTTTACACATGTGTTCATAATTTCATAATTCCCTCATTGATTTATGATTTTTGCTGGCATATAATCTATATTGAGACAATAAACAGTGCGCAGACAAAAGATTAGAGAAGAAGCGCTCTCGTCGAGGCAAAGCGGAATCGGACTATGCACTGTGAAATATATATCAAACAATGAAAGTGAGGATGCCTCATGGCAGATAACGTAAATCAATATGACAACGGCGGCGGTCCTGGTGGACCCGGCAGCGGCGGACCCGGAAACGGCGGTGGTCCGGGTGGATCCGGAGGCAGCGGCGGCGACCCGCGTAAGCAGAGCCTGATTATGCTTGTGGTGGCGGCGCTAATTACCCTTCTCTGCGTCAGTGTTTTTATGAAGATGCTGACGGGAGCCACCAATCAGGAAATCTCTTACAACGAGTTTGTGAAAATGGTGGAGGACGGAAAGGTAAAGAGTGTGCAGGTCGGGTCTGACCGCATTACGATTTATCCGAAAGCGGAGCAGAAGGATTCCGCCTTTCTCTATGCTTACGGTATGGGTGTAAACACCTATTACACCGGCAAGATGGAGGAGGATGACAAACTTGCGGAGCGGCTTTTGAAACACAACGTGGAGATGAAGAAGGAAGTTTCCGACAGCTCCAGTGTGATTATGACAGTGCTTTTGTACTATATCCTTCCAGTGCTTCTGATGTGGGGGCTTTTGAGTCTTCTTTTCCGGCGCATGGGCGGCAAAGGCGGACCTATGGGCGTGGGCAAGAGTACGGCGAAGGCTTACGTGCAGAAGGAGACGGGCATCACCTTTCAGGATGTGGCTGGAGAGGATGAGGCGAAAGAGTCTTTGGTGGAAGTGGTAGACTTTTTGCATAATCCTGGCAAATATTCCAAGATCGGTGCGAGACTGCCTAAGGGCGCGCTTCTGGTGGGACCTCCCGGTACGGGTAAGACGCTGCTGGCAAAGGCGGTGGCAGGCGAGGCGCACGTTCCTTTCTTTTCTCTGTCCGGGTCAGATTTTATTGAGTTGTATGTGGGCGTGGGCGCGTCCCGTGTCCGTGATCTCTTTAAGGAGGCGGAGAAGAACGCTCCCTGTATCGTGTTTATTGACGAGATTGACGCCATTGGCAGGAGCCGTGATTCGAAATACGGCGGCGGCAACGAGGAGCGGGAGCAGACGCTCAATCAGCTTCTCTCTGAGATGGACGGTTTTGACGGGAAAAAGGGTATTATCATTCTGGCGGCGACCAACAGGCCGGAGATTTTGGACAAGGCATTGCTCCGCCCGGGGCGTTTCGACAGGCGTATTATTGTGGATAAGCCGGATTTGAAAGGGCGCGTCGAGATTTTAAAGGTACATTCTAAGGATGTGCTGATGGACGATTCGGTAGATTTGAATGAAATTGCGCTGGCGACTTCCGGGGCGGTCGGGTCTGATCTGGCGAATATGATTAACGAGGCCGCGATCAATGCCGTGAAGCTGGGCAGAGAGTATGTGAGCCAGAAAGACCTCTTCGACGCTGTGGAGCAGGTGCTTGTCGGCAAGGAGAAGAAAGACCGCGTGATGAGCAAGGAGGAGCGAAAGATCGTTTCCTATCACGAGGTGGGTCATGCGCTTCTGAGCGCATTACAGAAAAATTCGGAGCCAGTGCAGAAGATTACCATCGTGCCCCGTACCATGGGTGCGCTCGGGTATGTCATGCATGTGCCGGAGGAAGAGAAATATCTGGACACCGAGGCGGAACTCCGCGACAGGCTTGTGAGTCTGCTTGGCGGGCGCGCGGCGGAGGAGATTGTCTTCGATACGGTTACCACGGGTGCGGCGAACGATATTGAGCAGGCGACGAGCATTGCAAGGAATATGATTACCCGGTTCGGCATGAGCAAAAAGTTCGGGCTGATGGGTCTCGCTACGGTGGAAAGTCAGTATCTGGACGGCAGGGCGTCTCTGACCTGTTCCGACGTGACGGCGGCGGATATTGATTCCGAGGTGATGAAGCTGCTTCATGAAAGTTATAAGAAGGCGAAAAAACTTCTGAAAGAAAACCGTGAAATTATGGATAAACTGGCGGCGCACCTGATTGAGAAAGAGACCATCACGGGCAAGGAGTTTATGAAGATTTACCGCAAGGAGAAGGGCATCCCGGAACCTGCGGAGGAAGTGGAAGGCACGGCGGACAAGGCGGAGCAGCCGCAGGAGAACGCCGTGAAGCCGGAGGCGCAAAGCCAGACCGCGGCACAGCAGCAGGGGATGGGGAATCCCATGGGACAGCCGCAGAGCCAGCCTGTCCCCAATTTTCAGATGCCGCCGATGACAGGCGCGGGGCAGCCGGGTGGTGTGCAGCTGCAGGGCGGGCAGCAGATGGCGGCAGGGGCGCAGGACAGTCCTGCAGGACAGCCGCAGAACACGGCTGATACTTCAGGGCAGAATGGGAGAACGGACGGCGCGCAACCGCAGAGCCGGCAGCAAGCAGGTCCCAGAGGCTTGTTTTCGCAGGCGCCGGATCCCGGACACACTTCCGAAGATAAATAGGTCTGTTTATGATAAGGCAGAGTCTGTGAAAGACTTTGCCTTGTTTTCTTTTCCAGCCTCCTGTACAATAATGGGAGAAAACCTTCGGAATGAAGGAAACGGTGAGGAATGTAGTATGTTTGATTTTGATGAGGAGCTGAAAAAGCTGCCGAACTCCCCGGGCGTATATCTGATGCACGATGATAACGATACGATTATCTATGTGGGGAAGGCGGTGAACCTGCACAGCCGTGTGCGCTCCTACTTTCGGAAGATCGTGGGACGCGGACCGCAGATTGACCGGATGGTAGAGCAGATCGCGCGGTTTGAGTATATCGTGACGGATTCGGAGCTGGAGGCTCTTGTCTTAGAGAACAACCTGATTAAGGAATACAGTCCAAAATATAACACGATGTTAAAGGACGACAAGACATATCCTTATATTAAGGTGACGGTGGGAGAGGAATATCCGCGCATTTTTATTTCACGTGAGATGAAGAAGGACAGGTCGAGATATTTCGGACCGTATACGAGCGCCGCGGCGGTGAAGGACACCATCGACCTGATGAATAAACTGTATCAGCTCAAGACCTGTAACCGCAAGCTGCCGCGGGACATCGGAATGGAACGCCCCTGCCTGAACTACCATATCAAACAGTGCGCCGCTCCTTGTCAGGGATATATCAGCAAGGAGGAGTATCGGGCGCGGATCGATCAGGCGCTTGATTTTCTGAACGGCAATTATAAACCCATGCTCCGGGAACTGGAGCAGAAAATGATGGAAGCGTCAGAAAAAATGGAGTTTGAGGAGGCGGCGGGATACCGGGATCTGTACAACAGCGTAAAAAGTGTGGCGCAGAAACAGAAAATCACGGATTCCAACGGCGAGGACAAAGATATCATTGCGTTGGCATTGGAGGAACACGATGCCGTGGTGCAGGTGTTTTTTGTGCGCGATGGCAAACTGATCGGCAGGGACCACTTTTATATGACCCATGTGGAGGACTGTGACAGCGCGCAGATTCTCCTTGATTTCGTGAAACAGTTTTATGCGGGAACGCCTTATATTCCAAAGGAGCTGATGCTGCAGGAGGAGATTGCGGACACGGAGATTCTGGAAAAGTGGCTCAGCGCGAGAAAAGGCGGGAGAGTTTATATCCGTGTGCCGAAAAAGGGCGCGAAGGAAAAGCTGGTGGAGCTGGCGGCGCAGAACGCGAGACTGATTTTAAGCCAGGACAAAGAACGCATACGCAGGGAGGAAGGGCGAACCATCGGCGCGATGAAAGAGATTGCGGCGCTTCTGGAGCTGGAGGACGTAAGCCGCATGGAAGCTTTCGATATTTCCAATATAAGCGGCTTTGCAAACGTGGGTTCCATGGTGGTTTTTGAAAAGGGAAAGGCGAAGCGCAGTGATTACCGCAAATTCCGCATCCAGTCCGTGTCGGGTCCGGATGATTATGCCTGCATGAAGGAAGTGCTGACCAGACGTTTTGTTCATGGCATGGAGGAGAAAGAAGATCTGGACCGCAGGCAGATGGACCACACTTTCGGAAGTTTTACGAAATTTCCGGATCTGCTTCTGATGGATGGCGGCAGAGGACAGGTCAACATTGCACTGCAGGTGCTTGACGAACTGCATCTGGATATTCCCGTCTGCGGCATGGTGAAGGATGACAACCACCGCACCAGAGGGCTGTATTATCATAATGTGGAGATCCCCATAGATACGCGCTCGGAAGGATTTAAACTGATTACAAGGATTCAGGACGAGGCGCACCGTTTTGCGATCGAGTATCATCGGTCGCTGCGTTCTAAGGCGCAGGTAAAGTCGGTTCTTGACGAGATTCCCGGCGTAGGACCAGCGAGACGAAAGGCGCTGATGCGGCATTTCGGCTCTATCAATGAGATTAAGGAAGCGTCAGTGGAAAAGATCTGCGAGGTGCACGAGATTCCGGAACATATCGGAAAGCAAATTTATGAGTATTTTCGGGCGGTAGAAAAATAGACGCATTTTGGATAGTGTGGTATAATGTCCGCGAAGGCAATGAGCAGTGCGCAGACGGAAGATGAAAAATGGCAGTTTGCTGACAGTTTTTTCAGATTGCGGCTGTATAGGGGTGCTAAGCGTCAGTGACGCTTGTTTAGCACGGACCGAAGCGGAGCGGAGACAGCCCGTGAGCGAGAAAGCCGAAGGATTTCGAGCGTGCACTGCGAAACAGAGCGGTGTGCGATATAAAATAATGAGGAGGGAGTTATGGCGAGCATTAATTTAACAAAGGTGATTGAAAAGTTCAAGTGGGAGAATCTGACGCCGGAAATCGATATCTCGAAGATTAAGGTGACGCAGCCGGATATCAACAGACCGGCGCTGCAGCTGGCAGGATATTTTGAGCATTTTGAGACGACGCGTCTGCAGATTGTCGGATTTGTGGAATATTCCTATATGAACGGTCTGGATGAGGAAAGGCAGCGGGAAATTTTTGAAAAACTGCTGAACAATCCGCTGCCCGGCATTATTTTCTGCCGGGAACTGCATCCGAATGAGATTTTCAGGGAGGTGGCGGTGAAGTATGGCGTGCCTCTTCTGATGAGCAGAAAGGCGACATCAGCGTGTATGGCGGAAGTGATCCGCTGGCTGAACGTGAAGCTGGCACCCTGCATTTCCGTGCACGGCGTGCTGGTAGACGTATACGGCGAGGGCGTCCTGATTACGGGTGAGAGCGGTATCGGTAAATCCGAGGCGGCGCTTGAGCTGATCAAGAGAGGACACCGTCTGGTGACTGACGATGTGGTGGAAATCAGGCGAGTCAGCGAGGATACCCTGATCGGTTCCGCACCGGATATCACCAAGCATTTTATTGAGCTGCGGGGTATCGGCATCGTGGATGTAAAGGCTTTGTTCGGCGCGTCCAGCGTAAGGGACACCCAGAACATTGACTTGGTCATCCGGCTGGAAGACTGGGATAAAGATAAAGAGTACGACCGTCTGGGTCTGGAGGAGGAATACACCGAGTATCTGGGCAACCGTGTGGTCTGCCATAGTATTCCGATCAGACCGGGACGCAATCTGGCGATTATCTGTGAGTCGGCGGCAGTTAACCACCGTCAGAAGAAGATGGGTTACAATGCGGCACAGGAGCTGTACAAGCGCGTGCAGAATTCCCTTGCGCACGGCAGAGAGGATGACGATTAGAGCGAGAAAGAGAAGGAGGAAAAGGTATGGCAAACTATATATTTGGGGTAGACGTGGGCGGCACCACCGTCAAAATGGGTCTGTTTGACAAGGAAGGCAATGTTCTGGAAAAGTGGGAGATCCCCACAAGAACGGAAAACCACGGGGAAAACATTCTTCCCGATATCGCGGCAAGCATTAAAGAGAAGATGGTGCAGAAATCCATTGTAAAGGAAGATGTGGAAGGTGTCGGTATCGGTACGCCGGGTCCTGTGGAGAGAAGCGGCATTGTACATCAGGCGGTTAATCTGGGATGGCCGGAAATGAATATGAAGACGGAGCTTACCGCCCTGCTCAATGGGATGCGCGTGGAGGGCGGCAACGACGCGAATGTGGCGGCGCTTGGCGAAATGTGGAAGGGCGGCGGTCAGGGATATAAGAATTTGGTGGCGGTTACCCTTGGCACAGGCGTTGGCGGCGGCATCATCATAAACGGCGAGATTATGACGGGCTCGACGGGATCAGGCGGCGAGATTGGTCATATCCATGTGGAGGACAAAGAGACGGAAGCCTGTAACTGTGGCAATTTTGGCTGTTTGGAGGAGTATGCGTCCGCTACGGGTATCACCAGGCTGGCGAACCGTGCATTGCAGGCGAGCGATAAGGACAGTGTTCTGAGAAAGAGCGAGGTATCCGCTAAAGCCGTGTTTGACGCGGTCAAGGCGGGGGACGAACTGGCGATAGAGGTTGCTAAGCAGTTTGGCGAATATCTGGGTAAGGCGCTGGGTGTGATTGCAGCCATTGTCAACCCGGAGATTTTCGTGATCGGCGGCGGTGTGTCCAAGGCGGGCGAGGTGCTGTTTGAGTATATCAAGCCTGCGTTTGAGAGAACAGCTTTCCACGGCTGCAAAAATGTGGTTTTTGCGCTTGCGACTCTTGGCAATGACGCAGGCATTTACGGCGCGGCGCGGCTGCTTTTGTAACAAATCGAGCATAGCCCGATTGCAAGATTCTCTTCGCGGATTCGGTAGTTTTGCGAATGGGTATAAGCCGTAAAGGATATATTATAGTAATAGAAAATAAAATGAGCGGGAGTTAATTTTGAGTGCATCAATGTATGACTATATCAGGACGATTGTGCCAGAGGAGAGGCTTTTGTTCCACGAGCCTATGAGCAGACATACCACCTTCCGGGTAGGCGGTGAGGCGGAGTGTATGGCTGTTGTTGAGACAAAGGAGGAACTGTCGCAGCTAATTTCCTATCTGGGACGGATTGAGCAGGATTATTTTGTTTTGGGAAACGGCAGCAATCTTCTGGTGGGAGATAAAGGCTACCGCGGAATCATAGTAAAGCTTGGTCCGCGGCTGAGCGCAGTCGGTGTGGAGAAAAACCACATCGCGGCAGGGGCGGGCGCGCTGCTTTCCAAGGTGGCGTTCGCGGCAAGGGATGCGGGATTGAGTGGACTGGAATTTGCGGCGGGGATTCCCGGCAGTATCGGCGGCGCCATTGTGATGAATGCCGGTGCATACGGCGGGGAGATGAAACAGGTCGTGCAGATGGTTCGTGTCATTGACAAAGAGGGAGAAATTCTGACACTTGACAATGACACGATGGAGTTTGGCTACCGCACCAGCATTATAAGGGACAGACCTTTTATTGTACTGGGGGTAGTTCTCACACTGACGCCCGGCAATAAGGAAGAAATCAGCGCCAGAATGGAAGAACTGATGAAGCAGAGGAAGAGTAAACAGCCGCTGGAATACCCGAGTGCGGGCAGCACTTTTAAACGCCCGGAGGGTTATTACGCGGGGAAACTTATTATGGACGCTGGGCTCCGGGGCTACCGCATTGGCGGCGCGCAGGTGTCTGAGAAGCATTGTGGCTTTGTGATTAACAGGGGCGGTGCATCTGCGGCGGATATCAGGGAAGTGATCGAGGAAGTGCAGGAGCGTGTAAAAGACCGGTTCCATGTCCGGCTGGAACGCGAGGTTATCTTCCTTGGGGATTTTTAGCTAAGCCGGAGTGATGCTGACAGGAGAATCGTGCCTGCATGAATTTAACGGGCAGTTGATGTTATGGGTGTGGGCTGAACGAGGCTTTACGGAAAAGAGAGAGTCAATATGAGATTCGTAATTGTGACGGGGATGAGCGGTTCGGGAAAACGAACCGCTATGAAAATGCTGGAGGATGTGGGGTTTTATTGTGTAGACAACCTGCCGGTGGCGCTGATTGAGAAGTTTGTGGAGCTGATTACGACGCCCGCAAGCGAGGTCAATAAAGTGGCTCTGGGGCTTGATGTGCGTGCAGACCAGTCTTTTGGCGGTGTGCGCCGTATTCTGGATCAGCTGAAGGAGAACGGGTATCTCTTTGAAATGCTCTTCCTGGAAGCGGGGGATGACGTTCTCCTGAAACGGTACAAAGAGACAAGGCGGCTGCACCCGCTGTCTCCAGAGGGCAGGGTGGAAGAAGGCATCCACAGGGAACGGGAGATACTCAAAGAGATCCGTGAAAAAGCGGATTACATCATTGACACATCCCATTTGCTGACAAGGGAACTGAAAGAAGAAATTGATGATATTTTTGTGAGAAATAAGGAATATAATTCACTGATAGTCACGATTCTGTCCTTTGGATTTAAAAAGGGGATTCCGGCGGATGCCGATCTGGTGTTTGACGTGCGTTTTCTTCCGAATCCTTTCTATATTGACGAGCTGAAACATAAGACAGGCAATGACAAGGAGGTACAGGATTATGTGATGTCTTTCACGGAGGCAGGCTCTTTTCTGCAAAAATTGACGGACATGCTGGACTTTCTGATTCCCAATTATGTGAAGGAAGGTAAACATCAGCTTGTAATCGGCATCGGCTGTACAGGGGGCAAGCACAGAAGCGTGACGCTGGCAAACATGCTGTACGCGGGGCTTAAGGATCATGGTACCTACGGTGTGAAACTGTATCATAGGGATGTAAATAAATAGAGGAAGAAATATGTCTTTTTCGGGAACAGTAAAAGAGGAACTTGCGGCTTATGTAAGCTCGGCAAGACATTGCCAGCTTGCGGAACTTGCGGCGCTCCTGCTGTATAGCGGCGGCGTCTGCGACGGCGGACGGCATCTTTGTCTGGATACGGAAAATGAGACAGTTGCGAGAAAATGCTTTACATTACTAAAAAAAACATTTAATATAGAAACTGTTATGCGGTGCCGGCATCGGCTGATCCCCGACGACGAAGCGGAACGCAGGGTGACAGAGGCGTTATATCTTGCAAGGACAGAGGATGGGAAGATAATATTAACCAAAACGGTCAATGTGCTTTTGATCAAACATTCCTGCTGTGCGAGGGCATGGCTGCGCGGCGCTTTTTTGAGCGCAGGTTCTATGAGCGATCCGCGGAAAAGCTATCATCTGGAGTACGTCTGTGATGAGAAGGCGCAGGCAGTGCAGCTCCGGGACGTGCTTTCGGAATTTCAGATTGAGGCAAGGATCATAGGGCGGAAGAAATATCAGGTAGTCTATCTGAAAGAGGGCGAGGGCATTGTAGAGCTCTTAAATGTGATGGGAGCGCATGTATCTCTGATGGAACTGGAAAATATGAGAATCCTGAAGGAGATGCGCAATTCAATTAACAGAAGGGTGAACTGCGAGACTGCCAATATTTCCAAGACGGTGACGGCGGCGGGCAGACAGATTGAAGACATTCTTCTGATTAGAGAAAGGTATGGGTTTGAAAATTTACCGGACAATCTGCGGCAGATGGCGGAAGTCCGGCTGGAATATCCGGATGCGGCGCTGAAAGAGCTTGGCGGGTATCTGGATCCGGTTGTGGGGAAATCAGGGGTGAATCATAGGTTACGCAGGCTGAGTGAAATTGCTGACAAAATCAGATCATAATAAGAGGCGGAGTGTCTCGAAAAGAAAAAGAGGAGGAAAATATTATGATTCAGAAGTCAATCCAGATCAAGCTGGAGACGGGGCTTGAAGCACGCCCGGTGGCAATGCTCGTGCAGGTGGCAAGCCAGTTTGAGAGCACCGTCTATCTTGGCTCCGACAACAAGAAGGTGAACGCGAAGAGTATCATGGGCATGATGAGCATGGGACTTGAGAGCGGCGCCGAGGTGATGGTTACTGCGGACGGAGCCGACGAGGAGACGGCTGTTGCGGAAATTGAGAAGTTCCTGACCACCAGATAGGGATGGGTGTGACAGGATTGACATTTGATAAGGCATAATGTGTGGGCTGTTCAGAATCCTGTGGCGTGGTTTGCGGATAAGGTTCTGGGCAGTCTCTTTTTAAATACGGGAGGTAACCTATGGATAAACAGATGCTTTTCGTCTATAACCCCAGAGCGGGCAAGGCAAAGATCAGGAGTAATCTTTTAGATATTATAGATACCTTTGTAAAGGCTGGCTATGAGGTGACGGCTTATCCGACGCAGGCGGCGGGCGACGCGGTGAAAGCCGTGCAGGAAAGGCGCGCCGGCTACGATATGGTGGTGTGCAGCGGCGGGGACGGCACACTCGACGAAGTGGTGACCGGCATGATGAAGTCGGAGGAAAGACTTCCCATAGGTTACGTGCCGGCGGGAAGTACCAACGATTTTGCAAACAGCCTGAAGATTCCGAAGAATATGCTGCAGGCTGCGGATGTAGTAGTGAACGGCAGAACTTTTGCCTGCGATGTGGGAAAATTCAATTACAATATATTTATCTATGTGGCGGCATTCGGCATTTTTACGGATGTGTCTTACGGGACGCCCCAGGATACGAAGAATGTGCTGGGACATGCGGCTTACCTGATAGAAGGCGTCAGGCGGCTGCCTTCCCTGCGGTCCTATCCCCTGAAAATTACATGCAACGGCGAGGTGATTGAGGGAGAGTTTCTCTATGGCATGGTGACCAATTCCCATTCGGTTGGAGGATTCCGTGGGATTACAGGACAGAATGTGGCGCTGGATGACGGGCTTTTCGAGGTAACGCTGATCCGCAAACCGACAAATCCTCTGGATATCAACAATATTATCCGCGCGCTCGTGGATAAGCGTGTGAAGTCGGAGCATATTTATACATTCACCACTGAAAAGCTGAAAGTAGAGTCGGAAGACCCGGTCGCATGGACACTGGACGGGGAGTTCGGCGGAGAGCATCGCGTGGTAATGATTGAAAGCTGGCACCAGGCGCTGGAAATTCGGGTGCCCTTAGAGTGAGCTAAGGCGGCTGAAACACCTTGACCGAAATTTCTCTGTTGACTATAATTATGGTAAGGGCGGACAATCCGAAAGGAGGGAAACGGAATGGAGGTAATGCGTAAGATGACAGCAAAAGAAATTTTAAATCTGATAGACTGGCTGCGGGCGCAGGGATTTAATAATGATAAAATCATTGACTGTATTGAGACAGTAGAGGGGAAAGAAAAGGCAGTAATTGATAACAGCGAGGATGCTTCACATTGACTTTCTCAGGACTGGCTGTTAAAATAAAATAGGATTCCAGAAGATGGAAAGTAATAAAAAATTTTAATAGAAAGGAAGAAAACATTATGGCATTAGTAACTACCAAGGAAATGTTTGAGAAGGCTTACAACGGCGGCTATGCAGTCGGTGCCTTCAATGTAAACAACATGGAGATCGTTCAGGGTATCACCGAGGCGGCTGGCGAGCTGAAGAGCCCCGTTATCCTGCAGGTTTCCAAAGGTGCCCGCGCTTATGCGAACCACACCTATCTGGTGAAGCTGGTTGAGGCGGCTGTGGCGGAGAATCCGGAGATTCCGATCGCGCTTCATCTGGATCACGGCGACACCTTCGAGCTTTGTAAATCCTGTATCGACGGCGGTTTCACCTCCGTTATGATCGATGCATCTTCCAAGTCTTTCGAGGACAATATCGCTCTGACCAAGCAGGTAGTTGAGTACGCGCATGACAAGGGCGTAGTGGTTGAGGCTGAGCTCGGCACACTTGCAGGCGTTGAGGACGAGGTAGTTGTAGAGGCAGGTAAAGAGTCCTACACCCGTCCCGAGGAAGTGGAGGAGTTCGTGGAGAAGACAGGCTGTGACTCCCTCGCTATCGCAATCGGTACTTCCCACGGCGCATACAAGTTTACGGCTGCGCAGTGTACCAGAAATGAGGAAGGCATTCTTGTTCCTCCTCCGCTTCGTTTCGACGTGCTTGAGGAGTGCATCAAGAGACTGCCCGGTTTCCCGATCGTGCTTCACGGCTCTTCTTCCGTTCCGCAGGAGTTCGTAAAGATGGTGAACCAGTACGGCGGTAACATGCCCGATGCAGTAGGTATCCCGGAGGAGCAGCTCCGTAAGGCAGCAGAGCTTGCCGTATGTAAGATCAACATCGACTCCGATATCCGTCTGGCTATGACAGGTAACATCCGCAAGTACTTCGCGGAACATCCGGATCACTTCGATCCCAGACAGTATCTGAAGCCCGCAAGACAGGCTGTGAAGGATATGGTAGCACACAAGATTAAGAACGTGCTCGGTTCCGACGGCAAGGCGTAAATCGCATAATAAGGATGCGTATGCATTAATGAATTAAGTAAAAAAACCCGGCAAGCTTTTACAGCTGCGCCGGGGTTTTTTTAAATATATAATATCTTACAAGGACAGAAATAGCAGACAATCCGGCAAATTTCTTTTTCGATCTCTTTCTTTTCCTTATTTGTCCCTATACATTTCTTTCAACTCCGCTGCATGTGTCTCCTCAATATCCGGGAAGGCGGAAAGCATCGGCTTCACGTTTTCTTTTTTCAGCATTCTTGCCACATAGTTCCGCGTGATCTTCATAACGATGGGGGACAGGCTTAAGACACCGATCAGGTTCGGGATCGCCATCAGCCCGTTAAAGGTATCGGAAAGATCCCATGCCAGCCCCAGATTCATTGTCGCGCCCACATAGATCATCAGGACGAACACGATTTGGTACACGATCATGGACTTTGTACCAAAGAGATACTCCCATGCCTTAGAACCGTAGTGACTCCAGCCGAGTACCGTGGAGAAGGCGAACAGCAGGATGGCAATGGCAATAAACATGGGACCGGCATTGCCGAACCTGGTGGCGAAAGCCTCTCCTACAAGCGCGGAACCTTCGGAGGAGCTTAACACCGCGCCGGTTTCCAGATCAACCAGACCCGAGGAGAGCACCACGAACGCGGTCAGCGTGCAGACAACAATTGTGTCTGCGAATACCTCAAAGATGCCCCACATACCCTGGCGAACAGGCTCTTTCACGTTGGAGCTGGAATGTACCATGACGGAGGAACCAAGCCCGGCTTCGTTTGAGAAGACGCCGCGCTTCATGCCCCATGTGAGCGCCATTTTTACGCCGCTGCCGACGATACCGCCGCCCACCGCGCGAAGACCGAAGGCGCCTTTGAAAATAGCGGAGAAAACCGCACCGCACTGATCGATATTCATAATAAAGAGAGCCATAGCGCCTAACACATAGATGATAGCCATAAACGGCACCAGCTTCTCTGTAACCGATGCGATACGTTTCAGCCCGCCCACGATAACGAGAGCCGCGAGAATCAAGAGCGCGATACCCGTCACATAAGTAGGAACGCCGAAAGCGGACTTCATGTTTCCGGAGATGGAGTTGATCTGGCTCATGTTGCCGATACCGAAGGATGCCAGTACGCAGAAAATGGAGAACAGGACGGCGAGCACCGCGCCAATCTGCTTAAAGCCCTTATAGGAGCCAAGTCCGTCCTTCAAGTAGTACATCGCACCGCCGGACCATTCGTTCCGCTCATTCTTGCGGCGGTAGTAGATGCCCAGCACATTTTCGGAATAGTTGGTCATCATACCGAAGAACGCCACGATCCACATCCAGAAGATTGCGCCCGGGCCGCCCGAGATCAGCGCGCTTGCCACGCCGACGATATTACCCGTGCCGATCGTAGCGGCGAGTGCCGTACATAATGACTGGAACTGGGAGATGGACTGATCTTCCTTGTCTGTGTGTTTCGTAATATGTTCATCTTTAAAAATACCGCCGATGGTATTTTTAAACCAGTGTCCAATGTGTGACAACTGGAAAAATTTGGTAAGGGCGGTCATCAGAATGCCCGTACCGACGAGCAGCACCAGCATGGGAATGCCCCAGACAAAACTGTTGACGGCGCTGTTCACATTTGTAATCATTTCAACCATAACACATATCCTCCTAGTATAATAATGATATAGCCACAAGAGCTATATAGTTAATAAGTT
>ERZ779626.55-NODE-55-length-79138-cov-26.664353_pt1 | contig 79138 bp, 73 predicted proteins | sample MGYA00514209_ERZ779626 | MGnify/ENA primary metagenome ERZ779626 (study PRJEB29562, sample SAMEA4376713) | mouse gut metagenome | isolation source: Cecum | study: EMG produced TPA metagenomics assembly of the A DSS colitis mouse model was used to assess the...
TGATGGATCCGCCCGCCTCGAGCGTCTTGTCGGCAAACATGCGGACAGCTTCCTTGTCTAGAAACGGAAGGAAACTGTTGAGGGACTCTCCCTTTTCAAAAGCTTTGTCAGCAAGTGTCTTGACATCCGCATCATTCATATAAGGGAGATATTTACGGATCGACTTGTCGTCTTCTAGGGCTTTGAAGGCAAGCTTTTGCACGTCGCACGCATCCATGTACGGGAGGAGTGCGGTTATGTGAACTTTGTGCTTCTCGGACTTGAGCAGGTCCGTGTCCTTGACAAGGGTGTCGATCTGGGAAGGTTTGAGCAGCGGAAGGGTATTGTCGAGCTCACATTCCGAGATCTCGTTCTGCGCGATGCACTCGATGAGTTCATCGTTGATGGCAGCCTCGATGAGCACGGATTTCTCTCCGATGAGTTCATCGATGGATATGTTGAAGATCGCGGCAAGTTCGGGGAGCTTGCTGATGTCGGGCATGCTGTTGCCGCGCTCCCAGTTGGAGACAGCCTGATAGCTGATGCCAAGCTGGTCAGCGAGTTCGACCTGTGTCATGTTGAGTTCCTTTCTCAGTGTGCATATCTTCTTTGCGATTTTTGTCATGTTAAACATAGTGTTCATCCTTTCTTTTTGGTTTGTAGTTTGGTTTTGAAGTTGCTTGAGATATTTTTATTGTAACAGAATTGTCCTAAAAGTCTATCAAGTTGTGCTTGAGTGGATTCTGGGGCGACTCAAGGAGCAGTTGCAATGGGGGATGTATTGTGATTTGTGGCAGGGAGTGGGGTGACTGTGCAGGGTTTCATGCGCAGGATACACCAGGAAAAAAGTAGTTGTTAATTCGTGTATATTTGTTATAATGAGGATAAGTATGTATTTTGAAAACGGATTTGATCGGTGCGGGAAATAGAAAAACCTTATTGATCTGCAGGGCTGGCAGACCGATAAGGGTTTTCTTGCGTTAAAACAGGGGCAGACGGGGCGCGAATGATGATTCAAACTTCAAACGCGCTGCAGGGAAAGGATTGGATAAAATGGGAAGTTCAAATTGCGATACATGTGCATATAATGTATATGACGAGGATGACGCGCGTTATTACTGCGAAGTCAATATGGATGAGGATGACATGGTGCGGGTGATGGAGAGACAGTATAAGGATTGCCCTTATTACAGAAACGGGGATGAGTATGCGGTGGTTAGGAGACAGATTTAGCAACCTGTTCGGGCGCCGTGACAGGGCGGCAGGATCAAAACGAGGGGCAGAGGCGGTCGCGGCGGCGGAAAACAGGGCAGAACAGAACGGGATAGAAACAGCGACAAATAAAGAGACAGAACGAGAAATAGAGAAAGAAATAGAGAAAGAAATAGAAAGCAATAAAGAGATCGGGATAGGGACAGAAGCAGTAAAGGCATCGGAAAACAAAACAGGAGACAAAAAGATGGTTATCATAGCAGGGCTTGGAAATCCAACCAGGGAGTACGAGAATACGAGACACAATATCGGTTTTATGGCGGTCGATGCGCTTGCGGACAAGTACAATATCAGCGTGATGGACTGCAGGCACAGGGCACTGGTCGGGAAGGGCGTGATCGGCGGCACGAAGGTCGTGCTTGTGAAGCCGCTCACATACATGAATCTGAGCGGCGAGGCGATCCGCGCGGTGGTGGATTACTATAAGGTTGACGCGGAGAGTGAGCTGATCGTGATCTACGACGATATCAGCCTCGATGTCGGCCAGCTGCGCATCCGCAAGAAGGGCAGTGCGGGCGGGCACAATGGCATCAAGAACATTATCGCGAATCTGGGGAGCGACACGTTTCTGCGCATCAAGGTCGGCGTCGGTGAGAAGCCGAAGGGATATGACCTCGCGGACTATGTGCTCGGTCATTTTAGCAAAGAGGAGATGAAGGTGATGGCGGAGAGCCTGGAGAAGGTGGACGGTGCGGTGAATATGATGCTCGAGGATCAGGTTGACATGGCGATGAACAACTATAATGTGAAGAGTACGAAGCGTAAATGATATCGGCAGGCAAACGATCTGCCGCAAAAGCGGGGATAGATCCGGCAAGGCGGCAGCAGCGATAGAGTATAGATATGGAGGACGATCAATCGTGAACACAGTATTGGCACCGATCAGGGAGCTCGGCGAGTACGAAGAGACTACAAAAGCATTGGATAAAAAGGGCGGAAAGGTGAGCATAAGCGGCTGTGTGGATTCCCAGAAGCTCCACATGGTGTTTGGCACGGATCAGGATTATGACGTGAAGCTGATCGTGACCTACAGCGATATCAAGGCGAGGGAGCTTTTGGAGGACTGCCGCCTGTACTGCAGGGAGTCGTATTTCTATCCGGCGAAGGATCTGATCTTCTACCAGGCGGATGTGCACGGCAACCAGCTTGTCAAGGAGAGGATGGCGGTGCAGCGCAGGCTGCTCGAGAAGATCCCGGTCACGATCGTCACGACCTTCGCGGCGCTGATGGCGCATCAGATCCCGCTGTCAGTGCTCGAGGACAACATCATCAGCATCGGGAAGGGCAGCGTGGTCGAGGAGCGGGCGCTTGCGCGCAGGCTCGTGGCGATGGGGTACGAGAAGAATTACCAGGTGGAGGCGCCGGGGCAGTTTTCGATCCGCGGAGGGATCGTTGACATTTTTGACCTGACCGCGGAGAATCCTGTCCGCATTGAGCTGTGGGGCGACGAGGTCGAATCGATCCGCACCTTTGACGTGCTGAGCCAGCGCTCCGTCGAGGAAAATATGACACAGGTGTCAGTTTATCCGGCGGCGGAACTGATCCTGCCGCAGTCTGTGCTCGACAAGGGATTTCACAGGATCGAGAAGGACTGCAAGGCGCAGGCGAAGCTTTTCAGGGAGCAGACAAAGCCGGAGGAGGCGCACCGTCTCGAGACGACGGTGTCTGATCTGAGGGAGCAGGTGACGCAGTTCCAGAATCTGGTGAACCTCGACAGTTTCATCCACTATTTCTATGAGGACACCATGTCCTTCACCGATCTTTTGAAGAGCAGGCGATGCTGTATCTATCTCGACGAACCGCTGCGGATCGAGGAGCACGCAAGGGCTGTGGAGCTGGAGTTTCGCGAGAGCATGGCAAACAGGACGGAAAAAGGGTATATCCTGCCTGGGCAGACGGAGGTGCTCTACTCCGTGCAGGAGACGATGGCTAAGCTTGAGGATGCGCGTATCCTTGCGCTCTCTGCCATGGAGTTCAAGGGATTTGGCATCAAATTCGCAGACCGGTTTGCCGTCAATGCCAGAAATATCTCTTCCTATAATAATAGCTTTGCAGAGCTGGTGAAGGATCTGAACCATTACAAGAAGCAGGGGTACAGGGTGCTGTTGCTGTCCGCATCCGCGACGCGCGCCAAGCGCCTTGCCACGGATCTCATGGACGAGGGGCTGCTCGCCTTCTACTCGGAGGACTCGGACAGGATCCTGCAGCCGGGGGAGATCATGACGTACCACGGCTCCGTCCGGAAGGGATTTGAGTACCCGATGTTAAAGTTTGTCGTGATCTCCGAGACGGATATCTTTGGGAAGCAGCAGCGCAAAAAGAAGAAAAAGGCGTATGAGGGTCAGAAGATCCAGAATTTTTCGGATCTGAAAGTGGGGGATTACGTTGTCCATGAAAACCACGGACTCGGTGTCTACAAGGGGATCGAGAAGGTTGAGGTAGACAAGGTTGTAAAGGATTATATCAAGATCGAGTACCGCGATGGCGGCAATCTCTACGTCCTTGCGACGGGGCTTGACGCGATCCAGAAATACGCCTCGTCCGACGCGGCAAAAAAGCCGAAACTGAACAAGCTCGGCACCCAGGAGTGGGTGAAGACGAAGACGAGGGTGAAATCGGCAGTCAACGAGATCGCCAGGGATCTTGTGGAGCTGTATGCCGTCCGGCAGCAAAAACAGGGCTTTATCTTCGGCAAGGACACCGTGTGGCAGCAGGAGTTTGAGGAGATGTTTCCGTTTGAGGAGACGGGCGACCAGCTCCTTGCCATCGAGGCGACCAAGAGCGATATGGAGAGCCCGCGGATCATGGACCGGCTGATCTGCGGCGACGTGGGCTACGGAAAGACGGAGATCGCGATCCGCGCGGCGTTCAAAGCCATTCAGGACGGAAAGCAGGTCGCCTACCTCGTGCCGACGACGATCCTGGCACAGCAGCACTACAACACATTTATGCAGCGCATGAAGGACTTTCCGGTGCGCGTGGAGATGATGTCCCGTTTCCGGACAGCGGGCGAGATGAAGAAGACGGTCGAGGGGCTGAAAAAAGGGCTGGTGGATATCGTCATCGGCACGCACAGACTGCTGTCGGCAGACGTGCAGTACAAGGATCTGGGGCTTCTGATCGTCGATGAGGAGCAGCGTTTTGGCGTGCGCCACAAGGAGAAGATCAAGCAGGTCAAGGAGGATGTGGATGTGCTGACGCTGACGGCGACGCCGATCCCGCGGACACTGCACATGAGCCTCGTGGGGATCCGCGACATGAGCGTTCTCGAGGAGGCGCCGGGGGAGCGCCAGCCGATACAGACCTACGTCATGGAGTACAACGAGGAGATGGTGCGCGAGGCGATCGTCCGCGAGCTGTCGAGACAGGGGCAGGTGTACTATGTGTACAACCGCATCAACAATATAGAGGAGATCACCAGCCAGGTCGCGCGTCTCGTCCCGGAGGCGGTCGTGGCGTACGCCCACGGCCAGATGAAGGAGCATGAGCTCGAGAAGATCATGTTCCAGTTCATCGGCGGTGAGATCGATGTGCTGGTGTCGACGACGATCATAGAGACCGGACTCGACATCTCGAATGTCAACACCATGATCATCCACGACTCCGACGCGATGGGGCTCTCACAGCTCTACCAGCTGCGCGGGCGCGTGGGGCGCTCAAACAGGACTTCGTACGCATTTTTGATGTACAGGCGGGACAAGATGCTCAAGGAAGTGGCGGAGAAGCGCCTGCAGGCGATCCGTGAGTTCACGGATCTGGGCAGCGGCTTCAAGATCGCGATGCGCGACCTTGAGATCAGGGGGGCGGGGAATCTGCTCGGAGAGCGCCAGCACGGGCACATGGAGGCAGTCGGCTATGACCTGTACTGCAAGATGCTCAACGAGGCGGTCAGGACGCTCAAGGGGACGAAAAAAGTCGAGGCGGATTTCGGCACCTATGTGGACATGGACGTCGACGCCTTTATCCCGCCGGAGTACATCGTCAACGAGGTGCAGAAGCTTGACATATACAAGCGCATCGCGAGCCTTGAGAACGAGGCGGAGTGCGACGACATGAGAAAGGAACTCAGGGACCGCTTCGGCAATGTGCCGAAGTCTGTCGAGAACCTGATCCGGATCTCACTGATCCGCGTCACGGCGCACAGGCGGTATGTGACAGAGATCAAGGGAAAGGTGGGGCAGGTCACGTTTTTCATGGAGCCCTATGCGCCCGTCCGGGTCGAGCGCCTTCCCGATCTGATGGCAAAGTACAAAGGTGTCCTGGAATTTTCTGCAAAAGGGACACCAAATTTCGTGCTAAAATACAAAAAGTATGGTTTAATAGAGAAAGAGGCTGAGCTCATGATGGCGCATACAGGAAAAGTGCTTGCGGACATGGCACTGCTGTACGACAGCTGAGCCCGCGGGAACGGCTTACGATAAATATGGAACCAAATTGAAAGGAGAACTTTTATGGAGTACAGAAAGATGGAAAATCTGGGGATCAGCACGTCACTGTTGGGGTTTGGCTGTATGCGGTTCCCGACAAATGCGGACGGCAGCATCAATGAGGAGGAAGCGCTTGCCATGATCGACCGGGCGTACCAGGCGGGAGTCACATACTTTGACACGGCGTATCCTTACCACGGCGGCATGAGCGAGGTGGTCACGGGTAAGGCGCTTGCGCGGTATCCGAGGGATTCGTATTATCTGGCGACAAAGCTGCCGCTGTGGTCTGTAAAGACGCTTGAGGATGTGGAGCGCATTTTTTCGGAGCAGCTCGAGCGCCTGCAGAAGGATCATGTCGATTTTTATCTGATGCATGCGCTGGGGAAGGACCGCTGGCGTTTTGCGAAGGAGCTCGACGTTCTTGGGTACTGTGAGAAGCTGCGCGCGGAGGGCAAGATCAGATACCTCGGATTTTCGTTTCATGACGACTATGAGGCGTTTGAGGAGATCATCACGTCCTACAAGTGGGATTTCTGCCAGATCCAGCTAAACTATATGGACAAAGACACGCAGGCGACATTGAAGGGCGTGGAGCTTGCCGAAAAGCTCGGCATTCCCATCGTGGTCATGGAGCCTGTCAAGGGCGGTTCGCTCGCAAACCTTCCATCCGAGGGGATCAACGAGCTGTTTCAGAAGATGCGGCCGGGTGCGACTGCATCCTCGTGGGCGCTGCGTTATGCCGGCAGCTTTGACAATGTGAAAGTGGTGCTGAGCGGCATGTCGACGATGGAGCAGGTGGAGGATAACCTCTCGACCTTTGCAGGCTTCGAGCCGCTCTCGGACGAGGAGCAGGCGGTCATCGAAAAGGTGTCGGACGCGCTGCGCAGCAGGGTTCAGAACGGCTGTACAGGCTGCCGCTACTGCATGCCCTGCCCTGCGGGTGTCGACATTCCGCGGTGCTTTGGCATCTGGAACCAGTACCACATATATGAGAATGTGAACGAGGCGAGGTGGAACTGGAAAAACGGGATCAACGAGGCGAACAAGGCGTCCAACTGTGTCAAGTGCGGCAAGTGCGAGCAGGCGTGTCCGCAGCACATCACGATCCGCGAGGATCTTGCGCGGCTGCAGGCGGAGCTGGACGATATAAGCTGTCAGACAATTTGATGGCAGCGTGAAATGGAAGGGAATCTGTGGAATCTGACAGATTTCCTTCTTTATATCAGTCTTTTTGAAAAACTTAATTGACATATTTCACAAAATTTGAGGAAAATAAAACAAATTGTAGAAATTATTTAATTAATATATTATAATAGACTAGAAATGATTAACATAAAACGTTGACGATATGAATGTATGAAGGGTAAAGGTGGAGGATTCGTATGAGCGAGGGAAGATATAATATTCCAAAGCAGTACAAAGTTGATAAGGGGATGCCGCTCGACGCACTGTTCCAGAAGATCGACAATCTGAAATGCCGCCGCATTTTTGAAGCCGGGATCGAGAGCGTTGAGTGGAGTTATCATCTGGTGGACAAAGAAGGCGTCAAGGACATGAAATCGCTCGTCAGGGAGCAGGGATTGTCGGTGTTTGAAGTGAACCTCAAGCGAAAGATCGATCCGGACCTGCTCACGGATGTGTTTGCGAACTTGCTGCAGAGACCGGTGCTGATGGTCTATCTGTGTGACGGGGAGCTTTCTATGGGAACCTACATTCCGGTAGGAAAATCAAGCAGGACGTGCTCGACGGATTTTTATCCGTACGATGCGGACCGTCTGATCGAACTGATCGATTATGATGCGGACGCCGGCAAGACAACACAGCAGATCCACAGGCGTATTTACGCGATGATCTTTCAGCAGAAGCGTATGATCATGATCGAGAAAGCGTTTGAGTGTCTGAACAGGGACAACGAGAGAGAATCCTTTGCATATGAGTTTAGTCTTGAGAATCTCGACCGGATCAGAGCGGATGCAGATTTCGTGCAGTCGCAGCTCAGAGTAGTATAATATCGGCATTACATAGAGTACGGACGGAACTGGGGAGTTTCCGGGAGCATACAGCAGTTGGGAGGAATGGGGTGTATGGATAGCGGGATATCGAGGACAACAGCAGCCACCGTTTTGAATTCCTTAAAGAGCGGAGTCGTTCCGAGAACAGGGCTTGAGTATATTACAGTAGGCAGAAAGAGTGAGATTCAGGCGCTGCTGCAGGACGTATCCATCATCGAGCAGGGAGGGGCAGCGTTTCGTTTTATCGAGGGGAAATACGGAAGCGGTAAGACCTTTCTCATGCATGCGCTGAGAAATCATGTGATGGAGAAAAACTTTGTCGTGACAGACGTCGAACTCTCTGTGGACAAGAGATTTGTCGGAAATAAGGGGCAGGGGCTTGCCACATACAGGGAATTGATCAGAAACATGGCGACGCATGCGAGTCCTGATAACGGGGCACTGCAGCTCATTCTTGACAAGTGGATCGGAACACTCGAAAACGAGGTGGTACAGTTTGAGGGACTTGTACCAGGGCATGAGGTTTTCGATGTCAGAGTCAGTCAGAAGATCTACAAGATCACTTCCTCGATGGAGGAGCGTGTGAACGGTTTTGATTTCGGCAAAGTGCTTGCGTCCTACTATAAGGGATACCGCAAAGGGGATGTGGAGCTGCAGAAAAGGGCGCTGCGATGGCTCTGTGGGGAGTACAGGACCAGAACGGAAGCCAAGACGGATTTAGGAGTGAACCTGATCATTACCGATGACAACTGGTACGACTTTATCAAGCTGTTTGCGGATTTTGTAGTGAAAGCTGGATATGCAGGGCTGTATGTGTGCATGGACGAACTCTCGACACTGTACGAGATCCCCAGCCGTGTGGGCAGGGAGTACAATTACAACAAGCTCCTGTCAATCTACAATGACGCGCTGCAGGGAAAGGCATCTCATCTGGGCATCATCATCAGTGTCACAAGGGAAGCCATGGAGGATCCGGTGCGGGGTGTATTCAGTTTTGAGCCGCTGCGTTCACGGCTTGCACAGTCGAGCTTTGAGCAGGAAGGCGTTATCGGGATGAGGGATATGGCGTCTCCAGTGATCAGACTGTCTGTGTTGAATCCAGGCGAGATGTATGTGCTGCTGGAGAAGCTTGCAGATATACATGGGATTCTGTATGAGTACACGCCGAAGCTTGAACACGACGATTATATTTATTTCCTGAAGCAGCAGTATGGGAAGAACTTAGACGGTGAGGAAAATACCGCGCGCGATATGATCAAAAATTACATCACGCTGCTGAACCTGATGCAGCAGAATCAGGAAGTGCCGAAGGAGAGGATATTTTATTCTTTGAAATGATGGATAAGGGTTGGTTAAACGAGGAGCGATATGGTTAAAGCAGTGATATTTGACATGGACGGAGTACTTATTGATACGGAAAAGCACTACAATGCAGCATGGTGTGAGGCAGCGCGCATGGCGGGATTTGAGAATTTCCAAAGGGAGCACGCGCTGATGCTCCGCAGCTGTGACGCCAGGCTTGCCTCAGAGATGATGAAGGACATCTTTGGGGAAAGTTTTGATTATTATGCGATACGTGAAATCAGACGCAGCCTTGTGGCAGAGCGTCTTGATAAATATGGATTGGAGAAAAAGCCCGGTATTGATGATATACTGGCTTTTTTGCATGAGAGGAAGATCAAGGCAGCGGTGGCGACAGCGACGCCGATCGAACTCACACTGCAGCATCTCGAGAAGATCGGTGTGAGGGATCAGTTTGACAAGATCGTGAGCGCAAAGCAGGTACCCAATGGAAAGCCCGCGCCGGATGTCTATCTCTTTGCCTGTGAACAGATCGGCGAGAGCCCGTCGGACTGCATCGCTGTGGAGGATTCTCCAAACGGCATCAAGTCGGCATATGCGGCGGGGTGCAAGCCAGTGATGGTCCCTGATCTGACACAGCCGGACGAGGAGATCAGACCGATACTGTATGCAGTGGTGGACACACTTGCAGATATAAAGGAACTGTTATAGTCTCCCGGATCCCCCTTGCACCTGCTGCTGAGGATGATTTTCGCTATCGGGCGCAAAGGGGTTTCGAGAGCCTATTGAAAGGAAATGGAGGGATGGAGACAGGATAAGTGTACAGTGGAGTTGTTGGTATGTGGCTTTGACAGGGAATGGAGTCGCTGCAGGAAGGAGAAAGAGTTATGAGAGGGAAAATGGGTCCGAGGATAATCGCACTGTTGGTGATGCTGGCTGCTATATATGCAGTTACATCGGTGTTGAGTATCCGTGCGCTGCAAAATGCAGGAGGCGCGGTGAAACAGACAGCGGATATCTATATGGCGCTGCAGGAGAAGAGCAAGAATCTGGTGAGTGTGGTGGATGATGACAAATCATCTGCCTATCTGATCACAATGACGCAGAGCAGGGAGGCGGCAGAGACCATCTCCCAGGACGTGCAGGGACGCAGGGGGCAGGTTGCTGCGATCATCGATGAGATGCGGGTACTGTGTCAGCAGGAGGGTGATGCAGCTCTGGCTTCCCTGATTGACGACTATGGCAGAGAAGCACAGGCGATCGAGGATATGACGATTCAGATCGGACAGTTCGTGCTTGCGGGAGATATGGAAAAGGCAAGTGAGTTTTCCGGCGGGATCCGGTCGCAGTCCCTGGCACTAGAGGAGGTGGAAGTGCAGTTTGATACACTGCTAGATCAGCGCTCACAGGCTGCGGTTGCTGATACGATCGCATCCATGCGAAGTTATACGATGGTAGTGTTCCTGCTTCTGGCCATATTTTTGATCCTGATGGCAATTGCAAGTCTGTTCAGTATCACACATATAGCACGGCCGGCAAGAAGTGCGAGTGACCAGCTTGACGACATCATTACCAGGATACAGAATAACGAGGGGGATCTGACAAGCCGTATCCGTGTGAAGACCAAAAACGAAGTAGGCCAGCTGGTAGATGGTATCAACAACTTTATAGAGCAGCTGCAGGGCATCATGAATATCATCAAGGTACAGTCGGAGAATATGGATGAGCTGACCGCACACATCGGCAGCAATGTTCAGGATTCCAATGAGAGTGCAGGCAGCATTTCAGCGACGATGGAGCAGATGTCGGCAAGCATGGAGGAGATCGCAGCCACGATCGGACAGATCGCGGAGGGAAGCGACACGGTTCTGCATGAAGTACAGAACATGAATAGCAGCGTGGACAACGGTGTTGAGCTGGTTCAGAAGATCAAGCGGCGCGCCGGAAGGATGCATCAAAATACGATCGCCGGAAAGGATGCCACGAGCAGTAAGATCATCGAGATCCGCGAGATGCTTGGAGAGGCGCTTGAGGAGAGCAGGAGTGTGGAAAAGATCAAGCAGCTTACGGGAGAGATCCTGGACATTACAAGCCAGACCAATCTGCTGTCACTAAACGCTTCCATCGAGGCGGCAAGAGCGGGTGATGCCGGCAAGGGATTTGCGGTTGTAGCAGATGAGATCAGGGCACTTGCCGACAGCAGCGCGAACACGGCGAACAATATCCAGAACATCAGTAACCTGGTGATCAGTGCAGTGGACAAGCTTGCAGGCAACGCGGAGACGATGCTCCAGTTTGTGGACGAGAAGGTACTGCAGGACTACGATGAGTTTGTGGTCGTTGTCGAAAAGTATGAGCGTGACGCCGACAGCATGAACAATCTGATCGAGGATTTTTCTAAGAATACAGGGGAGATCCGCGATACGATCAGCGCCATGACAACTGGTCTGAATGACATTTCTACCGCGGTTGATGAGAGCGCAAAGGGTGTTACGAACGTTGCGGAAAGTGCTGTGAATCTCGTGGCGTCAATGGCGCAGATCCAGCAGCAGACCATCACAAACCAGGAGATCTCAGAGCAGCTGAGCAATGAGGTGGGGCGTTTTAAAAATTTGTAAAATAAGTACATAATACAAAAGAAAAAGGACATACGTTGTCCTTTTTTCTTTTAAGAATCGACTACTGTTCCATCTGCTTGCCGAGAAATCCCGCTGCTGACTGTGCAAGCTTCATTTCCACCTCGTTCATCTCATCGCCTGCCTTGGCAGACAAGAGTACGACGGCGCCGATCACATCCCCCTGTGTGATGATCGGTATGATCACTTCGTGCTGATACTCCTCCGCTTCATCTTCTGTCACAGACACATAATCTTTATCACTGCGCGATGTGCATACGGTCTCTCGCGAATTCATCTTTTCTTCCAGCGCTTTGCTGACAGATTTTCCAAGCACCTGTTTGCTGTTGCTTCCTGCCGCTGCGATGATCTGATCCCTGTCCGCGATCAGTGCCAGATGACCTGACACCTGTGAGAGGCTTTCCGCATACTGTTTTGCGAAGCTTCCAAGCTCACCGATAGGTGAGTATTTTTTTAGGATGATAGCTCCCTCGTGATCCGTGAAGATCTCAAGCGGATCCGATTCCCTTATCCTCAAAGTCCTTCTGATTTCCTTTGGTATGACAACGCGTCCTAAATCGTCAATCCTACGCACTATTCCCGTAGCTTTCACCGATATTTCCTCCATTCCCAGTATGGAACCTTCACGAAAACATTACCGGATGGTTCCTGATTATTAGCAAGTTCATAATATAGCAAAACTGTATTGCTAGTATTTGTATATAATGGATTTTTATGCATTATTCGGACACGCTCTAACCCAAATGAAGGAAGTTGATGAGCAGCAGCCACGCCACACCATAGTATGTGATCACGCCGATCAGGTCATTTACAGTTGTGATCAGCGGACCGGATGCGACTGCCGGATCTATATTTATTTTTTTAAAAAACATCGGAACAGAAGTGCCCACGATGCTTGAGATCGTCATCGCGATCAGCAGTGCGATTCCGGCGCAGAGCGATATCGCAAAGGCGTATTGCGGTGACTTGCCTTTCAGCACGCAGAGATAGCCGCCGATAAATACAATGGATAGGATTCCCAGGATCAGCCCGTTGGAAAAACCGATCCGCATTTCCCGGAAGATCATACTGAACTTCTGCTTTGCCTCAAGATTTTCGTCCATCAAAAGCCTGATCGTAACAGCGAGCGACTGTGTACCGACATTTCCTGACATGCCGAGTATCACGGACTGAAAGCTGACAATGATGGCAAGCTGTGCGATCACGCCCTCAAACAGACTCGTCACTGTCGACACGCACATGCTGAGTCCCAGAAGTATGATCAGCCACGGCAGGCGCTTTTTGATACTTTCCATCAGGGATTCCTCGAGCTCTGCCTCCTCGGTCATACCGGCGAGCTTTGCATAGTCGTCGCCCAGTTCGTCGTCAACGACCTCAACGATGTCCTGTGCAGTGATGACGCCGATCAGCTCATTTTTATCATTCAGGACAGGGATCGAATCTTCCGCGTAGTCCTTGAGGCGCTCGATACAGTCGGAGATTGTCTCGTGGTCGCGCACGTACGGGAAAGACTGCGTGATCAGGTTTTCCAGATTCATGTAATTTCTTGCCACGATCAGATCCTTGAGATCGATGGCACCGTAAAAAGTGCCGTCGTCATCTTCCACAAACAGAGTGGAGATGTTGTCATTGTCCTCCGCCTGTGCGATCAGGGAGCGCATCGCCTGTTTGATGGTGAGACGCTTTTCGATCTCTATAAAATTCGTGGTCATCTTGCTGCCGATCTCGTCCTCCTCATAGGAATAGATCAGCTTGATATCCTCCTTGGACTCCTCGTCGATCAGCTCGATCAGCTGTTTCCGCGTCTCTTCGTCGACTTCCTCGAGAACATCCACAGCGTCGTCGGCATCCATGTTCTCTATGATATCCGCAGCGCGCTCCAGCTCCAGCTCCCCGAGATACTTTCCGGGATCGTCCAGATAGGCAAAGATCTCCGAGACACGCTCGTCGCCCAATATTTGATAGAGTAACTTGCGCTCGTCTGTACTCAGCTCGTCAAGTGCATTAGAGATATCGTTGTCGTGATAATTGGTCAGCTCTTTTGCGAGTGTGCGCCTGTCTGCGCCGCTTCTGATCAGTTCGACTAATTCTTTGATGTAGTCAGGTTCATTTAAAAATTCATTTTCCAAAATATCATCGCCCTTCTTAATACATTTAATTGATAAGGATCGCAAAGCGGCTGGGATCCTTAGGAACTGTAGGAAAATAAGTGATGCAGACTGCGCAGGATATTTCTTCGAGGGTGTATGTCAAAAAACGAAGGCGTAGCGGGCTACGGCGAGGCTTTTTGACATGCACAATCGGAGAAATAGACAAGTCAAGATGTGTCACTTATTTTTCTACAGTTCCTTATGTGGTGCGGGCGAATCCAGACTTGACACAGATCGTTTCCTGTGCGCATGCAAACAGAAAGCAGGCATGTTCAGCCTGTACAAAAAACACTGAATGCTGTGTATCCGCCCATATGATGTTGTCCGCTGCCGTCACAACTGTCCATGCAACTATACACTTCCTTTCAGTGTTGTCATATCCGATATTATTTTTGTGATTCTTTCCTTATTTTATGCTGATTTGCAGATATTGTCAAGAGTTTGACAATGTTTGGCTTTCGGACAGTAACAGTTCAGCCTTCGGCTTCCTGTTACAGGCATCAAACCATGCAAAAACCGCTTCGCGGTGTCAAAGCCACATACCGTGGCTTGATGCATCTCAACTACGATGCTTTCTCACGGATTTCGCAGCATAGTGCGAAGTCCTGGGCTGAACTGTTACTTCGGTCACTATTTTCCTGGAAGGTGCATATGATAATCATAAAAAGCGAGGAACTCGAAATATGGATTATTATAGTGCATTTCCTTTTTATATGGGATATCAGGGTTACGGGCAGTGGGCACAGCCGGGAATCGTGTCGGAGGACAGGATATTGGAGGATCTTGAATATCTGCAGCAGATGTACCCTACATACGCCAGAAAATACCAGAATACGATAAGCAGCGTTGTCGATAAGATGGATTATGACGGCAGCTTCATCTATGACCAGTATCCAGACAAGTTGACGATCCAGCGCATGGTTGAGAGTGTCGTGGCGATCATCAGAACCAACGAGAAGCCCATGGATACAGAGGCAGGTATTCCTGTGCAGAACAGCACGATTCCGGATGCGGCAGCCCTGACACAAAGTATGGCGGAAACGTCCGTGCAGCATTCGCCGGCGCAGAGTGTCATGGGGAGCAACATGACAGAACATGCGCTCACAGAACAGGCTCCATGGCGGGAGAAGGAGCCGTGGATCAGGGAACTTGTCACCGTGTTGACGTACTATGAGATACTGGCGCGCAGGAGAAAGAAAAACAAAGGGAGCCAATATTTCCAGTTTTGATTAAAAAAGTATGAATTGCATTGACTTATCGATGAATTTGAGGTTATAATAATAGCATCGTGCAGCCGGGGCGTTAGCGGTGTCCTGTACCCACAATCCGCTATAGTGGGGGTGATAAGCGACTGAGGGTCTGCGTTTGTGCAGCTGCCCTTTATAAGTGGCGTTGAAGTTTGGGTCTCGCGCAATATGTGCCGTTGAACCGTGTCAGGGCAGGAATGCAGCAGCACTAAGGCGGATTTCATATGTGCCGCGAGGGTGCCTGGCGGAGTTAACTGTAGAGGTAACGTGCATGGGCATAGGATTCGAGGTCGTTTGCACGATAAAATGTTTTTGACGCTGTCAGCAGAGTGCAGTGCATAAACATGAAAAAGACAGGGAAACTAATGAAGAGGTATATCGATATTGTGGGATGCCCTTGCTCGAGGGGTGTCAAATATGCGAAAAGGGAGACATTATGAAAAGAAAGAGTATGAAAAAAAAGGGGATAGCCCTGCTGCTTGTAATTGCAATGGCGGCCGCATCCATGACAGGGTGTGGGAACAAAGAAGGTGCGAAGGAGCCGCCAAAGGAAATTGATTTTTCGGATATTTCAGGGAACAACAGTACAGATAACAGCGGTGATGTGACACCGGATGCGCCTGATGTGGGGGAGCCTGCCACAGATCCGGCGGTCGAGGAGGAGTCACACGAGGGGATGTACCGCAGTGAGATCACGAACGAGTGGATCGATGAAGCATTGAAGAATCAGCGCCCGATCGCGGTAATGGTGGACAATGAGGTGATAGCGCTTCCTCATTACGGTCTCACTGAGGCGGATGTGGTGTATGAGATGATGAACAGCACCGCGAATAACAGGATCACGCGTTTCATGGCGATCGTTAAGGATTGGGGAAAGATCGAACAGTTCGGCAGTATCCGGAGCACGAGGTCGACCAATATCATGCTTGCGGCAGAGTGGAATGCCGTGCTCTGTCATGATGGAGGGCCGTTCTACGTTGACGAGTGGCTTGCAAAAAAATATTCTGCGAATTTCAGCGGTGGATTTTCCCGTGTGGACAATGGCAAGAAGAGAGAGTACACAGAATATATCTGCGCAGGGGATCTCGACAAGAAATTTGCAAACTCAAAGTATTCTACAGAGTACAATGACTACTATCCGGGACAGCATTATTTCTTCTCGGATACGGAGATCGATCTGTCATCCAGGGGAGATGCAGTGACCTGTACTGAGATTGAGCTTCCGTTCCCGCATAATAAGTCCATGTTGAAGTATAACGAGTCAACAGGAACGTACGATTACTATGAGTACGATCAGGCACATACGGATCCGCTGCATGGCAATGCCCAGCTTACGTTCAAGAATCTGCTGATCCAGGATACGACGTTCAAACAGCTTGACGATAATGGATACCTTATTTACAATGCAATCGATTCCGGACGTGATGCGTACTATATTACAAATGGCAAGGCGATCGAGGTGACATGGATCAAGGCTGGTGAGAGTGATAAGACGATCTATCTCGACAAGCAGACCGGGGAGGAGATCGAGCTGAACACAGGAAAGACTTATGTTGCGCTTGTTCCATCAGATTCATGGAATAATGTAGTTATCAGATAAAATAGAGAATCGTATAGACGAGGCGTGTGCGTGTGCATACGCCTTTTTAGTATGCACACGGGCACCCCGAGGAAGTAAGTTATTTCGTTAAGTTTCGTGATTATAACTAAAAAACAAATACGAAATTTTACGAAAATTCCAATAGCTTTTTTGATGGCATACAGATATAATAATACCATCAAGATCGATTCTGAAATATAGGAATATCGGAAAGGAAGCTAACAGTTATGGAAGTTATGGAAAAGAAGCGATGGGCTGCCGGATTTATGGCGCTGATCCTGGCATTTGTGACAGTAGTGTCAGTTTTAATACCAGGATTGACCGCAAGGGCAGCAGGAACGACGCTGATCGTTCATTATGGCGGGAGAGCCGACAACAGTTATGACGGATGGAACCTGTGGATCTGGGAAGAGGGACGGGAAGGATTGCGGGTGGACTTTACGGACGAGGACGATTTCGGTAAAGTGGCGGTGTACCAGACGAACCGCAAACCGGCAAACATTGGTTTTATCGTGCGGCTGAACGAGTGGGAGGACAAGGACATAGGTGAGGACCGGTTTGTCACCATGGACGGTGAGATTGTGGAGATCTGGGTGACGAGCGGTGAGGCGGAGTTTGCAACAGAGGTACCGGCGGATGCAGTGCCGTATGATATCGCGGCGCTCGAGGAGGCAAGGCTGAACGTATACAACGAGGACGGTGCGACAAAGCTGAATGTCCACTATTACAATTTTGACCAAAAGTACAGCGCTGACACAGTGGAGGCGTACGCTTGGGCCGGAAGTGATGTGGGCGGCAGCTATCCACTGTCAGAGACCGATGATTTCGGCGCGTTTTTCAAGATCGGACTGCAGCCGAAGGACGGCGTGTCGACAGCCGGAGTGCGGGTGATCCAGGATGGAAATGTGGATACCGCGCTTGACTATGAGATCAATCTTGCGAAAGCGTCAGGGGACACGATCGATGTGTACATAGTGGAGGGGAATCCTGTTTTGTGGTATACTATAGAGGAAGTGATCTATGATCCTGTGATCGCCGAGGCGTATTTCTCAGAGTCGACGAGCAAGGAAATCCATGCGTCGGTCTCCCGCGCGCCACAGAGCGGGGGAGATCTGGCAGCACAGATCAAAGTCACGGACAAAGACGGTACAGAGTACGCTGTGGCTTCAGCGGACAGTGAGGACGGCAGAGCGATTCTGCTGACTATGGAGGAGGAGTTAGAATTGTCAAAAACATATGACATAACAATGGAAGGGTATGAGGGAACGACTGTATCCATGAACAAGATCATCGGTTCCAGCTATTTCGATGATGCTTTCACGTATGACGGAAATGATCTGGGTGCCACATACACAAAGGAAAAGACTGGATTTAAAGTGTGGGCTCCCACGGCATCGGAGGTTACACTGAATCTATATGAGCAGGGCGACGGTGACAACCTCACGGAGACGATCCCGATGACAATGGGTGAGAAGGGCGTGTGGTCCTGTGAAAAACAGGGTGATCTGAACGGCGTATACTACACGTATTCGATTAAGATCGGAACCAGGACAAATGAGGCGGTGGATCTCTATGCAAGAACGACAGGTGTGAACGGCAACAGGGGGATGGTCGTGGATCTGAGTGCAACCAACCCGGAGGGATTTGAAAACGATACGAGACCTGCGTTTACCAACCCCACGGACGCAGTGATCTATGAGCTGCACGTGAGGGATCTGTCATCAGATGAGTCGTCGGGCATCACCAACACTGGGAAGTTCCTGGGGCTTACGGAGACAGGGACGACCAATGCGGACGGGCTTGCAACCGGTCTAGACCACATCAAGGATCTTGGTGTGACGCACGTGCAGATCCTGCCGAGTTATGATTACGCCACGGTAGATGAGACAAAACTTGACACACCGCAGTTTAACTGGGGATACGATCCGAAGAATTATAATGTGCCGGAGGGCTCGTACAGCACAGACCCTTATCATGGGGAGGTGCGCATCAATGAGATGAAGCAGATGGTGCAGGCGCTGCACCAGAACGGGATCCGCGTCAACATGGATGTCGTGTACAACCATACATTCAATATAGAGGATTCAAATTTTCAGAAGACGGTGCCCGACTACTATTACAGAAAAGTGGGCGAGAGCTATTCCAACGCTTCGGGGTGCGGAAACGAGACGGCTTCCGACCATGCGATGATGCGCAAGTATATTGTGGATTCAGTTGTTTACTGGGCTACAGAGTATCATATTGACGGTTTCCGCTTTGACCTGATGGCAGTGCATGATATCGAGACGATGAATGCAGTCCGCGCGGCGCTCGACGAGATCGATCCCTCGATCATGGTGTACGGTGAGGGATGGACCGGCGGAGACTGTGCGATCTCCTCCTCACAGCAGGCACTGAAAGCAAACATGGCAAAGATCGACAGGGTCGGTGCTTTCAGCGATGACATCAGGGACGGGATCAAGGGCAGTGTGTTTGACGCACAGGACAAGGGATTTATCAGCGGCAAGAGCGGTATGGAGGAGAGCATTAAGTTTGGTATAGTCGGCGCGACAGCGCACCCGCAGGTGCTGACCTACAAAAATGACAAGGGTACCAAGAGCTGGGCAGCGCAGCCCGGGCAGAGCATCAACTATATCTCGTGCCATGACAATCTGACATTCTGGGATAAGCTTGCCATTTCCAACGCGGAAGACAGCGAAGAGACGAGAATTAGGATGAACAAACTCGGCAGTGCGATCATACTCACCTCGCAGGGCGTGCCGTTCTTCCAGGCGGGCGAGGAGATGCTCAGGAGCAAGCCTTCAGCGACGGTGGAGGGCGGATTCGATGAGAACAGCTATACATCGCCGGATTCGACGAACAGTATCAAGTGGTCAGACAAGGCGAATGTGATGGACACTTATGAGTATTATAAGGGGCTGATCGCGTTCCGCAAGGCGCACGGTGCACTCCGCATGGCGGTCACTGCGGACATACAGAGCAGCCTTGTCTTCATGAGTGGTCTGGATGCGAATGTAGTCGGGTATACGATCGAGAACAATGCAAACGGTGACACGGCGGAGAAGATCACGGTGATCTTCAATGGAAATGCGGACGCAGTTGATGTACCGCTTCCGGCTGGCACATGGGACATCTGTGTCAATGACAAGACAGCAGGAACGACATCGGTTGGAACCGCGGAAGGGACAGTGTCTGTGGCAGGGATCTCGGCGATGGTGCTCGTGCAGGGTGACGACACGATCGTGAAGGCGGAGATGAAGGCAGACAATAAAAATGACACAAGTGTCAGTGTGGAGAGTGCAGAAAACACAGGGAATACAGAGAATGCACAGAAATCTTCAGGAAATACCCCGCTGATCGCAGGCGGCATCCTGGTGGTACTGGCTGCGGTAGTGGCAGGGATCCTTGTGAAAAAACGCAAAAAATAAGATATCGTTTGGCATAATAGGGTTGGCGCTGATGTGGTGCCAGCCCTTTTTGTGCGGATCTGTGCAGTGGAGGAAATACACGATCGTACAATCAGCTTGAAAATAGTGTCAAAAGACTTTATAATATTGTTTATCCGATAAAGGAGAATGAATTGTGGATATAGATAGATCTGATTTAATTTGCGGATTGATTTGTGTGTATGGATGCGCAGGCAAACAGGCAGTTGATTGGGGGGGATAAAACATGGGACATGCAATGGCAGACAGTACAGTGGCAGTGCGGCAGTTTCAGGAGATTTTTTTGGATGACGCAAGACGGCAGGACCGCGCGCAGTGGAGGGACTATTTCATTTCAGAGATCTTTTTGGACGCCCAGTATGAGGAAGATTTTATGTCGGCGGTGCATGGATTTTTGCAAAGGCAGAACATTGTCCCTTATACGAAACTGCCGGACGGACTTGTCGTAGAGCTTGCTATCGTCTATGTATTGCGGCCGGGAGAGCAGGATCATCTCGCGCCGGTGGAAGCGTGCGAGGAGGCGGCAGATATCTGGAACTGTCAGGAGAACAGGGAGAAACATTACCAGGAACTGATGAGTAAGGCGTCCTTTATCCGACGCAAAAGTTATGCCGAATATCGGACGATGCGCAGGGTGGTGGTGGAAGATACGTGGGAGTACAGACACAGCGATGACGACATGGAGGAGTATAAGTTCACGCTGTCCATGGCGAGCAGGCATTTTATCGCCGACGATGACAGGGTGAACAGCATGGATATCGATGATATCCGGCTGGAGGATAATATCACGCATGTCTGTGAGGTGGAGCTGTACGACTATCTTCTGCGGAAGTATGGGTTTCCAGTCGGGGCATGTTCTTATATGTATAAATATTTCGAGCTGGACAATATAGAGGCGACAGAGTATGCACAGATCTACCGGAACCTGAAGGCGCATATTCTGGAACAGTATCCTGACATCAATGACTTTGTCAAGTCCAACATTACGGCGGAGGATTATGCGGACGATCTCATAACATCACTGGAGGAGCTGCGGGACCGGTATAACAGCCTTGGTTGGGGGAAGAATTTTGTCGATGTCTTTCACCCCTGTTATGCCACAGAAGTCACAGCGTGGTGTGAGGAGGAGGCAGATCAGGTTTACAGGATCGTCGCAAGCCCGCTTTTTCAGAAATATCAGTGCGATGAATACATTGTCAACAAACTGATCACGTTTGGGTACACAGTCACACAGGCAAAGATCCTATATGAGATATATGATAAACCAGAGCTGTATCTCAAAAGCAGCAGGATCATGCGTCTGGTGCACAGGCTGTTTGTCAGGATTACCGCGTATGGCAGACAGGAGCAGTATGTGGCGTCACAGAGCTACGATTATGACCTTGAGATCGGCAGCTATGATTTCTGGGAGTATTTTCTGACGGTGGCAGCCGGAGATCGGTCGATACGAATGGATCAGGAGCATACACCGATCCCGTGGGGATTTTTGTACGAGGACAAAATGATGCTCCCAGCATACATGAACTGGACTTATATGCCTTCCGTTGAGTGGCGTCTGCGTTTTACGGGCTATGACAAAGGGAAGGGGCGTTTTGGGGCTGAGCGGAAACTCACTTTGAAGATCAGGGAGGCGCTGACTGTCATCATAGCGTTCCACTACCATTTTGTGCGCTATTTTGTCAATGATGAACAAGTATTCTTGCCTGTGTTTGACGTCGACAGTCTGTTTACATATGCGGCGGATGATAATACCCTATTTTTACTGCTGCTTCCGATCACGTGCATCAAGGATGAGGAACGGCAGCGGGTACAGGAGCGGCTGATGGGATTTCTGCCGCAGCTGGTGCGTTTACCTGCCTCTGCCAGATATCTGGCGGCAATGTTATCCAACGATAATGCGTCTGTTCACCGCATAATGCGCGTGAGCAGCAGGCGCTATATTGAAAATCTTGCAGATTGTTATCGTTTGGACCAGTATCACGGCGGAGGTCAGAGACTGTATCGTTTTCATGCAAAGTATGGCTGCTGGGAATATGTAGGGATGGAGATGTGCGGGAAACATTACAGGGAGAGGCTGGAAAAGATGCTAGGCGAGGCAAACGATGAGGAAGGCTGGGATATGACTTCTTTTAAGGAAAGTGATCTCTCGCTGCCGTATGAGGTGGAGACAGGCGTTCATGATCTTGCCGGATCAAAGACCAAGGAGAAGATCAACAGGTTGATCGAACTGTTTCAGGCGCGGAAGCAGTGTGACGGGAAGTGTATGGATCTCCTCGTCAGGAATAAGGTGATCTTAGTCTTTGGTGACAGGGAGCGCATGCAGCTTAGACAGCACTTTGCAGCCGATGTGCTCCCTGACCATGAGGCGGAGGAGAAGGCTTATAGAGAACACCGTTATCTGAGAATGCAGATGGAGCGGCTTGAAAAATATGCGAAAAAGGACCAGGAATGGCAGTGGAAGGGCTGGATGGAACTTGAGAACTACCACAATGCGATCCCGCTGTGAATGGGAGCAAGCGGCAGCTGCTATGCGCACGGCATTCCATATGGAAAGGGAACAAAGGCAAAGGATCTCGCTGCATTGCTTGGAAAGCTGATCCACTTTGATGATCTGACACAGATGATCGAGTACGACATTGAGCAGCGCAGCGAATGGATATAGAGAGGAACAAGGATAAGATGGCAGTATATTTTTATGAGGAAGTGGACGATGCACTGTTAAGATTTGCAGTGATCATTGCAAAGACAGAGGGGAAATATGTATTTTGCAAGCATAAACTGAGACATACGCTGGAGGTTCCCGGAGGACACCGGGAGCCGGGGGAGGCGATCATGGACACGGCGAGGAGAGAACTGTACGAAGAGACTGGAGCAGTCGATTTTGATATCTGGCCAGTCTGTGTTTATTCCGTGATCGCGAAGGATAACTTTGACGGTCAGGAGTCGTTTGGCATGTTGTACTTTGCGGAGATCAGATCGTTCGAACAGGAGCTTCACAGTGAGATCGAGAAGATCGTTGTCACAGATGAAATGCCGACAGACTGGACATATCCCGATATCCAGCCGAAGCTGATGGAGGAAGTGTGGAGGAGGGGGATCTGCAGAAAATGATCTACATATCCTCCAGCTTATCTCCAGCTTTCTCAAGTGTAAAGATAAATTCCGTTCCGACGCCCTCAGTGCTGATCACATTGACATTTTCGTTGTGGGACTGGATGATCTCCTTGGTGATGGAGAGACCAAGACCGGTTCCTTTTTTATCTTTGCCGCGGGAGAGATCCGTCTTGTAGAAACGGTTCCAGATCAGGCGGATGCTGTCCTTGGGGATACCGATGCCGTTGTCTTTGACGGATACCAGCAGTTTGTTGGACTTCTCCACTGTCTCGATCTTGATCGAAGAGTTCTTGTGGCTGAACTTGATGGCATTGTCCACCAGATTGTAGAGTACCTGTTGGATTTTGACCATATCTGCATTCACAAACATTTGATCTCCTGTCAGGACCAGCTCAATGGAGATCAATTTTTCGCGGCAGGTTCCCTCGAAGGACATCGCTGTATTCTTGATCACCTGGTTGATGTCGAAGTTGCTCCTGTCAAGGATCATGCCTTTGGTCGTAAGGTTGTTGAGTGTGAGCAGGGAGTTGGTCAGCTTTGTCAGGCGGTCTGTCTCATTCAGGACGACACGGATATATTTCTCGTGCATCTCGGGAGGGATCGTACCGTCGAGCATCGCCTCGAGATATCCGCGCATGGAAGTGAGCGGTGAGCGGAAATCGTGGGAGATGTTTGCCACGAGGCGTTTCTGGTTGTCCTCACTCTTGGCGACCTCGCTTGCCATATAGGCGAGGGAGGCTGCGAGATAGCCGATCTCGTCCTCGCTGTCAACCTGGAATTCATACCTGAAATTACCGATAGCATACTGTTCTGTCGCGTGCGTGATCTTGCGCAGCGGCAGATATACCATCTCTGTAAAGAAGAGCAGGATGATCAGCGACAGCAGAAATAGGATCACGAGTGTGATATAGGATATGTTCAAAAGGGAGTTGCAAGAGGACTGCAGGTCATCCACAGATGCGTGGATGACCACATAGCCTTTCACCTTGTACTTGGAAGTGATCGGTGCAAATGCAGAGATCATCTCCTCATCGAACATTCCGAAGAAATTCCCGGTCGTGTAAAAAGAGTTTCCTGTGATCGTAGGACTGAAATTGGGGATCGTGGTGGGATTTTCGATCTCGAGTGGAGAACTGGAATCCAGCACGATCAGCCCCGACGGATTGACGATCCAGATCGAGGCATCAAGGAAGGTGCCGATCGCCTCGATCTGGCGCCATACGGATTCGAGAGTGATCTCACTATTGTACAGATCAGCAGCGTAGGAGTCGGCGATCAGCAGTGCTTCCTTATATAGAGAGTCGGCGCGCTCACGTTTCATATGCTCAAGAGTCATGCTTGATGTAAAAGTGGCGACGACGATAAAGCCAAAAAAAGCAAAGATAAAATAAGCCAGTACAAATTTTAAATAGAGTGTATGCTTCAATAGATTACCTCATTTCCCTTTGTGGAGATGTCAATCCCTGACTTCGAATTTATAGCCGACACTCCAGATCGTTGAGATGCGCCATGACTCGTGATCTTTGATTTTTTCGCGGAGACGTTTGATGTGCACATCAACAGTGCGCGTGTCACCGATATAGTCGTATCCCCAGATCTGGTTCAGCAGCTGATCTCTTGTAAATACATGGTTTGGCGATGCCGCCAGAAAGTACAGCAGTTCCAGTTCCTTGGGGGGCATCTCCACTGTCTTTCCCTTGTAAATGACAGAATAATTTGTGAGATTGACTGTGAGGTCAGGATAGGAGACCTGCTTGGAGTCTGCCGCGGGCTGGGCAGGGGATGCCGTCTTGTAGCGGCGCAGCACAGCTTTTACGCGTGCTACGAGCTCTTTCGTGTCAAACGGTTTTTCCAGATAATCGTCAGCGCCCAGCTCCAGACCGAGCACTTTGTCAAACACTTCGCCCTTTGCGGACAGCATGATGATCGGTGTCTGTGATTTCTGGCGGACCTCGCGGCACACCTGATAGCCGTCGATTCCCGGAAGCATCAGGTCAAGAAGGATCAGGTCCGGTGTAAAGCTGTTAACTTCCTGCAGCGCGGATTCGCCGTCATATACGATCTTCGTCTCGAAACATTCCTTTGTCATATACAGGGAGATCAGTTCTGCAATATTCTCATCATCGTCAACAATCAGTATTTTTTGTTTGTTTGCCATTTTCTTATCCTCTATTTATTATTTATTTGAATTCCGCGATCGTCACGCCTGCGTCTCCCTCACCGTACTCGCCGAGGTGGAATGATTTCACATAGGAGATGCGTTTCAAGTGCTGCTGGACCGCCTGTCTCAGGGCACCGGTTCCCTTGCCGTGCACGATACGTACGCTTGGGGCATGGGACAAATAGGCGTCATCGAGGTACTTGTCAAGTTCCGAGAGTGCCTCGTCCACAGTCTTTCCGAGCAGATTGATCTCGGTGGAAAGGGTGGCGGCTTTGGACAAGCCGATATTTCCGCCGCCGGAGCTCTTCTTGGAAGCGCCTGCAGCGCCGAAGCCTTTTTTGTAGGCGGCAGTGCCGGACATTACGTCCTCGTTGATCAGCACCAGATCCTTGATATTGACTTTGGAGCGGATAATGCCGCACTGTACAAAAAGGTCGCCCTTTGCGTCCGGCTTGGAGGAGATCGTACCCTTTAAGCCCATAGATACTACCTTTACCATGTCTCCAGGTTTGATCTGGGTTGGTTTCAAAACTTTGTGTGTGGGTTTCTCCTGCACGGCTGTGAGCTTTTTATTTTTCTCTGAGATTTTGTCACGTACTTTGGTGCGGGCTTTCTCTAGTTCCTGAATGGAGGTCTTGTTGACGCTGACTTTCTGGAAGTCCCGGATCGTCTCGTCGGCGACGTCTTTTGCCTCCTGCAGGATCTTGCGCGCCTCCTCGTTGGCTGCGCGCAGGATCTTGTCCTTCTGTGCGTCGAGGCGCTCCTGTTTCTGTTCCAGTTTCATTTTCAGGGATTCGATCTCTGCTTTGTAGCTCTGGATCTCATTGCGCTCGTTTTCGATGGTGCGTCTGCTGGTCTCGAGATCGGCAAGCAGATCCTCGAAGCTCTCGTCCTCCTCGCTGATGTGTTCCTTGGCAGATGCGATGATCTCGTCCGGCAGACCGAGCTTTGACGAGATGGCGAATGCGTTGCTCTTGCCGGGAATGCCGATCAGGAGCCGGTAAGTCGGGCGGAGTGTCTCCACATCGAACTCGCAGCAGGCGTTTTCCACATAGGAGGTTGTGAGTGCGAACACTTTTAACTCACTGTAGTGTGTGGTCGCCATCGTGCGGATTCCCTTGTCGTGCAGGTGCTTTAAGATCGCGATCGCAAGTGCCGCGCCCTCCGTCGGATCCGTTCCGGCGCCGAGCTCGTCGAAGATACAGAGGGAATCCTCGTCTGCGTTTTTCAGTATAGAGATCGTGTTTGTCATGTGGGCAGAGAAAGTCGACAGGTTCTGCTCTATGCTCTGCTCATCGCCGATGTCCGCGTATACTTCTGTGAAGATGCCGAGTTCAGAGCGGTCGAGAGCCGGTATGTGAAGCCCGGACTGCCCCATCAGCGCAAAGAGTCCGACAGTCTTTAAGGATACGGTCTTGCCGCCGGTGTTGGGACCCGTGACAACCAACAGATCAAACTCTTTGCCGAGGTTGATATCGATGGGGACCACTTTCTGCTTGTCCAGCAGTGGATGGCGGCCTTTGCGGATATTGATATAGCGGTCTGTGTTAAAGAGCGGGCGCGATGCGTTCATGTCGACGGCGAGCCCGGCTCTTGCAAAGATAAAATCAAGTTTCGTCAAAAGACGGAAGTTGTTTGCAAGCTCCTCGGTATGTTCTCCCGCGGCGGCGCTCAGCTCGGCGAGAATGCGCTCGATTTCGTCTTTTTCTTTCAGAGCGAGCTCCTTGAGCTGGTTGTTCAGATCCACCACGACAGCCGGTTCGATGAAAAGTGTGGAACCTGTGGAACTCTGGTCGTGCACCATTCCGGGAACATTGCCTTTGTGTTCCGATTTGACAGGGATACAGTAGCGGTTGTTGCGCATTGTGATCACTGCGTCCTGAAGGTAAGTCCGATAGCTTCCGTTTACCATGTTAGTGAGCTGGTTGTGTATCTTTTCGTTGGTCAGATTGATGCTGCGTCGGATATGTTTGAGTGTCGAGCTCGCATCGTCGGCGATCTCCTCCTCGGAGATGATACAGCGGTTGATCTCGTTCTGGAGCGGTGTCAGCGGTTCGAGGTTTGCAAAATATTCCTGTAAGCTGTCGGTGATCTCCTCATCGTGTTCTGAGCGCGCGAAGGTTTTTGCCCTTGTGGCGCAGGCGAGGGAGGCAGAGATCTGCAGCAGTTCAACGGCGGAGAGGGCACTTCCGATCTCCAGCGATCTGATGCTGAAATGGATGTCCTTGTTTCCGCTAAAGTGGATCCTGCCGCCTTTTACCAGGCGGGTAAACGCGTCAGCAGTCTGCTGCTGCGCCTCCTCGATTTCTTTGATGTCTGTCATCGGTGTCAGTTTCTGACACAGCTCCTTGCCGGGAGCAGAACTTGCCTTGTCGACGAGCAGACTGATGATTTTATGATATTCAAGTATTCGCAATGCTTTTGCGTTCATAATAGTCCTCCATAATATTATTTCTATGTCATTTCTAGTACTCCGTCCGGTTAGAAATTAGAATCGTGAACTGCCTGTTCCGCACCATTGCGTCGTTAAAATTTTTAGACGATGCCACTGCATCGCCGTCGAAATTTTGCCTAGCACTGGCACGATCCATGCAGTCCACAACTCTAATTTCTGTCTGGATGGAGCACTAATACAGCGCTGCATTAATATTGAAGTAAATAGCGCTTGATATTCGTGTCATCTGTGCGCCTTCAAAGCGACGGCGTAGTGGACCTTACGTCTAGCTTTGAAGGTGTGCAGAGGACGCGGATAGCAGGTGATATTTACTCGATTATTAATGAAATGCTGTACTAGATCAGGATATCAGTAAATTCCCCGGATGCCGGTGTCGCCATCGAGGGTGTTCATGTTATATAATAACAATACATCTGTAATGTCCCCGTGTTCTGCCAGAAAGGAGGACGGACCGTCCCTGTAGTATCTGGTGTCAAGCACATAGATCTTTTTGTAATGGTGCGCGAGGAATGGCACCATGGAATTGGCGTAGCTGTCCTTGATCAGCATGAGTGCATCCTGTGAGGCTGCCGTGCTGTTCTCGATCACCACAAGCGGGTGGATATTGTTGAGAAAAAGGGAGTACTTGTCCTTCTCTGCAGCATAGTCAAGGTTGTACAGGCTGTCAGTCACTTCCCCTGTATCCACGTAGGTGACAGTCAGGTCATCTGCGGGGTTGGTGTATATCGTGATCGTGTCCTTTGGGTGGCTGTAATCGTTCACTTTGGAGTACAGCGTGCCGGCAAACGTGTCCGTGACAGTCTGTGCCGTCAGGGATTCAAGTGACACGGGTGTCATTTTTTTGGCATCACAGTACGCGAGATAACCGCAGTAAGCTCCCAGAGTTGTCCAGTGGTGGTCGGTGCGGTAGTACAGCTGTCCCCTGGCAGTGCCCTCAAAAAGCCTGTCCGTGCAGTCGACCGCAGGGATACCACATGCGTCGTAGATAGCGGATGCGGTCGTTGTCTGGTCAGACAAGGGGGCATGCGCCGGGAGTTTGTCATTGTATATGGTCACAGCTGTCGGCACCAGCATCAGGTCCACATCAACCTTTCTGGTGTCGATCTTGTCATAAAAACTGACAAGTGTGTCAGTTATGCGCTCCGTATTCTGCGGCTCTGCGTAAGATTCGATGAGATAGTCGTCCTGTGCCACATAGACGTGATTGATCTCCTTTCTGCCGCTTGCGATCTCCACGCCGCTTTTTAACCCCACAAAAAAATCCCGCTGCGGAAAGTGGTCAGCGAGCCAGTCGCCCAGCGATTCCGTGTATTCTCCGCTGAGTAAGGTCCTGGCGGAAAAGGACGGAAATTTTGCGAGATATCTGTTTTCATTTTCGGAAAATTCCTTTTTCGGACTGGCGAGCAGGTATACTGAAAGCGACAAGATACCGATGCAGAGCAGACATACGACAGTCCTCCTTATTTTAATATTGGTGATCATTGTTGATGAAATCCTTTCGGCAGTATGCACTCATACGCTAATTTCTGTCTGGATGGAGCACTAGAGCATGTTTGTATTATATTTTGCCTCCGATGTCTGAGATCATGAGCAGTCGATCCGTAACCTGTACTTAAAATCGAAAATACAAGAAAGGATTGTAGGTGTCGCTCACCATATAGGCGGTTGACAGGATAAACAGCAGCAGTACTCCGATTCCGGCACACGCAGACAAAATGCGGCCCGTTCCCCGGCTGAGCATCGATGCCTTCCGGCACAGCCACGGATACACCGGGCATGCAAGGACGCAGGCGGTGACAAGCACGACGCCGTAATTGCCCAGATACCACAGAAAACGGGTGTCAGCAAGCGTGCCGGAGGCAAAGGAGAAGAGCAGCGTGATATAGCCCCCAAGCTCTCCAAAGTCTGTGATCGCAAAGATCACGAATCCAAATACGACGATCAGAAAAGCGTAGGCGTGTTGGATCCATCTTGGAAATTTTGCGAGCAGTTTTCCCCATACATACTTTTCAAGCATGAGCAGGATCCCGTAGTAGATGCCCCACAGGATAAAATTCCATGAAGCCCCATGCCACATTCCGGTCAAAAACCATACAACGGCGATGTTGAACAGGTGGCGGGCGACGCCCTTTCTGTTTCCGCCAAGCGGAATATACACGTAATCGCGGAACCATGTGGACAGCGAAATGTGCCACCGCCGCCAAAAATCTGTCACAGAGACAGCAGTCAGCGGGTAATTGAAGTTTTCATTGTAATGAAATCCAAGCATATGCCCCATGCCGATCGCCATATCGCTGTAGGCACTGAAGTCGAAATAGAGCTGCAAAGTAAAGCAGAGTGCGCCGAGCCATGCCGTCGCAACACTTGTGTCCGCAGCACCCAGGATACGGATCTCCTCCCACAAGGCGCCAGCCTGGTTGGCGATGAGTACTTTCTTGAACAAGCCCATCATAAAGCGCAGGAGTCCCTGTTCAAATCCCTCGAATGTTAATTTCCGGCTATGAAGCTGCTCCTGAATGTCGGCAAAGCGCACGATGGGACCGGCAACCAGCTGTGGAAACATGGATACGTAAGTGAGGTACGCAGTATAGCTGTGCTCCGCCTTCACCTCGCCGCGGTACAGATCGATGATATAGCTCATCGTCTGAAACGTATAAAAGCTGATACCGACCGGCAGATGGATCCCGGGCTGCGCAAACTGTGTTCCGAACAATCCGTTTATGGACGAAACCGCAAAGTCGGCATACTTGAAAAAGGCAAGTATGGACAGATTGATGCAGATGCTGCAGCACAGAAAGAAGGTCCGCCTGCATCTGGTAGTGCCAAAGCGCTCCATCAGCCGCCCGTTTGTGTAGTCGAGCGCAGTGGAGAAGAGCATCAACAGAATGTACAGCGGCTCTCCCCACGCATAAAAAATTAGGCTGAAAATAAGCAAAATCCCATTTTTCCATGAAAATGGGACCGCGTAATACAAGATCATGCACAGTGGCAGGAAAAAAAACAAAAACGGGATACAGCTAAAGACCATGTTAATCCTCCGCTAAAACAATCCGCTTTCGATGATATCTGTAATTGTGTCTGCATTTTCGGATATCACGAGCCATACATAGTTATCTTTTGTCTGAACCTTGCTTTTTTCGACGATCGCAAACTGTTCAGGGATATAGTTTTCCATCTCGTTTTTCTTCTCATCTACAACGGTCTGGAGACTGTCGGAAAGTCCTGTCAGATCGTCGGCGTTTTTGACTTTCATGATAATGACGGTCTCTGCCTGCGCGGCATCCTCAGACATGGAGAACACATATTCGTCAAGAAGGGCAGCATCGATTCCGTAATAATTTGAGATAAAGTCATCGTCCATGCGCTGCGGCGACTGTAAAGAGACAGTCTGTTCTATCTCCTGGTAGATATCATCGATTGATTTTGTGGTCTCCTTGCTGGCAGACGTGTCCGTGGTCTGTGCTGTCTCTGAAATAGGATCTGTGTTGGCTGTGGTTGGTACAGTCTTGTCAGAACATCCAGTGCAGAGGAGCACTGCTGTCAGGACTGCTAAAGCTTTTGTTGATTTGATTGTATGCATTATTCTAATCTCCCTTTTGTAGTTTGAGTAGGAACTGTCTCTAATATGGTTTCCATTTTTGATGGGGTTTCTTTTGGCGTCTCGGTCTCTGTGGCGGTTTTTGTCTCGGTAGTCTCGGCTTCCTCCTGCGCTGACTGAGCATTTGCATATTCAATGAGCGTTGATTCCCAAAGAGTGTAGGCGGAGGTGGAGAGGTGGACAAATCCGTCACTGCAGTATTTGCTTTCCAGATTTCCGTTTCCGTCAGATAGGAGAGTGCACAGATCAAGGTACCCCCAACCGTTTTCCTCTGCCATTTCTTCCAGAAGGACATTGTACTGTGCCAGGTTTTTATTGTTCAGTTTGCCGGCTCCCTGACCTGCAAGCGTGTAGGTTACGCTGATAATATTGATCTCGATATCCGGTGAGGTCTCGAGTATTTTGTTGATCAGTTCCTTGTATTTGTCCCGGGCGCCCTCTAGTCCAAGGATGCTGATGTCATTCATGCCCAGTAGGATAAAGGCGCGCTTGCTGCCTATGAGGGAGATCGCATCCCAGACCTGGCTCTTTTTCCCTTTGTACATAGGGTGGACATTGTCCGAATTGACAGGCTTCATGGCGTTGAATGCCGAGTAACTTCCCACAGCCAAAAACTGGATATTGCGGACAAAAGTTTCCTGTTTGGCACTGTAGTTTCGAAAACCCACCATGATGGAATCACCGATAAAAACAGAATCGCCATAGTATTCTTCAAGTTCTTCGTCGGTCAGACCGGGGACTGTGGATTGGGTTTCGGATGATTCCGCAGTCTGCGCACTTTCTGCCGGAACCGCATCTGTCTGTGCATCGCCGGGGGCAGCATAAACAAGCCCTGAATGACCGCAGAAAATAAGTATTGATGTGAGTGCGGTACAAAATAATTTTTTTCTGATCTCCTGATTATTCACTTTTTTTTTCATAAAATTTCCTCTTTAGGGACTGCAGATCGCAGAGCCTTATCGTCTGTGTTGATTAAACATACTTATACAAAAGATATTCTATCATTAATTTAATATTCCTACAAGGTATTTTTGAATAGTAGTAGTGTGAAATTTTTGTCAAAATTTTTGTCAAATATTTTGTCATAACTTAAAATGCATTGACCATAGGATTTCTATCGGCTATACTATGAAAAGAGTCTGAGATGAGAGGAGGATGAGAGGAAAAATGCGGAAGAATAAAGAGATGAATGAAGATTCAAAGCCGCAGAACAGCCCTGCGGAGTCAGCAAATGATTTCGAGTTTCTGCAGGAGAAGATCAAAGAGCGGCCGATCAATAAAAAGAGGCTTCTAAAGCGCACGATCATCACTGCTTCCATGGCAGTCCTTTTTGGTCTGCTGGCGTGTTTGTCATTTTTGCTGTTGGAGCCTGTTCTCAACAACTGGCTCTATCCTGAGGAGGAGCCGGAGATCGTGACGTTTCCACAGGAACAAAATGAGATGCTCCCGGAGGACATGCTCACAGAGGGAACGACGGCAAGCCAGGAGGGAAGCGAGGAGAGTTCTTCCCACAGCAGCGAGGAGAGTCAGATATCGGAGTCCGGGACGGATGATCCGGAATCAAAGACCAGCGTCGAAGAGGAGGAAGACGAGAGAGAGAGCAGCACAGTGGAAGAAAGTGCGGATGAACAGGCGGAGCATTTGAATGAACAGGATCTGGCAGTAGACGATCCCAATGCCACAGATGCAGCGGCAGGAAGTCTGGCGGGAAACGTGGGAGAAACGGTTCCGATCGAACCGTTAAAGCCCTATCAGACACAGTATGAGGAGCTGTATAAGATCTACAGTAAAGTCCAGACGAGCATGGTGACTGTCACGGCAGTGCACTCGGATGTGGACTGGTTTAACAACACATATCAAAGCGAGGGAACGACGGCAGGTGTCATCATTGCAAACAATAACAGGGAGCTATTGATCCTCAGCAGAAAATCTACGCTGGATGGTGCAGAGACCATCCGGATCAGTTTTTGCAACGGCTCCGATGCCAGTGCCGTGATCAAGCAGTATGATCAGAATACGGATCTGGCTGTATTGGCAGTGGATCTCAAATATATAGGAATCGACACAATGGATTCTGTAACAGTAGCATCGCTGGGGAGTTCGATATCTTCAGGAATGACCGGAACACCGATCATTGCGGTTGGAAATCTCTTTGGTTACAAAGATACAGTCTGTTATGGAATGGTCACATCAAAAAACAATATCATAACAATGGCGGACAGTGAATATAAGCTGATGACGACGGATATTTATGCAGGGACAAGCCCGAGTGGTATCCTTGTCAATATGAGCGGGGAAGTGATCGGGATCATTGATAACAGCCATAATCATGACGATACCAGAAATCTCCTGTCAGCGGTGGGGATCACCGAGCTGAAAGGATTGATCTCTAAGCTGTCCAATGGGGAACACATTCCATATCTAGGGATCTATGCGCAGGATATCTCTGCACAGACGAGAACGGAGCTGGGGATTCCACAGGGGGCGTACATCGTGGATATCGATATGGATTCGCCAGCTATGTTGAAAGGGATCCAGAAAGGTGATATTCTGGTTAAAGTCGGTTCCCGTGATATCAAAAGCGCTGCGGATTACATGAACGTGCTGCGGAATTCCCAGGTGGAAAGCAGCATAGACATAGTAGTGCAGAGGGCAAGTGTCAATGATTACATGGAGATGCACTTTGTGATCCAGGTGGAGTAACCCCTGCATTTATCAATTGGGAATAAATGAGTATTATTATATATAGAAAGGATCTAGTGTAAAAATGAAATATATTAAGGATTATAAAGACGGAGACAGGGTTTTTGACATCTATTTCTGCAAATTTAAAAGTTCTGCCATAACTAAAAACGGAAAAAATTATGACAATGTGATTCTTCAGGACAAGACAGGCACGCTCGATGCCAAGATTTGGGATCCGAACAATGCCGGGATCGCTGACTTTGAAGCGATGGATTATATTGAGGTGTACGGGGATGTCACGGTCTTTAACGGTGCACTGCAGGTGAACGTCAAACGTGTGCGCAAATGTGCGGAAGGGGAGTACGACGAGGGAGAGTACATGCCTGTGAGCAAGCGGAGTCTGGACGAGATGTATACAGAGCTGCTAAACATCATTGACAGTATCCAAAATACATATCTGAAAGATCTATTAAGAAAATTTTTCGTGGAGGATAAAGCGTTTGCTGCCAGATTTAAGAAAGCATCGGCAGCAAAGTCTGTTCATCATGGTTTTATCGGAGGACTTCTAGAACACACGCTTGGCGTCACAAAGCTCTGTGAATATTACTGTACGGCATATCCTGTCCTGAACCGGGATCTGCTCCTTGCTGCTGCGATCTGCCACGATATAGGAAAGACAAAGGAAATCAGTGCATTTCCTGCAAACGATTACACAGATGAGGGACAATTTCTGGGACATATCGTGATAGGATCAGAGATGATCGGACAAAAGGCAAGGGAAATTCCCGGGTTCCCGTCAGTGCTTGAGATGGAGCTAAAGCACTGCATTTTGTCGCATCATGGGGAATATGAGTACGGGTCCCCCAAAAAACCGGCACTGATAGAGGCATTGGCGCTCAACTACGCAGATGACACTGACGCAAAGCTAGAGACATTCACAGAGATCCTGAACGCTTCGCAGGAGACGGGCTGGCTGGGTTACAACAGGCTGTTCGAATCAAATCTAAAGAGAACGATTTAGAAGAATGCGTGTGATTTTTGACGGAGGGATGGGATTGGAGTACAGAAAAGATGACATTGTAACAGTAGAGATTGAGGACATGGGAATTGATGGCGGGGGTATCGGAAAGGTAGAAGGTTTTACTTTTTTTGTGAAGGATGCAGTGATCGGAGACAAGGTACAAGTCAAGGTCATGAAAGTAAAAAAAGGGTATGCGTACGCCAGACTGATGGAGATTATCGAACCTTCTCCCGACCGCAGAGAGCCAAAATGCATGTATCATAGACAATGTGGCGGATGCCAGATACAGGCTCTTGACTATAAGGCACAACTGGTCTTTAAGGAGAACAAAGTCAAGAATAACTTACACAGGATCGGCGGATTCTCCAGGGAACTGATTGAGCAGGTGATGGAGCCGGTCGTGGGCATGGAAGAGCCTTTTCATTATCGCAATAAAGCCCAGTTTCCGATCGGTATGGACAAAGATGGTGAGCCTGTAGCAGGTTTCTATGCTGGAAGAACCCATTCGATCATACCCAATACAGACTGTGCACTGGGAGTAAAAGAAAATAAAGCGATCCTGGAAATATTGCTGGACTACATGAAAGAATATAAGATAGCGCCCTACAATGAAGAGACGGGAAAAGGACTTATCCGCCATGTGCTGATACGAAAAGGCTTTACAACAGGCGAGATCATGGTGTGTATCATTGTGAATGGAGAGAAGCTGCCGTGGAAGCGCGAACTGGTGGAAGCGCTCAAAAGGATCGATGGTATGACAAGCATTTCCATCAATATCAACCAAGAAAACACCAATGTTATCATGGGAAAAGAGTGTCACACTATATGGGGGAAAGATACGATCAGGGATGTGATCCATATGCGAAGCATCGAAAGTATCGATGCAGGGCAGGATGTATTAACTTCAGAAGACAGTGGAATAACATTTGCTATTTCACCATTGTCCTTTTATCAGGTCAATCCGGTTCAGACGGAAAAACTGTACAGTCTGGCGCTGGATTATGCGGGATTGACTGGGACAGAGACCGTTTGGGATTTATATTGTGGTATCGGTACTATCAGCCTGTTTATGGCAAAAAAAGCAAGAAAAGTATATGGCATTGAGGTAGTGGAGCAGGCAATCATGAATGCGAGGGAGAATGCAAGGCAAAACCATATAGATAATGTACAGTTTTATGTGGGAAAGGCGGAGGAGGTACTGCCCCGTCTATATGAGGAAGAAGGGATCCGTGCGGATGTTATCTGTGTAGATCCGCCACGCAAGGGTTGTGACATGGCGTGTCTCGAAACGATCGTGAAAATGGCGCCGCAGCGCATCGTCTACGTGAGCTGCGACAGCGCTACCCTTGCGCGGGATTTGAAGTACTTGTGCGCAAATGGGTATGGATTGCGGCGTGTCCGGGCTGCGGATCTGTTTGCGCAGACGGTGCATGTGGAGACTGTGTGTCTCTTGAGCAACCGAAAATCTAAGCCCGATTCTTACGTAGACTTAAGCATCAATATGGAAGATTACCATAGAATTAAGAACGAAGAAAAATAAAACATAATAAACCGAACTTACAGAAGAACTGTTAACACGATGAAGTGTTGGCAGTTCTTTTTTTTCGTGTAAGGGAGGTGGTGCCGTTGGGCTGTGGAACACAATTTCTCGGATGAATCTATATCCGATACAAGGTCTGTGAATCTAATCTAAAACAAGGCAAATCTAAGGAGGCAATATTATGGCATTTAAGAAATTTAGAAAAATGAAAGTATATGAAGCAAGCGGCTACAACTATAAAAGAACCCCATCTATCATCCTTAAGGGAGATTGGTTGAAAGAAACCGGATTTGATGTGGGTGGTCTGATTCAGGTGGAATGTGAGAATGGAAAGCTGATTATCACTCCGAGAGAACCGGAAATGGTGGAATATCATGCTCCATGCGGACAGTGCATAATGGTGGCAGAAGATTGTAAATGTTATGGCAAGAAAGGGAGAAAGTGATTATGGCAAAGATTATCGTATTAGGTGCCATGAAGGGTGGAGTCGGCAAGTCCGTCTCCACTTACAACCTGGCATATTCATTGAACAAATTAGGGAAGAAAGTATTAGTGGTAGATTTTGATAGTTCGGCAAATATCACCAGATGTGTGGTAGAGGATATAAAAACTGTTGAAATCAGTATTGGTGACTTGATGATGAATCAGATGGACGAAGAGGAACAGCCAAATCCGGCTGAGTACATTATTAACAGAAATGGGGTTGACTTTATACTATCATCAAAAGTGCTGTCTGCTGTAGATGCGAAGCTGAGACTGGAAATGGGAGCCGAGAAGATTCTGGCATGTATTCTGGAACCGTTCAGAGAGGAATACGACTATATTCTGATTGATACATGTCCATCATTGAATACTTTGACAATCAATGCCCTTTCTGCTGCAGATGAAGTCATTATAGCGGCAAATCCGCAGTTCTGGGCAATGGTGGGATTGGAAGACTTCCTTCTGACCGTAAAAAAAATTAAGAACCGTGTCAATTCTAAATTAGATGTGTCCGGGATTCTGCTGACCATGTGTGAGGAGAGAACCAACCTTTGCAAAGTTATTACTGAGGAAGTGGCAGGGACATTCAACGGGAAACTCCGAATATTTGACAGCAAGATTCCGAGTACGGTAAAAGTGGGGGAATCGGTTTATTATGGAGAACCATTATTAGAGTATGCGCCGAGAACAAAGGCTTGCAGAATGTATCAGAATTTAGCAAAGGAGTTGATTGCGGATGAAGACTAATGCACCAAAAAGAAAAGTATTTCAGGATGCGGTGGATTTAATCAGCCCACCAGAAGAGATGATAAATCCGGTTAGTAGTGGTCAGACAATGATTTCCGTGAAAAAGATAGTACCATTCCATAATCATCCATTCCGTCTGTATGAGGGAAAACGCCTTGATGATATGGTGGAGAGTATTAGAGAGCATGGGGTTCTTATTCCGGTTATTGTACAGAAAATTGCAGATGGATATGAAATGCTATCAGGTCATAATCGTTGGAATGCCGCTAAGGTCGTGGGCATCAAAGAGATTCCAGCAATCATCAAAGACAATCTGACTGAAAGAGAAGCATATGTGTATGTGATAGAAACCAATATGTTGCAGAGGTCTTTTGATGACCTCTTACCATCGGAAAAGGCAGCAGTATTGGCAGAACGATATGAGAAAGTCATGTGCCAGGGAAGACGGAATGACATTCTGGAAGAGATTGCAATGCTGAACGGTGTGGACATGCAAGAGACTTGTGGACATGATGTCCACAAGTCAAAGAGCAGAGATGCCATTGGAGAAGATTATGGAATGACCGGACGCAACATTGCAAGGTATATGAGATTGAACCAGACCACAGACCAAATTAAGGAAATGGTGGATGACGGTGCAATGGCAATGGTGACAGCAGTGGAATTATCCTATCTGTCAGAAGAGGAACAGGGACAAGTGTGTAAGGTTCTGGATGAGCTTGGTGGAAAAATAAATAATGCTCAGGCTATGGAGTTACATAAAGAAGCCGGTTCTCTTACGACGGAAAAAGTGAAGGATATTTTGGCGGGAGTAATAAAAGAAAAGCCTGTATCTGACGCAAAGCTGTTTGCCCAGATTAAAAAGAAATATTTTAAAGGTAAGAGTACAGAAGAAATATTGGAAATTATGGAACAGGCATTAACCACATGGTTTGCCGGAGAGGGGGTAGCGGATGTTTGACACAAAAGATTTAGAGGCGATTTCGCAAGAGTATTTTAATATAATCTGTACCAGTGAGTATGATGTAACAGTACAAGCAAAAAACACAGGTCACTTTTGGTATCTGCATAATGTGACACAGCCCAATGCAAATGCCTGTGTGATTTTTCATAAACACAAGTATTCCCATCCATACCATTTGCATGGAAGAGCGAAAACACTCAGACAAGCAATCCGCAATATACAAAGTCATGATAAATGGCTATTGCAAAGAGAATACAAAAGAAAAACTTTAAAAAAATGAAGATTTCACTAGAATAAAGTGCCTTTTTGTGCTATATTAGAAAAAGTGGGTTATAATGTTCTTTTTTTGATAGGAGAGGCACTTTATTTATGACAGTAACGTATAAAGGATTGTGGAAATTATTAATTGAAAAGGGACTTCAAAAACAAGATCTAGTAAATCATGCAGGTTTAAGTTCAGCAACTGTTGCCAAAATGGGAAGAGGGGAGCCTGTTTCTAATAAGGTTTTGGTAAAAATTTGCGACTATCTGGAATGTAGCGTGAATGATATCATGAGTTATGAATAGTGGTGTCGACAAAAATAGGAGTCCGTATTTTTGTACAGAGAGATATGTATTATTAAGAAGTGGAGGTGGGTTACAAAATGTTGCATGAAAATTATGATATAGAAATAGACGAAACATACTCACCTGATGAAGAAGAATTTATTGAGAAGCGTAGCGAGTATTGGTGCGCGGAATGCAAAATAGAAACATCTGAAAAAGAATGCCCTGTTTGCGGGAAAGAAACGGTAGAAGGTGTTCCGCTTCAGGTGTATTGGTGTAAAAATTGCAATACGCCAATCATACATAAGATGAATCAGATTGATAAAGGAATCTGCCCTATATGTGGGAAAAAGACAAAATACTTAACCACAGATATTAGACCGGTATTTCCAGAAGAAAGATTATTATTAGAGCTTCTTTTGGATAAAGAGCCTCATGCGTTTATAAGAAATTCCGTTTGGGCGGCAGACAGTAGGTATTATATTGATGGGAAAAGCATCGCAATTCCAAACGAGCTTTTTCAAACAGCGGATGCAGATGCTATACGCAAAAAACTTAATGAACATCAGGAGACAAATTCATATAAATATTTTAATGAACATATAAATACGTTCATTACTGCCAATGCCAATAGACTGAATTATTTAAAAACAGAGTCATTTGAATTTGTAAGAGAGACTGCGTCAAAATTTGATGAAGAAAAACTTGTTATTTCTTTTTCTGGTGGTAAGGATTCAACGGTTACAGCGGATGTGGTTGTAAAAGCATTGAGCAATCCAAGTCTTGTTCATATTTTTGGAAATACAACTTTGGAATTCCCATCAACCGTTGCATATGCGGAACGTTTCCGGGAAAATCATCCGCAGGCAATTTTTCTTTTTGCAAAGAATGATGAGCAAGTATTTATGGATGTTTGTGAAGATATTGGTCCGCCAGCAAGGTTAATGAGATGGTGTTGCTCGATGTTTAAGACGGGACCTATCACAAGAGTTATTAATAGTCTATATAGAAGTCAGCAGATTTTGACATTTTATGGAATCAGAAAATGGGAATCAGTCAGCAGAAGTAAATATAATCGTGTTGAGGATGATGCAGAGTCTGTTAAGATTCAGCAACAGACAGTTGCTTCACCTATTTTCTTTTGGAAAGATATTGATATCTGGCTCTATATTTTGGCAGAAGAGGTAGATTTTAATGAAGCCTATAGATTAGGGTATGATAGGGTTGGCTGTTGGTGTTGTCCAAATAATAATCAAAGAGCACAGTTTTTATCCCGTATATATATGCCAGAGCAGTCAAAAAAATGGAGAGATTTTTTGATTGACTTTGCAAAAAAAGTTGGTAAAAAAGATGCAGAAGTTTATGTTGATACAGGCATGTGGAAAGCACGCCAGGGGGGGAATGGATTAGCTGCTGCGGGTGATGTGAAGATTAAATTCACAAATTGTACAACAGAAGAGTATGCAAAAATTTATAGATTGGTAAGACCATTTGATGATGAATTGATTGGTATGTTTACTCCATTCGGCAGAGTGGCTCCTGAACTAGGCAAGAAGTTATTGAACGAGGTTATTGTTCTTGATGCAAGAACTAATGTGCCGATTCTTTCAATACAACCGTTTAGTCAGGATGGTTATGATTATGCTGTTAAAGTTCGGACGATGAATGTACAGGATCATGAAGAACTTCAAAGAATGGTAGGGTATCAGATTAGGAAGTTTAATGCATGTAGAAAATGCTTAAAATGTGAATCAATTTGTAGGGCAGGTGCTATTTCAATTATAGGAGATAGTTATTATATAGACCCGGAAAAGTGTGTTCACTGTAAAATGTGTATGACCGCAAAGTATTTAGATGGCGGTTGTATGATGGACAAGTATTTGAGAACTAAGTAGGAGGTTTTGAGCAATGACCATGAAGTTTCGTGCTCATGATACATTTTTCATAAGGAAAGGTTGGCTTAGCAAGGGCATGGAGCGCATAGTTGAAAAGCCCGATTTGTTTGTAGACAAAGATGAAAATCCAATGGATGTATTGGGAATAGGTTCTAATATGGTAAAAGCATTGAGATATTGGCTTCAAGCGGTAGAATTAACTTCTGAACCGAATAAGGGAAAGAGAATACAAACATTAACAAAGCTGGGAAGCCAGATTTATCAAAAGGACCGATATATAGAAGAATTAGGAACGCTGTATTTGCTTCAATACAAATTGGCGAAACAGAAAGAAGAGGCTACAGCTTGGTATTTTTTCTTTAATGAATTTTCAATGTCTGAATTTACGAGAGAAGAATTTGTACAGGCATTACAGAATTATATTCTTATGGCAGATGATGGAAGTTCGGTTGCAATTAGATCGCTTAATGATGATTTTGCTTGTATCATTAATACATATTTGCCAAGATATAAGTCGAATCCTGGCAAAGTATCTCCGGAAAACAATATTGATTGTCCGTTTGGAGAATTAGGTTTAATAGATATATCAAATAGGAAACAAAAAACTTATAAGAAATCTATTCCAGCTGCTAGTTCTTTGAATCCATGGGTAGTACTTGCGGTAATTGTGGATCAAGCAGAAGGTAGGGATGAAATAGGTCTTAATGAGCTGCTTACAAAACCATGCAATATAGGAAAAGTTTTTAATTTGGATGCAATTACTATGCTGGATGTTTTACATGAGATTGAGAATCTTGGACTTATTAAGATTATTAGAACTGCCGGTCTGGATGTTATTCACTTAAATACACAATTAGCTTTTGAGGATTGTGTGAAAAAATACTATGAAACTATTGATGAAGGAGTGTAGGTGACGGTCAATGAGTAAAATGATTTCTGTCGCTTCAGGATTTCAATATTCTGTAAATATAGGATATGACCTGAATAATGATGATAAATTAAAGAATTTTATACCAACCAAATCTGCTTTAGCATTATTAGAAGATATCCTTTTAAGCACAAATTCAACATCAACAGAAAGAGCTCGTGTTCTTATTGGAGCATATGGCAAGGGGAAGTCCCATATTGTTCTTACGATATTGGCTATGCTGATGAAGAGGGATTTGGGTCTTTTTAGAAAAACGATGCCTAAGATAGGAGAAAGCCCTAGATTGCATCAGATTGTTCAGAATTACTATGAATCGAACAATAAGATTCTCCCGGTTATTATTACAGGAAGTAACACTAGCCTTCCACAGGCATTTTTACTGGCACTTCAAAGAACATTGTCGATGAATGGCCTTTTAGATGTTATGCCTGAAACAAACTATAAGGCGGCTGTAAAAGTAATAGAAAGATGGGAAAAGGAATTCCCGGACACATATAAAAAATTAAAAGAGATTATAGACATGCCTGTTAAGAAGTTTGTAGAAGAACTTCTTAACTATAGTACAGAGGCATATGAGAGATTTGAAAAGATTTATCCAACATTAACTGCAGGTAGTGTGTTTAATCCGTTTTTAGGATTCGACGTTGTTGATTTATATGAAGAAGCAGTAAGAGGTCTTCGAACTAAGGGATACACAGGGATTTACGTGATTTATGATGAATTCAGTAAATTCTTGGAAGCCAATATAACAGAGGCCTCTATTAGTGATACCAAAATGCTTCAAGATTTCGCTGAAAAATGTAACAGAAGTGGCGAAAAACAGATGCATCTGATGTTAATTTCACATAAGGAAATAGCTAATTATATTGATAAACTTCCAAAGCAAAAAGTCGATGGTTGGCGAGGCGTCTCTGAACGATTTAAGCATATTCACTTAAATAATAATTTTATGCAGACTTATGAAATCATTGAATCTGCAATTCAGAAGAAAAAACCTAGTTGGGATAAATTCTGTGGGGAATATCAAGCAAGTTTTAGAGGGTTGTATCAGAGATATAAAAAACATAATATTTTTGGTGATGTTGCGCAGGAGCAAGTTGAAAAGACTGTGTATGGATGTTATCCGTTACATCCAGTATCAACGTTTATCTTGCCGAGATTATCAGAGAGAGTTGCGCAAAATGAAAGAACTCTGTTTACTTTCATTTCTGCTCCGGGAAACTCTACCTTACCGGCTTTTTTGGATAAATATGAGGATGATCATTTTGAGGTAATTACTCCGGATTTGATTTATGATTATTTTGAGCCCCTTTTTAAGAAAGAAGTGTATGGAGGAAGCATTCACGAAAACTACATTTTGACTGAATTGATTCTTGAAAAACTCAGTGATGAATCATTAGAGAAAAAAATAGTTAAAACTTTAGCACTTGTATATATATTGGAACAGTTTGAAAAGTTACGTCCATCAAAGGATGAACTTATAAGTATATATTCAATAAGTTATTCACCGGAGGAGATTAACCAGGCAATCGATAATCTTATAGAAAAGGAATATGTAATTTATCTAAAGAGGAGTAACAACTACCTCCGACTAAAACAGGCATCTGGTGTGGATATTCGCCAAAAGATACACGATTTAGTAGAGCTACAGAGCAAGAGGGTTACAGTAAAAGAAACACTTAATAATTCAAACTTTGACAATTATGTGTATCCATCACGTTACAATAACGAACATGATATGATTCGATTTTTCTCGTTTCAGTTTATTGATGAAAGTGAAGTGACGGAGGATATAAATTGGAAAATAAAAAGTGAGAGTATTGAAGCTGACGGTGTTATTTATGGAATTATTCCTCATAGTGAAGAATCGATAGCAAAACTGAAAGACATAATTGTCTCAACGAGTAATGAATGTGATCGATTTATCTTTATTTTGCCAAGACATTTTTCGGAAATAGAAGATATTGTTAGGGAATTCAATGCTGTTTCAATTCTTCGGGATAATGCTGCAGATGATAAAGTCTTGTTTGATGAGTACGAAGTAATATATGAGGATTTAAGAGAAGTTATAAGTTCTTTTATGCGCGGATATACAAGACCGGAAGAGTATAAGTCCAGATATGTGTATAACGGAAAGGAAGTATTAGTTAGCAGAAAGGCAGCATTAACCGAATTGATGTCTCAAATATGCGACCAGGTATATTCGTGTACTCCGGTTATTAATAATGAGGCAATGAATAAAAATGAAATTACACCAACGGCCAACAATAGCAGAAATAAAATTGTATCGGCGTTGTTACGTAATGAATTAGAACCTAATTTAGGATTAACGGGTTCGGGGCAAGAAGTTTCTATCATGCGAAGTACACTTATAAGAACAGGTGTCTGGGAAGAGAATGATGGATTACCAAGAATTAATTTAAGACCAGATAAAGTGGAACATATGGCGGATGTGTTAGGAATGATAGAATCTTTTATTGTGGAAACACGTCAGAATGGAGCGATGAATTTTGAGGAGTTATATACTCGTTTGACATCTCCGGAGTACCATATAGGTCTTAGAAAAGGGTTAATACCGATTTATCTGGCGGCTGTAATTCATGAATACAAGAGAGAAGTTATAATTTCTGACCAATATGGACAGGTTCAGGTTTCCGCTGAGTTAATGTTACAAATTAATTCAAAACCGAATATGTTTACATTATCATATTTAGACTGGAATCCTGAAAAAGAGGCATTTGTTCAAAGATTAGCGGATTATTTCTCTGATTATGTTGTTGATGCCGAAAGAGGTGCTAATTCATATGATTATGTTGTTTCTGCAATGAGACGATGGTACATGGCATTACCTAAATATGCGAAGGATAGTAAAACAAAACCTGATGGCGGAAAGATACGGAAGGCTCATCTGGAAATGTTGAAACTATTGAAGCAAAATGTAAGTGGAAACGAATTACTATTTGAGAAGTTACCTAAAATATTTGGGTTTGTTGATTTTCAGGAATCACTTGCAGATAATGTAAAACTTGCAAAGGAGTTTTATGATGGTTATCTTTCTGAGGCGATGAAAATGTTGTGTAAGGAAGTTAAAGAAACCTTTGTTTTGCCAAAAGACCGGGATAATGTAAATAAAATGTCTTTATCTTCTATAGTCAAAGATTGGTGCGAATCACTTGAGCAAGCAGTGTTTGAACAATTATTCACTGATGGCACAGAAAAGTGTTTGGGCTTGTTCAAAACTATTACCAATGATAATGATTTTACGATTACAAGATTGGCGAAGTTAGCTACTGATCTGAGGATTGAAGATTGGGATGAACGAGTAAAAGAATTATTTAGTTCTAATATTAGAAAATATAAACAGACTGCCGAAGAATATCATGCATTGGAAGAGAATATTGCACATGAGCAAGGAACAAGTGCGTATCAAATATCTTTTGCTGATGAAAACGGAGAGGTGGTTACGAAACGATTTGATAGAGTTGAGGGAACTGGTAAAGGTAAGTTATTACATAATCAGGTAACGGCAGCTTTGGATTCAATGGGACGTTCAATATCTGATCAGGAAAAAAGACAGATATTAATGGAGATTCTTAAAAAACTTTGTTAGGAGGCTACTGTATGGCATATTTTGATAATGCCGCAACAACATATCCTAAACCAGAATGTGTTTATACTTTTATGGATCAATTTTATAGGCAAAGTGGAGGGAATGCTGGACGTGGTCATTATTCCTTAGCACAGTCAGCCGGGGAATTGATTCTCGATACAAGAAAAAGGATTCAGGAACTATTGCACTGTCCAGCGAAGCAAGTGGTTTTTACTCCGACAGCAACAATTGCCTTGAATATCATTATACAAGGCATAATTGCTTCGGGTGTTAAAAATATTTATATTAGTCCGTTTGAGCATAATGCGGTGACCAGAACTCTTCATCATTATGAGCAAATTGAAAGAATATCTGTTACACAGCTTTCGGTGACTAAAGATTTGAAATATGACTTGGAAAAGATACGCTATCAATTTGATGCAGTAAAGCCAGATTTAGTTATTGTGAGTCATGCAAGTAACACAATCGGTTTAGTTGCACCGATAGAAGATATTTTTTCTTTAGCAAAGAAATATGATGCGTATACGTTAGTTGATATGGCGCAGAGTGCAGGAGTGATTGATTGTAATATTGGGCTGAATTGTATTGATTTTGCCGTATTTGCTGGGCATAAGACTTTATATGGTCCGACTGGAATATCAGGATTTGTAATGGAACCTTCTATTAAATTGCCTGTGGTCTTATTTGGTGGGACTGGATATGAATCAGCTAATCAAGATATGCCGGAAAGTATTCCTGAAAAATATGAGATGGGAACACTTAATGTTGTCGGTATCGCAGGATTAAATGCGTCACTAAAATGGATACAAGAAAAGACGATTGAAACTCTTGCTCAAAGGGAGCAAGAGAACAGAGGAAAGTTGCTTGAAATATTAAACAATTATGAATTTATTCGCATAGTTGGCAACTATGAAAGTAATGAATATGTGGGAATTGTATCGTGCTTAATAGAAGGCATCAGTAGTGATAGTGCAGGAAATATATTTGACCGTCAAGGAATATCAGTTAGAACGGGACTTCATTGTGCACCATTAGCACATAAATTTATGGGAACCTATCCAGCAGGGACCATTAGGTTTAGTGTTAATTATTTTACATCAGAGGAAGACTTTGAACAGTTGATAGAGGCGTTGGATTTCATAGAAGAGAATTTGTAAGAGAGGAGACCATACAGTGGGACTTAAGGATCATAAGGTAAAAAGCGAATATCGATCACTCATAGATAATGTGGTACAAGACTTTTACATTCCTCTGCTTAAGGACGCAGTATCATATAAAAGAGCAGTTGGATTTTTTTCATCGTCATCACTTGTCGAAATATCAAAAGGTATTGCTGGAATGGCAGCGGAAGGTGGAAAGATTCAAATAGTGGCATCTCCATACCTGTCTGATGAAGATATAGATGCAATAAGACATGGGTATGAAGACAGAAATAAGATAATAGAAAGGGCGCTATTAACACAAATCTCAGAGAAACCGACGGATTATTACTCTATGGAACGATTAAATTTGTTAGCAGCATTAATTGCAGATGGAGTAATGGATATTCAGATTGCATATACAGAGGATAAAAACGGAATAGGGATGTACCATGAAAAAATGGGAATTATTGAAGATGTTCATGGTGATAAGATTGCTTTTTCTGGCTCCAATAATGAATCTGCGGCGGCTATGACGATAAACTATGAAACAATGGATGTTTTTAGAAGTTGGGGAGATTCAAGTGAAATAGAAAGAATTCGATTAAAGGAAAACGCATTTTATTCCATTTGGCATGATACAGAACCCAATATAAAGGTGCTGAAGTTTCCGAATATAACAGATGCCTTAATAGAAAGGTATCGAAGAAAACCTGCAAACTTTGCGATAGATGATGAGCAGTTTGCAAAGAGAATGCTTACATACGCAAGTAAGATTTCCGATATAAGTTCAACTTACGGAGGTCCGATAGGAGCGAGAGTTCCGGACGATATTACATTTAGAGAATATCAAAAGGATGCAATATCTGTTTGGGTTGGAGAAAATTATAGAGGAATATATGATATGGCAACTGGTACGGGAAAAACATTGACGGGACTGGGGGCTATTTCAAAATTATCTGAGGATTTGGATGATGTGCTTGCAGTTATTATTGTCTGTCCGTATCAACATCTGGTCGAACAGTGGGTTGAGGATATTGTTCGTTTTAATATAAAACCTATTATAGCTTATGGAGATTCACCGCAAAAGGATTGGAAAAAAAGACTATCCAGAGCAGTGCGGGATCAGAAATTGAGACGAGATAAGAGTTTTTTCTGTTTAGTCTGTACGAATGCCACATTTGCAAAAGACTATGTTCAGGATGAAATCAGTAAAATTCAGTCGTCGATATTATTGGTTGTGGACGAAGCACATAATTTCGGAGCACGAACATATGCAAGATTATTAGACGATAGATTCACATATAGATTGGCTCTTTCTGCGACATTGAATCGCCACAGAGATGATGAAGGAACAGCAATGCTTTATGACTTCTTCGGAAAAAAATGTATTGAATATTCATTGGATAGAGCAATTGATGAGGATAAGCTTACAAAATATAAATATTATCCAATTCCGGTTTATTTGACGGATGAAGAATTGGAAAAGTATGAACAAAAGTCATATGAAATGTCAAAATGTCTGATTAAGGGTAAGGATGGAAAATACAGGTTAAATAAACGTGGTGAAATTCTTGCAATGGAAAGAGCAAGGATTGTTGCAGGCGCAAGTCAAAAACTCGAAACCTTAAGAGAATACATTGCTCCTTATGCAAAGGATAATAATATATTGGTTTATTGCGGTGCGACAAATGTAATAGACGAAAAGGCGGACTATTCAAGTATCGATGAAGAAGATGTTCGTCAGATAGAAGCTGTTACACGGATTCTTGGAAATGAATTCGGGATGGAGGTGGCTAAGTTTACATCAGAAGAAAATATGGAAACTAGAGCAACCATCAAAGAGCAGTTCCAAAAGGGAGATAGACTTCAAGCAATTGTAGCGATCAAATGTTTGGATGAAGGTGTTAATATTCCCGGAATCAGAACAGCCTTTATTCTTGCAAGCACTACAAATCCTAAGGAATACATACAAAGAAGAGGAAGAGTTCTTAGAAAAGCGGAGAACAAGCCCTTTGCAGAAATTTATGATTTTGTAACACTTCCTAGAGAACTTGATTCTGTATCAGGATTGACAACTGAGCAGGCACAAAGAGATTTGTCTTTAGTAAAGAATGAGTTGGCTAGGATTAAGGAATTTGGTAGACTGTCAATGAATTCGATGGAGGCAAATGATCTCATTTGGGACATACAGGAAGCGTATCACATTATAGATGATGAATCTGTAGAAAAGGCAGGACAGTAAATATGGAAGAAATTAAAATTGATGATAAGGCTATTGAAAGGCTGAAGAGAAAGATAATCATCCAAGAGAATATGAACTTGAAAACACGAACCATGTCGGACCAGCAGATGGTCAGTTGGATTAAAAAGAAAATTGAGGAGGAAGCACAATGTTACTTCAATCGATAAAATTGGAAAACTTCCGCCAGTTTCGTAATGAATCCATTGATTTTGCTGATGGAAGTGATGGGAAAAATGTAACTATTATTATTGGTGAAAATGGTACAGGAAAAACTACGTTTGCCCAAGCGTTTTTCTGGTGCTTGTACGGTGAAACAGAATTTTCTGACAAAAGTATGTTGAATAAACTGGTTGCAACAGAGATGCGACCGGGTCAGGAAAAAAAGGTTCAGGTCACACTTAAGTTGCGTCATGGTGAAGTAGATTATACTTTAATCCGCGAACAGATATATCGTAAGGATAATGCTAATAGAATTAAAGCAGATAATACAGTTTTTGATATTGCAACGAAAGATTCTTCGGGAAATACCACTTATGTAAAGAAATCTCAATGTGAGAGTGAAGTAAAGAGTATTTTGCCAAAGGAATTATCGAGATATTTCTTTTTCGATGGAGAACGCATTGAAAAAATGAGTAAAGATATTTCCACTGGTAAAAAGGCAACGGATTTTGCAGACGCTGTCAAGGGATTACTTGGACTGAATGCTATGTATAGTGCAATTCAGCATTTTAATCCAAGGATACGATCAAGTGTAATTAGCAGTTATGAGGCTAGTTATAATTCTCAGAGTAATGCAAAGATAAAAGAATATACGGATACAATAGAACGTTGCAAAACGGAAATTGCAGCCATTGACGCGAGAATTGAAGAATTAGATAGTGAAATTGAGTCTGCACGTGTACGCAAGACTGAAAAATCAGAAGAGATAAAGCAATATGCTGAAGGGGAAGAACTTCAGGACAAAAAAGAGAAATTGCTTAAAAAGATTGCAGTGGCAGAGAGATCAAAGTCCACTATATACAAAATGATAAGTAAGGATTTTAATGGAAGCCTAAGTTCATTCTTCTCCATTTCATTAGTGGAGAGGGCTTTGCAATTGTTGTCTGAAAAAGATTTTGCAGGGAAAGACATTCCATATATGCATGCTAAGACAATTGAATACTTACTTAGACAGAAAGTGTGCTTGTGTGGTACTCGTTTGGATGAGGGAACAATAGCGCATGCAAAAGTCAAAGAATTAATAGATTTTCTGCCACCTCAGTCAATTAGTACTACAATTGGTGATTTTAAGAAAGAATCCCGTAGAAGAGCAAATGAGCGTCATGATGTTTATACACAAATTAGAGATCACTTAGCGGTAATCAGTCAGCAAGACGATGATTTAATGGATTTAAGAGATGAGTTGGCCATTGTAGAAGGAAAACTAAGTGGTGGAGATGTAAGAGCTAAGGTTCGTGCAATTAATAATGAGATTCAAATATGTGATCAGATTATTCGCAAGGATAACGCCGAACGTGATAGGAAAATTGCTGAAAAGGGAAGAAAAGAAAGTGAAATGGAAAGGGCGGATACAGAACGTCGTAATTTAACACTTCTTGATGATAACAATAAGAAAATTGAAATTTATAAGGCATATGCTGAGAGAATATACAAGGAGCTGCAGGAAGTATATGCAACAAGTGAGGCTGAGATTCGTGACCGCCTGCAGACAACAATAAATGATATTTTTAAGCAGATTTATGAGGGGGGATTGTATCTTACAATTGATGAAAAATATCATATTTCTGTTTATGCTACTGATTATGATGGTGATGTAGAAACATCGACTGCACAGAGTATTTCTGTTATTTTTGCATTCATTACCGGTATAATTAAAATGGCAAGAGATAATAGAAATGCAACAAATGAAGATGCACAGTTACTTTCATCAGAACCATATCCATTAGTGATGGATGCACCTCTGTCAGCGTTTGATAAGAGGAGAATAAAAACGGTATGTGAAGCACTTCCGGAAACAGCAGAGCAGGTTATTATCTTCATAAAGGATACTGATGGAGAACTCGCTGAGGACTATATGGGGGCAAAGATTGGTAGCAGGCATCACTTCGACAAAAAGAATGAATTTGAGACTGTATTAGTTTAGGAGGCACGTTATGTTTGATAAACAATATCGATTTAAAGGTAGACATGCATTGCGTGTCGATCAGTTGACAAGTGCGTTTGATGGTGAGAGTAAAGCACAGTTGTTTGGAAGAAATGTTGATGTGTATACGAATGCACCGCTTGTTGGATTTTTATACGGAAGAACAGCAGAACAGGATGATACAAAAAATCCTGAGACAAATCAAGTTTACAACCAAAATGTTATGGGTGATAGAGTTATTTATTCGCAAGAAGAGCTGATGTTTAATTTTAGGTTAATTATGCTTTTGGATAAACAGTATGAACCTGATGAGGACAAGCGCATTGATAAAGCGTTCAGACATATGGGAGAAAATCCTGCGGATGAAGAAAGATTTGATAGTTATGTACGAGGTGGTGTAGATGTTCTGTATGAAAAACTCATAGAAGGAGCAACTGACCCGGAAGACTATATAAATAATTTGTTTGAATTTGTGGAAGAATTTCAGGATAGGTTTAATTCTGAAGTATCAAATGATGATATCTTACAACTATGTATTAAAAAATAATTGGGAGAAATACTTATGGGAAGAGATCTAAGACAGGAGGCGCTTGAGCATCTGCTTAATAAAGCAGAGAAACAAGGATATGTCACATTTGATGATATTATGGATTGCGCTGATGAAAAATCTCTTCCTATACAGGATTTTGATTGGCTATCAAGTGCAATAACAACACGTGGAATAATTATTTATGACGAAGCACCTACAAGTCATATTTCTGTAAATTATGAGGATGACGAGTATGATGATTATGCACAGAGTGATTATGAAGCAGTTTATGATCGAATAATTGAATTAGATGATTCGTTAGAGCCGTTCATTACGGAAATAAGGAATATAATGCCACCTCAGTGGCGGGAATTTACACAATTAAAATATCAAGCATTTGAAGGAAATCAACATGCAAGAGAACGTATGATAGGAATGCATCTTAGAATTGCGGTGAAGATAGCACTACAACGAGCTGAGAATTACGATATGGATATTCAAGATGCTATTGGCGAAGCATGCATAGGATTAGTTATTGCTGTTGACAAATATAATCCTGATATGAATGGTCCGTTTGGCTCATATGCATCGATGTGGATATTGCAGAATTTGACTCGACATCAGCCTACGAAAAGACCGTTAATGTATTATCCGGTACATAAGAAGGAACCCTACTTTTCAGCATATCCGATTTTGAAAAAATATGGATATGTCGGAGAAACAAATCTGTTTACGGATGATTCGGTACGGGAATTGTTACAGGAAATACTTTCCCTCACCAACGAACAAACAGAGGATGTTTTGAATGCTGCCACTCCATTTGTATCATTTGAAGAGTGGTATTCGATGTTTTTTGAAAACAATGATGTTTTTGAAAAACATACATTTAAACGAGACGATGAATTGCTTATACCGGGCGAATTGATTGTTGAAGATAATTTAGATGAAGAAATAACGAAGACAATGCTTAAAGAGCAGTTGGCTGAGGTGTTAAAGACACTTACCGAAAGGGAACAAGAAGTATTAGCACTACGATATGGTTTGTTTGATGGGAAAGAAAAAACTCTTGAGGAAGTCGGTATATTATTTAGTGTTACAAGAGAAAGAATTCGTCAAATTGAAGCGAAGGCATTACGTAAATTACGGCATCCTTCGAGAAGTAGGAAGTTGAAAGATTATTTGGATTATACGCCAACAATCAAAGAAGAAGAGGATGACTAAAACAAGGGCTATAAACCCTTGTTTTTTTATTTGCAAAAGTTTTACAAAAAAATGATGTACAGCACTTGAAATAAAAACAAGTTTGTGATACTATTGAAATACAATAGAATAAAAAGCGATAGGAGGTAAAATATGGCAACGATTGGATGCATACGTGCCAAGATGGGAAACACACCCTATTTCTTGGCGAAAATGTCTGCGGGACAGTTGGTTGACAGTGTTGGTATTGCAAAAGAATTGCCTGAGTGGCCTGATATGAGCGCTGATGAAAAAATGCAACGTGAATATGACATCAGGCGTGTAGTAGAGGAAATGGTTCCATATGTTGTAGACGATCCTAATCGATTCTTTGGAAGTTTGATAATAGATATCTATTCGGGATATGAAGAAATTGTTTTTGAGTCAGTAACAGAAGCAGTACCATCATTACCTGCAGCATATAGAGTTCCTATGAAAGATATGGGATTTTTAACTTTACCGGGGAAGGAACGCCTTATTGCTCTTGATGGACAGCATAGATTGCTTGCTTTAAAGATAGCAATTAGAGGTGTTATGGGAATTCCGGCAGGCGAAAAAATGACAGCTGCAATGAATCGGTTAGAACCGCATCCTGATTTAGCAAATGAAGAAATAAGTGTAATATTTGTCGAACACACTGATACACAGAAGATTCGCAAGATTTTTAATAAAATCAATAAATATGCGAAGCAGACAAGCCGTGGTGACAATATTATTACAAGTGATGACGATGTATTTGCTGTAATATCAAGAAAACTTTTAACGGAAGGAGAACCGCTTGCACCGATTAATGGAATTGACCTTGTTAATTGGAAAAGTAATACACTATCGTTAAGGAGTAAGAATTTAACAACGCTTAGTGCACTATATACTATTTCAGGTACACTGCTTAAGGATAATAGATACTCCACAAATGTCTTACCGGAAGAAAGTGATGTGAATGATGCGTATGAAGAAGTGGCTGATTTTTGGAAAGTGCTTTTGGGTGATCTGAATGCTTTTCAGGAATACATACAGCTTACTAGAAAAGATAAACCGATTTCAGCAATGAGAGAGAATAATTTACTGTTAAAACCGGTAACGCAGATGGCATTAGCACATGTGGCAAGGATGGCAAAGAATAAAGGAATTGAATGGAGAGATATTGTTGAGAAACTCAATAAAATATCATGGTCATTTGATAATGAATTGTGGTTCAATCTTCTTGTGATAAGTAGTGCTAACAAAAAGATGATTACAGGAAAAGAAGCAGTAAGAGGTGTAGGAATGGTAATTTCCTATTTGGTAATGGGAGATAAGATGACAAAGGCAGAGTTAGCCGATGTTAAGACAGTGTACGGAAATGCAAAGAATAATCCTGACGAACCTTTGCCGGCAAGGGTATAACATACGGGAGGAGGAACGTCAAGTGGAAAATGAAAAAAATTTTGAAATTTTTGTGATTAACGAAAATCAAGAAAAAGCGTTTAAATTAGTAAGAACAGAAGGGGTTCTTCAAGCGGAAGTCAAGACAAAAACGAGAGATAAGAAAGTTCCACCGCTTATTTACGTTGATGCAATTGAAGTGATTGATCAGGTAGCTGCGGCGATGAACAGAGAGGAAAGGTTGCTTGCTTATGCGAAGTTAGCAGCTAGACTTAATAAAAGTACAGATTTATCATGAGCCGAGCGTAGATGCTTAAGTGACGTCTCTAGCCGGAGTTGATTCCATAACTAACCCTGAAAATGGGCGTAGTGGGACAACTCCGGCCTTTTTTAGGAAAGGAGGATTACTATGACAGGTAGTTGTGTTGAACAGTTCAGAGATATGATACCATATCCATGTTGCCCACAGTATAAAGCAGGTGTAGAGATGAGTGCCCACGGACGGGCATCACATCCATGTCCAAATTGCGGGAAATTTGTTGAGTTTGACTATGACAACCTGACGGCTAAAATAGTTAAGCCGTTTCGTGGGGCAGCTCATAGATTTCATAAATAAAGTATCGTAAAGTGTCATATCACTGAGCCGATAGGGGTCCTTAGCAGATCACCGCTGAGCCAGGGTATGTCAGAGCACAGAGTAAGTCTGTGTTTTGACGTATCCTGGCTTTTTTGTTTTAAAACTAAATTATTTGCTTCGTTAGGATTTTCCAGTAGCGATAGAAATGAATTGACAAAAGAACATTTGTTCGATATAATTATTTCATCGCTAACTTAGGTGCCAAGTCACGGAACACAGTGCAAAGGAATAATAAAAGACTATTATCAACGGTCAGTTTGACATCCCTTTTAGCTGGCCTCTATTAGGAGGCGAAATTATGCAGGAAGTGCATGTGGCTTGTCCATGTTGTAAAAATAAACGATTGTTTGACGCAAATCCGGAACAGGTTGAAGGCATTATTAAAATAAAATGCCCTATCTGTAGAGCAGTGATAGCGGTCAGCTTTCATCAAAAGAAAATTCGTACTGAGCGAATCGGTGCATGAGTAATCATAGCAACCAGGGCCTGACGAAGTATAGGTGCTAAAGAGCATCTGTATTTTGTCAGGCCTTTTTCTGTTGTCTGGTTTACAAAATGAAGCGGGATTTTCTTTTTAGAAATAGAGAAGTAAATAACAGATGGGTATTGAATCGGATGATACAGGGTTTTGTATTTTCCGATTGAGCATCCATACGATGTTCAGAAGTTCACGTGAACGAAATAAAAAAATTCATATCGGCCACATGATGCGCAGTGAGGCAGGATACGACATATCGCATTTTTGAAAGTTGCAATAAAAGCAACGGCAAAGTGCGGATGTAGGTACCCTTGTTTAGCTGTGCATTTTTTATGGGGTACTTCGGTCAAAGGTTTCGGACAAGTCCTGTCTTACTGTCTCTCGGCCAGAAAGAGAGGCAATCAATGAAAATCAGAAAGACAAGACAGGACAGAAGAGAAACTTACAGATACGAGGCATATCTGGAAAAAGACAACGGGGAATACACCAAAGAGTGTATCGAACTGAAACCAGGAACTGATGGTGTGACGGAGGCATGGATTAAAACGCTTCATTCTCTGGATGACCATGAGGTGTATTTGAATTGTAAAAATGGACATCCACCACTTACCGAAGCAGAAAAAGCTGCTAAGAGACAGTGGGAACAGGAACATGAGGGGGAGACCTACGGTGTGGGGTGGAATCTTTCTCTGGACCATATTGTTACGGACGATGAAGGCGATACGGATAAGAGTTTCGTATTAAAAAGTGCCTGTTATGTGATGGATGAAGATGTTCCGGCAGATGTCCAGCATCTCCGTGACCTTGTGGAGACCATGACAGAGAAACAGCAGTTGGTGTACAAGCTTCATGTTCTGGAGGGCTATTCCTTTACGGAAATCGCAAAGCTGATGGGGACAAGTATTCCAAATGTGAAAAAGCACTATGACAAGGCGATTCTGTACATCAAAAATAATTTTTAAAATTTTTTTCATGAGGTTAAAAAGAGGGGTGTTTCCTTTGCCTGTGACATGTAAGGGATAAGGACTTACAGAAAGCGAGGTAGTCAAAATGGCATTAAAGCACAAGATTACGATTAACGTCACAGATGCCAAAGGCAGACACACGACTGTTCTTCGCGGTGCCAAAAGAAGCATACCGGAAAGATTAGTGAGATTCCTGTTCGGGGATTTTACGCAGGTTTATCTTCTGGCACCGGGGCAGACGGTTGAGTCAGTGGATGTCCGAGAAGTCAAAGAAGGAGGAAGCGCCTAATGGGAAAAATGAGTGAACTGGAAATGATGGTCAAAGAATTGCGCGGATGCGGAGAAAAGCTGATTCGCATGGCAGAGGAAATGACAGAGATGTTCTCAGCGTCCGGACAGAGTAAACCAGAAGAAACAATGAAAAAGCAGTTGTCACTTACAGAGGTAAGGGCAGTTCTGGCAGAAAAATCCCGTGCCGGTTTTACGAAAGAAGTAAAAGAACTTCTTATCAAACACGGTGCAGATAAGCTGTCAGAAATCAATCCGACTGAGTATGAAGCACTGCTTGCGGAAGTGGAGGTGCTGGGAAATGGCTAAACATGCATTGTTATCAGCATCCTCAGCACACCGATGGCTGAATTGTCCACCGTCTGCAAAACTCAGTGCAACGTATCAGGATACATCCAGTGAATTTGCCAGACAGGGGACGGATGCACACAGTTTGTGTGAGTATCATCTGCGAAAGGCATTGGGGATGCCGGCAGAAAATCCTACGGAGAACCTGACTTTTTATGATCAGGAGATGGAAGAGTGTGCGCAAGGATATGCCGCTTATGTGATGGAACAGGTGGAAAAAGCAAAACAGACCTGTTCAGATCCGGTGGTGTTGATTGAGCAGAGACTGGATTTCTCCAGATACGTGGAAGAGGGATTTGGAACAGGTGACTGTGTAATCATTTCTGATGGTACATTATCCGTGATTGATTATAAACACGGTGTCGGTGTTCTGGTCAGTGCAGAAGAAAATCCGCAGATGATGTGTTATGCACTGGGAGCATTGGAACTGTTCGATGGAATTTATGACATAGGCATGGTGTCCATGACAATCTATCAGCCACGAAGGGAAAACATCAGTACCTGTGTTATGACAAAAGAGCAACTTTTGGAATGGGCAGAGACGGTGTTGGTATCGACTGCAAAACTGGCTTATGCAGGGGAAGGCGAATATAAAGCTGGAGATCACTGTCAGTTCTGCAAGGCAAAAGCAGTCTGTAGAAAACGTGCTGAATATAATCTGGAACTTGCTAAGTATGATTTTGAGATGCCGGCCACTTTGGATACGGATGAGATTGCATACATCCTGACAAAAGCGGATGAGCTGGCAAACTGGGTAAGTGATGTGAAGGAATACGCACTGCAACAGGCACTCAGCGGCACGGATTACAACGGATTTAAGGTTGTGGAAGGCAGAAGCAACCGAAAGTATGTGAATGAAGAGGCAGTTGCACAGGCAGCAGTTGACGCCGGATTCGACCCATACGAAAAGAAAGTGCTTGGCATTACAGCCATGACAGCCCTGATGGGCAAGAAGAAATTTGAAGAAGTGCTTGGTGGGTTTATCCATAAACCTTCAGGCAAGCCGGTATTGGTTCCATTGTCGGATAAGCGTCCGGCTATGAATACAGCACAAGATGATTTTAAGGAAAATTAGGAGGAAAAGATTATGTCAAAATTCAACAATCCAACAAAAGTTATTACAGGACCTGAAACAAGATGGAGTTATGCAAATGTATGGGATGCAAAGTCAATCAATGGCGGTGCGCCGAAGTTTTCTGTATCTCTGATTATTCCGAAGTCTGATACAAAGACCGTGGAAAAGATTAAGGCTGCGATTCAGGCGGCATATGAAGAGGGCCAGAGTAAGTTAAAGGGTAATGGTAAGAGCGTACCGGCACTCTCTGTTATCAAAACACCTCTCCGTGATGGTGATACGGAAAGACCGGACGATTCGGCTTATGCAGGATGTTACTTTATCAATGCCAACAGTTCTGCTGCTCCTGGCATCGTGGATGCAGATCGTCAGCCAATCCTTGACCGTTCCGAAGTTTACAGCGGTGTGTATGGCAGAGCTTCTATCAGCTTATATGCATTCAATAGCAACGGAAACCGTGGAATTGCCTGTGGTCTCAACAATCTCCAGAAGATTAAGGATGGAGAACCTTTAGGCGGTAAGTCCCGTGCAGAAGATGATTTTGCAACAGAGGAAGAAGATGATTTCTTAAACTAAGTGACAAATAAGCGGGCGGTGGTTATCCGCTGCCTGTAACAAGAAAAGAGGTAAAAGATTATGACAAATATTATTTTAGTGGTACTTGCAGTTGCGTGGTTGGTTCTGATGATCGGTGGATGGGGATTCATGATTTTCAAAGATATTCGTGATGATATCAGAAGTGAAAGAGAACGTAAGGCAAAATTGGAAAAGAATAAGGAATAATGATTGCGGAGGCGGTGGCGATATGCTGCCGCTTCTTTGCCGTGGAGGAAGTTATATGGAAATGATAAAAGAGATGTCGATTGACCTTGAAACCTATAGTGATGTGGATATTAAAAAGAGTGGTGCATACCGATATGTGGAATCGCCGGCATTTGAAATACTGCTGTTTGCTGTGTCCATAAATGGCAGTCCGGTTACGGTGTATGATATGGCGTCCGGGGATGTGTTGCCGGAGAATATCATACATGCGCTTATGGATGATTCCGTGACAAAATGGGCATTTAACGCTGCATTTGAAAGAATCTGTCTGTCAGAATATTTAAGGCGTGAGTTCCCGGAAATGATGAAGAGCAAATATCTGTGTCCGGACAGTTGGAAATGCAGCATGATTTGGTCTGCTTATATGGGATTGCCATTATCGTTGGAGGGAGCCGGAAGCGTGCTCGGATTGGAAGAACAGAAACTGAAAGAGGGAAAAGACCTGATTCGTTATTTCTGTGTTCCATGCAAGCCGACGAAAACCAATGGTGGACGCACCAGAAATCTTCCTGTTCATAGTCCGGAAAAGTGGGAATTGTTCAAGGCTTATAATAAACGAGATGTAGAAGTAGAAATGTCCATTCAGCAGAAATTGAAGAAGTTTCCGGTTCCTGATTTTGTATGGGAAGAGTACCACATAGATCAGTGTATCAATGACAGAGGGATTGCTCTGGACTGGCAAGTGGTGGAGAATGCGATTCAGATTGATACCATATCAAAAGAAGAACTACTTTCTGCCATGAGGGAGATCACAAAATTGGAGAATCCAAACAGTGTGCTTCAGATGAGGGAGTGGCTGTTAGAACGTGGTGTGGAAACAGATTCTTTGGATAAAAAGGCTGTGGCTGCAATGATGAAAGATGCGGATGAAGAACTGTATGAGGTGCTGTCATTGCGACAGCAGATTGCAAAATCATCTGTAAAAAAGTATCAGGCTATGGAAAATGTGGTCTGTGATGATGGAAGAGTGCATGGGATGTTCCAGTTCTATGGTGCTAACCGTTCCGGAAGATGGGCGGGCAGACTGATTCAGTTACAGAATCTTCCACAGAACCACATGCCGGATTTGGAAGAGGCAAGAGCACTTGTGAGATGTGGGGATTATGAAGCTCTGTCCATGCTCTATGATTCTGTTCCAAATGTATTGTCAGAACTCATACGAACAGCATTTATTCCAAAAGAGAATTGTAAGTTTGTGGTGGCGGACTTTTCTGCTGTAGAAGCAAGGGTTCTTTCTTGGCTGTCTGGGGAAGAGTGGAGAACAGAAGTATTCCGTAATAATGGAGATATTTATTGTGCGTCTGCATCTGCCATGTTCGGAGTTCCGGTTGAAAAGCATGGTGTGAATAGCCATTTGAGACAAAAGGGTAAGATTGCGGAACTGGCATTAGGATATGGCGGTTCTGTTGGTGCTTTGAAATCAATGGGTGCATTGGATATGGGATTAAAGGAAGAGGAACTGCAGCCGCTTGTGGACATGTGGAGACAGTCCAACCCGAACATTGTTCAGTTTTGGTGGGATGTGGACAGGGCTGTGAAATTTGCTGTAAAAGGTCGAACTTTGTCGGAAACTCACAGGATTCAGTTTTGTTATCAGAGTGGAATGCTGTTTATCAAACTGCCTTCCGGACGCAGACTCTGTTATGTGAAGCCAAAGATGGGAGAGAAGCAGTTTGGCGGTGAGGCTGTGACATATGAAGGTGTCGGTGCTACAAAGAAATGGGAACGCATTGAAAGTTATGGTCCGAAGTTCGTGGAAAATATTGTTCAGGCAATCAGTAGGGATTTACTCTGTTATTCCATGAGAAAGCTGAAGGATTATGAGATTTGTGCGCATGTGCATGATGAAGTAATCGTGGAATGTGGGATGGATGAATCATTAGATACTGTCTGCAAACTGATGGGAGAAGTACCACCGTGGGCTAAGGGACTGGAACTCAGGGCTGATGGGTATGAAACTCTATTTTATAAAAAAGATTGATGTAATAGGACCAGGGGTGGAATTGAAAATTTCGGGATTTTGTAATATAATATGGGTGGCATGTTAGCGACGTGGTACTACTGAATTTATTCTTTGGGCACTGCTCAGGAAAGGAGGTAGCACTATGAGAGAAAAACTCAATGTCGTTCTTGACTGGCTTGAAAGAGCAGCTACTATCGTCGCTATAGTAGTTCCTGCTACTCGCAAAGTGGCAGACCTGTTAGAGCCTAACAAGGCAGAATAATTTCTGCGAACTGCCAGGGCATGCGGTTTATACTGTATGCCTTTTTTCATATGTAGGAGGTGTCGTATGAAGATGTTATATGAATCTGCGATAGCAGACATGACAAGATTATTAGAAAAAACAGTAGATGATTTTTCGACGGCCTATGAAGTTTCTGTAATGGAACCATTGTTTTGTGTGTCTAATAAACAGTTTCCTTTAATGAAAACAGTTGCACATTTTAGTAATTATCAGGTGCTTAATGGTTGCCGTCAGCTATGCATTGATATGTGTAAACAGATGGGGCTGACGATAAAAGAAACTCCAGAAAGAGAAGATGTGGATTTTATTTTAGAAATGGAGAATGGATCAAGAGGAGTTTTGATTTCTTTTACGTCAAATTATATACCGAATGTATCTGATGAAACGATGCATACCATAGAAAAATTGATGGTTGTTGTTTTACAGGACTCAATGGACGGACAGGCACAATTTTACAAACCTAATAGTCATAAGTATCGAAATTATAAATACAAAGATTGTATAGAGCAGATAACAATAAAACAATTTTTTGAAATGCTTGGTAGAGATGATTATGAGGATTTCAAAGAATATGTTGGGCGATATAATTATGATGCAGAGCAAAAGTTAGGAATTACTGTATCGGCGATTCCTACAAAAAAGGCTATGGAAAAGCATAGAGAAAAGATACGAAAAGAATTATTGAGTTACTTTTATGAAAATGAGCTTCAGACTGTTTTTGAGGAAGAAGAAATTTCGGATATGAAAAAATGGTTTGAGAAAAATTATGAAGTTTTAACCAGTAATGCTGATTTTTCAAGAAGTCTAATTAGTTCTGAATGGTATTATGATTTACAGATAAAGACAGATGGGGGAATTGAACAAACAGCCATCGTTGCCGGATATTTGAAATCATTAGAGCAGTTATTGTGTTCTATCTTGCTTGTACTAAGTGAAGATGAGAATAATGAGTTTATGTTTTTTACCAATAAAGAGGGAAAAGAGAAGACCGGACAAGATAGATTACCGCTGAATTATGATAATCAGAAGCTGGTTCTTACAATGGCAAAAAACATTTTGAAAGCAATAAAAGGAAATAAAAAATCAGTTTTGCGAAGAACAAAAATGACTGATAGAGTAATTGAATATTTGGAAAAGTATGTTGAGAAAACAAGAAATGGATATATGCATAAGGATAATTTGTATGAATGGACTGACATACAAAATATAAGAACAAAGACATATGCTACATATTTTATGGTGCTCGGAACATTCTTTATTGATGTGGAAAAACTTTCACATATAAATGATTAAAACAAAATAAATAATTTTTCTGCCAGGTTAAAATCTGGCAGTATTTTTTTGCCTGTGACTCAGAGGGGGAATTGTACCCTTCTGAGTTTTTTCATTTTTACAGGAGGAAAGTCGAATGGAATTATTGATTTTTACAGCAAATCAGACAGGAAACAAAAAGAACTGCTATTACCCAAACAGAGTAGTGGCAAAGAATACTGCAGAGTTGCAGAAGGCTGTGATGATGGACCATGTGTGTGCAGAGTACCGCAATGATTACAGAAGCAATGCCAATTTCATGCAGTCTGTGGTGGTAGTGATGGACTGTGATAATGATCATTCCGAACTTCCGGGGGACTGGATGACTCCTGATAAGCTGAAAGCCTTATTGCCTACGGTAGCATTTGCGATTGCTCCGAGCCGCAATAACATGAAGGAGAAAGACGGAAAGTCGGCAAGACCGAGATTCCATGTGTATTTCTTCATTCATGCCATTACTGATTCATCAAAATATGCCGCCTTAAAGCGTGCTATCTGGAAACGCTTTCCGTTCTTTGATGGAAATGCTCTGGATGCAGGACGCTTTATTTACGGTGCGGATGCCGGAGAATGTATCTGGCATGATGGCGGCACATTGATTGATGACATTGTGACCGTGGAAGAGAGTGAACATGGTTCCTATGACAGTGGTGTGATTCCGGCGGGAATGCGTAACAGCACCCTTTCCAGATTCGCGGGAAGGGTTGTGGTCCGTTACGGAGCAACCGACAAGGCTTATCAGATTTTCAGGGAAGAAGCAATGAAATGTGATCCGCCACTGGATGAAGAGGAACTGGGCGTCATTTGGAACAGTGCCACAAAGTTTGCAAAGAAGGTACAGGAACAGGAAGATTATGTTTCTCCGGAAGAGTACGAGGATGATTTTGCACCGGATTCTTTGAAACCATCGGATTATTCCGATATCGGTCAGGCGAAGGTGCTTACCCGTGAGTATGGGAATGAACTGCGTTTCTCCACAGCTACAGATTACCTTCGTTTTAATGGTGAATACTGGGTGGAATCCAAACAACAGGCAGTGGGAGCTATGGAAGAGTTCTTAGATTTACAGCTTCAAGACGCATTGGATGCAGAGGAATATGCCATGAAGGTTATGGTGTCTTTGGGATTTGAAGAAGATGCAGTAAGAAAAGGCGGTAAAAAATTTGAAGAACTTCTTTCCACAGATGAGGAAAGAGCCGCATTTGCAGTTTATCAGGCAGCAGTCGCCTATGTGAAGTTTGTGATGAAACGCCGTGACATGAAATATGTGGTATCTGCATTACAGGCGGCAAAGCCAATGTTGGAAGTTCAGCCATCGGATTTGGACAGAAACGAATTTCTTTTGAATACACCAAATGCAACCTATTATCTGCCGGACGGTCTTAGCGGCATGAAAGCTCATGATGCCGCTGACCTCATCACAAAGCATACCTTAGTGTCTCCGGGAGATGAGGGAAAGCAGCTTTGGGAAGAAGCACTGGATTTATTTTTCTGTGGTGACAAGGAACTGATTGAGTATGTGCAGAAGATTGTTGGACTGTCTGCCATTGGAAAAGTGTATGTGGAATCCATGATTATTGCATACGGAGATGGCCGTAATGGTAAATCAACTTTCTGGAACTCTATCTCCAGAGTATTGGGAACATACAGTGGTTCCATGTCTGCGGATGCCCTGACTGTGGGATGCAAGAGAAATGTGAAACCGGAAATGGCAGAGCTTAAGGGTAAACGTCTCATCATTGCTGCAGAGTTGGAAGAGGGAATGCGTCTGAACACATCTGTCATCAAACAGCTTTGTTCTACGGATGAGATCAGTGCTGAGAAAAAGTACAAGGATCCGTTCCGTTTTATTCCATCACACACATTGGTTCTTTACACCAATCATCTTCCGAGAGTGGGTGCCAATGATGACGGTACCTGGCGAAGACTTGTGGTCATTCCGTTCAATGCCAGAATCGAGGGCAAGAGTGACGTGAAGAACTACACGGATTATCTGGTAAAGAATGCTGGTCCGGCTATCATGGCTTGGATTATTGAAGGCGCCCAGAAAGCGATTCAGCAGAAATACAAATTTGATGTACCGGCATGTGTGGATGCGGCTATCAAGGCATACCGCGAGAACAATGACTGGCTTGGTGCATTTTTAGATGAATGCTGTGAATTGGACAGTTCCTATACCCAGAAGTCTGGGGACTTCTATTTTGCATATCGTGCCTATTGCACAAGATGTGGAGAGTATGCAAGAAGTACCACAGATTTTTATTCTGCCATTGATTCTATCGGACTTACCAGAAAGAAGACCAAAAAAGGCGTGTTCATTAAGGGCGTAAGACTGAAAGAGGAAGAGGATTTTCTGGACTAAATCCTAAAAGGGTGGTGGTCAGTTAAGGTCTTAGTAAGAAGTTTCTTATAGAGAGTTTTTTAGTAAAAAAATGCTATAAGAGGGTTTTAAGAAATGACTGTCCCAGACCACCACCCCTAATAAATTTGATGGAGGAATGGCATGAGAGAACGTGAGATTGAAAGAAAATTGGTATCGGTTGTAAAAAGCCGTGGTGGAATATGTCCGAAGTTTGTTTCTCCCGGATTTGATGGAATGCCAGATAGGGTGGTGCTGCTTCCACATGGGAAGATTGGATTCGTGGAAGTGAAAAGACCGGGAGAACAGCCGAGGCCATTACAGACAGCAAGGCACAGGATTTTAAGGAAACTTGGATTTTTAGTATTTGTATTGGATAGAGAGGAGCAGATTGGGGGGATGATTGATGAGATACAGTCCGCATGAGTATCAGAGATTTGTGATTGACTACATCAAGAAGAATCCCATTGCAGCAGTCTTCCTTGATATGGGACTTGGTAAGACGAGCATCACACTGACTGCCCTGAATGATTTACTGTTTGACAGTTTTGATGTTCACAGGATTTTAGTGGTTGCACCGCTAAGGGTAGCAAGAAATACCTGGTCATCGGAAATTAGGAAATGGGAGCATCTACAGGATTTGCAGTATTCCATAGTGGTTGGTACCGAAAAAGAGAGAATGTCAGCACTGGAGAAAAAGGCAGATATTTATATCATCAACCGAGAGAATGTACAGTGGCTTGTGGAAAAGAGTGGAAAGAAATTTGATTATGACATGGTGGTTGTGGATGAGCTGTCATCTTTTAAGAACCATGAGGCAAAGAGATTCCGGGCATTCATGAAGGTCAGACCGAAAGTGAAAAGGATCGTTGGCCTGACCGGTACACCTTCCAGCAATGGTCTGATGGATTTATTTGCAGAGTTCAAACTGCTTGATATGGGAGAACGACTTGGAAGATTCATTGGAGCTTACAGAGCCAACTTTTTCAGACCGGATAAAATGAATGGCCCAATCGTGTACAGCTACAAACCAATCCCAGGAGCAGAGAGCATGATTTATAACCGTATTTCTGACATCACCATTTCCATGAAGGCAACGGATTATCTGAAAATGCCGGAACTTATATCTTCCAGATATGAGGTGCAGATGGATGATAAGGAAAAACAGAAATATGAGGAATTTAAGAAAGATTTGGTTCTGGAGATTGAGGATGGGGAGATTACAGCGGCAAATGCGGCTTCTCTTTCCGGTAAGTTATCCCAGATGGCAAATGGGGCTGTGTATTCTGATGATCTGTCCGTAATGCAGATTCATGACAGGAAACTGGATGCATTGGAAGACATTATTGAAGCGGCAAACGGGAAATCGGTTCTGGTAGCATATTGGTTCAAGCATGATTTGACCAGAATTACGGAAAGGCTTAGGAAGCTGAATGTGATTTATCAGAAACTGGATTCTGATGAGAGTATCTGTAAATGGAATGCCAAAGAGTTACAGGTTGGTCTTATCCATCCAGCTTCTGCAGGTCATGGATTAAATCTCCAAAGCGGTGGTTCCACAATGGTATGGTTCGGGCTTACATGGAGTTTGGAACTGTATCAGCAGACAGTAGCCAGACTTTGGAGACAGGGACAGACAGAGAATACGGTGGTCATTCAGCATATTGTGACTGCGGGTACCATTGATGAAAGAATCCTGAAAGCACTGGAGCAGAAAGACAATACCCAGTCCGCATTGATAGATGCAGTGAAAGCAGAGGTGAGAGGATATGGCAACTAAGAATCTGCCAGAAAATCCATATGAAAGACTTGCCAATGCAATCATCATACAGGCATCCAAAGATTATATGACAAGTCTTAGGAAAAAGAAACGAAATCCGGGGAGTGCATCAGCAGAGCATGATATCAGGGAATGTGAACGATTTTTCCGTTCCGGTTGGTATCAGGTTCTGACCTCCGTGGATGGAGAGTATTTAATAGCCAAACTGAGAAAAGCAATATGACAATCAGAGTCAATCCGAGGGAAACAAATTTTCAGTCGGAGGTACTTATGAACGCAAAAGAATATTTGAGTCAGGCATTGAATATTGACAGGAGTATCAACAGCAAATTGGAACAGGTTGCTTCTTTGCATGAGCTGGCAATAAAAGCGACAACCCTGATGTCCGATATGCCGGGAAGTCCGAACAGGAACATTCACAAGATGGAAGATGCCATTGTGAAGATGGTGGAACTGGAAGATGAAATTTATTCCGACATCCACAGACTGGTGGAGATTAAAACGGATATTACCAGACTTATCAAGCGTCTGAGCAACAGGGACCAGCAGCTTATATTGGAACAGAGATATTTGTGTTTCCGTCCGTGGGAGCAGATTGCAGTAGATCTGGATTACAGTATCCAACACACATTCCGCATCCATGATATAGCAGTAAAAGAAATTGCAAAATTTCTGGAAGATGAGAGTTAATGTGATAGAATGAGAGTTCTTATTTATGATATTGTTATACTGACGAAAGAAACAAAATGACAGAGAGCCATTGCAGAGAAATTTGCAGTGGCTTTTTTCATGGAGAAAAAGAGGTGGAACATATGCCGAGAAAACCAAAGCGTCCCTGTTCTCATCCCGGTTGTCCGAATCTGACTGATGGTAGATTCTGTGAGGAACATGAGAAACTTGCCAACCAGAACTATGAGAAGTACGAACGCAAAAAGGACAGCAAAAGAAGATATGGCAGAGCATGGAAGAGGATTCGTGACAAATATGTTTCGTTGCATCCGTTCTGCGAGGTCTGTTATGAGAAGGAAATCTTAGTGGAGACTGAGGAAGTCCATCATAAGAAACCATTGAGTGAAGGTGGTACACATGAAAGAGATAATCTGATTGCACTGTGCAAGTCGTGTCACTCAAGGATTCATGCAGAGCGTGGAGACAGATTCAATACCAACCGTGAGTACACCTACTGAGGTGTAAGAAGTTGCACAGGGGTAGGGGTATCAAAATCTCTACAGGTTCGCCTATAGGGGAACGAGGCGGGGGTATCACGCACAAGAATGGGATTTCAAACAGGGTATATCAAACGATTTCAAAGGAAATCAAAGAAATCAAACGGAAGTAGGTGAGGGACATGGCCAAAGACGGTACACGAAGAGGCGGTGCCAGAGCCGGAGCGGGCAGAAAGCCCAAAGCACTGACAGAGAAAATCAATGAGGGCATCAGTGCCACGATCATTGAACTGCCGGAGACTCCGACAATGGAAGGCGTTGATGTGCCTCCGGTAAAAGACTATTTGAAAACAAAACAGAAAAGTGGGAAAGACCTGTGTGCAGCAGAAGTGTTTGAAGAGACATGGAAATGGCTCAAAGCAAGGGGATGTGACAGACTGGTAAGTACCCAGTTGGTGGAACAGTATGCCATGTCGGTATCCCGTTGGATTCAGTGTGAGGAATGTATTTCAGAATATGGATTCCTTGCAAAGCATCCGACAACCGGCAATGCCATTGCTTCTCCGTATGTTGCCATGTCGCAGCAGTACATGAAGCAGGTCAATCAGGTCTGGTATCAGATTTACCAGATTGTAAAAGAAAACTGTTCCGTGGAATGGCAAGGGGCAACACCACAGGATGATGTGATGGAACGACTGCACAGGACAAGGAACGGATCATAGGAGGTAGGAACAAAATGGGAGAAACAAAATATTTTCTGATGGAAGTCGATAAGCTGATTCCTTATGCGAGAAATGCCAGAACGCATTCCGAAGTGCAGATTGCTCAGATTGCGGCAAGCATTAAGGAGTTCGGTTTCTTATCGCCGGTCATTATTTCAAAGGATAACACCATCCTGTGTGGACATGGAAGATACTATGCTGCTCAGAAACTGGGGCTTGAAAAGATTCCATGCATTCAGGAAGAATATTTGACTGAAGCACAGAAGCGTGCGTATATACTGGCAGATAACAAAATTAGTCAGAATGCAGGATGGGATGAAGAACTGTTAAGGATTGAGATTGCAGATTTACAGGGAGAGGATTTTGATGTTTCCCTGACTGGTTTTGAGGATTATGAAATCACGGATTTATTTGCAGTCCATGAGGAGCATTCACAGGTCGAGAAACAGGTGGAAAATAAAGAGTATGACGAAGAGGAGTTTGGGGATGAAGAGTTTGAACACGAATGTCCGAGATGCGGATTCAAATACAACTAAACACCGCTTCCCGTGGAAATGGAGATTATCTGACCTGAAAGATGTGGAGAAGAATGGAAAAAAGGTATTTAGCTGCTTCTCCTGTGGTGGCGGTTCCACAATGGGATATAAACTTGCCGGCTACACTGTGGTTGGAAACTGTGAGATTGATGAAGATATGGAAGCAATTTATAAGCAGAATCATCATCCGAAGCATACCTATCTTATGGATATCCGAGATTTCAACCGTCTGGGAACTTATCCGGATGAACTGAAGGAGTTGGATATTCTGGATGGTTCGCCTCCATGCAGTGTATTCTCCGATGCCGGAGCAAGAGAGAAGGGCTGGGGTACGGAAAAGACATTCCGTGAAGGGCAGAAGAAACAGAGATTAGATGACTTGTTTTTACATTTCATCCGTACAGCAGAAATATTGAAACCGAAGATTATCATTGCAGAGAATGTAAAAGGTCTTGTGGCCGGCAATGCAAAGGGATATGTCAATGAAATCATCAAAGCATTTAAGTCTGCCGGATATTCCGTGCAGATTTTTCTTTTGGATGCCCAGACAATGGGCGTGCCACAGAGAAGAAAAAGGGTGTTCTTCATTGCAAGGAGAAATGACCTGAATCTTCCTAAGCTGGTACTGGATTTCAGAGAAAAGCCGATTCATTTCGGAGAGGTCAGAAGTGATCATGGCATTCCACTGAAAGAATGTATGATGGCAAGTCTCATTAAGAAGAGAAAGCCGGGAGATAAATGCTTTTCTGATATTTCCGAGCGTGTGCGTGGAAAACGCTCAATGTTCAATGACAGGATTGTGGAAGACCATGTGATTGCACCGACCAATACATCCGGTGGCATGAGCGTGAGATTTGTGGACGGGGAGAAATATTCCGACACAGATTACATTGCGACACAGACATTCCCACAGGATTATGATTTTGGAAAAGAATCTGTCCAGTATGTGTGTGGGATGAGCGTTCCACCGGTCATGATGGCTAACATTGCAGCGGCGATATACGAACAGTGGTTGAAAGAGTAAGGGGTGGCGCATGTGATGAAGAAACTGAAAAAGTATAAACCGACAAAATTTATGGCAGAGGGTTCGTCCTATAGCAAAGAAGCAGCGGATTATGCAGTTTCCTTTATTGAATGCCTGTGTCACACAAAAGGGACATGGGCGGGCAAGCCATTTGAACTGATTGATTGGCAGGAACAGATTATTAGGGATGTGTTTGGAACGATTAAGCCAAATGGTTACAGACAGTTCAACACAGCATATATTGAGATTCCTAAGAAAATGGGTAAATCAGAGTTGGCGGCAGCAGTCGCACTTCTGCTTACCTGTGGAGATGGAGAGGAGAGAGCAGAGGTTTATGGGTGTGCTGCAGATAGGCAGCAGGCATCCATTGTATTTGAGGTTGCCGCTGACATGGTGCGTATGTGTCCGGCACTGAATAAAAGAGTGAAGATTCTGGCATCCCAGAAGAGAATTATTTACCAGCCGACGAACAGCTTTTATCAAGTGTTGTCGGCTGAAGCCTATTCTAAGCATGGTTTCAATATCCACGGGGTTGTGTTTGATGAGTTACATACACAGCCAAACAGGAAACTGTTTGATGTTATGACCAAAGGTTCTGGAGATGCGAGAACTCAGCCACTGTACTTTCTGATCACAACGGCGGGTACCGATACAAACAGTATTTGCTATGAAACACACCAGAAAGCAAAGGATATTATTGAGGGGAGAAAGATAGACCCGACATTCTATCCTGTGATTTACGGTGCAGATGAGAATGATGACTGGACAGACCCGGAAGTTTGGAAGAAAGCAAATCCGTCTCTGGGGATTACGGTAAGCATTGATAAGGTTCAGGCTGCCTGTGATTCTGCAAAACAGAATCCGGGAGAGGAAAATGCATTTAGACAGTTAAGATTGAACCAATGGGTAAAACAGGCAGTCCGATGGATGCCGATGGAAAAATGGGATGCGTGTGCATTCAATGTAAATGAAGACGATTTGGAAGGCCGTGTATGTTACGGTGGTTTGGACTTATCCTCTACCACAGACATCACGGCTTTTGTATTGGTGTTTCCTCCGAGGGATGAGGATGATAAGTTTGCTATCTTGCCTTATTTCTGGATTCCGGAAGATACATTGGAACTGCGAGTCAGACGCGACCATGTTCCATATGATGTCTGGGAGAAGCAAGGATATCTTATGACCACGGAAGGAAATGTTGTCCATTATGGATTTATTGAAAAATTCATAGAAAGATTGGGCGAGCGTTTCAACATTCGTGAAATTGCCTTTGACCGTTGGGGAGCAGTACAGATGGTGCAGAACCTTGAAGGGATGGGATTTACGGTTGTTCCATTCGGACAGGGATTCAAAGATATGAGCCCGCCGACTAAGGAACTGATGAAACTGACTTTGGAACAGAAACTTGCCCACAGCGGTCATCCGGTTCTCCGTTGGATGATGGATAACATTTATATTCGTAATGATCCGGCGGGAAATATTAAAGCAGACAAAGAGAAATCTACGGAGAAGATTGATGGTGCCATTGCAACTATTATGGGACTGGACAGGGCAATCCGTTGTGGAAATGATGTCACAGCATCTGTTTATGATGAGCGTGGCATTTTATTTATTTAGAAGGAGCGTGAAGTGCTATGGGAATTTTATCAGGAATTTTTAAATCAAGGGATAAGCCACAGAATGCAACATCCGGCAGTGCATACCGATTCTTTATCGGTGGCAGTTCCAGTGGAAAGAACGTCAATGAGCGTTCTGCCATGCAGATGACAGCGGTGTATTCCTGTGTGCGTATCTTATCAGAAGCGGTGGCAAGTCTTCCGCTTCATGTTTACAAATACAACGGAGATGGTGGTAAGGAAAAGGCGGTAAAACATCCGCTTTATTTTTTACTCCATGATGAACCGAATCCGGAAATGACTTCCTTTGTATTCAGGGAAACATTGATGACACATTTGCTTCTGTGGGGAAATGCTTATGCCCAGATTATCCGCAATGGCAAGGGAGAAATCATTGCATTGTATCCTCTGATGCCGAACCGAATGACGGTGGACAGGGATGATAAAGGACAACTTTATTATCAGTACAACACCAGTAAGGATGATGCACCGACCATGAAGGGGAGTATGGTAAATCTGAAACCATCGGATGTGCTTCACATTCCCGGTCTTGGATTTGATGGATTGGTCGGGTATTCTCCGATTGCAATGGCAAAGAATGCGATTGGCATGGCCATTGCCTGTGAGGAATATGGTGCAAAGTTCTTTGCTAATGGTGCCACACCGGGTGGTATTCTGGAACATCCGGGAACAGTGAAGGACCCGCAGAGGGTAAGAGACAGTTGGACATCCGCATTTGGTGGCAGTTCCAATGCAAATAAAGTGGCAGTTCTGGAAGAAGGGATGAAGTACACACCGATTTCCATTAGTCCGGAACAGGCACAGTTTTTAGAAACCAGAAAATTTCAGATAAATGAAATAGCTCGTATTTTCCGAGTTCCGCCACATATGGTCGGGGATTTGGAAAAGTCGAGCTTTTCTAATATAGAGCAGCAGTCTTTGGAGTTCGTGAAATATACCTTAGACCCTTGGGTTGCAAGGTGGGAACAGGCTATTGTCCGTTCCTTATTTTCCGCGGACGAAAAAACACAATACTTTGTCAAGTTCAATGTGGATGGGTTGCTCCGTGGCGATTATCAGAGCCGTATGAATGGATATGCCATTGGCAGACAGAACGGCTGGATGAGCGCAAATGATATCAGGGAACTTGAAAATCTTGACCGTATTCCGGAAGAGGAAGGTGGCGATCTGTACCTTATCAACGGGAATATGACCAAATTAAAAGACGCAGGAATATTTGCGGGAAAGGAGAGCGAACCGAATGAAGAAGTTTTGGAAGTGGAAGAACCACAAGGTTCTGAATCAGGAGACACAGACGGAAACGGTGGAGAGAACACTGTTCCTAAACGGCACCATCGCAGAGGATAGCTGGTTTGATGATGATGTTACACCGCAGATGTTCAAGGAAGAATTGATGGATGGGAATGGAAACATTACGGTCTGGATCAATTCCCCCGGTGGAGATTGTGTGGCGGCTGCCCAGATTTACAACATGCTCCGTGAGTATGAGGGCAAGGTCACAGTCAAGATTGACGGCATTGCAGCGTCGGCGGCTTCGGTCATTGCCATGGCCGGTGATACAGTGCTGATGTCTCCGGTATCCATGATGATGATCCATAATCCGATGACCATTGCATTTGGGGATTCCGGAGAGATGCAGAGAGCCATTGATATGCTGAAAAGCGTGAAGGATTCCATCATCAATGCCTATGAGCTGAAAACCGGAATGTCCAGAACAAAACTGGCACTTCTCATGGATGCAGAAACATGGATGGATGCAAACAAAGCTATTGAGCTTGGATTTGCAGATGAAGTCATCCAGAGAAATGGTGCTGTGGATGAGATGGAAGTTCCACAGGTATCCATGCTGTATTCAAAAACAGCGGTGGTCAATTCCTTAATGGATAAGGTTGCCGAAAAGTGTCGAATCCAGCAGAAAAATGAAACTGAAAACAGTAACAAAGTCAAAGCCGATTCGCTGATGAGTCGGCTTAATTTATTAAAAAATTGGAGGTAATCTACTATGACTATTTTAGAACTGAGAGAAAAGAGAAACAAAGCGTGGGAAGCTGCTAAGGCTTTTGTGGAAACAAAACGCGATAAGGACGGTCTGTTATCCGCTGAGGATGCAGCGACTTATGCAGAGATGGAACAGAAGGTGCAGAATTATTCTGCTGAGATTGCACGTATGGAAGAGATGGAGGCTATGGAAGCAGAGCTTAACAAGCCTGTGAATACTCCTCTTACCGGTAAGCCTATGAATGGTGCCGGTGGTCAGGAGAAAAAGACTGGTCGTGCTTCTAATGAATATAAGGAAGCAATGCTCCATGCAATTCGTAACAATTTCCGTAATATCAGAAACGTGCTTTCTGAGGGGATTGATGCGGATGGTGGTTATCTTGTGCCGGAAGAATACGATTCCAGATTGATTGAAGGTCTGGAAGAGGAAAATATCTTCCGTAGACTTGGTACAACCATTACAACCAGTGGAGAACGCAAGATTAACATTGCGGGTTCTAAGCCGGCTGCAGCATGGATTGATGAGGGCGAGGCATTAACCTTTGGTGATGCGAAATTCGACCAGATCAATCTGGATGCCCACAAGCTCCATGTGGCTGTAAAGGTTACAGAAGAGTTGCTTTATGACAATGCATTTGGCTTAGAGAATTATTTAATCCGTCAGTTCTCCAGAGCGCTGGCAAATGCAGAAGAGGATGCATTCCTCAATGGTGACGGTACCGGAAAACCTCTTGGTATTTTTGCAGAAGAGGGTGGCGGAGAGATTGGTGTGACTGCTGCAAGTGCAACAGAAATCACAGCGGATGAAATCATCAATCTTGTGTATGCATTGAAGCGTCCTTACCGTAAGAAAGCAAAATTCATCATGAATGATGCGACCATTACGGCACTTCGTAAGTTGAAAGATGAAAACGGTCAGTATTTATGGCAGCCTTCTTTACAGGCTGGAGAACCGGACAGACTCTTTGGCTATGAGGTAATGACTTCTGCATATGTTCCTACCATTGCTGCAGGTAAGCCTGTTATCGCCTTTGGCGATTTCAGTTACTACAACATTGGAGACCGTGGAGTTCGTTCTTTCGCAGAGCTTAAGGAACTCTTTGCCGGAAACGGTATGGTCGGCTTTGTTGCAAAGGAACGTGTGGATGGTAAGTTAGTGCTTGCCGAAGCGGTTCAGGTACTCAAGATGGGTGCCTAATTCTGATGATAGGGTGGTGTCGGCTTAGTCCGGCACCATCTTAATATGGAGGTGGAAACGTGGTAGTTACGTTGGATGAAATGAAAAAATATCTTCGTGTGGACTTTGATGATGACGATGTTTTGCTCCGTAATATCATGGAATCTGCTCAGACATTATGCATGGACGTGGCAAGAATGGCGGATGAGGATGCTTTTGAGGAAGAACCTTGTGCCAGGATTGCAGTCATGTATGCGGTTGCCTATCTGTATGAACACAGGGAAGAGGCAGACCATCATGCATTGACTTTGTCACTCCGTTCGTTACTTTTTGGGTGCAGACAGGAGGGATTCTGATGAAGGTATCTTTGCTGAATGAAAAAATCCTGTTCCAGAAGAGTGCTGTGGTGTCTGATGCTATCGGCAACCATAAGAATGAGTGGGAAGATTACTATTCCTGTTTTGCCACGATTGGTGCGGAAGGCGGAAATGAGAAATCAGAAGCAGGTCAGACAGTAGATGGGGCGAGTATTACATTTACAGTCAGATGTTGTAGCCAACTTGTGGACATTGTGTCTACAGGTTTCCGTATTCTGTTTCGTGGGGAGATTTACAATATTCTTTCGGTAGACCACATGAATTACAAAAAGAAATCTTTGAAATTCCGATGTGAGAAAGCGAGGCGGTAAGGATGGCATCTACAGTAAATATCAATGATATGGCAGATGTAATCATGCAAGGTCTGACGGAATTTGCAGAACTTGCCACGGATGACATGAAAGAAGCCGTGAAACACGCAAGTACCACAGTCCGTAAGGAGATTAAGGCAAATGCTCCGGAAGATACCGGAAAGTATGCAAAAAGTTGGACTGCGAAAAAGGTCAGGGAGACATCTCAGACACTGACAATGGTGGTTCATTCTAAAAACAGGTATCAGCTTGCACACCTTTTGGAATATGGTCATGCCAAAAGAAATGGCGGCAGAGTGGAAGGGAAAGCCCATATCGCACCGGCAGAACAGCATGGAATCCGGCAGTTGCAGGAAGAGATTGAGAGAGCACTGAGAGGTTAGAACATGGAAGAATTATTGCAGATTTTAAATGAGACACAGATTTCCTTTGCATACCATCATTTTGCAGAAGGGGAATCGCCTGAGCCGCCATTTATCTGTTATCTGCTTCCTGGGAGCAATAACTTCTCAGCGGATGGCAAGGTCTATTACAAGATAAATGAGGTTCATATAGAATTGTACACCGATTTAAAAGATTTGGCGGTGGAACAGCAGTTGGAGGATGTGTTGGATGAACACGGAATCTTTTACAACAAATCTGAAACTTGGATAGAGAGCGAAAAGCTCTATGAAGTCCTTTACACATTTGAGATGGAGGTATAGAGATGTCAGAGAAAAATAACAAAGTAAAATATAATCTGAAAAATGCACACTATGCGTTACTTAGCATTGCAGAGGATGGTACGGTTTCCTATGGAGATCCGAAATCCATTCCGGGTTCGGTGTCCATTTCTCTGGATGCAAACGGAGAACCGGAAAATTTCTATGCGGATGGTATCGCCTACTATGTTATCAATAACAACATGGGTTATGAGGGTGATCTGGAACTTGCACTTATTCCGGAAGATTTCCGTACAGAAATTTTGAAGGAAGAGTTGGATGACAATGGTGTGCTGATTGAGAACGCACAGGTAGAACTGGAGTCCTTTGCACTCTTGTTCGAGTTTGATGGCGACCAGAGACACATTCGCCATGTGCTTTATAATTGTGCCGCATCCAGACCGGGTATCGAGGGTAAGACCAATGAGGATACCAGAGAGGTACAGACAGAGACACTTACCATTAAGGCAACACCACTTTCCAGTGGTCTTGTGAAGGCGAAAACAGGAAATACCACAGATACAACCGTTTACAATGACTGGTATAAGGTTGTGTACATGCCTGTAGTTGCAGAAGAGGATGAAGGAGGCGTGGCATAATGAGCATGATTAAGCAGATTGAAATTGACGGTAAGCAGGTGTCCTTTAAGGCATCTGCTGCCATTCCGAGAATTTATCGCATGAAGTTCCAGAGGGATATTTACAAGGACCTGAAAGCACTGGAAAAATCCATTGGAGATAACAGTGAGGAAAGTTCCAATCTGGACATGTTTTCCTTGGAGATGTTTGAGAATATCGCATTTGTCATGGCAAAACATGCAGATGCAAGTATTCCCAATACACCGGAAGAGTGGCTGGATGGGTTCAACACTTTTTCTATTTATCAGGTGCTTCCACAGCTCATTGAACTCTGGGGACTGAATGTGCAGACTGATGTGGAAGCTAAAAAAAACTTCGTCCGACAGACCGTGAAATGACAACCCCATTGTTCCTTCTCCGATGCGTACAATTAGGCTTGTCGATGGCAGATTTAGAACTGTTATCGATAGGCCTTATCAATGATATGTATGCTGAGAGTAGAAATGATGATTGTAAGTATGCACAGATTGCAACACAGGAAGATTTTGATAGGTTCTGAGAATAATTTTTTGTGAAATGCATAAAATATTCCCAACTTTATTCCCAATGTGTTATAATGTTTTCATTGGGATTAAAAGTTGGGAAAAGGATGATGATTTATGAATATTGAAAAATTAGTTTTAGACTTATGTGCATATGACGATGAACAGGAATGGTTTGAATTTAAAGAAAATTGGTTTCAGCCAGAAGTGCTGGGTGAATATATATCAGCATTGTCAAACGCAGCGGCATTTCATTATAAACAACAAGCATATTTTGTATGGGGTGTAAATGATGAAACCCATGAGATTGTGGGTACGACATTTAATCAGTATTGTGATCATAATAAAGAGCCATATCAAAATTTCTTGGCGAGAAATTTGTCACCAAGTATCAACTTTTCGTTCGAGGAAGAAATCATTGATGGTAAAAGAGTTGTTGTTCTGGTGATTCCTGCTGCAGAGGAGATTCCGACGGCTTTTAAAGAAAAGCGATATATCCGTATAGGCTCTTCTAAAGCAAACTTGAAAGATTACCCGAAGAGGGAGATTCAGTTATTTAAGATTTTGGATGGAAGAGTGGAGACGATTGAGACATTACCGGCAAAATATCAGGAACTGACATTCTCTAAATTGTTTGGATATTATGGTTCAAAAGGAATCGTATTAAATGAAAGAACCTTTGAGAAGAATCTTGGGTTAAGAAATAAGGATGGAGAATATAATCTGTTGGCACAGTTGCTTTCAGATAATTCACATTTTCCATTAAGAGTATCAATTTTTGAAGGAGAAACGAAAGGTTCCAATTTGTTTTCGGTAAGAGAATTTGGTAATAATTGTTTGCTCTATACTTTGGATGAGGTATTAAGATACGCAGATGTATTAAATTTGATTCAGACAGATGAAAGTGAGCGCGTAGTGGAACGTCCGGAAACACCGTTGTTTGATAATAAGGCTTTTAGAGAAGCAATCATAAATGCTATTTTGCACAATCTGTGGATTAGTGGAAATGAACCGATGATTTCTGTATTCTCAAACAGAATTGAAATCTTATCGAGAGGAACATTGGCACCGGCACAGACTATGGAAGGATTTTTCTTGGGAGAATCAATTCCAGTAAATGAAAAGCTATCAGAAATCTTTTTGCAGTTGCATATCAGTGAGAAATCTGGTCGAGGAGTGCCTAAGATTATTGAAACTTACGGAAAGGAAGCATTTACTTTTAGAGAAAATTCAATCGTTGTAACAATCCCACTTCAGAAGATTAAAAAAGTTGGGAAAAAAGTTGGGGATAAAGTTGGGGATAAAGTTGGGAATAAAAAAGGATTAAACTCAAGAAGACAAAGAATTATAACAGAAATGAGAGATAATCCTAATATTACTACCAGCGAATTGCATCAGATACTGGGGATTAGCGAAACGGCAGTAGAAAATAATCTGACATTTTTGAAAGAAAATGGATATGTAGAAAGAGTTGGTTCTAAAAAGACTGGTTATTGGAAAGTGCTTGAATAAGCTGTTACAAATTATATACTCATACTTCGCATACTGAAATATGATAAAAAAATAAAATCAATACTTTCAT